>ERZ779885.930-NODE-930-length-31406-cov-7.772926_pt1 | contig 31406 bp, 47 predicted proteins | sample MGYA00511554_ERZ779885 | MGnify/ENA primary metagenome ERZ779885 (study PRJEB29588, sample SAMEA2160998) | human gut metagenome | biome: human gut; feature: human-associated habitat; material: faeces | place: Denmark | collected 2008/2010 ... | reverse complement strand
TCCTCCGGGGACTCCGCACGGATCGGCTCATCCGGGAACTCCGCACGGATCGGCTCATCCGGGTACGCCGCACAGATCGGAAGCACTGGGGAAGATTCTGTAATTTGCTGTGCGGGTCATGGTTCCGCTGTAAAAGCAAAGAAAGGAAGCTGGATTACTCTTTCAGAATGGATATATGACGAGATAAAAGGAAGATGTGTGCCGGTTTGTGTAAAAACCGAGCGTGTAGATGGGGAAAAGATCAAGGAAGATACATTTTACAAGCTGGAAAAGGGTGAGTTTGTAGAGGTAAATTAGAATTTAGTGGAGGTAGACAAATGTTTGGATTAGTAAGAAAAAAGAAGGTTTTGGACTATATCAAAAAAATTAAGGATGGGAACAGGAAAGAGCAATTATATGCAAACTACCCTCCGAGAACCCACGGGCAGGAAAAGTTAAACTGCTATTCGCAGGGATACGAGGATGGGACAGATAATTTTTACAATGCCTTTAAGTCATTTTTGGACAGCTAAACTGACATTTAGAGGAGGAAAAACATGGTATTTATCATAGACGGTAAAAAATATGATACAGATAAAATGGAAAAAGTGGCGGATGTAAAGAAGTGGTATAAGGTGGACAACGTCTTTATGAGCGCTATATACGGAGGGAAAGAAGTTGGAAGGTATTATCCTTGTGAATTGTGGAGGTCAGAGAAAGGCAATTGGCTTTTAACCCATGAAGTAGATTGTAAAACATATGGACAGGCAATATATGAATTTGAGGCACAGAGCCTTTTAATGACATACGCTACGGAAGAATACGAAGAAAGATACGGAGAATTGCCGGAAGCGTAACTGACATTTAGCGGAGGAAGGATATGGAGAGATTAACAAAGACAATAAAAACGCCTCAAAGAGAGGTGATTATGTACACAAAAGGGAAATACGAAGATACGACTGGCGCAGAAATGGAATATCAAGATTTAGAGGAGGACTGACATGCTGGAATTAGAGAAGATTCTGGAAGAGATAGATAATCGAGTACATTTTTATGATAATGCGGATGAGCCTATGATGTATGTAGAAACGGTAAAAAAGATTATCCGCAAGCACATGAATGACGGATGGATTCCGGTTGAGGAACGGCTGCCGGAAGAGCCGGAAGAAAATCCTGTGTTTGATGACAAGCCATTGGAGCTATATTTGGTGGATATTGGAGGAAGTTATCCGTTAAGGGCATTTTGGAACGGGAAGAAATTCACGGACGGATGGAGCGCTCTGGATGTGAAGGCTTGGATGCCTCTTCCAGAGTCGTACCGCCCAGAAAGGAGCGATAAATGAATCAAACCGGATTTCGTTTGATAAAAAGAAAATGTGTAATATGCGGAAAAGAAATCCGAGTTAGACAGATATATAATACACATTATTCCGATTGGGAAGATATAGAACCGTGGATATGTGAGGAATGTCGGGAAAGGAGCGATAACAATGACGGAGAATGAAGAAGTAATGATCTTAGAAAACTTAAGGCCTGGATGCGGAGAAAAGCTTTCATTTTCAGAAGGCGAAATATGCGAAACGATTGATACCGCAATCTCCGCCCTCAAAGAAATCCAGCAGTACCGGGAAATCGGAACCGTGGAAGAGTGCCGGGAAGCGGTGCAGAAGCAGAAGCCAAAATCCCCAACGCTCGAAGGTGACGGGTATGGCGAGGATGGAGAAATGATATACGACACATGGATCTGTCCAAGCTGTGGCGAAGACTACGAGGTTGACTATGATGACTATGATTTCTGTCCAAACTGCGGGCAACGGATATTACATTGATGGGAGGAGAGTTATGCAGGCGGATGAATGGATGGACAGGATAAATGATATTGAGGACATGCTTGAGGACAAGGCGAGAAAGGATTGCACGTTACGAGTTGAAAAAGCAGAGTCATTAATGAACTTTTTGAGGAACAAAGAAAAATAATTTAGAAAAATATGATTTTCCACCTTTACAGCACACTTGACTTTGATATACTGTAAGCGAGGAAAAAGACATAAGACGTTCAGTAACCTCCTACCGCAAAGCACCCGTCAAAAGGTCTTTGCGGTTGCCCTCTATTTCTTACACCTCTCCTTATAGATAGCCCTGGCAAGTGTGCTGGGGCTATTTTTGTGAAAGGAAGCGAAAAAGATTTTCGATTACTACGGAAGCAAATGGAAAAGGAAGCGGCTCAAGATCCTGCGAATGGATGGCTACGTGTGAAGAGTGGCCAAGCGGTACGGGCGTACCGAGGAAGCCGTGGTAGTACATCATATCTATCCGGCAGACGAGTACCCGGAATATGCGTGGCAGGACTGGAACCTTATCAGTGTGAGCATGGCAACCCACAATAAGTTAGAGAACAGAAAGACCGGGGAGCTTACGGAGCTGGGGATCCGGCTACAGCGCAGGACGAAGCCGGGGGTAGATTGGAGGAAAAGGAATGGATGATTTAGAAAAATTTTTTGAAGATTGCAAGGAATATAAAAGGGTAATGCACAGAATGAATGTATTAGGTGCAAGCAATGAGCAGGAAGCCATCTTGCTTCTAAACCGTGAATGCGATCAATACAGAGATAAGATAAAGAGGCTCGAGAAGCTGGTAGAAGAGATAAGGAATCCCGTATTTCTTCCGGCGCAGGAAGTAGAAGTAAGGAACCTGTCTATCGAAAGACTGCCGGAGGATATGAGGGATAGAGTGTATATGATCGAGGTCAATAAGGACGGAACTACGAGGATCTGCCTTTGCACAGGAGAAGAAGAATGAAAGAGAAAGAATATAGCGTGATGTTCCGGCTGATGGACGGAAGCAAGATTATGACAAAGGGAAAGGCAAAGAGTAAGGATGGTATGCTCACACAGATGAAGCATGGAGACGTATACTCATTTGAGAGATCTGACGGTCTATTGATCCGTGTCATGAGCCATGCCATTGCTTATATCTCTGTAAATGAGATGGCCGGAGAGCAGGAGTAGAAATTGAGGATTTAAAGTTGACAGAAGAAAAAAAGAAAAGGATAAAGGAATTAAGGTTAAGCGGCTATGGTTATTCATCTATAGCCGCTCTTATATTTGAGACAAGGGATACGGTAAGGAATTATTGTAGAAAAATTGGTCTTGATGGGGTAATGGGAAAAAGAAATCCTCATGACGCAAGGTATACAGAAGAAAAAGTAAAAGAAAAGGTCAGCGAAAGCACAAACGGAAGATATGAATATATTGGCGGATATATAGACGCTGACAACAAAATAGATATACGGTGCAGTGTTTGCGGCGGTGTGTTCAGTAGATATTACAGAGATGTAATTTTTAAGGGATATGATTGCCCTAAATGCAAGGAAAAACTGAATGAGGCGAAAACATTCAGAAGAATTGCCAAGAATTACGAAGATAAGTTAAATGATCTTATAAGCATTGCGATCAAAAGAAATAATTTAAAATCGACTTGCCCTGTATGCGGGAAGGAATTTATAAAGGGCAAGAGGAGAAAATATTGCTCTAACAAGTGTGCAAACAAGAATAGAAACAGAATTAAGGACAACAGAATAGATCCAAAAGCTATTGTGGATAAAGATATAACTCTACAGTCTTTGTATAAAAAAGATGGAGGGGTTTGCCATTTGTGCGGCGGCCTTTGTGATTGGGAAGATTACGTTGTAAGGGATGGAGTTGTCATATGTGGAGACTGGTATCCAAGTATAGATCACGTTATTCCAGTCAGCAAAGGCGGACTACACTCGTGGGAAAATGTAAAGCTGGCACACAGAAAATGCAATACCAGAAAAGGAAACCATATGCCCCCTGGGGCTTATAGGGGCTATATAACCCGAGCTACTGGGTGGGGGTAATCATTTCCATATCTAGGGGAAATTTAGGAAAAGGGGATAATCGGTGCAGATAATCTACAAAAAACTTGAAGAACTTCATCCATACAAAAACAATCCGAGGCGAAACGACAAAGCGGTTGACGCTGTGGCGAACAGTATTAAGGAATTTGGCTTCAAGGTTCCAGCCGTGATTGACAAAAGCGGCGAGATCATAGCTGGCCACACCCGGTACAAAGCGGCGAGGAAGCTGGGGATGAAAGAGATCCCTTGCATTATCGCTGATGATCTCACAGAGGAACAGATCCGAGCCTTTCGCCTGGCCGATAATAAGGTTGGAGAAATGGCAGAGTGGGACTTTGATCTTCTGGATGAAGAGCTGGAAAAGATGTCCTACATAGATATGGAAGAATTTGGTTTCGACATCGGCGAGCCGTCCCACTTCTGGGGAGACGAAGAAGGAGAGCGGACGGAAGAATATAACGAGTTTGAGGAAAAATTCAAGCCAAAATTAACCACGGACGATTGTTACACCCCGGAGGCGGTGTATGAGGTTGTGAAAAAATGGGCTGTAAAAGAGTACGGACTTGAAGGAAAAAATGTCGTTAGACCGTTCTACCCGGGCGGGGATTATCAGAATGAAAACTATGGCGAAAATGATGTTGTCATAGATAACCCGCCGTTTTCCATATTGTCGGAAATATGCCGGTTTTATATGGAGAGAGAGATCCCGTTTTTCTTGTTCGCTCAACACACAACGTTGTTTTCTATTGCCTCGGGACTGTGCAAATATGTGGTTGTCGGAGCCGATGTGGTATATGAGAACGGGGCGGTTGTTGGAACCTCATTTATAACAAATCTTGGAGAGTTCAAGATTATAACTGCTCCAGACCTGAAAGCACAAGCTGACGAAGCGAGCAAAGAAGAAAGACAAGATCTTCCGAGTTATAGCTATCCAGAAAACGTCATTACAGCGGCGAGACTTGGGAAGTGGGTGAAAAAAGGTGCGAACATACGAGTTAAAAACGCCGTTTTTGTTCGCTCCATTGATTCGCAGAAAGAAGATGGAAAAGTAATATACGGAGGGGCGTTCCTGATATCCGATACCGCCGCCGAGAAAGCCGCCGCCGAGAAAGCCGCCGCCGAGAAAGAGGTTGCCGTCTGGGAGCTTTCTGACAGAGAAAGAGAACTGATAGAAGAGTTGAATGAGATGGAGAAAGGTGATTGAAGTGAAAGCCTCAACCTATAAGAAAAAGATCGTGCAGGATATGAAGAACATCGGAACGTATAAGCCGGAGTTTGAAAAAGTCATCGATAACCTGGCGAATATCTACGAGGATATGGATACTGCCCGTGAGCAGTTCCAAAAAAGCGGAGGAAATATCGTGGTAAAGCACACAAATAAGAACGGGAGCACCAACCTTGTGAAAAACCCGTTTTTTCTTGCTATTGAGGGCTTACAGAATAACATCTTGATGTATAACCGGGAACTTGGGCTCACCCCCGCCGGGTACAGAAAGATAAAGGGAGAAGCGGCGATCCCGGAAGAGAAACGGAAAGGGCTGGCAAGCATCCTTGCAGAAATCCAAATATAAGCATTGGCCGGTGGCATTGAAATATGCGGAAGATATCCGGGATGGCAAGATAACAGCGAACGAGGAACGGAAGCAGGCAGTTGAACGCTTCTTCCGTGATCTTGAGAACCCGGCCTATGAAATGAAATGCCGAGACCCGGAGTTCTGCATACAGATCATTGAGAAAACCCTGTGCCATCAGCAGGGCGAGAAGCTGGACGGTACGCCGCTACGGGGAGAGCCGTTTGTCCTGGAAGATTTTCATATCTTCATTATCTACAACCTTCTTGGTTTCAAAATCAAAGGGACAAATATCGTAAGATACCACGAGGCATTGATCTACATTCCCCGGAAGAATATCAAAACCACATTCGCCGCAGCTCTTGCCTGGGCATTGTCCATACTATACCGCCGGAGCGGGGCAAAAACATATATTGCCTCCGCCGCACTTATGCAGTCGCTTGAGAGCTTCAACTTTTTGAAATACAACATAGACCGCATGGGAGAGAATCAGAAAGACGGCGGAAGTATTAAGGTAATAGATAATAACAACGAACACAGCATAGAATCATCCCTTCCGGATGGTTCTTTTTTTATACGAGCACTGGCGGCCAACCCGGACGCCCAGGACTCCTTGAACTGCAACATTGCGATCGCTGACGAGATTCACGCTTTCAAGCAACCAAAGCAGTACAACCTTTTCAAGGAGGCTATGAAGGCGTACACCAACAAGCTAATGATCGGGATCTCGACCGCTGGGGATAATGAACAACTTTTCCTCGGCCAGCGGCTGAAATACTGCCGGAAGGTTCTGGATGGAACCGTGAAGGATGAACAGTATTTCATTTTCATGTGTTGCGCCCCGGACGGGGTGAAGGATGGGAGCGTTGATTTTACCGACCCGGAGGTTCACAAGATGGCAAACCCGGCCTACGGGGTGTCCATCCGCCCGGATGATATTATGAATGACGCTTTGCAGGCGCAGAACGATCCGCAACAGCGGAAGGACTTCTTTGCCAAGTCCTTGAACGTCTACACGAACGCAATGAAAGCCTACTTTGATATCGAAGAATTCCGCAAAAGCGACCAGTCCCACGACTGGACGCTTGACCAGTTGGCAAAACTGCCTATCGACTGGTACGGCGGCGCAGACCTTTCAAAGCTTCACGACCTGACGGCGGCCTGCCTGTTCGGGAACTACAAGGGGACGGATATCATCATCACCCACGCCTTTTTCCCGGTGGTGGCGGCGCACCTGAAAGCGGATCAAGATAACATCCCGCTTTTCGGCTGGGCGGAAGACGGGTGGCTTACGCTGTGCAATAGCCCGACCGTAAACCATTCGGACGTGGTGAACTGGTTCGTTGCCATGCGAAAGAAAGGCTTCAAGATCAAGCAGGTTGGCCACGACCGCAAGTTCTGCCGGGAGTATTTCATCGGCATGAAAAAGGCTGGCTTCCACATCATCGACCAGCCGCAATACTATTACAAAAAAAGCGAAGGTTTCCGGCACATCGAAAAGAGTGCGAAAGACGGGAACCTTTTTTATTTGCACAGCGAAGCATTTGAGTACTGTGTTGAGAATGTGAGTGCTGTGGAGAAGACGGACGATATGATCCAGTACGAAAAGATTCAGCCGGAACACAGGATAGACCTTTTTGACGCTTCTGTTTTCGCCTGCGTTCGGTATCTGGAAAACATGGAGCGAAGCCAGAAGGCAAATGCCTGGTTTGGAAAGGAGCAGAAACATGAATAAGCGACAGGCGAAAAAGATGAAAGCGAGGGCAGAGCCGGTCAATAAGCAGACCGTTTCCTGGCTGTGCAGTCAGGAGGCTTTCGACACGCTGACTTGTCAGGGGTATACCTCACTCGACCACAACCCGGAGATCATCACGGCAGTGAACAAGATCGCCAAGCTGATCGGATCCATGACCATCCACCTTATGCAAAATACGGATGACGGGGATGTGCGGGTTAAGAATGAGTTGAGCCGCAAGATTGACATTAACCCAAACGCCAACATGACCCGCTCCGCATTTATCCAATGGATCGTCAACACTCTGTTTCTGTACGGGGACGGCAATGCGGTGGTGTATCCAAAGTTCAGCCGTGGCTATCTCCGAGACCTGAAACCTATGCCCGCCGCTATGGTGGCATTTATCCCGGAGGGGATCTGGGACTACAAGGTGCTCCTGAATGGACAAGAGTACGACCCGGATCGGGTGCTTCACTTTGTCCTGAATCCGGGAAACTACTACCCCTGGCGTGGGACAGGGTTGCAAGTGGCACTGAAAGACGTAGCCAACAACCTGAAACAGGCGGCGGCCACGGAAAAGGGGTTCATGTCGAGCAAGTGGAAGCCGTCCATCATCGTAAAGGTGGACGCTCTGACTGAGGAGTTTTCTTCTCCGGCAGGGCGGCGGCAACTGCTGTCGGACTACATCGACACCACGCAGGCCGGGGAGCCGTGGATGATCCCGGCGGAGCAGTTCGAGATCGAGCAGATCAAACCGCTTTCCCTGTCAGACCTGGCACTGGCTGACATGGTACAGCTGGATAAAAAGACGGTGGCTTCCATCCTTGGAGTGCCGCCTTTTGTTTTGGGTGTCGGGGAGTTCAATCGGGAAGAATGGAATAACTTTATCAATTCCACGGTCATGCCGCTGGCGCAGATGATCGAGCAGGAGCTCACAAAAAAACTTTTGTATAGTCCAGAGTTTTATTTCCGGTTTAATCCAAGAAGTTTATACAATTATGAACTTCGAGATCTTGCCGCTATCGCAGACGATCAATATATCCGTGGGATCATGACACGTGACGAGGTTAGGGACTGGATCGGATTACCGCCTGCTTCCGATAGTGACGAATTGATTATACTGGAAAACTTCATTCCTGTTGGAATGATTGGAGATCAGAAAAAGTTAAACGGAAATTAAGGGGAATATCATGAGCCAACTTAAAGATATCACAGGTGAAAGGTTTGGAAAATGGACGGTCTTAAGCCGTGCGGAAAACAATAAAGAAGGGCGAGCCGTGTGGGTGTGTAGATGTGATTGCGGAACGGTAAGGAAGGTTATTGGAAAAACTCTAATTTCCGGGAAATCCTCTTGTTGTGGTTGCACAAGAAAAGAAAATGCTTCAAAAGCCTCTTCGAGATCAAACACAAAGCACGGAATGAGAAAAACCCGTCTTTATACGATATGGCAGAGCATGAAGGGGAGAACAAAATACCCATCAACAAATAGCTATGAGCGTTACGGCGGAAGAGGAATAAAGGTATGCGAAGAGTGGGAAAAGGATTTTACAGCTTTTGCACAATGGGCATTAAGCAATGGATATTCTGATGAGTTGACTTTGGACAGAATCGATCCTGATGGAAACTATGAGCCTTCCAATTGCAGATGGGCAACTTGGAGCCAGCAAGCAAGAAACAAATGTAAAAGGGGGTGAGTAAATGGAACAAAGAATCATGAAAATGAAGAACGCCACGATCCGGGAGGATGGCGGAAAGAAGTACCTGGAAGGGTACTTTTCTGTTTTCGGCGAACCGTACCAGGTCTGGGATGGATGGGTTGAGACTATCGAGCGTGGAGCCTTCGCCCGGTATCTGGCCAGCGGATCGGATGTCAAGGTGCTGTGGAACCATGACAGTAATATCGTACTTGGCTCCACATCAAACGGAACGGCTTCGCTCCGGGAGGACGAGACCGGGCTTTTTGGATCTGTCGAGATCAACGAGGGCGATCAGGAAGCACTAAACGGCTACGCTCGTGTTTCCCGTGGGGATGTGGACGGGTGCTCATTCGGTTTCGATATCGCCCGGCAGGAAGAGTGGTGGGATGACGAAGGAGTCTACCACACCAAAATCCTGGAGGTGGATCCGCTTTATGAGGTTTCGCCGTGTACCTTCCCGGCGTACAAAGCCACAAGCATTTCCGCCCGCAACAAGGACGGGCTGGAGGAAGCCAAGCGGCGTTACGAAGAAACCAAGAAACAGAAAATGGATGAATGGCGGGAGGATATGAAGACACGCCTGAAAGGAGAAAGATAATGGCACTGAAACAGATCATGCTTAGACACCAGATCGACCAGAAAAAAACCGAGCTGGAGAATATGAGAGCAAAAGACGCTGACTTCGAGACCCGGGAGGCTGACCTGGAAAAGAGTATCGAGGAAGCGAGAACAGACGAGGAGCAGAAGGCGGTGGAGAGTGAGATCGAGAAATTCGATTCCGACAAGACCGCACACGATGAAGCAAAGGCAAAGCTGGAGTCCGAGATCGGAGATCTGGAGGCAGACCTTGCGGCTTGCGAGGTAGATCCTCCGGCAGAAAGACACGAAAACAAAGAAAGGAAAGTGAGAATGAACATGAATGTAGATGTAAATATCCGTAGCCTGCCCATGAGCAAAAGAGCCTTTGACGCTCTTCCGATGGACACCCGTGAGGCTATCGTACAGAGAGAGGACGTCAAGAACTTCCTGGCACAGCTGAGATCTATGAAGGGATCCAACCGTGCGATCCAGGGTGGAGAACTGGAGATCCCGGTAGTATTCCTGGATCTGATTTCCGAGAATATGTACCGCTATTCTAAGCTCCTGAACCGTGTACGGGTTCGCCCGGTAAGCGGCGAGGCAAGACAGACCGTAGCCGGAACCGTGCCAGAGGCGGTATGGACGGAGATGTGCGGGGCGATCAATGAGCTGACCTTTGTGTTTAACCAGATCACCCTGGACGGCTATAAGGTAGCCGGATTCATCCCGGTTTGCAACTCCCTTCTGGAGGATACCGTAAGCAACCTGGATCTTGCCAGCACAATCATTGAAATGCTGTCCGAGGCTATCGGCCTGGCAGAGGACAAGGCGATCCTGTACGGCAAGGGCGCAAGCTCTAAAATGCCCCTTGGTATCGTTACCCGCCTGGCGCAGGAGTCCAAGCCTGCCGATTATCCGGCAAACGCACCGGCATGGGTGGGTCTGTCTGATACCAATATCATCAAGATCGACGGTGACAGCATGACGGGGTCCGAGTTCTGGAGCGCACTGACCGTGGCGGCAGGAAACACCTACACCAAGTACAGCCGGGGGAACCAGTTCTGGGCTATGAACTCCAAGACCCGGGCGAAGCTGATGTCGAAGGCGATCACCTTCACGGCGGCGGGCGATATCGTGGCTAACATCTACGGAACCCTGCCGGTTATCACCGGAGACATTGACGTGCTGGAGTTCATCCCGGACGGCGATATCATCGGCGGATACGGCGATCTCTACCTGTGGGCTGATCGTGCGGATATGCAGATCGAATCTGACAGAAGCGTTCAGTTCATTCAGGACAACACTGTGTTCCGTGGCAAGGCACGGGCTGACGGTGCGCCGGTGATCCCGGGTGCGTTCGTGGCTATCAATATCAACAACACGAATGTTACAACCGTGATGGACTTTGCGGCGGATACCGCAAATGACGCTGACCTCAACGCCCTGACGGTTGGAACCGAGAGCATGACTCCGGGAACCTTTGACCCGGATGTAACCACTTACGCCATCACTGCAACGGGAACCTCCGGCAAGGTTGAGGCTACCACTGCACAGGCTGGCGCAGAAGTGGCGATCTCCTACAATGGTAAGAACGTGAGAAACGGTGGCACGATCACTTTTAAGGCTGACGGAACCGCTCACCCGCTGACCGTGACCGTGAAGAACGGCAACGCCGTGAAGGTCTACACCGTAAACATCACAAAGACTGCGTGATAAGGTGGTGATGGCCTGTGACGAATGAGGAAAAGCTGATTTTGCTAAAAAAAGATTTGCAGAGGACCACATCTGCGAATGATGAATACCTGTCCGCTCTGCTGTCGCAGGCCTCCTCTGCGATACAAACGGAAGGGATCATCCTTGACGGGACGATCGAGTGTGATATGGCGGTGGTGCAATACGCCGCCTATCTCTTCCGCAAGCGGGCGGCAAACGAAACATCTATGCCGAGGTTCCTGCGCTGGAACCTGAATAATATTTTGATGAAACAAAAGGGGCGGCAAGTATGACCTTCGATGACGGGATCCTGACGATCTATAAGACCGGGAATATCGCAAAGCCCGGACAAATGCCGGTTACCGGGTTGATAAAAAAAGACCAGTATTATTTCGGCTACGATGATATCGGGATCACCCGGTATTATACCGCATTGCAGGCGAAACAGCAGGTTTCCGCCGTGGTCAATGTTCCGGGCTGGGGGGATATCGCCGTGACCGATGTCTGCGCCCTGGAAGACGGGACGCAGTTCCGAGTAATCATGCGGCAACCCACGCTGGATGAAGACAATCTAAGGATCACAAAGCTGACCCTGGAAAGGTTGGAAGATGAGTATGCAATCCAAGATCCAGGTGATCCCTGAGATCCTTCTACAGATCACAGATAATGTCGGCCACTATCGGGCGATGGACAAGACCGATCAATATATTGTTTGGGCGGAGGACTCCGAGGGTGATTCGGTGGAGGGTGACGATCACAAAACCAACCAATCCATCCAGGGCACGATTGACTACTTCACCCGGCAGGAGTTTGATGAAAATGTGGACAAGATACAGGCGGCTTTAACAGCCGCTTGTATCTCTTTTTATCTTAACTCCGTGCAGTTTGAGTCCCGTGACGAGAGCGGAGCCGGGTATATCCACTACGAGTGGGTGTGGGAGGTGGCGTGATGGCAAGTATCGAGTTTGAAGGCATTGATGAATACGCCAAGCGGCTTTCGATTCTCTGGAAGGACTCGGAGGAGATCTGCAAGCGGGCGGTTTATGAGGGGGCGAACGTGGTGGCGAACGCCATCCGGGCGAACCTGGATTCCATCCCCGTGCAGGAAGGTGAGAACGGACTCCCGCCCTACGCAAACGAGGGGGAAATGCTGTACGGCGTAAGCCGCAGGCAGAAGGCCGACCTGATAGACGCTTTCGGTCTTGCGCCTATTAAAAACGAGCAAGATTACATCAATACCAAAGCCGGTTTTGACGGCTACGGAAGTGTGAAGACAAAGAAATATCCCAAGGGCACGCCCAATGCCATGCTTATGCGGAGTGTGGAATCGGGCACCTATTTTCGGAAAAAACATCCCGTTGTGCGTCCGGCGGTGAACCGATCACGGAAACCGGCGCAGGCGAAGATGGACGAAACCATTAATCAAGAAATCGAGAAAAGAATGGAGTGACAATATGGCTATTAAAGGCTTGACCAACCCGGTTTTCGGTGAGTACAACTACAACGGAAATGTTGTAAGCTATTCCAACGGTTTTGTATGCGGCAAGGCCGTGGAGTACAGCTTTGAGCCGGAAACATCGGATAACAACCCGCTCTACGGTGATGACAATATCGCCGAGAATGATTACGGGTCTTTCAACGGCGGTACTCTGACGCTGAACACAACCGATCTGGACGCTTACACCTCCCGGCGGCTCTTGAAGCTGAAAGAGGTGCAGGTACAGGTTGGAAGCGTGCAGGTGACCGAGCTTGTAAAGGACGATGACGCAAAGCCGGTTCCTCTTGGATTCGGTATCATTGAGACCCACCAGATCAACGATATCGACAAATACCGGGCGGTGATCCTGTGCAAAGCTACGCCCAATATCCCGGCGGAAGCGGCTACCACGAAGGGCGAGTCCATCGAGTGGCAGACGAAAGAGATCGAGTTTTCGGTGACCCGGGCGGATGAAAACTCTGAAAATTACAAGCACCAGTGGGAGCGGGAGGCGTGGTTTGACACTCATGCGGAAGCCTACGAGTACCTGAAAACCATCCTGAACGTGCTGGTGCAGTTGACTGTAACATCCCAGGCGGGAAGCGAAGCGGGCAACACGGTTATCTCCGTAAGTCCTGCGGCGGCTTCTGGAAATACCTACGTCTACAAAGCAAACGCCTCCATTCCAAACTATAAGGAAGATCTTACTTCCTGGACGGCTCTGACACCCGGTGAGGATGTGGAGATCACAAACGGGACGGAGATCTGCGTAGCGGAAGTGGACAGCGCAAAGAAAGCGGTGGCCGCCGGAACCGTGACGGTTATTGCAAATGAGGGATAGAAAATGAGCAAGATTACTTATATAACCCTGGCTGGGAAGGACTATCCGATGTCCTTCTCCCTGGGGGCAACAAAACGGCTGATTCAGCGGTATGGAAGCGTGGAAAAAATGCAGGAGCGGATCAAGAAGGAAGGAAACGAGGCGGACAAGCTGGAGGCAATCGTTGAGATCCTGACGCTCTTGATCTCCCAGGGGTGCGCCTACAAGAACTTTTTCGAGAAAGACCTCCCTGCCCCCGAGAATGCACCGATCATCAACGGCAAGTGGGAGCCGCTCCCGGCGGAAGTGATCGAGGTGGCGGTAGATATCTTTGACGCCGAGGACATGGTAGCAAAGATCGTGGAGTGCATTTCCGGCGGATCAAAAAAGGACGTGGAGGCCAAGCCTGATAAAAAAATGTAAGAGCCACTCTAGGGTGAACTCCCCGGAGTGGCTTAATGCTTGCGGTAGGCGCATGGGTATCCCGTATCTGGAATATGCCTGTATGCCTATCGCCGAGCTTTCCGACCTTTATGATTTCTTCCTGGCTCAGGAAGGACACATAGAACTTATCGACAAGCGAGATCAACAGTATTTTCCGGGAGTGATTTAATGGCTGGATATGATATCGGGCCACGCATTGGAATCAAGGGCGAGGCTGAATTTAACAAGCAGATAAAAAACATCAACAACTCCCTGCGGGAGTACGGATCCGAGATGAAAGCCCTGACGGCGGAGTTTGCAAATAATGAGAACTCCCAGCAGGCCCTCATAGCAAAAAGCCGGGTCATGGAGAAACAGCTTGACGCTCAGAAGCAGAAGCTGTCAACCCTCCAGGATCAATATGATAAGGAAGTCCAGAAGCTCCGAGAACTTGCCACCGAGTATCAGCGGGTAAAAACGGAGATGGGGGAAAACTCTGCGGAAGCAGGGAAGGCGGAAGCCGCCTACAATAAGCAGGCGGAAAGCGTTTCCAAGCTGAAAGTGGCCATGAATGAAACTCAGGGCTATATCAATAACCTGAATAACTCCATCGGAAAAAACGCCAACATGCTGGACGAGATCGAGTCAGGGGCAAGGGACGCCGCCACCGGCTTAAGCCGTCTGTCGGATGAAGCGGACGAGGCAGACAAAAGCCTTGACGATATCGCAAGTGCGTCCAAGTCCGAGGCGTTAAGTTCGCTGGCGGAAGGGATATCCTCCGCCGGGGAAGCAATGAAAAGCGTGGTAGAGGAGTCAAAGGAATATCTGAAAATCATGGGTCAGCTGGAAGCCTCTTCCAAAAACCTTGGATACTCCACAAAAGAAACGAAGCAGACCTATACTCAGCTTTACGGCGTTCTTGGCGATAACCAAACGGCGGCTACCGCAACAGCGAACCTGCAAGCTCTCGGTCTTTCCCAGGGCCAACTCACAAAAATGACGGACGCCGCAATCGGCGCATGGGCGCAATATGGTGATTCCATCCCGATCGACTCCCTGGCCGAGGCGATCAACGAAACTGCACAGACCGGGACGGTGACTGGAACCTTTGCGGACGTTTTGAACTGGGCGGGAACTTCTGAGGACGCTTTTAACCAAAAGCTCCAGTCCACAACCGATAAAACCGAGCGTGCGAATATGATCTTGCAGGAGATGGCACGGCAGGGGTTGATCGAGAGTGCGGAAGGTTTCCGGGAAAATAATGAGGCCCTGATCGAGTCCAACGAGGCACAGGCCCGGTATGAGGAAGCCATGAGCCGCCTGGCAGAAGCGATCATGCCAGCGGTGACAAACGCTATGAACATAGCGGCTGGCGTGCTGGAGAAAGTGGCCGGGTTTTTTACATCCCTGCCCGAGCCGGTACAGCAGTTTTTAACCATTCTCGGAACGCTCATTGTTATTTTCGGGGCACTTGCGCCGGTGATTTTGTCGGTTGCGGCGGCGTTGACCATGCTACAGGCTCCACTTTTGCCGATCATCGGCATAGTAGCGGCAGTTGTTGCCGGGATTACGCTTCTTGTTGCGGCGTTCCAACACCTGTGGACGACAAACGAGGGGTTCCGTGAAGCTGTCGGCGAGATCTGGGCACAGATCCAGTCTGCGATTTCGGTAGCGATCGAGACGATCAAGCAGATCATTTCGGCGTTCGTTGAGCTGGCCTCTATCATCTGGGAGCAGTGGGGCGACACGATCATGGCTGTGGTGCAAAACACCGTGACCATGATCACCACCTGGATTCAGGAAGGGCTTAACATCATCCAAAATATCATTAAATTTTTCAGCTCGATTTTGCAGGGCGATTGGCGAGGAGCCTGGGAGGCGGTAAAGTCTATCCTTTCGTCTGTCTTGACCATCATAAAAACTTTGGTTTCGACAGCCTTCAACAACCTTGTAACGATCATTTCGTCTATCGGCTCAAAAATCGGCTCTGCAGTGAAAAATGCGTTTCAGTCTGCTATTAACTTTATCACATCCCTGCCAAGCAAGGCGATCGGCTGGGGGAAGGATTTCATTAACGGGCTGGCGAAGGGTGTTATGTCCGGGGTAAACAAGATCGTTGGTGCCGTGAAAGACGTGGCGAACAAGATCCGCTCATTCCTTCACTTCTCCCGGCCCGATGAAGGGCCACTCCGTGACTACGAGACCTGGATGCCGGATATGCTTACCGGGATGGCGGACACGATCTATAAGAACCTTGGTATCATCTCCCGGGCGGCTTCCGCCGTGTCTGGGACGATAAACGGAGCGATTACAGAAGACCGTGGCGGCGTTTTCAGTGCGGCGGCGGCTTCCTATTCCTCTTCTGTCATAGTTCAAGGAGACCAGATCATCCTGGACGGCAAAGTGATCGGAAGAACAGCGGACAAGTATATCACGAATAATCAAATAGCAAATATCAAGGCGAGAGGGGGGCATGTGTAAATGTTTCAGATTGAGTTTGCCGGACACTCCGGCGGGGAATATTTCCTGCTCCCGGTTCGCCGACCAAGTATCCCGGCCCCGGAGGAGCGGATCGAAGAAGTGACCGTCCCGGGGCGTGACGGGATCCTGACGATTTCCGAGGGGCTCTATGAGCCTATCGTGATCCCGGTAGAGATGAACTTCATGGCTCCGCCGGACGAGTGGGCGGGCGTGTATCGAAAAGCGAAGAAGTGGCTGAGCGGAAACGGAAAGCTCCGGTTCTCCGATGATCCCGGTTATTTCTACCGGGCTCTTTTTTGTAAGATCACGTCAACAGAGCGGGCTTCCCGGAAGATCGGGAGATTTACTGCGGAATTCACATGCGATCCTTACGTCTATTCGGACGAAGGGGAAAAGGAAGTGCTGGCTTCCGGGGCGGTATATAATCCCGGAGCCATCTGCCACCCGCTCTACCGTATCACGGGGGAAGGGCTTTGCACGCTGACCGTAAACGGCTACGAGTTCACGGCGAATATTGGCCAGGAGATCGTCATAGACTCTGACCGGCAGATCTCTTACAAGAATGACGGGCAAACCTTAAATACGGATGCAACCGGGGACTATGCAAAGCTCTGGTTGCCGCCCGGGGATAATACCGTGACCGGCTCGGCTGGGTTTGCGGTCAATATTACGCCAAGATGGAGGGAATTATGATTCAAGTCTACAGAGCAGGCAATGAAAACTTTGACAAAAACGGCGATATGACGCTTTTCCCCACGTCCTGCCCTCTCACTTGCGAGATCAACGGGGCGTGGGAGCTTACCATGAGCCACCCGCTGGACGATGAAGGACGTTGGAAATACCTGACGGAAGAAGCGGTTATTTCCTGTCCAACCTTCCAGGGCGATCACCAGCTTTTCAGGGTGGACAAGTGCGAAAAAACCGAGTCTGCCGTCCAGATCACCGCCTACCCGATCTTTTTCGATAGTGCGGACGACTGCTTCCTGATGGATGTGCGGCCCACCGGGCAGAGCGGACAGCAGGCATTGAATATCATGACCGCCGGGAGCAAGTATTCGGGATCTTCCGATATCACAACCGGCGGAACCGCTTACTTTGTGAGGCGGAACCTGATGGACGCTATCAACGGCGAGGACAGCCCGACCTTCTGCCAGGTGTGGGGCGGCGAGATTCTCTATGATAACCTGACGGTTATCATCAACGAAAGAATCGGATCCGATAAAGGTGCAGAGATCCGATACGGGAAGAACATGGACGGGTTGAGCTTTTCCGTCAATATGTCTGATGTGGTGACCCGGATCATCCCGGTGGCGTACAACGGCAGAACCATGAGCGGCGATACCCCGTGGGTTGACTCGGAGAATATTGATAAGTATGCGAAGAAATACATCCGAGAGGTAACCTTTGAGGATGTGAAGCTTGCGGAGGACGCAAGTGACGGTGACGAAGACAACGGGATCATCGTTTGCGAAGACCAAACCGCCCTTAATGCGGCTCTCACGCAGAAATGCGAAGAGATGTACGAATCCGGGGCGGATCTTCCGGCGGTAACTATTGAGGTTTCCATGATCCCGCTGGAGCAGACGGATCAATATAAAGACGTGGAAGACCTGGTAAGCGTTGCGCTGGGGGACACCGTGCATTGCTATAACTACCGTCTCGACATTGAGACGGAAGCCCGAGCGATAAAAATGACCTGGGACTGTATCCGCAACCGGGTGGAGACGGTCACGCTCGGAGAATATGAGTATGCTTATTTCAACGAGCTCACTTCAAGCCTCCAGGCGATCCAGAAAGTGATAGGCCCGGGGGACACCCTGGTAGCAGAGCGGGTTTCCGGCGTTTTAAACGCCATCAACACCCAGCTTCGATATCAGAAAAATATCGCTCAGAAGCAGGACGTGCGGGCGATCCTCTTCGAGGACACAGATCCCGACTCCCCGACATACGGCGCAATGTGTCTTGGAACTCAGGGGTTCCAGATTTCCGACACCCGGACGCAGGACGGGAGTGATTGGGACTGGACGACAGCTTTCACTGCAAAGGGCGGGTATGCGAATACTTTAATAACCGGGCTTTTGGCGGATAAAACCGGGAGATCCTATTGGAACCTGGATACTGGGAATTTGCAAATGTCCGGGGACTTTACACAGATTGACGATGACGGAAATTTGTCTGTTGAAATAAAGAACAATTCCGTTCAGATATACAACTGGACAGACGCCGGAAACCGTGTTGCCTCAATATCGTCTGTTGGAAAGGCAAACTCGCAAGGAGATCTCGGTGGGCTGGCGATCATCTTAGATGAGGGATGCGATTTCTATGTAAGACGCAGGGTGTCTGGTGGATCTTATGAGGATATCATGAGGTGGTATTCCGATACCCCAGATGACCCGCCACGCTTTCCAGACGCTTTTAGCGGTACAGCAATAGGATCAAGCATTAAATCTATCACTGTAAAAGGCGGGCTTGTAACAGATATTCAAACATAAGGAGGAAGACATGGCTATCGAAAGAGATATCTACACAAAAGCAGACGGAGTAAAGATCCCGATTGACTATGTGCAGAACACCAACGCCATCCCGATCATTTTTCATTTCCGGGACTTCCAGATCCCAGCGGGAGCCACGGCGCAGGTATTCGTCCAGAAGCCGTCCGGGCTTGCGGTGTATAACGCCGCCACGATCTCCGGGAATGATGTGACGGTGGATGTAACCACGCAGATGATGGCTGAGGTTGGGTTCAATAAGCTCCAGATCCAGGTTATGAGTGGGGATGACAACCTGGTTACTTTCGTCCAGCCGCTTAATGTGAGGCAGAATTACACGGACGGCGAAAGCGAGGAATCAAAAAACGAGTCCAGCTTTTTCGAGGAACTCCAGGAGGCGACGCAGGCGGCGAACACGGCGGCGGAAGCGGCGAACTCTGCCGCTGAGGAAATTGAAAATAAGGCGGAAGCGGGTGATTTCTCCAGCACCGTGACCGTGGGAAGCACTACCACCGGGGAACCAGGCTCACAGGCCTCGGTCACCAACTCCGGCACGGCGCAGAACCCGGTTTTAGACTTCGTGATCCCCACCGGGGCGCAGGGCCCGCAGGGGCCAAAGGGTGATCCCGGCAGTGCTGAGGATATCGACACCACGCCGGTGACCTTTGAGCAGGCGAGCACCCGGGAGAATGTAGCCTCCGGGGATACGGTTGCCACACTTTTTGGAAAGATTTCAAAGTGGTTTTCCGACCTTGGAACCGCCGCATTTAAAGGCGTGTCCAACGTACTGACCCAGACATCGGACGGGTATGTGTTGGACGCAAGACAAGGCAATGCGCTGTATAATATGATCGGGGTTTTGGGTAGCCTTGTCACGACCGCAAAAACCAGCCTTGTAGCGGCGATCAACGAGTGCGCTATGGAGATCGGAAATCTGACTGCGCTTACAACTGAAGAAAAGACAGACCTTGTCTCAGCAATCAATGAAACAAATGCGGGTTTGACAGAACTAAATAGCAATTCTTATAAGCTGTATAGTGGTCTCTTGGGAGGCATATCTTCCCGGCCATATACCCTGAAAAAGTACAATGACGGAACATTTGAACTGTCAGGACGGGCAGATGCTTCCCAAGTAAGCTTTACCCATTCGACTTCTGCGAATCGATATTATTTTATGATTACCGTAACACTTCCAGATGAATTAACACTGGCGGATGATCGATGGGTTTTCTCCGGAAGTATTGTATCGAGCGGCATATACGATCTGACAGCAAATAATATACAAGGGAAAACATTAAGTATGTATATATCGGCTAACGCAGATCCAGGCCAGGTAGATTATATTAATGCTGGATTCATTCTCAAAGGACGATGGGCGTGATCTACTCCGCCGCCCAATATGTGAACGGCATGAAAAAATACGTTGAGGATGTGGATCCAGCGCTGGAAATAATTAATTGCCCCGCCGTGTTAAGCGCCGCCTGACCAAATGTGGCGTCTCTTACGATAATCTGTCTGGGTGGTGCTGGCAAGCCACTTGCAATCATCCGGCCTTTTACTGGGGTGCCGACAACCTGTGGATATACAGTCACTTGCCTACCTACTCTCTGCGCCCAGGTACTGTTACTCGTAAAACCAGAGGTATTTAGGGCTAGATCTATGTCCTCTGGGTCTGCCAAAAGTCCTTGTAATTTGCTATTTAGCTCAGACAAACCCGCATTTTTTAAAGAGATCAAAATGAGAACAAGAGATAGACCGTAAGGTCTTATTTTTTTACAAAAAAAGAAAGGAAAGTGAGGAAATGAAGAAGATGACCTACGCAGAATCTTTCATTGACGGCTATAACGCCGTCACCGGGGCGGTCATTGCCGTCCTGTCTTACGTGCTCGGCGAGCACTGGTTCCTTTTCGTAGCGTTTATCCTGCTCAATGTCGCAGACTGGATCACAGGCTGGATGAAAAGCAGGCTGGCAGGAAAGGAAAATAGCGTGAAGGGATGGCAAGGAGTCCTGAAAAAGCTGGGCTACTGGTTGATGGTGCTGGTAGCTTTCGGAGCCGGTGCTGTATTTATCGAGATTGGAAACTCCATCGGGGTAGACCTTGGGGTGACCACGCTTCTCGGCTGGTTCGTCCTTGCGTCACTTATAATCAACGAAATTCGCTCAATACTTGAAAACTTTGTAGAAGCAGGGTTTAAAGTCCCGGCTATTTTAGTGAGCGGATTGAAGGTGGCAGATAAGATCGTAAATGCAGAAAGCGAGGAAAAATAATATGAAAATCATCGACACAGATCTGAAATTCGGAAGCATGAGCGTAAGAAAAAAGACAAACCGGATGATTCTTCACCATGCGGCGGCGAAGACGTGCAGTGCAGAAGATATCCACCGTTGGCACAAGCAGAGAGGATGGTCGGGTGCTGGCTATCACTTCCTTGTCCGGAAGGATGGAAGCGTGTACCGGCTTCGCCCGGAAAAATATGTCGGGGCACACGCCTCCGGGGCAAACTCTGATAGTATCGGGATCTGTTTTGAGGGCAACTTCCAGATCGAGACGATGGGATCCGCCCAGAAGAGTGCGGGGAAAGAGCTGGTAGCCTATGTAAAAAGCCTGTATGGAATCAGCAAGGTACAGCGGCATAAGGACGTTGGTTCGACGGATTGTCCAGGTGCAAACTTCCCATTCTCCGAGATTGCTGGAGCGAGCGGAAGCGTTTCTGTCACCACTTCCAGCGGAGATCTTAAAGTGGACGGCTGGTGGGGCGTAAAAACCACCAAGAAACTTCAGAATATTTTCGGAACGCCGGTTGATGGCGAGGTTTCCAATCAGGATCCGGCGCAGAAGAAATACCTTCTTAGAGCGGACTCTGGCTCCTGGGACTTCAAAGGCCAGGGAAATGGCTCAGATCTGATCGGCGCAATGCAGAATCATGTCGGCGTGAAGGATGATGGCTTCATGGGGCCCAAGACGATCAAGGCGTGGCAGAAGCTCCTTGGCGTGAAGGTGGATGGATACATGGGCGTCAATACCGTCACGGCACTCCAGAAATGGGTGAATAAGCGATAAGAAAAACCCCGGGGCTTTGTGGCTCCGGGGTGCTTTTTATTTGTGATTTGCTTCGTAGATGGCTCTTATGTATCTTTTTCCATCCACTTCAATGATGTCATTTTTCTGCTCGTCTGTGAGTGTGTCGTAGATGGTCTTCGCCTTCTCGATCCGCTCCGTCTCTTCGTCTGACCGTGTGTAGCAGTAAACGAATGTTCCAAATTCATTTCCGTACTGTCTTGCGTATTCCTTGCGCTTCATATCCTCATACTCAGCACATTCTTCTTTAGTACCGCTGAATAATGCGGTTTCAACCATAAATGGCCTTCCTTTAATACCTGTGTTTCTGTTTTCGTAAACTGTATACATTGTATTTTCCTCCTTATACATATTCCTCAATGGCGTTTCTTTTTTCTTCGTAGCTTACAAGATCGTCAATATCAATCTCGAACTCATTCCAGAGAAGCTGTTCAAACTCTTCCGCCTTTTCCTCTCCCTGTTCATAACAAAGTCTCAAAAAATACTGTTTTAAAAACTCTTCATTACTTTCTCCGCAGTAGTGATAGTGTGTCCACTCTCTTAAATCATCATCCATATATACCGCTACGCTTTCAAGTTTAAAATATTTGTGTCATTTTCGTGTCACAGCGTTCCGGAAAACTGCGTATTTTTGGGCGTTTCCTGCTATCAGATACCTTGACTTTTAATCAAGTTGTCCGGGGTTCGAATCCCCGCACGCTCATGGAATGAGAGTGGCGGAAATCCAAGATTTTCAAGGGTTTCCGCCGTTTTTATGTCCGGGTGTTCCGGGTAAATGTAGCCTATTGTAGACTATTGTATTTGTGTCATTTTCGTGTCAATGTGTCATTTTCGTGTCATTTTCAGAGTGCGTTATCTATCGCCCCGTGGGTGTCCTCCATGTCTGCCATGACGTGGTTATACACCTGCAAGACCACGGCTTCCGTGTCACCCATCAGCTGGGCGATCCGCTTAATGGATATTTTTGGCACCTGGTAGCAAAGAGTTGAGCAATAATTGTGTCGGAAAATGTGGGCGGTGAGGTTCGTGATCGGTTCCTTGCTTACCGCCTGCATTGCCTTGATGATCCGCTTCCACTTGCGGTCATAGCTTGATTTTGTGAGCGGTCTCCCGTCCTGCATTGTAAATAGGTAGGTCTTTCCTTCCTGACGGAGCCGGGTGACGTAATCCCGCACCACCGGGAAAATGGTGCTGGGGATAGGAACCACCCGGAAGCCGTTGCGGCTCTTTGGGTCTTTCTGTATCACTTCGCCCCGGATCAGGGCGTGGGCCTTGGAGACCTTGATCTCCCGGGTGCGGAGGTCAAAGTCAAAGACGGTCAACGCCACATTTTCCCCCAGCCGTAAGCCACACCCGTATAGGATGTAAGCGAATACCTTGTCATCCTCCCGCAGATCCGCCCGGAAGAGGGCGGCTTTTTCATACTCGTAGAGTGCCCGTTTTTCTGGCGGCTTGTACTTGATCCGCCCCACGCTCGCCATGATCTCGGCGGCGATATTCGCCGGGAAGAGCCGGTCAGAGACGGCGGAATCCAGGATCTCCTTGAAAGTCATGCGTATCTTGATCTGCGTGGGCTTCTTCCCGTCTGCATTATTCAACACCTGTTGCAGGTGGATCCGCTCAATGTCTTGCAGGCGGATTCCCTCCAGGGCGATCAGGTGCTTCTCGATGATGTTGACATACATCTCCCGGGTGTTGTCTGCAACCCCGGCTTTATATACGTCCAGCCAGGTGCGGGCGTAGGAAAGGAATGTGATCTCGCTTTTTTTCAGGTTCTTCCGCTCCTCAACCTTTTGCCGGTATTCCTCAACCTTCTTCTCCAGATCTCGGCTGGATTTCTTTGATCGGATCTGGATGTAGTGCTTTTTCCCGTCCTTGTATGTCCCGTCCCAGACGTTTGTCTTGTAATACCCATTCGATCCCCGCTTATATTTTGTCGGCATATTCTCACCACCTAACTCATTTTTAACTCGATTTAACTCGATTTTCTGTTTTTAACTCAATTTTTTGAATTAAAAAGCCATACAAGAACACGTGTTCGATTGCATGGCTTCAAGAATCATGTTATAATATTTCTGTCAATTCAAAAGAGCGTTTCTTGATGTTCTTGAAGCGCAATAGCCGCCTTGGTGTTGCCGCACCGGGGCGAGGGGTCAGCGGTTCGCCTGGAAGATGAACCCGCTGAAAAAGAATAGCCCGATCCTGTTTGATGTGGACGGGTTTGAGAAGTGGAAGGAGAAGCAAAAAGGAGGTTATCATGGGAAAATTTAAGGTAGGAGATCTTGTCCGTGTCCGGGAATGGGATGACATGAAGGAAGAGTTTGGAGCGTGCGGTGATTTAAGAATTTATTGCAATTGCTCATTTTGGGATATGATGAAGAGCACTTGCGGGGATGTTTGCACAATAGAAGACCTTACGGATTCAGGAAACTATAGGTTGTCAGGAGAAAAAGAATCTGGCTGGATTTACTCTGACGATATGTTATATCCGGCTATCACATACCGGGAGTATGTGGAAAAGGTTGAACCTGAAAGAATCGACCACAATCATCTCGGAGGCGTTAAAGGCTGTCCGTTTAGCTTACCTGGTATCTATACTAATCAGCCTTATTTTTGCGAGTTTCCGTGTTATGACGATGATATTTGCAAGAAATGTTGGGATAGATACCTGACTGAGAAAGAATATAAAGAGTATGAAAGACGAAAGAAGGAGGAGAAAAAAGAGATGAAGTTTAAAGAAGGCGATTATGTGAAGGTTTTTCAAAAAGCAAGCGAAAATGGCGCAAATTGGGTTCCAGATATGGACTGGACAGTCGGGAAAGTTTTTAGAATTTTCCATACATGCACAGATGATACTTGCCAGCTGGAAGGTGTTGGCAGGTTTTGGTTCCCGTTTAAAGCTCTTAAAATTGCAACTCCAAAGGATATCTTAACACCGTTTTGCACAGTTAAATTAAGAGATGGAACCGTTGGCGTATTTGATGGAAAAGATCGGATCCTGCTTAAACGTGGTTTTATCAGGGTATCCGAGCGTGATGATGATTTAAAGGGGGTGTGCGAAAGAGATATTGACGTTATTGACATCTGCTTGCCATCGCCCGCAATAACAAGCATTGAAGACATTCTAAAAAATAGAGGCGAGTGTATTTGGAAGCAAGAAGAGCTTGTAGAGATCACCGTAGAAGAAGCCGCTAAGAAACTGAAAGATCAGTACGGCGGAGCAGAAGTAAAGATTGTGGTGTAGATATGAGGAGAATAAGGTATAACAAGAAAAAAGCGGCTCTCCTGCGTCTGGCAAAAAATGTAAGGAGGTTATTGCCAGACGCATGGGAAACCGCTGTAGGGATCTATACCGGGATGGCACCCGTCACAGTCCCGATCACCGCCATGATCATGATTGGCGGCATTGAAAAAATAATATCATTGTTATTTTAGCAGGAGGTCGGCGAAAATGCAAGACTATGACGAGTGGAAAGCATATAAGCCGGATCCCAAGCCAGCGTCTTACTGCGATATCTGCGGCGAGCCGCTGTACGAAGGGGACGGGATCACGGATATAGACGGCATAGAGTGGTGTGACGAGTGTATTCGAAACCAAAGGAGGTTATTGTAATGCTGAAAAGCTATGAGGAAATGCGAAAGGTGGACGTATCGCCTTACTGCAAAAAGCGGGACGGGCTTTCATACCTCCCCTGGTCGAGATGTGTGGAGCTTCTGCACAAGCACGGGGCGAAGGTTGTACGTTGGGAGCCGATCCCGGACGAAAAGACCGGCTCCAGCCTGATCATGTCAGACCAGGTCTTTGAGGATAAGAGCGGAAATAAGAACCGCTGTTATGAAACCCGGATCCGGGTTTTCATAGACGAAAACGTCTATGAAATGCAGACCCCGGTCATGAATGGCTTGAATCCAGTCAAGGATAACAGCATGAGCCAGTTCCGGGTCTGGAACTCCATGTGCCGGGCGTTCGTTAAGTGCGTGGCTATAAACACCGGGCTTGGGTTCGATCTCTGGCTGAAGGAAGAGGATCTTGAAGAGCCGAGTATCCCGTCCAGCCTTGAAAAGCTGGCTTCCAAGGCAAAGATCAAGACTATTCAACAGCTTTGCGATCAACACATGATTGACGGGGACGCATGGGTGTGTGGAAACGGGAAGACCTGGGAGACTCTGACTGAGAAGGAAGCGGCGCAAATGCTGACGGCGATCAAGGGCCGGTACGGTGATGAATGATGTTTGAGTACACGGGAAAAATAGAAAGCTTGATGACGGACTGGCTCCACAAAGAAAAACGGATGGTTTTTCAGGTTGACCAGGACGCTCACGAGGCAATGGAAGCCTTGGACGGGAAGAAGGTCACGATCCGGGTTTGCGAATACAAGAAAAAGCGATCCTTGGACGCAAACGCCTATTACTGGACGCTTGTCACCAAGCTGGCGGCGATCCTCCGGGTATCAAATGCCGAGATCCACAACAGGATGATCTCTGCTTACGGCTTCCCGGCGGTGATCGGGGACAAGAGTGTTTTCGCCACTGTGCCAGACACGGAGGAAGCGGAGCGGCAGGTTGTGAGAAGTGAGACCTACCATCTCCAGCCAACCTCTCAGGTGCGGGAGGGCGTGGACGGGGTAACCTATCGAACCTACCGCCTCATGCGGGGATCCAGCACCTACAACACGGCGGAGATGTCACGGCTGATAGACGGGATCATCTCGGAGTGCAAGGACGCAGGGATCCCGGATGGGGAGATCGCCACGCCGGACGAGAAACGGATCCTGGAAGAAAGATATGGGGTGAGAATATGAAAAAGCTGTATAGCGTATTCACGGATGATCTCCGACACTGCTATTTCACCGGCACAAGCCACGTCCACATTCACCATATCTTTCCGGGTAGCCGGAGGAAGCTGTCCGAGAAATACGGGTTTGTGATCCCGCTGGCGGTAGACCTGCATGAGTTTGGACTTGACAGCGTTCACGAAAACCCAAACCGGGGGTTGGATCTCCGTTTGAAGCAAATGGCACAGACTTATTACGAATCCCACTACGGAACCCGGGACGAGTTCCGGGCGGAGTTTGGAAAGTCTTGGCTATAGAAACCAAAAACCTTGATTCATCCCGTGCGGTAACCTCTTTGCACGATATCTGTATCACACCCGCCCGCCGCAAGCGCACGGGAGCGGCGGGAGAAAGGAGAGAAATGAAAGAGAGCGCAGAAGAATATTTCAATAGGATCCCGGACGGTCACAGAAATGCGATCGCCAGACCGTGGAATAAATGCACCGATCGGTCTCTGCGGCGGATGATTGAGCAGGCAAATAACAACGGGGACTGCATAATCAACGTGGGCGAGGGCATATTCAGACCCATCCCGGGAGACCCGGTTGACGAGAAAGCATTTGAGGAATACATTGCGAAAGACCTTCACCGGGCAAGAGCGATCCTGGCGAAAAGGATGGCAATGAAACAGACATTCGAAGGGTGGCGGAACAGTGCGTTATACGTTGAGAATAAACGGAAGGCTGAGCGGCTTAAACGAATATATAGCCTCTTGCCGGATGAACCGATACAAGGGGGCGAACCTGAAAGAAAAGAATGAGGCTATCATCTTAGCCGCTATCCACGAACAGCTAAGGCGAGTGAAGATAGATAAGCCGGTCTATATGCGATATCGCTGGTATGAAAAAGACCGGAGGCGGGATCTAGATAATATCTCTTCATTTGGGAGAAAGGTGATCCAGGACGCACTTGTTAAATCGAGAGTTTTAAAAAATGACGGCTGGCGGGAGATTGTGGGATTTCGAGATGATTTCTTCATTGACGGGAAGCACCCGAGAATAGAGGTGGTGATAGAGGAGGTGGTGATAGAGTGAGAGACAGCGTTGTATTCTATCGCAGTTTTGCAAACGCTATCCGTGACCTTCCTCCCGATCAATTTAAAGCCTGTGCAATGTCAATTATTAATTACGGGCTTGACGGGATAGAGCCGGAAGGAAGTGGGATAGAAAAAACCGTGTTTTGTATGGCAAAACCGCAGATAGACGCAAATAACCGGCGATACGAAAACGGAACCAAAGGGGGTAGACCAAAAACCAAACAAAACCTAGATATAACCAAACCTAACCTAGATGCAACCAAGCTGGAACCTAAAGAAAAAGAAAAGGTAAAGGAAAAGGTAAAAGATAAAGATAATATATATTCGTGTGCTTTTGAGGAGTTCTGGGAGGCGTACCCGAGAAAAAAAGAGAAGGCTAAGGCTTATAAATGCTATAAGGCGCGTTTAGCCGATGGTTTTTCAGAGGACGAGCTGATGACAGCAGTTAAAAGATACGCCGCCGAGTGCAAGGCAAGGCGCACGGAAGCGCAGTATATCAAGCTGGGCGCAACGTTCCTGAGTGCTTCAACGCCGTTTTTGGATTATCTGGGAGATTATAAGCCGGAAGGAACGGCAGGGACGAAGTTCAGCAACTTCGAGGAGAGGAAATACGACATGGAAGGGTTGGAAAGGAGGCTATTGCAAGAATGAAGGCAAATATGACGAGGATCAACACCACGCTTCTGGAGAAGGAAATAAAAAACCGTAGAATGAATATCGGTGATTTTTCTATGATGATCGGTAAGTCGTCTCAATATCTGACGGTTGTAAAAAGCAAAGGAGGTAAAGTCCCGGTAAATGTGGAAGCCATTATCTGCCGGACACTGGATAAGCCGGTGGGCTATTTCCTGGCAGACCGGGAGCCGCAGACCGGCGGCGGGGAATCGAAGATCTTGGAGAATATCTTTAAGAAGCTGGAAGAAGTAATAAATGACATTGAAGAAATCAAAGATATGCAGGAAAGGATCTTAAGAAAGGCTTGCGCCAATACCTTACAGATCAGGCGGCTGGAGGATCTGGTAAAGGAAAAGGAGGTAAAGAATAGTGATAAAAAGGATTAGGGAAATTGCTCAACATTACGGGTATGATAGTCAGACCCGCCAGGCTATAGAGGAACTTGCGGAACTTATCCAGGCGATATCAAAGCATATCCGGTTTTTTGGCAATACGAGACTTTCAAAGTCAGCACCATGCGAAGAAAGAAACAGGGTTATTGAGGAAATGGCGGATGTCACTATCATGCTGATTCAGATTAAGGAGCTTCTTGATATATCCGATGATGATATCAAGAAAGAAATGGCAAGAAAAGTCAACCGGCAGATGGGAAGGATGGTTTAACATGGCGATCAAGAGTTTCTGTGATATTTGCGGAAAGATAGTTGAGAACCCAAGGTTAAAAATAGATGTTTGGGAAGAGCATGAATATACTGGCGGCTATCATAAATGCTATGATTTATTTGTCTGCGAAGACTGCAAAGAGAAGTTTGAAAAGATGTTTGCGGATTTAAAAAATAACCCGGGGAATGAATCGGTTTTGAGCTACATCAAAAGACTTTTTGGAGGTAAGCGTTGAGCAAAAAAGCGATACTTTTCAGCTACATAAACGTGAGTCAGAGGATTAAGGATCTGGAGGAAGCCCTTGCCGAGTTAAGAATGAGCCAGATCGGGAAAGGACTGGTCAATGACGGTATGCCACACGCACCGGGGATCACTGATCTCAGCGGGTACGCCGCAAGGGTGGACGAGCTGGAGACGGCGATCCAGAAAGCGGCGAGTGCAAAGGTCATGATAAAGCGGGAATTTCGCCGAGCTTGCAGGTTTCTTACCACGCAGGAAAAAAACGTGATCTGGAGCCGGTACATCTGCGACAGGATGGCGGCGGAGACTGCCAGGCTGTACCACATCCCACGCCGGACGTATTACGAGATTTTGAAGCGGGGCGAGGAAAAAATACCGATCAGAGAGGAGGATATCGTTGGATTTCTACATGAGGCTGGCGTTGGAGATCATCCGGCAAAGCGAAAAAGATTATCGGGGTGCTATCCGATATCTTAAGCGGCACAAGGTAGCCAGGACGGCGAAAGAACGGGAAATCATGAACGGCAAAAGAAAGATGATTGATGATTGCGAGAGATTCTTCAAATCCGGATGGTTTTACGAGCTTGCGGGATGTGACGGAAGGATCCTGATGAATCGGATCAGAGAGGAGGAAGAGCCGTGGAAGAAAATGTAATATTTAAAACAGCAAAACACTGCGTTAAATATATGGCTGGTGAAGATGTGTGCGAGGAATGTCCTGCTTACAGCGGAAGCGATATGATGTGCAGGGAAGCCGCGAGATACACATTATCTATTTTTGAAGAAATAGAGAAATATCGAAGTATCGGAACAGTGGCAGAGTGCCGGGAAGCTAGAGAGAAGCAAGAGCCGAAGAAGCCAGAAGCGCTTGACAAAGATTTTGATTATTATAAATGTCCTGTTTGCGGAGAATACATCTGGGCAACAGACAATATAAATGATCATAACTACTGCCTGAATTGTGGACAGGCTATAGAATGGGAAGAAAGCGAGGAAGAATAATGGACGCCGTGAAATTTTTGAAAGAAGAAGACAGGATGTGCGATAAATATAAATATTCAAGTGACTATACTTGCTCTGATTGTCCGTGTCACAGCAAGCGCAACGGGACTGATGAAATATGTATTAGTCTGCGTAAAACCGATCCTGCAAAATATGTTGAAATTGTTGAAAAATGGTCAAAAGAGCACCCGGAAAAGACACGGCAGAGCGAGTTTTTGCAGATGTTTCCGAATGCGGAATTAAACACTGATGGCATATTGACTGTTGCACCGTGTATTGTAGATAAGAATTATATCAGGAGCGCTGAAGGCAAAGAAAAATGCTATAAAGAAAATGACTGCATCGGTTGCAGAAAAGAATACTGGCTTAAGGAGGTGAAGTGATGATAGCTGAATTTATCGGTACAAATAGAAGCATGGGTTTCAGGAAAGGTAAAAGATACAAGATCAGGACTGCTTGCAAGAATAACTATATCTATATTTTTGAAGAGAGTGGCCTGTGGTGCCCGTATCAAAGTGTTGAGGCAATTTTGAAAAACTGGAAAATTATAAAATTGTAAGAAAAAAAGAAGGTTTTTGATGAAATGGAGGGAGAAGAAGAGAGATGAAAGGATATAAAGGTTTTAATAATGGTTTGATTTGCAGAGGAAAACAGTATGCAGAAAACACAGTTTTCGAGGAGAATAAGGCAAATATGTGTGAAAGCGGTATGCACTTTTGCGATAACCCTCTTGACGTTCTTGATTATTACGGTTTTGTAAATGAGAACGGTGAGTTGAATGAGTTTGCGGAGGTTGAGCCTTTGGGAGAAACACTGCACAGAGAAAATAAATATTGCACAACAAAGTTAAAAGTTGGAGCAAAATTTTCCTTTGGCGGATTTGTGAAAGCTTGCGTTGATTTTATCCTCGAAAAAACTTCGCTTAAAAACGAAGAAATTAAAGACGGAAACAATAAAGACTCCGCACAGATCGGATCCTCCGGGGACTCCGCACGGATCGGCTCATCCGGGAACTCCGCACGGATCGGCT
>ERZ779885.927-NODE-927-length-31465-cov-7.795256_pt1 | contig 31465 bp, 29 predicted proteins | sample MGYA00511554_ERZ779885 | MGnify/ENA primary metagenome ERZ779885 (study PRJEB29588, sample SAMEA2160998) | human gut metagenome | biome: human gut; feature: human-associated habitat; material: faeces | place: Denmark | collected 2008/2010 ... | reverse complement strand
CCCGCCGCAGGCGGAGAATCCTGCTTCGCAGGATTCTTTTTTACACAACTTCCAGGTGCCAGGTATAATAGAGCTTCGGATAATCGGAAAGATAATGCTCGAGCTCGAAATCATACCGAACAGTGCCGCTTGCTGTAAATGGGAGCGGTGCGAAGCTGCCGTCTTTTAAGGAAACGGACAGGTCGCTGATGACAAAGCCCTGTTTTTTCATTTCTTCTTTAAAATAATTGAAATAAAAGGCGCCGTCTTTGGAAAGCGTATAGCGTACCTCGTAGCGGTAGCCGGAAAAGAGGCGTTTGCTCTGTGTCAGAATTTCCTTTTCCTGCATCCGGTCGCGAGACAGAAACGGATAAAAGTTTGCAAGCAGGGCCGTTCCCTGACGGTAGTCGCCCTCGTGCCAGAGGCGGGTTCCATCGAAAAGATGCTTGCCGCCGACGGTCTGGTATTTCCCGCTACGGGCATCCTGACGGATGGTTTCCTGCAAGGCCTTTAACTCTTCCTGAACGAATTCCGGCATGCGCTCCGGCAAAACGGGAGCTGTGGGGGCAGGTTCAGAAGCAGCCTGTGGAGCCTGGGCGGCAGACACCTGCTCTGCCAAATTTGACTTCTGGTTCTGCTCTGTCTGGATTTCTGTTTTAATTTCATCAAAAAAGGACATGATGGGATTCTCCTTTGTATACTACCCCCTATTTTAAGCATTATAGATTTTGTTTGTCAAATTTTTCTTCACAGTATTTGCAGCGATAAACTTCCTTGTTCGGGTCAGCGAGGACGAAGATCTGCGGCAGCTCCTGCTCGATCGAGGTAATACAGCGGGGATTTTTGCAATGGATGACGTTTTTGATTTGTTTGGGAAGCTTTAATTCCTTCTTTTCGACGATATCCCCGTTTTTGATGACATTGACGGTGATGTTATGGTCGATAAAGCCGAGAACGTCGAGGTCGAGCATGTTGACATCGCATTCTACCTTCAGAATGTCCTTTTTGCCCATCTTGTCGCTGCGCGCGTTTTTGATGATCGCAACGGTGCAGTCGAGCTTATCGAGCTGCAGATGGTGATAGATGGACATTGCCATGCCTGCCTGAATATGGTCGAGTACAAAGCCTTCTTCAATTTTACCTACGTTTAACATAAGAAATCTCCTTTTTCTCAGTCCACATGAATATTTAAGAGGGTCAGAATCAGCGCCATCCGAACATAGACCGCGTACTGCACCTGTTTGAAATAAACGGCTCTCGGGTCGTCATCCACATCGACAGAGATTTCGTTAACTCTGGGGAGGGGGTGCAGCACCAGCATGTCGGGCGGTGCGAGCTTCATTTTTTTAGCAGTCAGGATATAGAAATCCTTCAGGCGGACATAATCCTCTTCGTTGAAGAAACGCTCTTTCTGAACGCGGGTCATGTAAAGAACGTCCAGCTCGGGCAGCTTGTCTTCCAGACGGATGACTTCTTCATAAGGAATATTTTTTTCACGCAGCATCTCTGTGATATAATCCGGAACCCGCAGCTCGGTCGGGGAAATGAAGATGAACCGGAGGTTGTCGTAGCGGGAGAGCGCGTTGACTAAGGAGTGCACGGTACGACCGAATTTTAAGTCGCCGCACAGACCGATGGTCAGGTTGTTTAAATGCCCCTTTAAGGAACGGATGGTCAGCAGATCGGCATAGGTCTGGGTCGGATGCTGATGACCGCCGTCACCGGCATTGATGACGGGAATGCGGGATTTCTCAGCGGCAACGATCGGAGCACCCTCTTTGGGATGGCGCATTGCGCAGATATCGGCGTAGCAGGAAATGACGCGGATCGTGTCGGAAACACTTTCGCCTTTGGAAGCGGAGGAATTGGATGCATCCGCAAATCCGAGCACTTTGCCGCCCAGGTTCATCATAGCGGCTTCAAAGCTTAAACGGGTTCTGGTGCTCGGCTCGTAGAAACAGGTCGCCAGCTTTTTGCCCTCGCAGGTATGGGCATATTTGTCAGGGTGTTTCTCGATGTCGTTGGCAAGATCAAAGAGCTGATCCAGCTCTTCCACAGAAAAATCCAGTGGGTTCATCAGGTGTCTCATGAATGATAATCCTCCTTGAACAGTTGAGTTTCAGACATAATAAAATCGAAGAGAATCAAACTCTCTTCGATTTGAAACAAAATGCCTGTATTTCTTTTCAAAAAAATGAAATCCATGTCCTCTGCCGGAAATAATCTGACAAAGAAAAGAAAAAAACGAACTTCCGAATAAACAGAACTGCTGAAAATAAAACATGACAGACTGCATGGTCATTGCGCTTCCTCCTTTGGATCTCATTTTGCTTGGACAAGTATAGCATAGGGATATTTTGAATGCAAGGAAGAATTGAAAAAAATATCGCGATGGCGTATAATGATACTACAGTTCACTCGAACGTTCCTGTGGGCAGATCTCATGCTTGCATGAGGAGCTGCCCATAGGAATGCTCGAAGGGAGCGCCGCTTCATGAGCAAAAAGAGCTGCGAAGCAGCGGGAAGCATCGAAGATGCGCTTTTGCGAATGGCGCGGTGAACTGTTCGCAAAGCTGTGGAATGCTCGAATGGCGCGATGAACTGTATCGAATCCACCAGATGCAAAAGGAGGAAATAGCATGGAATTTCGGGAAAAGAAAAGATGGGGATTTTTTGGACTTCCCTTTACCTTTACAACCTACATGGTTACAGAAGAGCTGATTACTGTGGAAGAGGGATTTATTAACAAGCGGGAGAACGACTGCTACATATATAAAGTACAGGACGTAGAACTGATCCGGACGCTGGGGGAGCGGATGTTCGGACTTGGTACTGTAAAGTGCTACACCGGCGATACGACAAATCCGGAGCTGTATCTGACCCATATCAAAAATGCAAAAAATATCAAAAACTTTATTCTGGAAGCGTCTGAGAAGGCGCGGTTGAAGCGCAGGACGATGAATATGCTCGACATCGGTGCTGATGCAGATATTCCGGAAGAAAACTAATTTTCAAAAAAGTATTGACAAAGAAATCAGACTGTTTTAATATGCTTTTAACAAGTTGAACTTATATCAATTTAAACCGATGAAGTGGAGATAACGGTACAGGCGCACTTCCAGAGAGTCCGGGCAGGTGGGAGCCGGGCAGAAAGCGGAGTATCAAATGGACCACAGAGGGCACAGTCAAAGGAATTTTGTTCCGAGTATTCTGTGACGGAGGGCATCCGTTATTTGCCGGGGGTATGTTAGTATCCTTTGGAATGTTTGAATTCTTTAAAAGATATCTGTACCCTGATAAAGAGTGCGTACGATCGCAAAGCAAGGTGGTACCGCGGGAAGACAGGTATAAAGTGCCTGCAGCTTAAAAGATGATGAGCCCCCGTCCTTGACAGACAAATCTGTCATGGGCGGGGGTATTTTTTTATCGTATAGGAAACTTTGTTTCCATACGATAAAAAACGCTCCGCGAGGATGCGCACTCGGCGCGAGAATATCCCAAGACACATTCTTTTTTACAGGAGGAACAGTCGCATGGAACAGACATCACTGGAAGAACTGAAAAGAACGGCAGCGTCCGGAGCTTACCGGAGGATTCCGATCTGGCGTGAGATTTTTTCAGATATCGCAACACCCGTACAGGTACTGAAAAAACTGCTGGCGGTAAGCGACCACTGCTTTTTGTTAGAAAGTGCGGAGGACAACAAGCAGTGGGGACGGTACAGCTTTCTTGGGTTCGATCCTGCGATGGAGCTGACCTGCATGAACCATCAGGTGACAATTACAACAGATCATGTCGAGCAGTTTGAAACAGAGAATCCGGCGCAGGTGATTGCAAGGGTGATCGAAGAAAACCGCGCGCCGCAGATCAAAAAGCTCCCGCCTCTGACCGGCGGTCTGGTTGGATATTTTGCATACGACTATATCAAATATGCGGAGCCGACGCTTCGGCTGGACGCAGAGGATCAGGAAAAGTTCCGGGACGTCGATCTGATGCTGTTTGATAAGATGATCGCATTTGATCACTATAGACAAAAGATCATCCTGATCTGTAACAGTCGGATATCAGAAGCAGACGTGCAGGCAGAAGGTGGACAGACAGCCGGCGCGGCAGCGGCAACGAACCTCCGGGCAAGGGGGAAAAGCGCGCGGGCAGCAGCGACGGACGCCCCGGTATCTGCAGCAGAGCCCGACACCCTGGAAGCGGTTTACCGCACAGCTCTTCAGACCCTTGATCAGATGCAGGACATCATCGAAAAGGGCGCAGAAAAAAACGTGTCCGCAGGGAGGCTGACAACAGAGCTCACGCCGCTGTTCGATCAGGAAAGCTACTGTGAAAAGGTGGAACAGGTCAAGCATTACATCCATGAGGGAGACATTTTTCAGCTGGTGCTTTCGAACCGTCTGGAAGCAGGATTTGACGGAAGCCTGCTGGATACCTACCGGATTCTGCGGACAAAAAATCCGTCACCGTACATGTTTTATTTTTCCAGCGACGATCTGGAAATCGCCGGCGCTTCGCCGGAGACACTGGTAAAGGTGGACAATCAGACCGCATACACCTTCCCCCTTGCCGGGACAAGACCCAGGGGAAAGGACGAAAAGGAGGATCAGGAGCTGGAAGCCGATCTGCTTTCCGATGAAAAGGAGCTGGCAGAGCACAACATGCTGGTGGATCTCGGACGAAATGATCTTGGGCGGTTCTGCCGGTTCGGAACGGTAGAAGTGGAAAAATATCTTTCGGTCGAAAAATTTTCCCACGTCATGCACCTGGGATCGACCGTGCGGGGCGAGCTTCGCGGAGATAAAACGGCGCTGGACGCTCTGCAGTCAGTGCTTCCGGCGGGAACCCTTTCGGGTGCACCAAAGCTTCGCGCCTGTCAGATCATCAACGACCTGGAAAACAACAAGCGCGGCATTTACGGCGGTGCCATCGGCTATCTGGATTTTGCGGGAAATATGGATATGTGTATCGCGATCCGGCTGGCATTTTGCAAAAACGGAAAAGTATTCGTCCGGTCGGGAGCCGGAATTGTGGCGGACAGTGTAGCACCGAAGGAATATCAGGAATGCATCAATAAGGCGAAAGCAGTGGTGCTGGCGCTGCAGGAAGCGCAGAAACTTGGAAAGAAAGGGGAACGGGCATGATTTTACTGATCGATAATTATGACAGCTTTTCCTATAACTTATATCAGCTGATCGGGGCGATCAATCCGGAGATTAAGGTGATCCGAAATGACGAGCTGACGGCAGAAGAGATTGAGGCATTAAAGCCCGAAGCGATTATCCTGTCGCCGGGGCCGGGGCGTCCGCAGGATGCGGGCTGCTGCATTGAGGTGGTGCAAAAGCTCGGCGGGAAAATCCCGATCCTCGGCGTGTGTTTGGGGCATCAGGTGATCTGCGAGGCATACGGCGGAGTTGTTTCCTATGCAAAACAGCTGATGCACGGCAAACAGTCCGTGACAAAGCTCGATACGAAAACGCCGCTGTTTGTTGGTCTGCCGGAGGAAACGACGGTGGCACGGTACCATTCGCTGGCGGCGCAGGAGGAAACCTTTCCGGAATGCCTGCAGGTGACTGCCAGGACATCGGACGGTGAGATCATGGCACTGCAGCATAAAACAAAGGCGGTGTACGGCGTACAGTTTCACCCGGAATCAATTTTAACTCCACTTGGGAAAAAGATGCTTGAAAATTTTTTACAACTTGCGAATGCAGAGAAAAAGGAGAAGACAATGATTAAAGAAGCGATTGTAAAACTGGCAGCAAAGCAGAACCTGGATTATGAGACCGCAGAAGCTTCGATGGATGAAATCATGGGCGGAAAGGCAAGTCCGGTACAGATGAGTGCATTTTTAACCGCGATGGCGATGAAGGGCGAGACAATCGAGGAAATTACCGCGTGTGCGGCGGGGATGAGAAAGCATTGTGTACGCCTGCTACATGATCAGGATGTGCTGGAAATCGTTGGAACCGGCGGTGACCATTCCAATTCCTTTAATATTTCTACAACGTCTTCTCTGGTGATCTCGGCAGCAGGTGTTCCGGTGGCAAAACACGGCAACCGTGCAGCATCCAGCAAGAGCGGTGCGGCGGACGTTTTAGAAGCACTTGGTGTAAAGATCACCATCGATCCGGCAAAGAGCGCAGAAGTGCTCAAAAAAATCGGTCTGTGCTTCCTGTTTGCACAGAATTACCACCTGTCGATGAAATATGTCGCACCGGTCAGAAAAGAGCTGGGTATCCGTACGATTTTCAATATTCTTGGACCGCTGACCAATCCGGCAGGTGCAAACATGGAGCTGATGGGTGTTTATGACGAGGCACTGGTGGAGCCGTTAGCACGGGTGCTGGCAAACCTTGGCGTGAAAAAGGCAATGGTCGTATATGGACAGGACGGTCTGGATGAGATTTCCATGAGTGCACCGACGACAGTCTGCGAAGTAAAGGATGGGGAATTTTTATCCTATGTGATCACTCCGGAGCAGTTCGGCTTTACCCGCTGCAGCAAAGACGAGCTGATCGGTGGAAGCCCCCAGGACAACGCGCAGATTGCACTGGCAATTTTAAAAGGGGAAAAAGGACCAAGACGGGATGCGGTCGTTTTGAACTCCGCAGCGGCAATCCATATCGCAAAGGGCATTTCAATCGAAGATGCGATCAGAGAAGCGCAGGAAGTCATCGACAGCGGTAAGGCGCTTGCACAGCTGGAGCAGTTTGCAGCGCTGACGAATCAGGAGTAAGAAGATTGAAAAAATTTTTCAATCGCGGGATTTGTGTCTGCGCGCACTTGGCACAAACTCGACATGCGCAAAAAGCGTGCGCAGAAATGAGTGGAAAGCATGAAAGAAAAGACGATTCTGGATACTCTCGCGGACGCTGCGCGGGCGCGTGTGGAGGAAAATAAAAAGAAAAAGCCGATGGAGGTTCTGAAAAAAGAAGCAAAGAGCCTGGCTGCAGATACCGGGTTTCCATTTGAAAAAGCGCTGGCGGCGCCGGGGATTTCGGTTATCTGCGAGGTCAAAAAGGCATCTCCATCCAAAGGACTGATTGCAGTAGACTTTCCGTATCTGGAAATCGCGCGGCAGTATGAGCGCGCGGGCGCATCTGCGATTTCCGTGCTGACGGAGCCGGAATACTTCCTCGGAAGCGATGACTACCTTCGGGAGATTGCACGTGAGGTGAGCATTCCGGTGCTGCGCAAGGATTTTACGGTGGATGAATATCAGATTTATGAAGCAAAGCTTTTAGGTGCTTCTGCGGTGCTTCTGATTTGTGCGATTTTGTCCGAGAAAGAGCTTGGTCAGTTTTTAAAAAAGGCGCATAGCCTTGGCTTATCGGCGTTAGTTGAGGCACACGACGAAGAAGAGGTTGCGCGGGCGTTGCGTGCCGGAGCGCGGATCATCGGCGTCAACAATCGGAACCTGAAGGATTTTACTGTGGATGTCAAAAACAGTGTGCGTCTGCGGGCGCTGATTCCGCCCGAGGTACTCTACGTCTCCGAAAGCGGCATCCGGGGTGCAGAGGACGTTGCCGTTTTATATAAAAATGGAACGGACGCGGTGCTGATTGGCGAAACGCTGATGAGAAGCAGCGATAAAGCGGCGATGCTGCAGGAGTTGAAGAGGGACTGCCATGAGTGAGCAAAAGCAGCGCAGCAAAGATATAATTCGGACTGCGAACATCGCAGAATCTGCACACCCACGCCTCAAGATCTGTGGGCTGTCCCGCCCTTGCGATATCGAATGGGTCAACGACGCCGGAGTTGATTTTGCAGGTTTCGTCTTTGCAAGGAGCAGGCGGCAGGTTTCACCCGAGCAGGCAAAACAGCTGCACAGCATGTTAAAAAAAGAAATCCCGGCAGTCGGTGTTTTTGTCAACGAAACAATAGAAACCATTGTCGGTCTGGTAGAGGATGGCGTCATTGACTGGGTGCAGCTGCACGGGCAGGAAGACGAGGCATATATAAATGAACTGAAAAGCAAAGTCAGCTGTCCGGTGATCCAGGCGTTTTCCGTCCGGACGAAGGAAGATGTGCTGCGTGCCAGGGAAAGCTACGCAGATTACATTTTGCTGGATCAGGGCAACGGCGGAACCGGAAGAGTCTTTGACTGGACTTTAATAGAATCTATCGGCCGCCCATTTTTCCTGGCGGGCGGGCTGAATGCAGAGAATATAAAAGAGGCTGTGCGAACGGGAGCCTGGGCGTTCGACGTCAGCAGCGGCGCAGAAACCGACGGTTTTAAGGATCGGGAGAAAATTTTCGCGTGCGTAGCGGCAGCACGGCAGAAGGAGGAATACAACTGATGGAAAAAGGCAGATTTGGAATACACGGAGGACAGTACATCCCGGAGACGCTGATGAATGAGATCATTCATCTGGAGGAGCAGTACGAATTTTATAAAAATGACCCGGAGTTTTGTGCGGAGCTTGATGATCTGTTAAAAAATTATGCAGGAAGACCGTCGCTGTTATATTATGCGGAGAAAATGACAAAGGATCTGGGCGGTGCGAAGATCTATTTAAAGCGGGAGGACTTAAACCACACCGGCTCTCACAAGATCAACAACGTGCTCGGTCAGGTGCTGATGGCAAAAAAGATGGGTAAAACCCGCGTCATCGCAGAGACAGGCGCCGGGCAGCATGGGGTTGCCTGTGCAACAGCTGCGGCACTGCTCGGACTGGAATGTGAGATTTTTATGGGAAAAGAGGACACAGACCGGCAGGCGCTGAATGTTTACAGAATGAAGCTTTTAGGCGCAAAGGTGCATCCGGTAACAAGCGGAACCCAGACCTTAAAGGATGCAGTAAACGAGACGATGCGTGAGTGGACAAACCGCGTATCGGACACCCACTATGTACTGGGCTCTGTCATGGGACCGCATCCGTTTCCGACGATCGTGCGGGATTTCCAGTCTGTCATCGGACGGGAGGCAAAGGCACAGATTATGGAAAAGGAAGGAAAGCTTCCGGCAGCTGTTTTGGCGTGTGTCGGCGGCGGCAGCAATGCAATGGGTATGTTCTATGAGTTTATTCCGGAAAAGAAAGTTGCATTGATCGGCTGCGAGGCCGCAGGAAAAGGAATCGATACGGATAAGCATGCAGCAACAATGGCAAAGGGAACGCCAGGTGTGTTCCACGGTATGAAATCCTATTTCTGTCAGGATCAGTACGGACAGATTGCACCGGTGTACTCGATTTCTGCAGGCCTGGATTATCCCGGCATCGGACCGGAGCACGCATGGCTGCACGATACTGGACGCGCAAGCTATGTACCGGTAACGGATGAGGAAGCGGTAGAAGCGTTTGAGTATCTGGCGCGTACGGAGGGCATCATCTGCGCGATAGAGAGCGCCCATGCGGTTGCGCATGCGAGAAAGCTTGCACCGACCTTGTCTTCGGATCAGTCGATCATTATTTGTCTATCCGGGCGCGGCGACAAGGACGTTGCAGCGATTGCAAGATATCGCGGCGAAGATATTTCAGAGTAAACCCGAAAAACAGAGAATAAAAGAAAACTTTGGCAGGCGCAAAAAACCTGCAGGAAAGGCTGTCCGAAAGACAGAAGGAAAAAGATGAGCAGAATCCAAAAGGCATTTGAAAATAAAAAGGCATTTATTGCATTTTTGACAGCGGGAGATCCGTCCCTGGATAAGACAGAGGAATACATTCTGGAAATGGAGCGGGCAGGCGCAGATCTGATCGAAATCGGCATTCCGTTTTCCGATCCGATCGCGGAGGGACTGGTCATTCAGGAGGCGGATATCCGGGCGCTTTCCGGCGGTGTGACGACCGACGATATTTTTGACATGGTAAAGAAACTGCGGGAGAAAACAGAAATTCCGCTGGTATTTATGACATATTTGAATCCGGTGTTCCATTACGGCTACGAGGCGTTTTTTGAACGCTGCCAGGATGTAGGGATCGACGGCATCATCATCCCCGATCTGCCCTTTGAGGAAAAAGAAGAGGTTGATGTTGTCGCAAGCCGCTATGGCATAGACCTGATCTCGATGATTGCACCGACCTCCAAAGAGAGAATCCGTAAGATTGCCAAAGGAGCGAAAGGATTTTTGTATGTGGTATCGTCGATGGGCGTAACCGGAGAGAGAACTAATATCACCACCGATATCGGTGGGATGTTAAAAGAAATCCGCAGTGTCAGCAGCGTTCCGGCAGCGGTTGGCTTCGGTATCCACACACCGGATCAGGCGGCAGAAATTTCCAAAACGGCGGATGGTGTTATTGTCGGAAGTGCAGTTGTAAAGCTGATCGCAAAATACGGCTCTCATGCGGGAGGACATTTATACACCTATGTGCGGATGATGAAGGAGACGGTCAGCCACAGCGAATAAGCGGAAGCATCCACGCTGCGGTTTCTAAACGGGCGCGGCAGGAGAAGGCGCGTGAAAAAAATCTTTTCTATCGGAAAGAATAGTGCTATAATATTTTCGAATTCTATAGAAAACTGCAAAACAGACGTCGGCAAAAGAAGAACCCGGCGGATGGGAGCCAGAGGTAAGGAGTGTGGACAAGATGGAAAAAAAGAATCTGGACTGGGCAAATCTTGGATTCGGCTATATGACAACAGATTACCGTTATGTGGCAAACTACAAAAATGGTGCCTGGGATAAGGGTGGACTGACAGACGATCCGACAGTTACCCTGAACGAATGTGCAGGTATTTTTCATTATTGCCAGGAGATCTTTGAAGGTCTCAAAGCGTATACAACAGAGGATGGACATATCGTAACGTTCCGCCCGGACTTAAATGCAGTCCGTATGATGGACAGCGCAAAGCGTCTGGAGATGCCTCCGTTCCCGGCAGAGCGTTTCCTGGAAGCAGTAGAAGAAGTGGTTAAGGCAAATGCTGCATGGGTTCCTCCTTACGGCAGCGGTGCAAGCTTATATGTTCGTCCTTATATGTTTGCAAGCTCTCCGGTTATCGGCGTTAAGCCCGCGGATGAATATCAGTTCCGCATTCTGGTAACTCCGGTTGGACCGTACTTTAAGGGCGGCGTTCATCCGCTTACCATCTGTGTCAGTGATTTTGACCGCGCAGCACCGCATGGAACCGGACATATCAAGGCTGGTCTGAACTATGCGATGAGTCTGCATGCCTATGTAACCGCACATCAGAACGGCTACGATGAAAACATGTTCCTTGATCCCGCAACCCGCACCTATGTAGAGGAGACCGGCGGCGCAAACTTTATCTTCATCGACAAAGAAGGAACTCTTGTCATTCCCAAGTCTGACAGCATCCTTCCTTCTGTAACACGTCGTTCCATCGCAGTCGTTGCAAAGGATATCCTGGGCATGAAGGTGGAAGAGCGTCCGGTTAAACTGGCGGAGCTTTCTGATTTTGCAGAATGCGGCGTCTGCGGTACAGCAGCTGTTGTGTGCCCGGTCGGCAAGGTGGTAGACCATGGCAGGGAGATCTGCTTCCCCAGCGGTATGGAAAGCATGGGACCGGTGATCCAGAAGCTGTATGACACTCTGACAGGTATTCAGATGGGTAAGATCGAAGGACCTGCAGGATGGGTTCATAAAATTATGTAACGGATTTATATTACAGCCGCAGGGTGCATGGATTTGCTGCACCCTGCGGCTGTTCTTGCTTTTTTAGAGATAACCTAACTATTTTGGGTGTTGCATTTTTTCATGGAATAGGGGATGATAAAACCAGAGATTCCGGAGAATTGCCGGACAGGAAAGAGGGAGAAACCTATGAAGAAAAAGACTGTACATATTATTTCCCATTCCCATTGGGACAGAGAATGGTATCTGCCGTTAGAGCGGCATAAAATGAAGCTGCTGGATCTGATCGACACCAACATGGAACTGTTTGACAAAGATCCCGGCTTTTACAGCTTCCACTTGGATGGTCAGACCATCGTGCTGGACGACTATCTGGAAATCCGTCCGGAAAAAAGAGAAGAGCTGTTAAGACATGTCAGAGAGGGACATTTCCGTGTAGGTCCCTTCTACATCCTGCAGGATGAGTTTTTAACCAGCGGTGAAGCAAATGTCAGAAACCTTCAGACCGGTATCCGTGAAGCAAAGGCCTATGGCAATCTGACAAAGGTTGGCTATTTCCCGGATGCATTCGGCAATGCGGGACAGATGCCTCAGCTGCTGACCCAGGCTGGCATGGAAGCTGTTGCGTTTGGCCGCGGCGTAAAGCCGGTTGGTTTTAACAATGAATTAAAAGAAGGCGGCGAGTACGAATCCGCTTATTCTGAAATGCAGTGGCAGTCTCCCGACGGCACAAAGCTTCTTGGTATCCTGTTTGCAAACTGGTACTGCAACGGCATGGAAATCCCGGTGGATGAAAAAGAAGCAAAGGCATACTGGGAGGAACGTCTTGCAAAGGCTGAGATGTTCGCATCTACAGACGAGCTGCTGTTCATGAACGGCTGCGACCATCAGCCGGTTCAGAAGGATCTTTCTGCAGCAATTGAAACCGCGCGCAGATTGTATCCCGATATCGAGTTTGTTCATTCTAACTTCGAAGATTATGTCAAGAAGGTTCAGGCAGAGGCAGGTGAAAAGCTTTCTACCGTAAAAGGCGAGCTGACCAGCCAGGAGACAGACGGCTGGTATACGCTGGTCAATACCTGTTCCTCCCATGTAACCTTAAAGCGCCAGAACCGCAGAAACGAGGTTGCACTGGAGCGCGTATCCGAGCCTCTGGCTGTATTTGCAGCAGAAAACGGTAAGGAATATCCCCATGACCGTTTCAACTATGCATGGAAGATCCTGATGCAGAACCATCCCCACGACAGCATTTGCGGCTGCAGCGTGGATCAGGTCAACAAAGAAATCGAAGTCCGTTTCGACCGTTCCACAGAGATCGCCCATACCCTTTCCGAGGATGCTTCCGCTTATGTTGCAGACCTGACAGATACTTCTGTATTTGAAAAATATGGCGAAAACGCAGTTCCGTTTGTTGTGTTCAACACCACTGGCGACGAGCGCACCGGTAAGGTGACAGTCGTATTGGATGCAAAGCGTGACTACAACAAGTGGCTCTGGGACGGACGCCGCGATATGAAGGCATGGGAGCTGCCGGAGTACGTTGTTGTGGACAGTGAAGGCAATGTACAGAAAGCAACTGTAGAAGATGCAGACGTAAAATTCGGCTATGACCTGCCGGATGACAAGTTCCGTCAGCCTTACATGGCAAGACAGGTGAAGGTTTCCCTTTTTGCAGAAAAACTGCCTGCACTGGGATACCGTACCTACGCGCTGGTTCCTGCAGAAGCCGCTGGGACAGCTGGAAAGGGCAGCAACATCGCAAGCGATGACCGTCATCTGGAAAATGAATTCCTGAAGGTTGCGATCAACGACGATGGTACGTTGAATGTTCTGGACAAGCAGACCGGAAAGACCTACGAAGGTCTTGGATATTTTGAAGATACCCTGGATGCGGGCAACGAATACATCTATTTCTGCCCGAAGGGAAATCCTGCAATTGTGACGAAGGGCACAAAGGCAGAAATCAAGCTGGTGGAAAATACCGATTTTGCGGCAAGCGTGGAAGTGACCAATGTGTTGACCGTTCCGGTTTCCGCAGACGATCAGTTAAAGGAAGAGCAGGAAGGTCTTGTAGAATTCATGAAGCGTACCTGCGGCAGAAGCAGTGAGACGACACAGATCGTTCTGCACACCACAATTACTCTGGAAAAAGACAGCCGCAGCGTGAGGTTTGTAACCGAGTTCGATAACACTGCAAAGGATCACAGAATCCGCGTGGTAGCACCGACCGGAATTTCCTGCACACACCACTATGCAGACAGCGTATTTGAAGTGGTGAACCGTCCCAACGAGCACAGCAAGCTGTGGGAGAATCCCTGCAAGTGCGAGCATCAGCAGAGCTTTGTGGGCTTAAACGATGAAAAGGGCGGCATGCTCATTGCAAACATCGGTCTGTATGAGTATGAAATCCTTCCGGAGGAAAAGAATGCACTGGCAGTTACCATCCTGCGCAGTGTCGGCGAACTGGGCGATTGGGGCGTATTCCCCACCGAGCTGTCCCAGCAGCTGCGTCATATCACTGCAGAGTACGAGATGACCTTCTTTGCAGGGGATCTGGTTGAAAGCAACAGCTTCAGAAGCGCATATCAGTTCCAGGTACCTTATACAGTTGCACAGACCAAGGTTCATGCAGGAACCCTGCCGGCTGAGAAATCCTGGCTGACCTGGGAAGGCGAGCGCATGATGTTCTCCAACCTCAAGGAGAAAGCAGAAGGCACCGACCGGATGGCACGTTTTGTCAACTGCTCCGGCGAGCCTACCGTTCTGCGTATCAAGAAGGACGCTTCTTTTGAAACCCTGTACTTCTCCAATATTCTGGAGGAAGAGGTTCGTCCCGAAACTGCAAATGCAGACGGCTGGTATGAAATTCCTGTCAGAGGCTTTGAAATCGTAACAGTTGGAATGAGATAAAAAATATTCTATTGCAAAAAATGGGAGAAGCTGTTGTACGAATGTGCAGCAGCTTCTTTTGATGCATTGCGCGGAAAGCAATGCTGTGCAGCTATCGTCCGCATGCGCACAGATAGGTTGACGGATGCATACAGACTTTCCGTATACCGGAAGCCTGAATTGCATAAATTTTGTATTGTATTATCGTATTTGTTTTTTCGATGAAGCAGAAAGAAGAGGGAAAAGGAAATGTTGCGAAAGCCTGGAATTTGCCAGAAACCGGTAATAACGTTGTATGAAACGCCTGCATATGCAGCGTGTGGTACGGCTGTCGGCGCAGAGCCTGCGGGCGTGCCGGAAAATGGCGGTGTTGCAGATGAAATTCTCTTTGGATGGCAATACGAGGTTTTGGAAGAAAATAACGCTTTTTATAAAATCCGGACGCATTATGGATATGAGGGATGGATTGCGGCAGAAGAGTATGTGCCCCTGGAAAGTGTAGGAGGTGCAGGTGTATGCTATGATGCACAAAACTCCGGTTGTGCCATGCAGCTTTTTCAGGTTTGCCAGAATATTGCAGACGTGCTGGAAGCGGAACGGGTACAGGCAAGGCGTATCACGACATTGTATGCCGGGAGTCTGATTTGGGCAGAGAAAGATTCGGCTTTAGGCGATAGTAACGCTGCAGCCCGCCTGCTGCAGCCGGGCTGGCGACGCGTCTTTTTACCGGATGGAATGGGCGGTCTTAGGGATGGATATATGCGGAGCCGTTTTCTGGAGCCGTGCCAGGGACAGGAGCAGTGGAGAAAATGGGTGACGCAGCGGCCGACGGTTCTGACGGAGCGTATAGACGCAGTATCACAGTCGGAGCCGAAAGAACAAGAGGATGCAGACGCACTCAGGTTGGAAGAAGCTTTCCGGGAAAGCATCGTGCAGACTGCGTATTCCTATCTCGGGACGCAGTACCGCTGGGGCGGGAAAACAGCATGTGGAATTGACTGCTCCGGTCTTGCGTTTATGAGCTATTTCCGAAATGGGATCCTGATCTGGCGGGATGCAGCGATCAAAGAAGGCTATCCGGTTCATGAAATCCCGATAGAACAGGCCAAACCGGGTGATTTGCTCTTTTTTCCGGGACATGTGGCGATTTATCTGGGAAATGGAAAGATCATCCATGCGACCGGACATCCCGAAAGCAGCTGTGTGACCGTCAATTCCCTGTGGGAGGGCGAGCCGGGATATCGGGAAGATTTGAAAAACAGTCTGTGTGCAGCTGGAAGCATTTTTTAAAATGGAGAAATCTGCATTACCGCAAAAAGATTTCCTGAAGGTGTCTGGTAAAAGATTTTTGTTTGACTTTTTCAAAAATCAGAAATATAATAACTTACGAACGAGTAGCAAAATTGCGTAAATCCAGTTTTGCTGCTCGTTTTTTTGTGCGAAAAAAGGAGGAAACTTATGAAAGCGGAAAGCAACAAAATGAAAGAAATGCCGGTCAATAAGCTCATGATTCAGATGGGAATTCCGATGATTTTATCGATGGCATTGCAGGCGGTTTACAACATTGTGGACAGCGCTTTTGTCGGAAATATGAAATCCGGGAGCGAAGCGGCGTTAAATGCGCTGACACTCGTATTTCCGGTTCAGATGCTGATGGTGGCAGTCGGAATCGGTACCGGTGTTGGAACCAATGCCCTTCTCGCATTGACCCTTGGGCAAGGAAACTCCAAAAAGGCGGCGAAGGTCGCCGGGAACAGTCTGTTTTTGGGCGCGGTGATCTATGCGGTGTGCCTGTTGTTTGGGATATTTGGGGGAAAAACGTATATTTCTTCCCAGACCATTGACCCGGAAGTTATTTCGATGGGAACGGATTATCTGAGCATCTGCTGCGTGATTTCGTTTGGAATTATTTTCTTTTCCATCTTTGAAAAACTGCTGCAGGCGACGGGACGTTCACTCTATTCCACCATCGGTCAGGTTGTGGGTGCGGTAATAAATATCATCCTCGATCCGATTATGATTTACGGAATCGGACCCGTTCCGGAAATGGGAGTACAGGGCGCTGCATACGCGACGGTGATCGGACAGGTGGCATCTGCGGCATTGCTGTTCTTCTTCCACATAAAATTCAATAAAGAATTCGAGCATGGCGTAAAATATCTGAAACCGGACATTGGAATTATAAAAGAGATCTATGCAATCGGGCTTCCGGCAATCCTTGCACAGGCACTGATGTCTGTCATGGTTTATGTGATGAACCTGATTTTAAAATTCAATCCTTCCGCCCAGACCGCATACGGACTGTTTTATAAAGTCCAGCAGTTTGTGCTGTTTCTGGCTTTCGGACTGAGGGACGCGATCACGCTGATCATAGCATTTGCATATGGAATGGGAAGCAAAAAGAGGGTTCAGGACGGAATGAAATATGGTCTGATTTATACGGCTGTGCTTATGGTAATCGGAACAGCAATTACGGAAATTTTCCCGGACGCGTTTGCTTCACTGTTCAATGCCGGACAGTCGAGAGAGTATTTCATTGGAGCGATGCGGATAATTTCGATCAGCTTTCTCTTTGCGGGAATCAATGTGGCATATCAGGGAATCTACCAGGCACTGGAAAGCGGTGCAGAGTCTCTGGTGATTTCTCTGCTCAGACAGTTTGTGATCCTATTGCCGCTGGCTGGTATTTTTTCCGTGTTTGTCAGAAACGGACAGGCAGACGTTTCGCTGATCTGGTGGGCGTTCCCGATCACAGAGCTTGCTGCCTGCCTGGTGGGATATGCCCTGTTAAAGAAAGTCAAAAAGAACAAGGTGGAAAATTTGGAATAAGGAAAATGCAACGCCGGATTTGTATGAAAAAGTGTTCGAAAAACATCCTCGAGGATACTCTGTAAAAAGGAATTCGTATTACGAAAAGGGGGTGGAGGGATAGGGCTGCCTTAGCAGGATGATCGTATGGAAAAGCAAATCCTTTTCGTCATAATAGAGATTCATGCTGCCTTCATAACGCTCTACAATCCGGCGAACACTTTTCAAACCAAATCCATGCGAAGAAGGCTCTTTTTTGGAAGTTATCAGTTGATGGTTATGTGCAGTAAAAGGATCTGTACGGCAGGAGTTTATCATAGTAATAACGGCAAAAGGAGTATGTTCTTTTCGATGTACATTCAGTTCAATCAGGGCATGATCGGTTTTGGATGCAGACTCTAAAGCATTATCTAAAATATTGCAAAAAATAGCAGTAAGATCAGCATCCGGGAGATGGCGCAGGACACCGCTGCGGATATCCGTATGGAAAGTGATATATTTTTTCTGACATTGACGTTGATAACGGGAAAGAATTACGTTCAGCATATGGTGGTCGCAAACACGGGCGCTTTCTGTCAAATCTGAGGATTGTAAAAGGGTATGGATGTAGGTGTCAATTTTTTCATATTCTTTGGCAGAATTTAAAATCTCAAGGGACTGCAGGTGCTTTTTCATGTCATGGATTAAAATACGCTGGCTCTCATGCTGGGATAAGAGCATTTTATAATAGGCAGCGGTGTCGGATTCTTTTTGCAATAGAAGCTGCATATCTGTATACTGTGCGCTTTTCTTTTGTGTATACTGGTTGATGCCGAAAGCAAAAATATTGCTGATTAGCAGTAATATGGCGCTGATAGAGACCAGAATATTGATGGAGGAAGGTAAAGAGATATACTCTCCAACCTTAATTAAGGTAGCTAAGGTAAATATTGTTGCAACCGGAGTAAATAGGAGCAATAAGCTATGCCAATCTTTTTGGGGATGATATGTTTCCTTTTTAAAGAAAAAGATAAGAAGATAAGCAGCAATAAAAAACAGCCCTTTGCTGAAAATTACAAAAATGAGCGAATAAGGGAAAATATCATAATGATGTAAAAAAGTTGGGGTGAAAACACTGAGGATACCAATCGGTAGAATTTCACACGCTGCCATCAGGGCAGAGAGGATAATAGCATGGAAACATGCCGTATACCATTTTGTCCTATGGAGGAGATATAGAAGAAGGAAGTTGATCAGAGTGTATAAAATTAAATTTAATCCGGTTAGTTTCAGAAAAGAAAAGCCCAGAAGGATGGCATATGAAGCGCTTAGGAAAGCGGCACGGATTTGGGGAGAAAATTTGGCTGGAAAAAACGTATCGGAATAAGCCCAGAATATAATTGCTTCTATGAAATAGGATAAGAAAAAAACAATAAATGTGTCCATAGTCACGCCCTGCTTTCTAAATATAATAAATAGGCATTTTTAAATTCTGTATATTTCCGCTTGGTCAGATAGGCAGTAAATTGTCCGTCCTCTAGATAAATTATGTCATGATTAAAGTTACTTACATGCTTCAAATTCACAATAAAACTGCGATGAGATTGAATAAAACAATTTTTAGGAAGGATCTCAATCCAGTATTGCATACTGTGAATAGATTCATAATCTTTTTTGGTGGTATGGACAATGATTTTTCGCCCTTGAGTTTCAATAAGAATAATATCGTTGACAGGAAGGGTCAGGGTTTCTTCTTTTGTTTCCAAGGCAATTTTCTGGGACAAAGTATGGTATACAGCAAGGGCATCCTTCAGATTACGGAACAGGCGTTGCTTCTCTAAGGGGTTGGAGAGGTAGCGGAATACATGGAAACGCATTGCTTCGTCAAGGTACTCAGAGTAAGAGGTGACTACGAATATAATAATATTTTTGTTTCGTTCTTTTAAGACATTTCCAATATATATACCGTTCATTCCGGGCATTTCAATATCTAGAAAAAGAATATCAATGCTCCCGGTATAGGATAGCAATTCTTCCCCGCTTGTAAAAGTGATAATTTTAGGAAGTATTAGGCGATGTTGCTTAAAGAAAAGCTGCAGACAGTGTTGAAGTTTTTGAATAAATAGTTTGTCATCATCACAAATAATAAGTTGCATTTGCAGAAACCTCCTGCCGAAAAAGCACTTTCTATTATATAGAAATAGAAAGGAAATGCAAGTATCCAGAATGAAATGACTCAAAATGACCAAAATTGAGTGAAAAATGTCGTTTCATGTAAATGCTATTGAATGTATTACAAATTTATGCAATTTTATTATTCATGACAATAGAATGCTCGCAGAGCGTGCATTCTATTGTTGCAAATCGTGTAGATTTATATTTTAGGATTTAGAAATAAATTATCTTTAATGAATAATACAGGAATGAGAATATGAAAGCAGAAAATAAAAAATTTAGAACCATTCATCTGTCGCTGGAGGCAATTGGGATTATATTTCATTATGTACCTACATTAGCGATTATAAAGATTGTGTTAGCAATGATATCAGGAGCAGGAACTTCTTGCTCCTTTTGGTTTATGCAGAGGTTAGTAGATGCAGTTAGTAGAAAAATTTTGAATGGAGGAACAATAGAATATATTATTTCGGCAGGGATTGGTTTTCTGATAACGATGTTGATTCCGATCATATGCAGTAGTTATGTGGATGGTATGATACAGATTGAAATGGAGAGAAAAATAGGTGAAAAATTATCAGAGGATGTAATCAGGAAATTTATGAGGATTCCATATGCGGATTTTGAAAGCATGGAATTTCAGGATACACTGATTCAAATGTCGCGAAATCCGGATAGGATGATTCTGAAGTTGTTTCAAAATACGATAATGGCGATGCGATATTTTATGATATTAGCAGGACTGACAGGGATCTTTTTGAAAGCGGGAGTTGGGATTGCAGTCAGTTTTTCAGTTTTGTTCGCGCCGTTGATTTGGCTCAATTTTAAGACGGCAGACATGATGAATAAAATTTATAATGAACAAACTATAGAGCAGCGGAAACGGGATTACTTAGAACAGCTTTTGACAGAAAAGGATTCATTGCTTGAGTTAAAGATATTTGGAGCTGTTAGATTTCTGGAAAAAAAGAGAAAAGCGTTAGTGAAAGAGGTGTTGAATCGGAGAATCAGAGTAAAGGTAAAGGCACACAATTATTATTTGATTGGAAATTTTCTGACATTTGTCTGGTTATTCTCAATTTTGGTGTTTTTATGTATGAGTGCACTGGAAGGAAGTATTACATTAGGAGTTTTTGCAGCAGTTTTAACTGCGATGGGAGAAGCCTTGGATGATTCTGAAGCGTTATATATGACTTTGCAGAAAATGAGATGGGGAACGAATGTTGTATCTCACTTTTTGAGGTTTATGAGGTTGGAGGAAGAACAAGATCCCTCAAAAAGTAAGGAAATAAAAGGAGATAACTGTATACGATTCGAAAATGTGAGTTTTACATATCCGGGAAGTGAACATTGTATTTTAAAGAATGTGAGTTTTGAAATCAAAGGTGGAGAGCATATTGCGTTGGTAGGCGTAAATGGCGCCGGAAAGTCGACCATTATTAAATTGTTATGTCGTTTATACCGGCCACAGAGTGGAAGAATTGTAGTAAATGGAATTGATTTGCAGGAATTTTCACAGGAACAACTTCAGAAGCTATTTTCAGTAGTATTTCAGGACTATAATAGATTTTATTTGACACTTCGGGAAAATGTAGCAGCAGGGGCGTTGGAGCGTAAAGAGGATGATGAAAGCGTGAGAAAAGCACTTCGCATGGCGGGAATTGAAAATGAAAAATTACTGATGGAGTTGGATTTGCCGCTTGGAAAGTTAGAAGAACAGGGGATAGAGTTATCTGGTGGGCAGTGGCAGAGAATAGCGATTGCCAGGGCTTATTTTACGGATTCCGAATTTGTGATTTTGGATGAGCCTACATCAGCTCTGGACCCTATTGCGGAGAACGCTATGTATGAAAATATAGCATCTATCCTGACACAGAAAAGTTGTATTTTTATCTCACATCGTCTGGCGAGTGCTAAGATGGCGGACAGAATACTTGTTTTATCCAAGGGACAAATTCAGGAAGAAGGAAGTCATGCGGAGCTGATGGAACGCGGCGGCATTTATGCAGATATGTATAGGATGCAGAGCAGTTGGTATGAGAATCATGGGAGTGAGAGAGAATGTGATGAGGAAAATAGGAAATATATTTAAAATATTGTTTTGGGCAGCCCCTTTTTCGACAGCTGTCACTGTGCTTTATTATATTTGTCAGGCAATCATCCCAGCGCTGTCGACTATTTTATTTGCAGGAATACTCCAAGGGGTAATTGAGTTGCAAGAAGGTAACAGAGAACTCCTGATAAAAAATGTAGCGATTTATCTTGGGATGCGAGGGGGAATGTATTTTTTGAATTATGGTTATAGTGTTTTGGTCAATACGGGGATTTTTGAAAAAGGCAGCATGTGTTTTAGGCAATTTCTGCAGGAAAAAACAGCAAGAATGCCTTTATATAATATGGAAAATTCAAAGATATTAGATCAGAAGAAGCGTGCAGAACGAACAGTTGAAGAGGATGTTCCGGCAATGGTATTTTATCAGTTTTTAGAGGCGGCATCAGCAGCGTTTGGTGTTGTAGCAGTATTGGGAATCATGCTGGACTATCATTGGGTTCTTGCACTGGCAGCTATTTTGGCAGTATTGCCATTTCCAATTGTAAAAGTTATAAGGGGGAAAAGTCATGTACGGGTAAAAAATTCACAAAGCAAGATGGTACGCAAGATGGAGTATTATTGGAAAATATTGACAGGAAAGGATAGCGCAAAAGAACTTAGAGTATTGGGATGTCAGGAATACCTATCACGACTATGGAAGAAAGAAAGTTTTCTTGTAAGAGAACAGTTATGGATGGAAAAGAAAAAAGATGCAGTATGGTGTTTCTTATGTGACATCATTCAATTTGCAGGATATATAGGAGCATTATTGCTTGCCGTGGGACTTGCCGTATGGGGACAGATGGAGGCTTGTGTATTTGGTGCATTGATTTCCGCATTATTGAATCTGCAGAATTGTATAAAAGTATTTCTGGAGGCGGTAGGAGAATTGCCGGAGCTTTTAAGTCTTTATAATAATTATGACACATATTTAAAATTGGGAGAAGAATTTAAGGAAAAGGAAGATAAACGATGTGTAGATAGACAACCACAAATTTCTTTTAGCCAAAAGAAAATTTGTTTGGAACATGTATTTTTTTCTTATCCGGAGATGCAGAAAAATGTTCTTGAAGATATTTGTTTAGATATTTTGCCAGGAGAGCATATCGCAATTGTTGGAGAAAATGGAAGTGGGAAAAGTACATTAGCAAAGCTTATTCTCGGATTATATCCAGTTTTGAAAGGAACGATACGGTGGGGGGAGATTGATTTGAATCAGCGTATGGTAGAGAATCTGTATCGCCATATTTCGGTGGTTTCACAAAATTTTGTGAAATATTATCTGACTTTGAGGGAAAATATAGGAATTTCATGTGTAGAAAAATTGGAGTCTGATCCAGAAATTATAAGAGTGTTGGAACAGGTTGGATTTACGGAAAAAATCTCATTGAACCAACAGCTTGGAACAGAATATGGAGGTGTTGATTTTTCGTTGGGGCAGTGGCAAAAGCTGGCGATTGCACGGGGAATACTAAGGAATGCAGAAATAATTGTGATGGATGAACCAACTAGTGCATTAGATGCAATTACAGAAAATGAAGTATTGAATTTATTTATGAAAGTGATGGAAGAAAAAACAGCTCTGTTGATTTCACATAGGATTGGAATTTGTTGCAAAATGGATAAAATTGTAGTAATGAAAAAAGGAAGAATTGTGGAGATTGGTTCACATGAGGAGTTATTGAGAAAAAACGGAGAATATGCCAGATTGTACTGGGCACAGGCGGGATGGTATCAAGAAAAATAGAACTTATATATCCAATTTCAAAACAGTCGCAAAGCAACTGTCAAACTCCCGGGAATTGTATTTGCGAAGAGGCATCTTTCTATGCTACAATCAGGTTCAGGACTTCGTGTGGAGTGGAAACAGGACTGACAGGGCATTTACGCAATTCGATGAACTGGGAGTGACAGAATGGAAACAACAACACTAATATTCTTATTTTTTATACTGGTATGGGGTATACTCGGAGTTACGTTTCTTTGCATCGGCATCGGATTGCATGTAAGAGGACGGAAAAAAAGAAATATCTGCACTTTGCCGGTCACTGCAACCGTAGTGGATCTGCGAAGAGAAAGAGTGGGTGTGGATGATTTTTCTGCCAGTGGAGAGGCGGCGTTAAAATCGTGGTTTCCGATTTATGAATACACCGTTGGAGGTGTGACACAGAGAGCAAAAGCATTTATCGGAACCGCGAAACTGGAAGTGGAAGTAGGACAGGCGGTGGAGCTTTTTGTCAATCCTGACCACATTGAGGAATTTTATTGCCCGACTGAAAAAACGTCGTGTATTCAAAAGGTGTTTATCGGAGTGGGAGCAGTGTGTCTGTGCCTTGCAGTCATTATGGTAGGAATCCTTTGGTTTGTATCAGGACCCCTGGTATAATATTGCGGACTCCTATTGGGAGAAAGCACTGGACGAGCTGGGGATAAGATAGGGTGGAACAAGCTTGCAGGTATTGTGAACTTTGGTTTGACGAAGTTGCGTTTGAGAGGAATACCGGTTATGGTCAGAAAATTACAAAAAGCAGATATAGACAGAGTTGCCGATATATGGTTAGATACGAATTTAAAAGCACATGATTTTATTTCTGCTCAATATTGGAAACGTAATTTTGAATTGGTAAAAGAAATGCTGTTACAGGCGGAAGTCTATGTCTATGAAAGTGATCAGAAAATCCAGGGGTTTATAGGGCTGAACAACGATTATATCGAGGGCATTTTTGTTTCTGATAAAATGCAGTCTCAGGGTATCGGTAAAATTCTGCTGAATGATACAAAAGACAAAAGAAACGAATTACGCTTAAATGTGTATCGGAAAAATACACGGGCAATCTCTTTTTACAAGAGGGAAGGTTTTGAGATCCAGAGCGATGGATTGGATGAAGCTACTGGAGAAAGAGATTATGTAATGGTGTGGAAAAAGAAATAGAAAATCCCGTTTGCAGAATTACGAAAATCCAAACCCCGAAAAAGATAGGATGCTCCTGACAAACTGCCGTGTCTGCTAAAAGCAAGACACGGCAGTTCACTTTGCTTTCCTCTCTTGTGGATGTATGATACAACTTATCCCCTGATTTTTACAACTTACAGTCCCCAATGTAGATATGAGAAACAAGCTGTGATATAGTATCGTAGAACTGAAGGGAGGTGGGGACATGAAGCTGTCTGTGGAGTTGATTCCCGGTGAAAAGGAAGAAGAAGTGATCGTTCGCTGCTATGACACGCAGGAGAAATGGGTGGAAGCGATCCGAGCGGTTACGACCGGAGAAATTTCAATCAGCGCTTTTGCTGACGAAAAAGTTTATCGGCTGAAGCTCAGCGATGTTTACTATTTTGAGGTCGTAGAGGGGTGTTCTTTCCTGTATTGTGAAAAAACAGTATTTAAGTGCAAGCAAAAGCTGTATGAATTTGAAGAAACATGTCGAGGCTCTATGTTTTTTCGATGCAGTAAATCCATGATCCTGAACGCAGACAAGATTCAATATGTCCACCCATCTGTATCGGGACGGTTCGAGGCCACGTTGGAAAACAGCGAAAAAGTGATCATTTCCCGGCAGTATGTCGGCGAGCTCAAACGACTGCTGGGGGTATAGGAGGTGCTTATGAAAAAAATCGTGTTTTGGCTCCACCGCTTTGTAGTGGCTTATGGGATCATCATGCTCAGCACCTTTTTCATGTGTCTGCTGTTTAATCCTACTTCCGAATTGCCGGTAGTTACTTTTTTCGGCAGATGTATCATTTTCACACTGGTGTGTATGGCATCGTTGGCAGTTTATTATTCAAAAAGGGAGCTGACCTTAGGGGACTGGTGGTTCCGTACTGCATTACACACAGTGCTCCTGGAAGCAGTTTTGCTCCCTCTTGCACATCATTGGGAGTTTTGGTACAACTCCTTGGATGGGATGATTTACGCCAGCTTTATTCTGGCTGCCAAAATTGTCTGGCATTTGATTGATTTTGGTCAGACCGCCCGAACAGCTACCGAGGTAAACAGGCAGCTTCTCCGTCGCAGGAAAGCTCAAGAACAGGATTTACAGTAAGGGGTGATGTTGAATGGAGAATAAAGAGAAAATAGATTGGATATTATGCCCAAAATGTGGCAGCAAGACACGGACGCAGATTCGGATGCATACGGTGCTGGAGGACTTTCCCCTCTTTTGCCCCAAGTGCCGCTATGAATGTGTGGTTTCCTGTCACGATGGGAAAATGGAGGAACAGAAAAAATGTTGAAAATCGAGCATTTGACAAAAAAATACGGAGAGAAAAAGGCAGTGGATGACCTGTCTTTGCAGATCAAGCCCGGTGAGATCTACGGCTTCATTGGACATAACGGAGCAGGCAAGACCACGACCCTGAAATCCTGCTGCGGCATTTTGCAGTTTGAGAGCGGCGATATTTTCATTGATGGAATTTCGGTGAAGGAAAACCCGATTGACTGCAAACGGAAGCTTGCCTATATTCCCGACAATCCAGACCTGTATGAATTTATGACGGGAATTCAGTATTTGAATTTTGTGGCGGATATTTTTGGGGTCGGTGCTGCTGACCGCAAATATCGGATTCGCCGCTACGCAGATGCCTTTGAGTTGACGGCAGATCTGGCGCAGCCAATTTCCGCTTACTCTCACGGCATGAAGCAAAAGCTGGCGATCATTTCCGCATTGATCCACCAGCCGAAGCTCATTATCATGGACGAGCCTTTTGTGGGACTTGATCCCAAAGCCTCCCATTTGCTGAAATCCATCATGCGTGATCTGTGCGGCAAGGGATCGGCAATTTTCTTTTCTACTCATGTGTTGGAGGTTGCGGAAAAGCTCTGCGACAAGGTCGCCATCATCAAGGGCGGTAAGCTGGTGAGATCCGGAACCATGGAGGAGGTTAAGGGAGATACTTCTTTGGAAGATGTATTTCTGGAACTGGAGGGTGAAGGATGACAAAAGCACTATTCAAACGGCAAATGATGGAGGTTTTTTCCTGGCTGTATCAGGAGAAAAAGACGGGAAAGCACCGCAGTGCAAAAGGAGTTGTCGGCACGGCAGTTTTGTATCTGCTCCTGTTTGGCTTTCTTGGAGTGATCTTTGGGGGTGCCGCCAATGCGCTTTGCGAGTCGCTGCTTTCTGCCAATATGGGATGGATGTATTGGTGCATCATGGGACTGCTGGCTGTTTTTCTTGGCGTGTTCGGCAGCGTATTCAATACCTATAGCTCCCTTTATCAGGCCAAGGACAATGACTTGCTGCTGGCGATGCCGATTCCTGCGTCACAAATTTTGCTGGCTCGGCTGTCTGGCGTCTATGCCATGGGGCTGATGTATGAGCTGATCGTGATGCTCCCGACACTGCTGATCTGGTTTGTGAACGCACCCGTTTCCATTATGGGAACCATTCATGTGCTGCTGATTCCGTTGGTGCTGTCGGTGCTGATTCTGGTGCTGTCGGCTATCCTCGGCTGGGTGGTTGCACTGGTGGCAACGAAGGTTAAGCACAAGAAGATCATTACCGTTGTGATTTCACTGGCGTTTATTGGGGCATACTATTATGTTTGCGGGATGGCATATTCCATCTTTCAAATGATACTTCTCAATCTCGAAGCCTTTGGAGAAAAGCTGAGGATTTTCCTCTATCCTCTGTATCACATGGGTATGGCAGCAGAGGGAAATGCTCTTTCCATGCTGATTTTTACGGGAATTGTGCTGGCGGCGGGAGTGACTACCTATTTGGTTTTGTCCCACAGCTTCTTAAAACTGGCAACCACCAACCATGGCGAGACAAAAACGGTTTACAAGGAGCAGACGGTCAAAACCGGCTCGGTCAGCGGAGCATTGCTGCAAAAAGAACTGCGCCGCTTTGTGGGCAGCACTAATTATATGCTGAATTGTGGGCTTGGCATTGTACTGATGCCGTTTTCCGCAGCGGCTTTGGTTTTAAAATCGGCCTCTGTTCGGGATTTTTTCTCCATACCGGGGCTGGAATCCTGCCTCCCACTGCTGGCTGTCGCAATCGTTTGTCTGTTTGCGACGATGAATATTATGACTGCTCCATCCATTTCTTTGGAGGGCAAAAATCTGTGGATCGCCCAGTCTATGCCTGTGTCCGGCAGTCAGGTGCTTCGGGCAAAACTGCACCTGCACTTGCTTCTGACGTTCCTTCCGGCCATTCCGCTGGTGGCTGTTTTGGAGTGGCTGACAAAACCGGGATTGGTATATGGCATTTTGATTCCCGTGGTCTCTGCATTGTTTGCACTCCTGATGGCAGAAATCGGTCTGGCCTTGAACCTGAAAATGCCGAATTTGAACTGGATGAGCGAGATTGTACCCATCAAGCAAAGCGTTCCGGTTGCGGTAACCTTGTTTGGCGGCTGGTTGATGGTAATAGCGCTTGCAGGAATCTATGTGATGTTAAGAAATGTTGTAAGTATCAGCACTTATTTCGTGCTGGTCTGCGCGGCACTTTTCGTGGCCGCTGGCTGGCTTCATCATTGGCTGATGACCAGGGGTGCAAAGATATTTGAAGTTTTATAAGAGGACTGGACATCTTGCCTTGATTCATGACAATAGAATGCTCGCAGAGCGTGCATTCTATTGTTGCAGATCCTTCCATTATTATGCAGACCTTTGACGGCGGCAAGTATGCAGTGTATCATTTGTATTGGGAGGGGATGATCCAATGATAAATTGCCTGTCGAGCAGCAAATTTGCAAACCTTCTGTTTGTAAACGTCCAAATTGAAAATGTGAATGCCATCGCATTGTTTGACACCGGCGCGGGTATGACGGTTATCTCAAAAAGCCTTCTGCACCGGTTTTGTGCCGTACCCGAAAAAGAGACTCTCCGCGCCGGAAACAATAATGGTATGGTTCGTGAGTTTCAGACTGCTGCTATTCCCGGCATCCGGATCGGAGATATTTGTGTTGAAAAATGCAAGGTGCTCGTAACGGATGATGCAGATTTTGCACACAGCGATGAAAGCGGCAGGATTTTCCCGGCTGAAATGCTGCTCGGATGGGACGTGATTTCCCGATATCGTTGGAGTTATTCCACAAAAGACGAATCCTTATCGGTCAGCTTACCGGAAAGGACGGCTGAACATCTAAGTCCTGAAATCAAGCACGGCCCAGTCGTTTCCCCGGAGTATGCTGGGCGGTGCTTTTCGGCCAGAGTTGACACCGGGCATACCGGCTCCATCCTCAGCGCCTCTTGGTATTCTCGGCTTCCTGACATTCACTATCACGAAACCGAAATTGCTGGTGTCGGGACTTCACAATATAAACGGATTCCCTATGTGCGGGAACTGCAGCTTCGGTTTCAAAACCAGACGATTACTTTACAGGATGTCGATATTTGCGACAAGCTATACGGTCAATCGGAGGAGATAGAGGCGCTGCTGGGATACGATTTTCTGGAAAGCCGAGACTGGCTGCTGGAGCAGGCGTTCAGGCTTCTGCCATGAGGTGAACCGATGCAATCGAAATTTTGGGAGGTGGATTTTTTGTGGTTTTGGTGGTTTATGTTAATAAGTGATTTATTAATTCCAATTGTTATGGTGGTTCTTGGAAGAATGATGTGGAAACATTGTCCAAAACATATAAATGGTATGTTAGGTTACAGAACAACTCGTTCAATGAAAAATATAGATACATGGAAATTTGCTCACGACTATTGTGGAAAACTTTGGTGGAAAATAGGATGGTTAATGATGATACCATCTGCTTTGATACATATTCCGTTATACCATCGTGATGAAAATACGATTGGGGCTGCAGGGGGAATTCTAATAACAATTCAAAGTATTATTTTGATTGTATCAATTTATCCGACAGAGAAAGCTTTGCAAAAACATTTTAATGATAACGGAACACGTAGATAAATTTGTAGAGGTAAATAATGGAAAAATTAACAAAAGAAGCTGAAAAAATACTAATGGAGCGCTTTGGAAAAGACAGTATTATTGCTTTGGCAACTGCAGTAAATGAAATTCCTTATGTTCGTAATGTAAATACCTTTTATGTGGATGGTGCATTTTATGTGCTTACATATGGGTTATCAAACAAAATGAAGCAGATCGAAGTAAATCCAACGGTTGCACTTACCGGCGAGTGGTTTACCGCACATGGAAAAGGTGTTAATTTGGGGTATTTTGGAAAAGAAGAAAACAAAGAGATTGCAAATAAGATGCGAGAGGTATTTTCTGCATGGATCGATAATGGACATAATAATTTTGATGATGTAAACACTTGTATTTTGCGTATTGACCTAACAGACGGATTATTGCTTTCGCATGGAATACGATACGAGATTGATTTTTTAAGGCAACCGTAAATTATTGTTTATGGAGGAAACGATGAAACATACAATGTTTGAAATTGTCCGTGCACAAGCAGAGGATGCGGCTGCCTTGCTGAACTACCTGAAAATCATCGGTGGAGAAACAGATAACCTCAGCTTTGGACCGGAGGGTGTGCTCCTGGACTTGGAAGCAGAGCAATCCTATCTGCGTCTGCAAGCTCAATCGACGGACAATGTTCAGTATCTTGCCAAAGTGAACGGTGAGATCATCGGAACAGCAAGCCTGAACCGCAAGAACAATCGAATGTGCCATCGTGGAGAGTTCGGGATCAGCCTGAAAAAAGCATGGTGGGGCTGCGGTGCGGCCTCTGCGCTGACGGAAGCAATCCTTTCTTTCGCAAAGGAAAATGACTTCCGTCAGTTGAATCTGGAAGTGCGAAGCGACAATTTTCGTGCCATCCACCTTTATGAAAAATACGGTTTTCGCAAGCTGTGCACCTTCCCGGCATTTTTCAGAATCAACGGGCAGGATATCGACTTTGACCTAATGAATTTGAGTTTGGAAGAATAATATGGAGAAAAGATTATGGAAGAAAGAAAACGTTTAACCCCACAGTCCGTTCAGCAGGATCTGGACGCTTTGGGGCAATACAAAACAGCAGACGTGGACAGGCTGATCCGTTGCTATGTCAAGGAACAGGCGGACGCGGCACCCCTTCGGGAACATATTTTGACGGAGCAGCAGTTTCATCGAATCTATTATTATGTAAACTTACAGCAAATTAAGGATGTGGCTGCACGGATGGCTTTTATCCACAATAATTTACTGTTTACGGATTGGTGGCACACGGATCAGCTTATTCGGTATGTGGCGGCGCAGGATTTTGAAATGGCGATAGGGTATGCTCAGGAATATATTCATTCCGATGATCCATTTATTCGTCGCTGGGGCTATGTAATGTTCATTTCCCGGCTGGGGCATGGTCATGCAGAGCGGTTGCTGCCGCTGATGAAAGCAGATGATCACTATTATGTGCAGATGGCGCAAGCCTGGTTGATCGCAGAGCTGACTATTTTTGAGCCGGAGGTTGTTCATCGGTGGATGAAAAGCTGTGGGCTTCCTTATTCCATCTGCGGCAAGGCCATTCAGAAAATCTGTGATTCCTACCGGGTTTCCGACGAGTGGAAAGTGAAATTCAAAGCCTTGCGGTCGGAACTGAAACAAGCTCCAATCTGAACTGCGGGATTACGAAACTTTTCGGAAGCTGGGGATTCCCATGCCGAAGCTGCTGGCTGCAGCAGAAGAACTCATACGAGAAGATTTTTATGCTGACGATTATGTTGATTCAACTATGAAATTGATTTCTGACAATATTTTCTATGAAACTGTAAAAGTGAACTACATTGAGCTGATCAGAAGTATATTACGATAAGAGATAATTCACCCACAGACAAGCCAGATTGGAGCCTCATCCACGATGGAGAGAACGTTGCGTTTACTGCAGTCGATGCGCTGGTACACGAGCCAGAAACTTCTTGACGAGAACATCTATTTCATGCTATATTTGGTGTATAGACCATATAAAAAACAAAGATAGTACATAGGATGAGGACGAGGACAAATGGCAACAAGTTTAAGCGAACCAACAAAGAAACGCATCCTGCAGGTATGCGTAAAACTTTTCCTGGAGCAGGGGTACAAAAAGACAACTATGG
>ERZ779885.919-NODE-919-length-31630-cov-9.609026_pt1 | contig 31630 bp, 61 predicted proteins | sample MGYA00511554_ERZ779885 | MGnify/ENA primary metagenome ERZ779885 (study PRJEB29588, sample SAMEA2160998) | human gut metagenome | biome: human gut; feature: human-associated habitat; material: faeces | place: Denmark | collected 2008/2010 ... | reverse complement strand
TTTAACCCATACCCACATACCTACTTTTAGATCTTCAAATTCATAAGGTTTAGGTTCAAAATATTCATTTATTAATTCTTCTATTTTTTTGATACACCCTCTCATAGCTAAACAAAATTCATCACTACATTCATTTACATATTCAGCATCATAATTAAGTTTTATTTGTTCTAGATATTTTAAATATTCTTCTTTATTCATCTTTAATAACCATCCTTTCTTTTATTTCTTTTAAAGTTAAATTTTCGTCAACTTCTTTAAAATGCCCTTTTTCTTTTAGTTTTCTTAATATTTGAAATGTATTAAATTTAGTATTGTCATTTGCAACTGTATAAGAAGCTATCATATCATACTCTAATTTAGATAATTTTATTTTTTTATTCTTTCAGTTTCTAAATATTCAAGTACACTAAGTGCAATGTTAAATTCACAATTACAACACATATCATCACAATCTATTTTGTGTTTATCAAGATAACAAATGCGACATATACTGTATTTGAGATTACTTAAATTTTTATCTTTCATAAAATATTCAATATTCTTCATTTTATTCTCCTTTCTTTTTGCCCCACGCAGGCACTTTATTATTTCTGTTTTTAACTTTCTTTTGAGCATTTGAATATATCTCGCTCTTTTCTTTTGCTTGACTTTCTAATCGATTGGGGTTTTCTCCTTTCATAAAGCACTCATTGTAATTACATTTGAAATTATGCCACAAGTTAAATCTTTTGTAGCGTTCGACTATTTTCCACTTCATTTCCCTTGTTCCTCCTTTCGCTAACTTACAACTATAATTGCTATCATTGTTATAATAATCAAAGCATATATTACTCCCATTATGATTAGCGTTGCTAAATCGTCCATATATTCTAGAAATAGATTAAGAAATATATTGACAATAGAAGCTACCCATAATCCTATTAATATATAAAATATGAAAAATATGAAAAGTAAATTTTCTATACTCATTTCTATTTCTCCTAAAAATCAATTTCTACATCATTGTATTTTGCTAAATCTTCATGATCTATTTTTACTTCATAAATTTCTTTGTTTGGTTCTTCGTTTAAGTATGCTTCAAACTTACTGCCAAACAGTGTTTCGGGTCTATCGTTGTATAATTCAATTTTAATGTCTTTTTTCATTTTACCCCTCCTTTTTCATTTCCTCGCTTAACAATCTAATAACTAAAGCCGATACGCTAAGATTGTTTTTCTTAGCGTAATCCTCGACTTTTTTCTTAAATTCTTCTGTCGTTCTTACTACAAAATTTTTGTTTTTCATTTTTACTTCCTCCTATTTCCATTCAGCTTCGCATTGAAAACCTAATAAAATTGTTTCGTATAATTCATCGCTTAACTCTTCTTCTTCAATTGGCTTGCGATTTTCAAACCCTAATTCTTCATCTAATGAAGCATCAATGCTTTCTAATGCTTCATCTTCATCAAATCCTAATTCAATTGCTTTGTTTAATAATTCTAATGTTGTCATATTTATTACCTCTTTCCTTTTTGTTGTCTTCCTTAACTACACTTATATTATAGCATAATGTATATACAATGTAAATACATTTTAATAAAAAAGAACTATTTTTTTAGTCCTTTCATTAATATTAAACAGTTCTTTTCTAGTTCAGCGTTACGCTTTTTTAACATTTCAATTTCTTTCAATAGTTCCATTTTTTCTTTTACCATATCCATAGTTATACCTCGTTTATTGTTATTTCTACCCTTGGATTATCTTTATCATAATATACCCTAGAACCGTCATGACTATATGCAATCTTGCAGTTATCATCTTCGATAACTTTAGCTTTTACAAGGCAATCCATAGTCGCACTTAATAAATTTGTTAAATCCACTTTACGTCTTGTTTGCATATAATAGATACAAGCGATATTTAAGCGTTTTGATAGCTTTTTATCGTTTACCCCTAGTTTTATACACTGTGTAATAAAATCGCGCTCATAAGCCCTATATTGCTTGCTAGGAACTAACATACGACGATTACCTGCTTTTATTATTTGAGAATGATTCTTTTTAGTTATAGGATTACCATTGATCATTATCATCATAATTTCTAATATACCTCCTCATATATTCATCAAAACTATATTTTTTAACATATGCCCTTTGCGCTAGTATCTTATATTTCTTATCTAATTCATTTTGATTATGATGTAAATTAAAATGGCACTTTGCGCATAACAATACTGTTAATCCGTCCTCGTCGGCTTTCTTTCTAAAACTTCCGTGTATGCAGTGATGCTCTTGTAGATTTAAACTAGAACCGCACTCATAACAGTACGGTTCTTTTTGTATGATTGATTTTTTTAATACTTTTTGTATACTAGTCATCTAACCACCCTAATTCATTTAACTGTTGTGTTATTGCTTTGTGTTCTTCGCAACTAATTGAAGCTATTTCATTATTTTTAAAATATACACAATACTCTCGATAAATTAAATCGAATTGAATTAAAAGACCGTCATTTACATAGTATAAATTATCTTCGTCATTGTGTTCAATTTTATAACCTAATTTTTCAAACATTTCTTTAGCAGTCATTTGTTTACCTCTTAATATTTGTTCAATTTTTTCAAATTCTTCTTTTTCTATTAAATACACTAAAGCATTTACAATATTAATCATGTTGCTAGCACTTAATTGATTTAGTTTAGATAATTCATGTTTAGCTAATTCTAATCCGTTTAATACGTTCTTCTTATCCATTCTTATCACCTCTTAATATTTCTTCCCAATAATTTTTTACATCCGCCACGCCGACTTTATAAGCGTAGTCTAATGTTACATCGATTAAATTAGACATTTCTTTTGTATTCATTGTACTTGACCCGTAGAACACTTGTAATTGCGTGTATTCTACGTTTTTTATTATAACAGTACCATTTATCCTAATTGCTCTAAAACGCTTCTTAAACTCGTTTATAGCTCCGGGAGGGCATAGGATAAACTCAAACTTAGCATTAGCTTTTTCTAATAAGTTGCAGTATGTAGCAGTTATACTGTCTTGGTTCGCAATACCACCATTTTGTGCTTTTGTTATTTCGGTTATTAAAGCCCATAAGTAGCTATTTTGTTGAAGTGTACGCTTACTTTTGTATTCTTTGATATCGACCTCATACCTTTTAGATGGGTCGAGGTCGATTGGTCGGTTCATTTTTAGTGCTAAAATGTTGTTTTGTAATATTTTAATATTAACTATGTCCTTCATTTGCTTTTACCTCTTCTTTTTGAAAAGCAATAGCATTTATATAAGCAGTATATTTATCTTGTTCTTTCGCATGTTCTCTAGCTAATTTAGTTAAAGTTTCTACATAATCCGTAGACCGTAGATATTGAATAACGTTATCAGCTTCTTCTTGTGTTAAAGTTCCTAATGATTTTTTACCCGTTGTTTTAATTTTAGTGCCAATGATTGGTTTAGTAAAATCGTTAATATAACTTGTTATAATGTCTTTTTGCTCTTGTGTTATTTTCTTTGCTTTTGGTGTGTTTTCTTGTTGCTCCTTTGCTTCGTTAGTATCGTTGTCTTTTGTATCGTCGATGTTAAATAATCCGTTTAAAGCATATTTTCTAGCGTATGAACTACTAGTACCGGTAATTTGGCTTTCGTCCATTCCTTTTTTAGTTAGGCTCTCTCTAGCGTATGCACTTGCTACTAGTTTATTATCACTATCCCAATCATACAATGTTGCAATAGCTTTAATGTAGTATCTTTCGCTTTTCACCTCTACTTCATCATTTAATACTAATGTCGTTCTATTTTTATGACACAAAGGTTTAACCGCTTCTAAGATGTCCTCACAACTACGGTAATTATAATTACCAAATTTATTATATTGTGATTTATTACATTTTAATTCTACTTGAATATTTGATAATTTTTCATGAATATTTTTGTTTTCCATTATTTCCATTCCTCCGCAGTTTCTTTTAATTCGTCGATCAAACCGAAAAATTTATCAAAATAATAAGGAACTCCCGCCCCTTTATCGTTAAGCTCGTCGATTAATCCGTCTAACAAATCATACAAATTTGATAAATCGTATTCATTAATCAAATCTAAATACTCTTGAATTACATTTTTTTCTTTTTCTTCTTCACTTTCTCTCGACATGTAGATATTTGTTTCTACATCTCTAATTTTATCGCTTTCGTACATCTTTTTAACCCTCCATGAATTTTAATATAAATAGCACTATCATAACTACCATAAAAGCGCTAAACGATATCATACCGATAATATCATATTTTTTCATAAATTCACCTCCCCATCTATTTTACATAAATAATTCCAATGTTTTACTTCTTTATACTCCTCTAGCCAATCATAAAAATATAAGCTATCTCCTTTTTTCTTATATCTACACGCTGATAAAATGGTTGATAGCGCGTACCCTTTTAACTTGTTACTACAAAATATTTTCATTTTTAATCCTCCTCTACTATTAATGTAATCGCAAAGTCGTCCTCACAATTAGCAATCGTAATTACTTCTTTGTTTAATAAATCTTTGTCGATACTTTCGACATAGCCTACATATAAAATATAGTCTTTTTCTTTGATTACTACTTTTTGCCATGTTTCCGTCATGTTTCTAGTAACTCGACCTACTGTCATTGTGTCTTTAGCGGTCAAACAAAAAGCTAAAATACACAAAATAGCTAATACAATGCCTAAACTAAAATAATTTGATTTTTCCATTTAATCACCCCCTTAAAACTTATAATTTTTTTGATTGATGTAGTAATGTTCTATTAAATCTTCAATAGAAGCATCAAAATATTCTCTATCGCTTTTCGTAATCGCAAATTTTAATGAATTAGTACAATCATGTACTGCTTCGTCGTAATCACCAGACATAGGTAATTTTTCAAGCCAATAACTAGCTTCGTTAGTGTTTTCCCATGCTTTTTCTAAGTCTAAAATAATTTCTTGTTTGATTTCTTCTTTTGTCATTTTTTCTTCTTCTTTTGTTTCTTCGATTTGTTCTTCTTTTTTTTCTAACTCTTTTTTTAAATTATCAATCCCACTTCTTACTATTTCATCACTTATTTCATAATCAGTTGATTCAAAACTGAATTTTTCTGTTTCGCAATTATACCATACTTTGAAACCATTATTTTTAATTTGATTAACAATAGTTTTTTTTGCTTGTCTTTTAAGTCCACTAAAATCAATACCATCAACAACTAAATATTGTACACCGCTTTTATCGATGCCTTTATCTTCGATGTCTAAATATTTAGAAAAATCATTAATATAAATTCTTTTATAATGTTTTCCATTGCAATCTGTACGTTCCCAAATTTTATAACCCATTTCTAATAATCTAGCTTCCATTTTCATTTTTATTTCCTCCGTTCCTTGATTACACATATATTATAGCATTTTGTATATACATTGTCAATACAATTAGATAAATATTTGCATAAAAAAAGCCGAGATTAACTCGACTTAAATAATTTTCATTTCGATTGCTTCTAGTTGTAACGATTGCCCGACTGTTCCTAATGTACTAATTCCGTCAGCTTTAGTCCATGCACTCCAACCGGTACCCTCAATGTGTACACGGTAAACTAAATTGGCATTTGTACAGTTTAGACATAGACATTCTAATGCCTTACTTTCCCCTGTTGTACCGATTACAGTATTATTATCAATTTTTCCATAATCTCGCCAACCAATTTCCGAGATATGAGCCTTAGCGTGAATATCTAAATTTAAGTATCTAGTATCAATTTGGATAGCTTCTAATCGTAACGATTGCCCTGTTGTTCCGCACATTGTACCATCATTTACCGGACTTAGCCACCCGTAGCCCTCAACGTGTCCGTTATAGGCGATTTTAATTGATTGTGTTGGCTTTGATAAGTCAACCCCTGTAACACCTTTTACAATAGCGTTTGCCATAGCTTCGGCATTGTATCGGCTTGCATCTTCTTGATTGTCGCAGAAACAACATTCAATCAATAATGCGGGGTCTTTTGTTTTTCTTAATACTGCTAAATCGCTTCTAACTTTTACACCGCGATTTTTGAAGCCTAATTCCGCGATAGCGTTACAAATGTTAATCGCATATTTGTACGCTTCACTTGATGTTGAATAAACTAACACTTCAACGCCGTTTGCTTTTGTATCGTGACTATTAAAGTGGTTAGAAATGTTTAAGTCAACATCGTGGGCGTTACATTTAGCAACAATATTGTTTAGGTTTTTCTTTTGAGTATTGCCCACATCGTCAGTACAGTTATATATTGTATGACCTAGCGATTGTAGTTTAGAGATAGTTAAATTTGTTACGTTTCTATCTTCTGTTACTTCATTAAAAATACCGTCCGCACCCTGTACAATTGAATTATGACCGCCGTGTACGTTAATTCTCATTATTCTGCCTCCACTTCCGGAATACCTGCCACACTTGTTAGGATTGAAACTAATCCGGATAACAAGCTAGCACTTACTACGACTTGCCAAGACACCTCACTAATCATTGTAGATGCCCCGATTGTACCGACTGCGGTTTGTGCTACTGTTTTAACCGCTCTTACAAGAGAAGCCTTAATCCATTTTTGAGTGTCTACTGAAATATTAAATACACTATTTTTAAACATATAATACCTCCTTACGATAAGATTATAGCATAAAAAAAGGTACTTTTTAAGTACCTTTATACATTAGAGAATATCTCTTTTAGCTTCATTTTAATCATGTCGCGTTCTTCCTGAAAGTCGCTAGAAGATACTAACTCCATTACCATTCCTGTCATTGCAGATATGAATTTTTCTAAGTACATTGTACATTTCTTTTTCATATCGTCAGTATGATATCTGTGATAGTCTTTTTTGGCTTCAACATACATATAGAAATATTTTGACATTTCTTTGATATTGTCGTCAATTTGAGTATCTTCTACTTCATAATCGTCTTGATCCATTTCTTCTTTTCCGCTTAGTTTATGAATATCTAGCATATTGTCAAGACATTGGCTGAACACTCGAAAATCTTCCGCGCTATATCCTTTTTCAAGAACTTTTACCGCTTGATTATACATTTTGTCGTTAATTTCTCTTGCTTTGTGCATTTAGTAACACCTCCAATTTATTAATGATGTCGTCGTTTTGACTAATTATTTTTGAATATATTTTGCGATTATCTTCAATTGACTGCATTATATCATTGTGTAGTTGTTTTAATATTTCGTCATTTGAAGTTTGTATATTTAATTCTTCATTGTTATCCAATTGCAATATAAAAGATATAATTGCAATTAAATCTAAAGTTGTTAGATTATTCATTTTTATCACCTGTAATTTTATTTAATTTTTTATTAATTTCTTTTATTTGTTCATCAATAATTTTTTGGTTCTCTTTTTGAACATCATTTTTTTGTTAGTGTTTAACAAATTTTCTTGATAATGATATTTGCGTCTTGAACGTTTAATGCTAAAGTAGAGTTATTTGTCAATGTAATAGTATATGACGCTCCACAAGGAACACGAATAAGAGTTGAAGCACTTACGTTACCTAATGCACTAGCAGTCGCTACTGTATAAATAGATTGAGTTCCTCCAATTGGTTCTCCGTTTTGTTCAAGTACCAAACTAGCTTGACCTGTATCAGCGCTAGTAATATCAGCATTGTACTGAATTTCATAAATACCTTGTTTTGTAAGTGTGAATAAACCACTTCCTGTATCATGAGAAAGCCACCCACAACATGAATTACAAGATTTTGTACGTACTCTATCTGTTGGAAATAATACGTTGCTACCAGCGCTTACAACTGCTGAAACAACACCTACACTGTTTATCATAAAATTTCTCCTTTCTAAAAATAAAGACAGCCCTTTAGACTGTCTTTTTAACTAATCCAAAGGCATAAGCCTAATCCCTAAAGGGCTAGATTACATATTGTTGCAACCGCAACCATAACCGCATGTATTATATGCAAAGTATGGTGAGCAAGTAATATATGCAGGTTTAGCAGTTGGCAATAAAGTATTAATTAATGTTTGAGTTTGTGCGTTATTTTGTAATGCTAAATTAGCAGTATCTGTTTCTCTTTGTGATTGTGCTAATTTATCACGTAAATCTTGAATAGTATTTTGATTAATTAACGCTCTTGTTGCTTCTCCATCGGCGTGGATTGCATTTAAAATATCGCAAGTGTTTTTAAATCCTTCACTGCGTAGATCACAACAACATTGTGCCATTTGTTGACCTAAATTTTGAAGTCCTAATTGATTTGTGTATCTGCTTTCTAATACTTCTTTTTGTGTTTCGCAACCTTGTGCGCTTACATTAGCATTAGTGTTAAAAATATCACGTTTTAAGAATTCATTTTCAATAAAATTGTCTTGAATTGCATTACTTCCGTAACCTCCAAAATTACCTCCAAATAATAAGATTAAAATAACCCAAAACCAACTACCACCCATACAATCGTTATTGTAGTACATTGGTGTCATTGCACTTTCCATTTAAGTGCCTCCTTTCTTATTAAATTATCTATAACTACCTTTTAAGGTTGTTACCAAATTGAGATTGAACTTGTTTTATTTGTTCGTTCGTAATTCCAAACTTTTGCATTAACTGTTGGGGATTTGCCCCTTGTTGTATCATTTGATATGCTTGTGGATTTTTCTGTGCTAGCATTTGCATAGCCATTTGTTGTGGATTACCACTAGACATAATTTGCATAAACATTGACATTGGATTGTTACTTCCGCCCATCATTCCAAATAAAGGATTAACCATTTTGTTTTACCTCTTTTCCATTGTTTTTAGCCGTTTGTGGCGTTGTTTCTTGCTCTTTAGATGTATTTGTACTAGGTTGTTGTAAAGCGTTTAAAATAGTGTTTATTTTATTTTCTAAAGCATCTATTCTAGCATCATTATTAATTTGTGGTTGTTCTAAAACTTCTTCAAATCTAAAAGTCTTAAAGCTACCGTCCATGTTTTTCATATAAAATATAGGATTGTTTCGATCAAACATAATTAGAGGAAGATTATTATTTGCTACTCCCATCGCTTCATCTTTACTATTAACCCATCTTCCGTTGAAATCAAAATTATTAGGTTGTGGCATATTATTGATATTAATATTTGGCATTTGTTGATATTGTTGTAACGCAGTCATTTGTTGTTCTAACATTTGCTTTTGTTGCAATAAGCTATCCATTCTAGATTGATAAGGATTAAACATCTTTTTTCGCCTCCTCGACGATAAAATCTATATCTTCTTTGTTTTGTTGAATAAATTCTAACGCTTGATAAAATGTTAGATTAAATAATGACATAACGTCGTGAATTATCTTGTCCATCTCATCACCTCTACAACTATTTTTGCATAAAAAAAGAGCATGTTTAATTTAGTAAACATACTCTCTTAATACTATTTAATTTTATTGTAAAATTTCTTTCTAGCAATACAAACCTCATTCCTTATTGTTTGTACTTCTTTTCCTTTAATATCAGCTATTTCACTACACTTTTATTTTCTACGTATCTTAATATTAATATTTCTTCATATTTCTTACGCAAATTAGCAGATTTTATCATTATTAATGCTTGTGCTTCGCTTAATTCCTTTAAAATATCAATCATTTTTCTTTTTACCTTTTGACATATATTGTCTACATTTTTTGCACACTCCAACTTCTACTATTCTAACTCGTCTTTTAGTTACTTTTTTAGTTTGTTTCGCCATTTGGGTAATCTCCATTAATCATACTACCATCGTCCAACATTTGATTATATTCACCATCTTGTGTCATTTCAACGGTTTCAACAACTGTCGTAGTAGTAAATACATAAGCAAAGTAAGCGTTAATAGCTAATAATATAATAATAATTGCAACTAAAAATCTAATTATCATGTTATGTCTTTTATTAGAGTTTTCAAGCGAATTTTCTAATAATTTTAAAGTTGTGCTTTCTCTTTCAATATCTTCTTGTATTTTATTCATACCTCTTTCAAAATTTTTAGCGATTTCTTTCATCTTGTAATTCCCTTACTGTATCTTCTAAAGTTTTAACTTTGTTGAATAATGTTTTAACTTGTTCTTTTAGAGATGTGATTTCTTTTCCGGTTGTGTTCAAAGTAGCATTAATCAGTTGTACACCTTCTTTTATTTCTTTCACATCATCAATTAAATGATTTAAGTTATTTTCCATAATAGCAATAACTGATACATTTTCTTTTATGTCTGTTTTGTTATTCCTTTTTTGTGACGCTATAAATACAATAAATGCTAAAATTAAACTCCCTAAACTTATAATATCACTGATACGCATAATTATTCAACCCTTTTCCACATATAGCAAGTAATATAAGGTTGTAAGGTCGTTGGTCCTGTACCATCAGATTGCCAAACCTCTGTCGCGTGATTAGCAGCACGTGGTGTAGTATCAGGGGTTCCATGTATAGCCATTTGATACACATCATGATTTGGAGTTGGGTCCGCGTGAGCATACCCAATTGAACTTGTATCACTACCGAATGCTCCAATCGAAGCTCTTAATACTTGTTCTTTTTTTCCGCCTATTTTTTCAACTTCATTAAATTCAATATCCGCTGTATTAACGCCTACAGGTACTCTACCTTTTCCCCATTCAGTCCATGTGCCACCAAATAATATTTCGGGATTAGTATTATTGATACTCATATAAATTGAACCAACTGGATATATTTTTTTCCAATATTCATTAATTTGATTTTGTAAATTACCTGCTGTAGTTCCGTCGATAGCGCTTTGAACAGTTTCTAAAAATCTATCTAAAGCACCTTGGAATTGGTCGTAAAATGTTGTTGTGTCTACACCTTTAACGGTAGCGGTTACAACTCCGCAATATTCAGTATTCAAACGTAAATCAGTGATATCACTTTGATATACTGTTATAGCGTTAGGTTCTAACTCTACTTTAGCAATATATATTTCATAAACTGTTGAATTTCGTGTTGGCGGTACTAATTGATTAGTATTATTAGTAACTATCTGTACTGTTGTTTTTCTAGCGGATAATGTATCATCATTTCTTAACGCCACTGCAAGAGTAACGGTATTTGATGATGATATATAATCTGTAATGTTGATAGTGACATCTTCTTCTAATTCAGCATATACACCGTTAATATTTGCACTACCTTTTTTTACGATGATATTTTTATCAAAAGCTAATACTTTAAAGGCATTATCTGTATCATCGGGAAATACTCCTGTTGTAAAATATTTCGACATTAGACGTCGATACATAGAAGCATCAATTGCCCTATCTAATTCTAAACCACTATCTCCGTCGGTTAATAAACTGTCATAAGGGAAAGCTATTAAATCAGCCATGTTTTACCTCCTAACTTTATCATAACTTGTAGGCACTTTATCTCCAACTTCTATTTCGATTGTGTGCTTTCCGTTTTGAAAAGCTTCATATATCGCAATTATTCTAGCTTCGATAGAAAGCCCTACATTTTCTATAATTATATCACATTTAGTACCGATATCAAAATCTTTCATATATTGATAACCGCCACTGTATACAGAAAAATCTACATTAGTTATCTTTTGATATTCTTGAAGTTTTTCTATTCCTTTTTGTTGCAACTCTAATTTGTATTGATCTAAAGTTTGCTCGCTTGAATTAAACTGAGTATTTCTTTCATCAACAAATAATTTTCTCGTTCCCTCTCCTTCTTGTCTTTGGTCTACTTCTACAAATATACGCTCGTCAGCTTCGCCACTGCCGGCTACAACCGCAAAATTTTTATAATTACTATCATCAATGTAAACAATAGGGTCTACAATATTTCCTTTAGCAGTTGTAAACGATACAAAAGTGTCACCATTAGCATTTTGCGTCATGTCTTTGCCTTTGTAAAATTCAACTTTAATATGTGCTTGTTCAAAGTCATAAACTAACCTAAAAGACATTTGTTGTGTTTTCAACAATTCGTATAATTTAGTCGCCAATTCATCGCCCGTCGACTGAAAATCGACTTTTTCGCCCGTTTCTAAAGCTACTATATCATATACACGCCACAAGTTATCCACGTCAACTTGATATGTTTCTATCATCGTTTTTAATACGCTTGTTATCTCTCCGCTACCGTAGAAAGTCGGGTAAGTATCTCCAAAATTAAGTAACGACTCCGCAAAATATCCCGATATTTCCACTGTGCCATTTGTTTTTGAATAAGATACCTTATTTACTACGCCCAACTCGTCACGCTCATTACAAGAGATATAATGCACATTCGAATGATATTGTGCAATAGGTATTGTGATAACAAAGTTGCCTAATTCGTAATATTTTCTGTTCCATTGAAGATTAATAGGTGTGATAATACCGACAAACTCAAAAGTCTTGTCTAATGTTCTAAACTCCATTATAACGCCTCATACATTTGATTATAGTATACGTTGACATCTAATAAATTTGCTCCACTTTGAGCGTCGTATTTGAAAATATTATCACCTATTTGTATTTGAAAATCTGTAAATGATGAACCTCTATCGGTTTTACCTATTACATTTTTATCGTTTAAAGTAACTTTGAATTCGTCACCCGTTAAATCAATAATTAAAACGTCGTTTTCTTTTAGCACGTCGTTATATTGAATGTACTTATCACCTATCATTACTTTAGGAAATTGAACATCGCCATTCGAGTGAATTACAATTCTAGGATATGTCGGAACATCACCATCATTTTTTAGAGTTGTTTGTTGGTTGTACTCTAAAACGCTAAATGCAAAACCTTTGTCAACAATAGAAGGGAAAGGAAAGCCAAATTTAGCAATTCGGCCCCCTATATTTTCATCAAACTCATCGACGGACATTAAATAAGGATTAACGCTTAATATAGTAACAGTTAGTTCAAGAAAATCATATATTTTCCCTGTTGGTAATTTTTTAGCATACAATACACCGCTGAATTTTCTTTCTATACCGTCATAATTAATATAAATAGTGTATGTGTGATTAGATACAAAAAACTTTCTTACTTCTTCTCTCATAACTTTATTAAGCGAACGATCGGTTAATAGCGCTTTGATAGTTCTATCTTTTTCCGCTACCCTTTGTCCTTGATAAAAACTGCCGGCACTGTATGCCTTTGGTTGCGTATGTGTTTTTATATCAACACCGTCAAATCCCTCTAATCCGTCTTTCAATAGTTTCCACGTTTTATTATCAATAAAAAAATCTTTATTATCATCTCTTATAAATTTAACAGTCGCCATTTTATCACCTCGCGTATCCGTTTCTTTCTGCTAGTCTAATTCTTCTAGCATTTTCGATAGGGTCGTCAACCGCATTATAGAAGTTAATAACTTGTGTATTATCATTATTAGTGTAAGTATTACCGTAGTAATTGCTTGCCATCGTTCCGCCGCTCGTATTAGCTAATTGACTAACTCTAACACTTAATCCCTCATTGGCTAAGTCCAATGTTCTTTCCATTTTATCTAATGATTTTGGCATTTCTTTATCAAACCCTAATGCAATCCCTTGTGGTAGGAATTTACCGATTAAGTTTGCCATAACCCTAGATGGAGAATGAATGCCGAAAAAGTCCTTGAAACCATCGACAATACCATCAACAAATCCACCAACTTTGTCAGAAATCCACCCCGTCATGCTCGATATACCTTTCCAAATCCCTTTTACAATATTTTTTCCTATGTCAATCATTTTAGAAGGTATGCTTTTAATAGTGTCTACTATCACATTCACAATTGATAATGATTTATTTTTGATAAATGATATCATGCTTCCTATTGCGTTTCCTAGTCCTTGAGAAGCCGATTTACCTAAATTGAATAATGTAGATGGTAAATTTATAATAGCGTTCTTAATGGCGTTAAATATACTTGTTCCAGCGTTACCGATAAACCCTAACATTGCTCCAATTCCGTTTCCTAAAGCGGTAATTATAGTTTTACCTAAATTTAGCCAATCAAACGCCATAATTACGCTAACTATCGCATGTATAATTTGCGGTATATTCGCAACTAATGTAGGAATAGCCCCTATAATACCTTGTATTAACTGCCATAACAATTCCCCACCTTTTAATAATATAGTTGGGAAATTATTATTAATAATATTAGCAAAAGATGTGATAATTTGCGGTATTTTTTCGATAGCGATAGGCAAGGCGTTTATCATACCTTGAACAAGATTTGAAAGCATCTCAAAGCCTTTATTAATGATGATAGGTGTGTACTCTGCTATTTTATCTACTATCCCTTGTAATCCATCTAAAAATGAACTATACGCCTTAGGGAAGCCTTTTATAAAGCCTTTTGATAGATTAACCGCCCAATCAAGCCCTTTATCTATAAATTCTCTATCTAACTTAACGCTTCCATCTAATAATCTATTTAACGTTGGAATTATGCTATCTTTTAGTAAATCATTAAGCCATTGGAATGATTGCCCTAAACGATTACTTACGTTATCGCTCAATGTTGATAATTGCCCATTTAGTGTTTGACTTTGTTTTTCCATTAATCCAAAGTATTGACCGCCCTCGCTAGTCATTTGCTTAATCGCTTTTTCTATTTCTTCTACGCTTAATTTACCGTCAGAGATATCGGCGTATAATTTAGCCATTGATTTACCCGTGTTTTTAGCTACTTGTTGAAGTGGATTGAATCCGTTTTCTAGCATAAGATTCAAATATTCAAGAGTTACTTTACCCGTTGATTTCATACGTGCAAAAGATGTAACGATAGAATTTAATTTTTCAGCACTTCCACCACTAGCATCTCCTAGCATTGTTAAATATCCCGTTGCTTCTTCGGCGCTAAAGCCATACGCCATCATCATTTCAGTAGCGTTTGCTAAATCTAAGAACTCAAATGGAGTTTTTGCTCCTAAATCTACTAATGTTTGTACAGTTTCGTTTGCTTTTTCAGCGCTACCCGTAAAAGTTTCAAATTTAGCCGTATACTGCTCTACTTGCGCATTAAACTGCACCCCTCGAGTTATAGCATCTTTAAATAAATCTACCCCGATGTAAGCGCCGACGGTTTTGGCGATAGTTCCCATTGATATAAGGCTTTGCTTATTAGTGTCGATGCCTTTATCAAAATCATCAGTAGCCGTTTTCCCTTTTTTCTTTAAATTATTAACCCCGTTTTCAAATCCTTTTGTATCTATTTGAGTTTTAAATTGTAACTCGCCGTCATTTGCCATTTAATCACCTCCTAATCAATGTTAAAATAGTTTTCAAATTCTTCTATTTTCATTTTTTCCTCCTCCGTTAATTCAACACTATCCCTAAATTGCCATGCTTTCTTTTCTTTTGACCAATAATCATGTTCAGTCGCTTTTTTAGACGGTTTTTGATATCCTCTAGCCTTTTTGGCATGAGTTATAATACCTACGCTCAAATCGTCCGCTAGAGCCTTAAATTTATGCCAGTGCATTTCAGTTTCTAATAAATCAATATGATATTGCGTCATAAAAGCACTATATATATACTCACCGTCTAAATAATAATCAATAAGCTTTTCTCCGCTTCCTCCGCTTGATTTTGGATACTCATTAGGATTATATAAGAAGTTTATCAAAGCACTGTCTAGCGCTTCTCTATCGCTTTCTAGCAGTGTTGTATTGTCTTTTATCAAATCACTATAATTTACTTTTTTTGTTTTCCAAAAATTAAGCCATACTCTAAAATCTGTGTTAATAAAAATAGACTTGCCATTTACACTAATCACATTTGGCAAATCTCTCATTGTTAAATCAATCATATATAAACCTCCAATAAAAGCCTCTATATTTTCTGCTTCTATTTAAAGCTTTAGAAAGGTTACTGTGGCAACAACAATTCTTATTGCAAGCTTCAGATATAGAAATATAAGTTTCTAGCAAATTTCCATAAATATCAACTCCTTACAATATTATTATATCATAAGGAGTTCGATTTTACCGTAGTGCACTAGGTAAGTCCTTTTGTGTTAAGTCTATCATTTTAATTTATCGACTAATTTATCAATTTTAGTTTCTTTTAATAATGACTTAATTTGTTCAATTTGTGGTTTATTAGATATTTTTTCCCATTCTACACCGATTAGGTTGTAAACTGCTGTCATTTCGTTTAAATCAATTTCTTCATAATCAGCAGTTCCAAAAATTTCCTCTAGCTTTTCATCACCGTAGAAATCTTTTAATAATTTGTAAATTTTAGAGTAAACCGCATCGGTAGTAGTTGCATTATTAATTAGATCAATAACTTTTTGCACTTTAATAGTTTTTTTAGGTAATTCTAATTGTACCCCATTATAATACATTTCTTATTCCTCCTTATTCTGCTGGTTCAAATGTTGGTGTACCACCTGCCATTTTAGCAGTACCTAGTTCGATGTTTCCAAAATTTAAAGTAAAGTTTAATTTTCCGTCAACACCGTTCATGTTATCGAACATTACGCTTGCTTCTGTTTGCCACGCTTTATATCCTGCCGATGCATCACCTTTGAACATAAATACTACCATCGCTTTTGTTTTAACTTCTGGTGCAACTGGTAAATTATAGAACTTGTCAAAGAAGTATTCAAAATCATCCTCACCCTGTATCATTACTAAATCTTGTGACAATGATATTTTATAATTCTTAACCAATTCGGTTGGGTTTACATCAGCGATAAAATCGTATTCTTCTGTGTTCGCTTCTGTTGCAATTTCTAATTCAGTTGATTTTTTAACACGCTTATACGCTGAACCGTCATTTCCTTCGCTTGTATCAACAAAAATACCAACCATGTATTTTTTTATCGTTGTACCTGTTTTGACTTCGTCTGCCATCTTATAACTCCTTTCTATATTGAATTTCTAATGTAAAAATATACATTCCCAATTTATTTTCGTTGCTTTCTAGATAATAACCTGATGAAATAGCGATATTATTACAAAAACAACCTTGTTTCAAGTTTGGTAAATCGTATTCTTTATTTTTCTTGATAATCCAATCTTGAAAGTTCTCCATAAATTCATCGTTTGACTTTCTTTGACTTTCCGAGACAGTCTGCATTTTAGCAACAAAAGTATAATATTCTTGCAATATCATGTTCCCATCAACAAACTGTTCTAAAACTTGATTAGGTTCTTTTGTTACCGCAAAACCTCCATCGTTATTAGCAATGTCGGTTTCTATAAAATCTTCTATTTCAAAACCCTCAAAAAGTTGTAACCACTCGATAATCGACTGTTTAATTGTTTTTGTCATTTTTTAACCACCTTTCTCAACCCTTGCAAAATAATCTTACTACCGCCGTTGTCCATAGCACGTTTAAACCAATAATTACCGCGTGTTGGTGCACCGTTAAATCTAGCCTTTTGGCGATACCATTTGCGCCCGTATGGAGCCATTTTGCCACCTTGCCTTATTAATCCGCTACCTATCGTAGTTAGCTTTGTAGCACTTGTAATTAAAGCGCTACTGTCTTTAGGTGTGTAAGGTGTCATAATTCTTATTGCTTCTTTATCAACGAATTTTTGACCCTTTCCGTACGCCTCAAGGTTTCTATCACTTAGCATCTTGTTTGTGTTGTTAAAAGTAAATTTACAGTTAAATTTTACCATTATTTAGCTATCACTTTCCAATGCTTCAATAAAGGCACTGTGGTATTATCGCTAACACTACGTATTACGCCAACGTCATCGCGCTTCAATAGTTTTGAGTATGTTGTTTCGTCGATTACGCCGGTGTATTCGCCTAGAATTATTAAATCTTCTTCGGTGTCTAGTGTCCAATAATTAGACATTTGATCGTTAGGCAATTGTTTATAATCGTATGGTTTTAAATAACCACCTTGATACAAGATACTAATACTGTAATAATCAACCGTGTTAAGTGTGTCGTTGGTCGGTGAAGTATCAACATTTTTACGTATCATACAGTTATTTAGCACTGTAGTGCGGTATACCATCTCTTTTGTAAGTGTATCTCTATGAGCGTTTACAACAGTTACGCTAGAAACAAATAAATCCATTTTTATTTAACACTCCTAGCCATGTTTCAAAGATTTCATCTAAATCAGCATTTAACTGTTCTTTCGTTTTTTGTACGTAAGAAACGCTATACCCATCGTTTGATACACTAGCAATATTACCGTCAGTTTGGGTTGATAAAGTGTTAATGACATTGCATATACAGTCTTTTATCATGACTAATTCACTATCATTTAGCTTGCCAAAATCTTTTGTAACATGTCTAAACGTCAGTACAGTAGCGTGATATACAACTTTTTTAAATTCGTCTTGTGATAATTTAGGAAAATGGGAGTTGTAATACTCCCAATCTAAAATATTCATATTACACCTCCCACATTAGTTATTTAGTAGTTGTCTTTTTAGTTCTTGTAGTTGTTTTTTTAGTGGCAGCGCTACTAACTGCCATTACTCCAAAGGGGCTTTAGAGCCTCTAATACCTGCTAGTTTATTGTCGAACACATCAACAATTCCATATTTACGATATTTTTGTAAGTAGTCATCACTTGTTTGGTTTGCATCAGGTGTAATAATGTTAGAAGCAATGTGTTTATCCCATTTCAATACCGCAGATTTTTCTACAACTAAGAAATTTAATTCAGTTGCACCACTTGCTTTTTTATATCCACCTTTCATGTTGTTATCGCTATCGTTAGTTGCGTCGTCAACTAATTCAATATCAGTATACATACGTTTCTGTGGGACTGCATTTACGCTCGCAAATTCATCTAATACACCTTTATATTTGTAAGTATCAACTGATTGTGCCATTCTTAATAAAGTAGGTGTGATAAATAAGTGTCTGCTTTCGCTTGGCACTTCGTCCTCGTCCATTTGATTCATAACTGCTTTCAATTCATCAAGAACCATTTCACCAGTTGTTAAATCTTTTTCAGCAACGTTTGCAGTTGCTTTTTTCGCTAACGTTGCAATTGTAAATGCGTCAGCCTCAGGTGCTACTTTAGTACGTTGGAATTGTCCTCCTAATCTACCAAATGCGATTTCAATAGTTTCTTCATTATCCATTGAATCAACTAAGAATTTGATACCACGATCATAATTAAAAGAACGTGTTTCCCATTCTAATTTTACGTCACCAGCAGTATATCCACTGTTTCTAGTGTAATTTTTTAATCCGTCCATATCCATTTTAGGTACAATAATTTCTTTTGCATTGTTACCCATACGAACCATAGAAGCGTCACTTGTTAAAACGCTTGTCATAGAAGCCTTTTTGTAGACTTCATCAAGCATATCTACATAATTTTTTGATAACGTAATGTTATTAGCCATTCATTACTCTCCTTTCGTTGGCTCCAATCCCATAGCCATTCTTAATTTGTTATCGTAATCATCAATGTTACTTCCTCCGGTACCTCCGCCAATATTAATTCCACCTTTTGGTTGAGGTTCTTTTTCTTGGAATAACATTTTTTTATTTTCTTGAATACCGTCAAGAATTTTTCCAAGGTCTTCATCTTGATTTTTACTTTTAGCTAATTCAGCAAAATCAATTTGTGTCATAGCTAAGTCTACATCAATACAGTTTCGACCTCTTAATCCGTCTTTAGCTTTGTATCGCATTTCTAAATCATTTAATTTGCTTTGACTTTCGTTGTCTTTATCCGCTAACTGTTGTGTTAATGTGTTAACTTTACCTTTCAAGTCGTTAACATCTACACCGTCAAAGTCTTTTTTAAATTCTTCAAAAGCATCTCTAGTATCTTTTAATTGATTATTAGCTACGTCTAGCTTATCTTTTTGCTTTTGATAGTCAGCAATCGTCTTGTAGTTTTCAGCTACTTCTTTCTCAATTGCTTTAGACTGTTCGTCTGTTAATTCAATGTTTTGTGATTTTAAAATCTCTAAAATATTTTTCATTGTCTTATCTCCTTAAAATTTTAGTCTAAAGGTGCTTTCCACCTTATGAGGACATAATAATTATAACATATTTTTGTAAATAAAAAAAGATTGCCTTTTATAGCAATCATATGCACCACGCAAGATTATTTTTTGTAAAGAAAAAACTACCTAATTGGTAGTTCTCCGTCAGCTTATTATGTGCTAACTAAATTTTATAAAGAAAAGGGGAATAAAAATGAAAAAAAAGAATATAATCAAAGAAGCAGTATTAAAAAAATAAAGGGGGTTATCGTGGTTTATCACCACAATATTATTATATCACCTATTAAATTATTTGTAAAGAAAAAAGCGCCGAAGCGCTTAGAAACATGGAGGATGCCAAAATAATGAGTCGTCTTTCGACACTATTATTATAGCACTATAATCACTCGGTGTAAACACTTAATCTATTTTTACGTGGATAAGTTTCAAACACCTTGCAAAATTGGTTGTATTCAGTATTCAAATTCTTGAGTTTTTGGCTTAGTTTTTCATCTTCTATACCTTTTGCACTCAATAAGTTATTTTCACGCTTACACGCCCTAATTTGGCACTCTAAATAGCGCATATGTTGTTTTGCTTCGTATCCGTCATATTCCTTGCCCTTAAATGTAAATGGCTTTGTATTGATATTCGCTAAATCTTTTTCGGTATATCTAAGCGGTGCATCAGGATTAGCAACGGGGTCTACTACGTGCAAACAGTTATAGTCGTTATAATCACCGTTACCGTGCGAAAGTTCCTCAAACGTAGGATATAATTTACCCGTTGTATCCCATCTCCGCCCTTGCCATACTTGGTGGCTTGGTCGAGCGTTTGGGTGTGCGTCGGTTTCAAAAACTGTAATATCGTTGTCACTAGCGTATTTAAACTGCATATCTTGATATGACTGTTTTTGAGCATACAATAATTCTTGACGTACGTATACATCTATTTTTCGTGTTGTGTTTTCGTATGTCACTACGCTCACACCACTTTGTCCTAATTTATGACATGCCTTTTTAATAGCTTCTTCTAGCATTATCTCACCATTTACTACTTTTGTAGCTTCATCTCGGCATAAATTATAGAAAAATGTTTCTAGTCGTTGCCCATTTAGTACAAAACCTTTCGTTTTAACGTATTTCTGCACGTTTTTAAGCATGTTATCAGCGTGTTTTTCTACATCATAGTATTTTATATCCTTTGCCCCTTTTAATCCGTCTAAAGTCGATTTATTTAGGTCTTGAAGCGTTGCTAAAATACTTATTTCTATCGCTTTTTGAAACTTATCTACTTCTTTTGCCAATTCATTGCGTATATTATTAGTGCTTTGCGATTGATTGCCACCTTTTGCCACTTTTTCAAATTCGTTTAGGATAAGTAGCATTATAGAAAACTCTAATAACTGTGCTTCTTTTACGGGATTGATCGTGTTTTGTTCTAGTTCTTTTTCATTCATATAACACCTCAAAAGGCTACATAAGTAGCCTAGTTCTTTCTTACCAAATTGAAGTATACATTTACTAATTCATGCGGTAAATTATATAATATAACTCCGCTTTCTGTGATATCAGCCCTATCAATACATTTGTAAACTTCATTATTACTTTGATCTAAATAATACAAATTCTTTTTATACGCTAAACCGCTATAAGCAGTTATAGGATTAAACTCGCTTCCGTCAGGTTCTTCAACAGGCGGAACAGTTAAATCACCATCTTCAACAGCCTGTTTGATGTTCGCTATTTCTTCATCTATTTTTTTTAAATGATCATTAATAACATTGAATTGAGCATTTAGCGCATCATCAACATTATTTGCTTCTAACTCTTTCGACATTTCAAAAAGCTCATTATATTCATCATCGCTTAACTGTTTTTGAGCATACATATTATTAATTATGCCTTGAGCTTGTACAATCGTATAATAGCCGTTTTCCATGTATTCTTTTAGTTTATTGTACATCAGTTATTACCTCCATTCAAAAGTATATTTGCATTGGTTTGTCCAATCGCATTTTCAAGATTATTAATAACTATTTGTAAAGAACGCTCGTAAGTGAATGACACAGGAGCATTACACAAGAAATTCGTAACATCATTATAAGTGTATAATGCTCTCAACATTTGTAATTGCTCGGGGTCGATAGGTGTTTCGGTTGGGGTTGCTGATGGACAACTTATTATCAAATTATAATTATTAATAAATTCAATAGCGCCTTGTGTGTCTAAAGTTGATAATCTAGTTTTGTTTACGTTTATATATATCGTGTATATAGAACTTTCTGTATTGATAAATTCACTATCATCTTCTTGCCCCGATATTGCCCCCGACCTGTTTTTAAATTCAGTACAAAAGCAAGAATATTTATCTTGTTTAAATCTATTAGCAGATTTATTAATTGTTATTAATGCTGTGTTTTCTTTAACTGATTGTAAAACTATATTAGTTAATTGAGAACCTTGTTTTTGTAACATATTATACACCTCAACCCCTTTTTCAACGTCCACATAATCGCTTATGCTTCCGTCTTGTGTTGAGTACATTGGATTTGTTGGGGTGTAGGTAAATGGTTGGGATTTATATGGGGTGTATGATGTGGCGGTTGTGCCTTTTTCAATTTGAAAGTAATTAATCGAATCGTAGTTAGTAGATTTATTAGTTACTAAATACATAGTTTTTGCCGTGGCGATAAATGTGATTTCTTTTCTTACGACTGTTCCGCTACTATTTCTAATAATGTTGGTTGCATCAGGTCCACCCGTTGTATTAATGTAGAACCATGCATTTTTTATACTTCCTATATCCCCATCTAAACTTGCTGTATACGACTGTCCAATAATTAAATTATCTATTATTTTAGAATAAAAATATCGCACAATCTGTGTTGTTTGTTGCGAAAAATCAAACAAATTCCCACCCGTAGTTGCCCCCTCAAACTGACTAATCGCGGTAATATCTTGTTTGTTGCTAGGCGAAGGGTCGGCGCCTTGCGTACTTTGTCCGTAGAGTTTAAGGTTCCACATGGCTCTTTGAAAACTGTCAGTAATATTGGGGTTAAGTTGTTTAGGTACATCTTTATATATAATATTGTCGCTTGCTCCTGCGTTTTCAACCGGAACGACCAAACCATCTTGGTCAATACCTAATACTTTCCCGCTGTTCTCAATTCCCTGCTTAACATTGACTAAGCCAACATCATTTCCGGATTTGTTGCCATTCAATTCAACTCCGTTAATGCTAGGCTTATTTTCTAAAACGTTGTAATCAGTTGTGCCACCACTTCCAGCGGGACCTTGAGGTCCCATTGGTCCCTGTTCTCCCTGTGGTCCTTGTGGACCTGTTAAACCAATAGGACCTTGAGGACCTTGTGGTCCTACATCTCCCTTATCTCCTTTTTCTCCCTTAAACTCGCCAATTTCATAAGAAGTTTTTATTTGCTTAGTTAAATCTACTAATTCATCAAATTTACTTTGATACGCAGGCGGTACAACTTCAATAATTTGTCCGTTATTACGTATGCTTGACTTTAGATTTAAAGTGATTTCTTCACCGTGAAAAATAAAATTATCTTCGACTACTTCTACAACTTGAATTGTGATAGGTGAATTTTGCGTGTAGCTTGATGTAATTATCCATTCGTTATTAGTGATAGGAAACTGCTCGAAAGAGTTATTTATTTTTACTTTTAGTTGATAGTTACTGCCCTCTAGTTCGTCAAAAATAATCTTATAAGCGTTGTGGTCTTTTAAATGCCCAACGTTAATTTCTTGCTTTTGTATGTTATAAGGGTTTATATGTACTTCTATCATTATTCTTCACCCCCATCATCGTTTAGGTTTGGCGTAGAGTTTAACCACTCTTGTGCTTCTTCTTCATCAATTCCGTACTTTTTACACAAATATTTTATTTTTAATTGCGGAATATCAAAAGACATAGCATCATCACGAGTGGTTTTTAATTCCTCGTCTTTGTTTGTGACATAACTATCGTCAAAATTAATAGCTACTTCATCATCAGGTAATTCTCCTTGTTCAAGATTGTTATAAAACCATCTTATAGCTTTAATGATAGCAGTTATATATTGTTTCGCTTCTTGACGTTGTTTATTTAGTTCTTGCAACATATCTTGTCTATTCCCAATGTATTCCGTTGCAGTTACAAACTTTCCATCTTCAAAAGTGTATTTCTTAGTACCGTATCCAAACATAATTGAAAGCATAGATAATACTAACTCCATCGACTTCTCTACTTCATCAATCCTTATGACTGGATTATACTCTTGAGCCAATGCACCCTCTTGAGGTAAATCTTTGCTAGTTATTTGCATAAATATTTTTTTGCATTCCTCGTTAGGTAATTCGTATTGCCCTGTCTTTTCGTTGTATTTTCCTAATGATTTTGACAAGAACACCATTTTATCGCTTTTTGATAAATCACTACGCCATAAATTATAAGTTAAATCTAATATTTCTAAATTAGATATAGCATTATACAATTTAGGCAATCCATACCCTTGCATATCCTCTAGATTGTTAACTTCTGCTACTCGCATTATTGCAAATGGTGGCACTTCTCCTAGTGGTATAGGGTCTAGTTCTTCTATTAAGTTGTCCTTTTCGTCAAAATAAGCGGTTATACATTGATATTTACCATCTACTAATCTAAACATATCAATAGTATTTTTGGCGCCGTCTTTGCCATAGCTTGCACCTTGAAAAGCACAATCTATAATTTGATTATTAACGCACTTCAATATAACGATATTTTCTGCACTAGCGTAGTTTATTTTTATTTTACCGCCCTTAACGCTCCCATCTTCGTATAAAACTGCATTTTCTACTCTAATATACGCTCCAACCGTACCAACTGCGCTATTTTGCTCTAACTGCTGACGATAAATGACTTGAAAATTGTTTTTTTCTAGTATATCATCAATTATTTTTTGATCGCTTGGTTCATCTTGTGCGTTGATTTCGATTACTTCGCACAAATTAGCATCATCAGCACATAGTCTTTTACCAAAATTAGTTCGTTGCAATTCATAATCAACACCCGTTATAGTTTGTCGTTTATGAAAAGGCATAACTTTATTCCTATACCAATCGTTGGCTAGTTTGATATAGGGAAACGGCTTTTTATTTACTTTATATCCGCGTTTCTCTATATAATTCGACATTTTAATTTGTTCGTCCATAATTACCTCCTTTCAATGTCTTTAAAATCTAATTTTATGTCATTTTCATCATAATAATAAATCATTTTGAATTCACCTAGCTTTTTCTTCTTTAAATTGTTCATTAAACCATTGCGGGAAAATAACATCTTCTGTCACTTGAAAAGCTTCTATTCTTTCAAATTTGAATTTATATTCCATAATTTACCTCTCTATATAATTTGTATGTGTAATAAATGTATAGCAAAAACTGTCGTAATAGTCGTTTATATTATCGACGTTTTCGTCAAGTGGTCTATCTTGGTTTTTCTTATCCCAAACCAACGACCTCAACGCTTTTCTCAAGTTCTTGCATTTCTTGTTTATTTTTAATCGTTCTAATCTAAATAGCATATCTATTGTTCTAGGGCGGTCTGCTACTTCGTTTTTATGCACAGGCATAATTGGCCTGCTATCTAATTTTTCCCTATCACAAGCGCTTTTTAGCGTGTTTATCAGTGTATTAGAAGCACTATCGCAAAATATAAATTCGGGATAACCCCAATCCGCTATTACTTCCCGATAAAACATGATAAATTCGTTACATAATCTATCGGTGTCAATACCGTTTGACTTCTCGATATCACGCTCGGTTAGTGCCATTAAGTTAGACCAATCTTTATAGAATCCCGTTGCATGAAAAGAGTACTTAGAGCCACTATCTCCAAAATCTACGCCTATAACAATATGATTAAACCTAATCTTTTTGATTTCTTCTTCTTCAATTAAGTAATCTTCCTCGTTATCAGCGAAATAAGGGAAAACCAACCCCTCGGCAATTGCGCGCTCTCCTAAGATATCACGACGATACCAAACTGTACCTTTTTGATAAGTTCTAAGTATCGCTCTTAGTTTTGAATTAGATATACTCATGTTGTCCGCGATAGTAAAATGTCCGTAGTTATAACCATAATTATCGTCTATCTTTTGTTGCTCTTCATGAAAAGCTAATACATCATTATAATAAAAATGGTGAGGGTCTTTAGGGTTTAGATCGTGGAATATCTTCCTATTACCGCTTGAAAGTGTACGGTCAAATACCTCTTTTAAGAAATTTATATGACACTCGTTAGCTTCCGTTATATATGCACTGCCTAGAGTAAACCCTTTGATAAATGCTTCATCACCGTTCTTACGTCCACCGGCTATTAATATTACCTTTTCGCCCGTTTTCGTTTGAACGTATATGCAGTTTCTATCTTGGAATTTACCCTCTCTATATCTGCCCTCAAAATAGTTGAAAATACCAAACCCGTCGCATACTGCTATATTAATTCGTGCAGTTGAATTTGTAACACCGCCTATCAAGTGTATCTTATTTGGGTGAGTTTCTAGGTTCAAACAAAAAGCGTATGTATTTAATACGTTTTTACTACCCCTTTTCCCACCTACCGCTCAAGAACGTTAAACCAACTATCAAATGTTCTATTTAAATAATTTAACTGATTAACATTAAAAGGAGCAGGAACGTTCATGGTATCACCTCCTTTTTTAATCGTTTATATCATAACTATAATTTATCATTGCAAAATATACTTTTTCCGGTATTCTTTCCTTGTTTTTTTCAGCTACTTCCTTTATCCATTTTTCTTTTTCTTTTTTATAAGCTAAAAAAGCTTCTTCTTTTGTTTTAAAAGCGCCTATATGAACTTCTTTTCCATTTTTCTTAAACCTAGACGAATATTTATTGCCAACCTTTTTTACTCCAATAGGAGTATCTCCTCTCGATGATTTTGATTTGACAAATAACATATTTATTTTTTTAGGTACAAGCAAACAATATTTAGGGCAATATTTTTTGTTATTTTTATGCAATATATCTTTGTCTAGTTCTAATTTATTTTCATCGTATTTATATTCGTTATCATAATACCATTCAGCAAAATTATTATAACATAACCATTCTTTACAAACTTCACAACATTCATAAGTTATTGTTTTTTTGCTCATTTTTGAAAAGTAAACTCTTTTTAGCATATTTAACCAAGTACAATAAGCATTTGTTTTATTTCCTTGTTCGTTTACTGTTTTGTATTTTCCTTCGCCTATATACCCTACACCAAATACTGTTCTATCATATACACATTTAACTTTTCCTTTTTTAAATGCTTTATAATTTGTTTTGACTTTATAGTTATAATCCTCAAATAAAACAATTATATCATGAGCATTATTATACTTACTTATTACCATCTTTGTTCCGTTTGAATTAAAACCTATTTCTCCGCATCTATCTTTTTTCATAATATCCTTACCCTTTCTATTCAAAGTCCTCTATCTTTCTATTTGGTGCTACGTTATTAAGCATAGCTTTTGTTAATGTATTCATACCTTGCGCAATACTTTCAATACTATCCTCTTGCTCCGGTTTATCTTTCCAACCTAACTGTTTTAATGAGAATATAGCCATTCCCCTATCTATTTTACCTGTTAAGCCTAATCGCTCTAATTGGGCTTCTTTTTTATCTAAAAGCCTTTTTATAGAGTTAGATAACTCGACGTTTTCCTCTTTCGTTCGCATTTGCATAACGTATGAATAATTTAGATCGTTTTGATAACATACCTCTTTAAGTATCGGTATGCTTGTTACATTTGTATATTCATCTATGATTTTACATAAATTTTTAAGCTGATACTTAGCTTTTTTAGGCCTTGCCATGTTACACCTCCTCAATTATATTATACCATATTTTGCATAAAAAAAGAACCTCGTGAGGCTCTAAATAAAAGGGAGATTATAACTTCTTTGTTTGGAAACGATATTATTATAACACTTATTTCTTATTTTGTCTACTATGTCTTATCGCTTGTGATATATCACAATATATTTGATTAAATATATAATTTTCTTTGTCGCATCGTTCTACTACTTCATCACTTATTTTGTTTTTCGTTCATAATAGCATAATTTCTTTTTTTGAACCTCGCATACACATTTTAGTTTTGCTATTTGTTCTTCTTGTCTTTCACACATTCCTTTATAATCAGGCATTGATTTATCAATCTATAACAACTCCTTTAACTTTCTTTCTAACTTCTCAATGTAATTATCAACGATAAATAATGTGCATTTGTTTTGTATTGATTTTCTTTGTTCATATCTGTTTAATAATTCTTCCATTAGTTCTTTTTTATTCATCATCTTTATTCACTCTCTTGTTCCATTTTTCAATTACTCTACTTACAGCAGTACCACCAACTCCTGTTGAATATTCTCCATCTCTTAGAATAAGTGTTTGACAGTTGCAATTATTACATATAACACGCACTCCACCATTTACATAAAGTTTAGCTTGCCCTCCACAGAAAGGACATGGTTTAAGTTCACTCATTGTCATTTTCTAAATTCCTCCTTGTAGAAATTTCTTTTAATCTATCTAAATTAATCATTGTTTGCTAATCTCCAATTTATCTTGATACTCTTTTATCACTTCTGTTAATACCTTACTTGCGAAACTAGTAAAGATAATCACCATAAAAGACGAAAATAAAATTTTAAACGATAGGATAACACCTACCCACGGCATCGCTATTAAAGCACCAAATAATACAATTATAGATAATATAAATATACAATTTATATTCCCTAGTACTACATTTAATATTTTTAATGTTTTTTTTATTTTATCCATTGTTTACTCTCCTTTTTCTATATACAATAACACATAATAACAATTAGCATGAGTTATTGATATAGGCATCACTTCATTTTCTTTTAAAAATTTGTTTATTTCTTCTTCTATGTCTTTATATAAAGCCATATCTCCAAAAAACTTTACTTTGTACATAACACACCTCTAAAAAGCTATATCGTCAGCTTGAATGTCAAAACTATGTTGTACATTATCATAATTTTGATTATTGTTTTCTGCTTTTTTTGTTTCTAAAAACTGAACACTATCACAAACTACTTCAACAACGTTTACCCTTTGCCCTTGATTGTTTTCATAGCTACGAGTTTGAATACGACCTTCAACTCCTACTAAGCTACCTTTTGAGCAGTATTTATCGACGTTTTCAGCTAGCTTTTTCCATACAACACAGTTGATAAAGTCAGCTTGTTGTTGACCATCTCTACTAGTATAGTTACGATTTACTGCTAAAGTAAATGAAGTGACCGCTTCTCCTTGAGCAGTTCTTTTAAGTTGTGGATCACGTGTTAATCTACCAACAAGTGCAACTACATTTAAAGACATTAGCACTCCTCCTTATCATATTCCCAAAAGTATCCATAAGAAATAATCCTTTTATTTTTACAACAACGAGAAATATTTGTTGTTGTAGCCTTTTTATATTTAGTTTCTTTTTTTAACCATCTCACAGCTTCGCTTACGCTTCTAAATTTTTTTATAAAATTACCATCAATAGATTTCATTATTACTTTTTTCATCTTAAATTGTCCATTATGTTGAGATAATTCATTAGTATAATGTATGCAATTTTCACTATGAGTTACCCATTCTAGATTATTTACACTATTATTTTTTGTATTTCCATCTATATGATTAACTTCTTTTTTATTTTTTGGATTTGGTATAAACTCCTTCGCTACAAGTCTATGAACTTTAACATCTTTTCTTTTTCTTCCTAAAGAAACTATATAGTACCCTTTACCATTATCGTGTATTTTCAATATTCTTTCTTTTCCTCTGCAAAATGATTTAACTCTACCTAAATTACTAATTTGATATAAACCATCAGTTCCATTAATGTCTTTCCAAATTTCATCAATCATTTTATTTATCCTCCTATACAACTATTATACCATATTTATACTTATTTTACTACATCAAAGTATAAATTAAATAAATTTTTTGGACAGTTTACCACGTTTACATATTCCCTTTTTTCTTCTGCTACTTGGTATATTTCTTTTGCTACCGTTATATATCCTCTTTTTAACACTCTATAATCTATTTTAAATATTTCACCGATATTAACCGTAACCAATCTACCTTTTTCGTTAGGCGCTAGAAATTTCTTTTTTACCACTACTTCTTTTGTTTTCACCTCATGTCTACTTAAAGTTATATGGAACTCACCGTTGTCATATCCACCATTTTTTAAATAACGTTTTAACGTCCATTTGTCTATATTTAGAAAATCTGCGCATATAGTGAGCGGTGCAGTTATCACCAACTCATTATGCTTGTTATAAATGTTATACTTCATTTTTTTACCTCCATTGCTTTTGTTATAGGAAAGTATCTTCCTTCTTCAAATTCTCTAGCATAGTTATATCTATTATCAAAAAATACTTTTTTGTCTTTATCTTTATATAGATATTCACATTCTTCTTTTGTTAATATTTTAGTTATTTTAAATATTTTAAAATCTTCATATTCATGTTTAATATCATATACCAACATACCTACTTTTAAATCTTCAAATTTATATGGCTGATTATTTGTTAAATCACAAATTATTTTATGCAATCTTTCTTTTTCTATGTCAGCACACTTCCAATTATGATATATTACGTGTATATAACTAATTAGTTCATCTTTCGTCATATTTTTAAGCGTGCTATCAGCATATAATTTAAAATGTTTAAACTCTAAAGAATTACCATCAATATAATTTTTTATTTCTTTTTCATTCATTTTATCACCTCATTCTGTAATTGTTTTCTTTTCCTATCATTTCTAATAAATATCCGTTTGAGCGTTGTTTTATACGCCCCGTAATTGCACTATCAATATCAATCAATTCGTTTAAAGTATACTCGCTCGAGATTATCGTTGTTAGACGGTTATTATAGCGATAGTTGATAATGTTATAAGCTATATTTTTTACATCGAAGTCAGTTTGACTACCTTTGAATAAATCATCTAGATACAATACTTCTGCGGTTTGCAACTTCTCGATCAATTCATTGCTCCCATTTCTTAATTGATGTTTGTATTCGCTTGCTAGAGTATTCCAAGATTGATAAACTACTTCTTTACCTTGATTTAATAACTCATTGCATATTGCACTACATAGCATAGTTTTACCGCTACCGCTTTGACCTAGCAATACAAACCAATCTTGTGATTTACTTTGAATGTACTTAATAGCTAAATTACGCGCTTCTAGCGTTGTTTTGTTGTACCCCTTATAATTTGATACCCTATGTTCCAAAAGCTCGTGTAAACCGCTATTTTTAGCGTTTAAGATAGCTTTACGTTTATTTTTACATTTACATTCTACTAAGTAACTGTTTTGTATAGAGTTGTCACCGTTGATATCTCTTTTTTTTCTAATGTAGCCTTTGTTAAAACATATCGGGCAGTCTATCCCGTCAGTCGGTTCAACTTTTCGATTATTCCAATCGGCTATAAAATCAAATTCAACGTGTGGGATATCACCCACTAAATTATTTATTGATTTCATTCTTTCACCCAATTTTTTCAAATTCTTTTTCTAGTTCGTCTTTTTTGTTTTCAAAATACAAGTTTTTCATTTTGTATACCTCCTAAAAATCAATTTCTACATCATTGTATTTTGCTAAATCTTCATGATCT
>ERZ779885.904-NODE-904-length-31941-cov-17.923979_pt1 | contig 31941 bp, 27 predicted proteins | sample MGYA00511554_ERZ779885 | MGnify/ENA primary metagenome ERZ779885 (study PRJEB29588, sample SAMEA2160998) | human gut metagenome | biome: human gut; feature: human-associated habitat; material: faeces | place: Denmark | collected 2008/2010 ... | reverse complement strand
GGACACGTGAAACCCGGTGGGAAGACGGGGGGACCACCCTCCAAGCCTAAATACTCTCCAATGACCGATAGTGTATAGTACTGTGAAGGAAAGGTGAAAAGAACCCCTGGCGGGGAGTGAAATAGAACCTGAAACCTTGTGCCTACAAGCACATAGAGCGCGTCAATGCGTGATATGGTACCTTTTGTAGAATGGTCCGGCGAGTGAATGTCACTGGCGAGGTTAAGCTCTTCAGGAGTGCAGCCGAAGCGAAAGCGAGTCTGAAATGGGCGTTTTTAGTCAGTGGTATTCGACCCGAAACCGGGTGACCTAGCCATGAGCAGGCTGAAGTGGAGGTAAAACTCCATGGAGGGCCGAACCCACTCCCGTTGAAATGGTAGGGGATGACTTGTGGCTAGCGGAGAAATTCCAATCGAACCCGGAGATAGCTGGTTCTCTCCGAAATAGCTTTAGGGCTAGCCTCAATTAACATTACCGCAGGTAAAGCACTGAATGAGCTAGGGGGCGAAAGCTTACTGAACTCTATCAAACTCAGAATGGCGGATAATGAATGATTGGGAGTCACACTACGTGAGATAAGTTTCGTGGTGGAAAGGGAAACAGCCCAGACCCACAGCTAAGGTCCCAAAGTACAGTTAAGTGGAAAAGGATGTGAAATTGCGCAGACAACCAGGATGTTGGCTCAGAAGCAGCCACTCATTCAAAGAGTGCGTAATAGCTCACTGGTCGAGTGATTTTGCGCCGAAAATTTAACGGGGCTAAACTGTACACCGAAGCTTGGGAATATACATTTGTATGTTGGTAGGAGAGCGTTGTGTAAGGGGTGAAGTCGTAGCGAAAGCGGCGGTGGACTTTACACAAGTGAGAATGCCGGAATGAGTAGCGAGAATTATGTGAGAATCATAATGGCCGAAAGACTAAGGTTTTAGAAGGAAGGTTCGTCCGCTTCTAGTTAGCCGGGAGCTAAGGCGAGGCCGAGAGGCGTAGTCGATGCACATACGGTTGAGATTCCGTAGCTACCTTGCATTTAAGCGAAGGGACACATTTGAAGGGCATGACCCGGGCGTTGGTTGACCCGGGCGTAAGGGACCGAAAATAAGTAGGGAAGCATGCTTGGATGGTGGCGAGAAAAGCTTCGTGTATATAAGCAGGGTACCCGTACTGCAAACCGACACAGGTAGTCAGGAAGAGGATTCTAAGGCCATCGGGAGAAGCGTTGTTAAGGAACTCGGCAAATTGACCCCGTAACTTCGGAATAAGGGGTGCTCACGCGAGTGAGCCGCAGTGAATAGGTCCAGGCAACTGTTTATCAAAAACACAGCTCTCTGCTAAATCGTAAGATGACGTATAGGGGGTGACACCTGCCCGGTGCTGGAAGGTTAAGAGGAGGGGTGCAAGCTCCGAATTGAAGCCCCAGTAAACGGCGGCCGTAACTATAACGGTCCTAAGGTAGCGAAATTCCTTGTCGGGTAAGTTCCGACCCGCACGAATGGTGTAATGATCTGGACACTGTCTCAACAACGCACCCGGCGAAATTGTAGTACCGGTGAAGATGCCGGTTACCCGCGGCAAGACGGAAAGACCCCATGGAGCTTCACTGTAGCCTGATATTGGGTCTCGGTATTTTATGTACAGGATAGGCGGGAGACTTGGAAACCAGCACGCCAGTGTTGGCGGAGTCACCCTTGGGATACCGCTCTTAAAGTATTGAGATTCTAACCTGCAGCCATGAATCTGGCTGGGGGACATTGTCAGGTGGGCAGTTTGACTGGGGCGGTCGCCTCCAAAAGAGTAACGGAGGCGTTCAAAGGTTCACTCAGCATGGACGGAAACCATGCCTTAGAGTGCAAACGCATAAGTGAGCCTAACTGCGAGACTGACGGGTCGAGCAGTAACGAAAGTTGGAGTTAGTGATCCGGCGGTATGTGAGTGGAAATGCCGTCGCTCAACGGATAAAAGCTACCCTGGGGATAACAGGCTGATCTCCCCCAAGAGTCCACATCGACGGGGAGGTTTGGCACCTCGATGTCGGCTCATCACATCCTGGGGCTGAATTCGGTCCCAAGGGTTCGGCTGTTCGCCGATTAAAGTGGTACGCGAGCTGGGTTCAGAACGTCGTGAGACAGTTCGGTCCCTATCTGTCGTGGGCGTAGGATATTTGAAGGGCGCTGTTCCTAGTACGAGAGGACCGGAATGGACGCACCGCTGGTGTATCGGTTGTCATGCCAATGGCACGGCCGAGCAGCTATGTGCGGATGGGATAAACGCTGAAAGCATCTAAGCGTGAAGCCCTCCCTAAGATAAGATATCCCACTGTTTACAGTTAAGACCCCTTATGGACTATGAGGTTGATAGGCTGCGTGTGTAAGTATGGTGACATATTTAGCTAGGCAGTACTAATAGGTCGAGGGCTTGACCTTAACAAGTTAGATTATGTGTCAGGCAATTGTTAGAGTTCCACTGCGCTTTATCTGTATTTAGTTTTCAGGGTATATGCCTTGAATGATGTGAGCTATGCACCATTAGCTCAGTTGGCTAGAGCACCTGACTCTTAATCAGGGTGTCCAGGGTTCGAGTCCCTGATGGTGTACCATCAGTGGCCCGTTGGTCAAGCGGTTAAGACATCGCCCTCTCACGGCGAAAACAGGAGTTCGATTCTCCTACGGGTCACCATTTTGACCTTAGGTATTGCCAACAGGTCATTTCTTCAAATACTGTGACTTTTTCATCACAGTCAGTCGGTGCTTATTACGATGAGGGTCCACCCGTTCCCATCCCGAACACGGTAGTTAAGCTCATTCGTGCCGAAGATACTTGGCGGGCGACTGCCTGGAAAAATAGGTCTGTGCCGACATAAGCCTCTCACTTTTGTGAGAGGCTTTTTCTTATATACTTACTTTTGCGTGGCATCTGCCACGCTTTTTTTATCTCATCTGCTGTTTGTATATTGCGGTATATTTCTGTTTTCGCTATAATGATTGGTGGAGGGATCATTATGGCTAATGCGCACCAGCTTATAGATTGCTTTAACGATACAATGCACCGGATCCAAACGGACCCATTTCTACGCGCTGAAACAATGAAGTCCAAGGCTGATACGGTGGTGTATCCTGTCTTTTGGGATAATAATCAGGCTGCTTATTTTGCCAAATGGCTTTACTTTGATTCGTGTGATGTGGAAGTGGTGGCAGATACCACCTTTTCTGCAGCGCGCAAGTATCTACGCAATGGAAATGAGAAGAAGCGAGTTGCGGTACTGAACTTCGCCAATCCCCATTACGCCGGTGGTGGCGTAGAGCATGGCGCTATGGCTCAAGAGGAATGTTTGTGCCGTAGTAGTAATTTGTATCCCTGCCTTTTTGCACCCTGTGCCCAGGCGGAGTATTATCAATTTAATCGCAATCGGTCGGATCATCTGTTTACGGACCGTGTGGTCTATACGCCGGACGTAGTGGTTTTCAAAGACGATCAGCCGGTGCCGCAGTTATTACCCAGGGAGCAATGGTTCCGGGTGGATGTGCTCACTTGCGCTGCACCATATCTTGGTGAACCGGTGCATATTACGCCGAGCGATTTGAAAGCCCTATTTAAGTCGCGGATCCGGGAAATATGCCGTGTGGCCATGGAACACCAAGTTACCACGGTTGTATTAGGCGCATTCGGCTGTGGTGCTTTTCGCAATCCGCCGGAATTGGTAGCCCAGGCTTTTCGTGAAGTGCTGCAAGAGGAGCTTTATAAACACAGTTTTTCAAAAGTTGTTTTTGCCATTAAAAGTAATGGAAGGCCCGACGATAATTATAATGTGTTTGCACAAGTTCTTGGGGAGGAACGATGATAGGACGTGCCAATATATGTATAGGCGGGCGGATGATATCCGCCCCTACCGGTCAATATTTACTCTGAAGTTACGGCGGGAGCAAGCCCCCGCCCTACGATTGGATTGGTACGGTCTTATGTAGTGGTTATGCGTGATCAATCGGCGTTGACCATATGAAAAGGTGATGGAAATGATCAAAAAGAAATACAGTCATCATACGATACGGGATGAGCAAATTCAAAAGCTATATCTGGCGGCAAAAGCCGTTGCAGTTCCCCAGGTGATCAGTGAACAAATGTGTTCCGGCGGTGTCGGCGCAGCTGTATGCACAAAGCAAGGTCGTATTTTCACAGGGGTGTGCGTGGACACCGATTGCTCTTTGGGCATGTGTGCTGAACGAAATGCTTTGTCCACAATGATTACCGCAGGCGAATTTGATATAGACATGGTGATTGCCGTGAACAAAAACGGAAAAGTGTTGCCGCCTTGCGGCGCTTGCCGCGAATTTATGGGGCAATTCAGTCATGCAAACGATATACAAGTGGTGGTGGATAACGACGGCACCGTTGTGCACCTCAGAGATTTAATGCCGTTTCCTTATTAAGGTAGAATGAATAGTGTGGACCGTAATGGTCACGATGTGCAATGGAAATAGAGAACAGGGCTTGCATAATGCAAGTCCTGTTCCGATTTAGGCATATTTTTTATAAGTATCACAATTTTCGTAATTTGTACCGTTGTAGTCTGTACAGTAATTATCGTGTTTTGCCTCGCTTACACAGTTTTGACAAAGATCACAATAATAATCACCGCCTCTGTATTGATAGTGTGGACAGTCCATAATACTCCTCCCAATTATCTTAAGTAGTCAATGTTTCCCGTAGTCGCATATTGGTATGCTGCTGCATAATTCCGTTCAAACTCTACAAGAATTTTAAGTACAGCTGATGCTGCATAGGCAGACGCTTCGGTGTCACTTGAGTAATTGACTGTAGATAAATCTATCAATGCTGTTGACGAGAGTAAGTTGTCTTGGATTTTTGTATGCATCGCTCCTATTGCGTTAAGGTTGCAACATAGTTTCTGGATGATTTGAATATCGGCAGTTCGTGTAATTGGTACGCTTAATGCAAATAGAATACTATCAGTGTTGCCGTCACATACACAGTTCATTGTAAGGTCTGGCAATTCATCGTATAGTTTCGGAAAACAGAAAGAACAAATATTATCTTTCATTTTTCTGTTATCAGGTACAGCATGAATACCGAATTCGGTGAGTTTTGACATAAAAATGCTGCTATCGATGTTGAACATAACTTCTTCTCCTTTATTAAATTACCATTGTCTTTTTGGCTGACTGAAATACAGAATAATTTTCACCTCCTAACAATAAAAAAAGCGCACAGCCGGAGCTGTACGCAAAAAACGCATAACTCCGATTGTCGCCAAACAAAAGTCAATTGCACACATAGAGTACGCACATTGAAAGAGTATGCATTTTTATCAAAATAAAAATGCGGGTACTCTTATTATGTGCATATTTAATTGACTTTCATTTGGCGACTTCATTGTAGCATTTTTAGAGAGCATAGTCAAGAAACATATATTTAACTTAATACAACATATAGTGTGCATTTGCAATTTATGTTTTTAGATATATTTATTGTTGACAAACCTATAGGGCGATGTTAAGATTTTGGGTAAGTGAGAATGTTGTGTCAAATTCGATTGCAAAGATGAAAAATGCAGCTATGCATCGTTAGCTTGAGTATGCCATTTGGGCTTGTTTGCGTGGCGTTCGAATGCGGTAGTGAAAATATATTTTTTGCAAAGCTGCCGACGAACACGAAAGTTTTGAGCAGCTGCTTTTTTGGAGGTATTATGATACGGGAATTGACGATTGATGATTTTGAAAAAGTAGAACCGATGATGGCGGCGCTGCATAAAATTCATGTTGAAAACAGGAGCGATTTCTATTCTGAAAATGCGCATCCGCTTACTAAAAAGGAATTCAAGGCGATGCTTAAAGACAAGAGCAAAATTGCCCTGACATTTGCTGAAAACGGAGAAATTGCAGGTATAGCCCTTGCAACCATCAAAGACCGGACGGTCCGGTCTATCTATATTGACGCCATCTTTGTGCTTGAACCATTCCGTCGGCGGGGCATTGCCACAAGGTTATTCAGGCAAATCCAGGACACTGCAAGCGAGATCGGTGCTGAAAGAATGGATTTGATGGTATGGGCGTTTAATGCGCCGGCATTGGCGTTTTATAAATCCTTGGGTATGCAGGAGCAAAGGATTGTATTGGAAAAACAGGTGAAATAAACGGACTGACGCGATTCGCGTCTTTTATATACGGAATGATAATAAAAAACACACCGGATCACCCGGTGTGTTTTGTTTTTGTGGCTTTGGCGTTGGGGAGGAATGAGACAGATGGGCGTTAAACCTTTTTAACGCCGGTTTCTGAAGTGATTTTTTGGGTAGACAGGGCGTTCTTTTTGGCATAATGCACGCCCTTAACATAATAATACCAACCGGGGTTGACCACCAACTTTTTGGAAAGGCTGTAGGTAGTGCCATCTTTATACAGGTCATTGTAGGTCTTGTAGGCCGACCAGGTGTAACTGGCGTTCAGTCTGCGCATAACCACTACCTTGGTAAAGCCGCACTTCTTTACACCGGACACACATTTGGTCAGCCCGCTGATGGTCATGGTGTTGCTGTTCATGGCGAACTTCAGCGTGGCAGATGTGATCAATCCGCTGGTGCGGGCGCCGGTTGCGGTGGCGCCGTAATCCTCAGCAGCGTCCAAGATCAGCAAATCCTCTTGGGTAAGAATTACATCGTCCTCTGTGGGATCGGCTGCAATGTAGCCGCCCTCCGGTACGGTGTCTGTGTTGTCAGCAGCAAAGGCCGTGCTGGGCAGCAGGCAAATGCTCGCCAGCAGAACGGCAATCACCGAATGGATCCATTTTTTCATTTTGGTACACCTCTTTCTTTTTTTGTGCCAAAGCGCACGGTGCAGGGGGTTGTCCCTACAACAGCATTATATCTTGCCGGTGCCGTCGATGTCTGTCGAAATATGCGCTAAATTGTGAAAAACTCTCATTAAATGAAAAATGCGGCAGAATGCAGTGCCCACAGTAGGCAAAGGGGTCAAAATATGGTACAATAAGACGAGACACTTTTTTTGCAAAAAAATACTAAAAGGGTGTAAGGTTTTGACCCGCCAAACGGACTACTAAGTGAAAGGCGGCTGAAAGGAGGTGGCACGATTTGGCAGGCAGTGAGAAAAAGAAAGCAGACGATTTGCTGCAAGAGGGGTACGCCAAGTATTACACGGCAATCTACCGCTATGCGCTCTCTCGATTGGGCGACCCGCACAAAAGTGAGGATGTGGCGCAAGAGGCCTTTGTGGTCTATTATAAGCGGCTGCGCACCGGCGAGGTATTCACAGCGCCCCGGGCGTTTTTGTACCGCACGGCGGATCACCTGGTGCAAAAGCAGTTTGACCGGCAAAAGCGGGCGCAAAACTGCATCACTCTGGACGAGGTGATTGAAATTCCTGCCCAGAATGCGGATCCGGATGAGCGACTGACCTTTGAGGAGTATTCCCGCCAGATCAGTGCCGCTCTGTCAGACACGGACGCAGCCCTGTTCTCAATGCGTTACATAGAGGATCTAAAGATTGAAGACATTGCCGCACGCATGGATATGAGCGTGCCGGCAGTGACCACGCGGCTCCATCGGCTGCGAAAAAAACTAAGGGAGATCTTAAACCAGCTGTTTTAACTCCCGGAAAGGACGCGTTATGGCGACACTGCATATTGACAAAATCATTGCAGAAAAAGTGAACCAGGACGATCTTATCCGTCTGTTAGAGACGGTGATCGATGAAGAAATGCAGAGGCCGGAAGCGGAAATGAACTGCGACCTGATCGACCAGTGTGTAGACGCGCTGCTGGAAATGCGGCAGGATCGGGACCATTTGGCAGTGATGGTGCCGCTGATGCAGGATAAAGCGTTTTTGCACTTGATTCAGCGCAAGGCCGGCAACACGGCTCGACTAAACGGTGCGGCGCGAGGTGCGCTGATCGCTGCGGCGATTCTAGCCTCCACCATCAGTGTAAACGCCATGGTAGACGCTGCGTTTGATTACAACATTTTAGAGCATATCGGTAAGGCGATTTCCGCTTCTGTGCTGGGGCCGGAAATCATTGGCGGTGAGGACGATGTTGACGAGCCAACCACTGTGCCCGGCACCACGGAAAAGAGCGAGTCCACGACGGCGCCGGAGCGTACCACCGCAAACGGAGAAACCGCTACCCGTCAACCGGAGCAAACCACCACGGCGGCTGCCGTCACGCAACCCACCACGACCACTCCCACGGAACGGGAGCAGGAGAGCACCACCAAGAAAGAACCGACCACCAAGAAAGTGACCGGTGATAATGTGCACCACAAGCCCACCCAGCCGGATCGACCGGAGGAGACCACCAAGGCTGTGCGTGTGATTGGATTTAATGCCCAGTTGGGCGAAAGTTTTAAGAGCCACTACATTTACGGCGAACAGCTCAGCTACGACGGCCTGACCTTAACGGCAGACTGGAGTGACGGCACCACGAAACCGGTGGCATTGAAGAATTGCACTTACACCACCCAGGTGAATATGAACCGCACGGCAGATGTGACCCTAAATATTCTTTACAAGGGCTTTTTGGTAGAAATACCCATTACCGTGCGACCCAATGAAGAAACGAGAGAAAGTACCATTTGCCAAACGGATCGGTACGACTACCTGCTTTGCAAGGCGGGGGCGTACATCACCGCTTACCGTGGAACAGCAAAAGAGCTGATTTGCAACGTGGTAGACGGCAACCGTATTTTTGCCATTGCGGATGAGGTATTCCGAAAGCATACGGAATTAACTACCGTTGAGTTGCCCTATGTGACTTATGTCGGAGCAAAAGCCTTTGCCGGTTGTACGGCGTTGACACAAGCGGAGCTGCCGAAGCTGCAGCAGTTAGGTGAAGAAGCTTTTGCAGGTTGTAAAGCATTGGCAGAAGCGGAAACCGGAGACAGCTTAACCCACATCGGTCGTCGCGCCTTTTGCCGAAACGGCGTTGCAACGTCTGCGCCTGGGCAAAGGTGTGACTGTCATCCCGGAGGGGCTTTGCAACGATTGCACGCATCTGGAGTCCGTGCGGTTGCAAGGTCAGGTGACAGAAATCGGCAGTTGGGCCTTTGAAGGCTGCGATCGTTTGAAAACCGTTACCGGAACTGAACATTTGCGCCGGGTTGGGGATTACGCGTTCTCGGATTGCCAAGCTGTTACTTTTGCATTTCCTGCACAACTGGAGGTTGCCGGAGAAAATGCGTTTTACTTCTGTCGGCAACTGCAAATCGGTGCCCTGCCGCAAAGCATAAAATCCATTGGCAAGCGTGCCTTTGCCTATTGTCCGGGCTTAACCGAAGTACGGCTTCCCGCAGGTATTGCCGTGGTGCCGGAAGAAGCGTTTCGTGCCACCAACGCCAAGACTATTGTGCTGCCGGAGGGCGTGGAGCGGATCGAAGCCGGTGCCTTTGAAAGCTGCAAGGCCACAGTCATCACTGTGCCCGGCACGGTCAAGTATATCGGTAAGCGCGGGCTGTACAGCGTGCTGCTGCGTGATGTGCGCTTTAACTGCTTGTCCCCGGTGATGGAGGAGCAGGCGCTGTACAACTCTAATCGGCTGGTGGTGCAGTGCTATCTGGGCACTACCCCGTACCAGTACGCCAAGGCCAATCAGATCAAGGTGGAATTGAAACAGGATCTGCCGGAAGTGATTCCCGGTATAGACGATTAAGGAGGGGCAAAATGAACGCAAAACAAAAAATGAATTGGCGGAGATGGACGGCATTGCTTTTGTGTCTGTTGTTGACGCTGTCCGCCTTGCCCCTGCAAGCCTTGGCTGCAGAGGCGCAGACGGATGTTGTTACCTGTACCGACCCTACAAATGCAGATGTTGCGATTACCTATGATTACGATACCCGGACCTTAACGGTCAGCGGCTCCGGTCGGTTTTCCGGTCAGGTGTTGGGTGCGGATGGGTCAACGGCAGTGAACATGCTGGACGCATTCAGCGTATCTCAGTTGGTCGTAGAAGAAGGCATTACTGCCATCGGTCCGGAAGGTGCTACCGTATATTCGATTGCCGACAGCGAAACGAATACCATCTATTTGCCGGACAGCTTGACTGCAGAAAACTTTAGCTGCAAAGGCGCCAGTAATCTGTGTGAAATTCGCCTGCCTGCCGGTATGCATACCTTGCGAGACGGGATGTTTGACGGTTGCACTTGGCTGGAAACGCTGAATATGCCGCAAGGCGTAACAGAAATCGGCAACCGGACCTTTGGCGGTTGTAAGTCATTAGATGTAGAACTTCCGCCGCAGCTGGAAAGAATCGGAGACAAGGCTTTTTATCGCTCCGGTATCAAGAATGCAATCCTTCCGGATACGGTACGTTCCATTGGAAGCGGTGCTTTTGAGCAGACCCGTTCCATGGTCAGCGCCACGCTGCCGACGACCATAACGGCTGTGCCGGAGCGTATGTTCTATGCCAGTTATGTGGAGCGGGTCAGTCTGCCTGTCGGCTTGCAATCCATTGGCAAAGCTGCATTTTTTAACTGCATGCATTTAACGGATTTACAGCTGCCGGAGGGTTTGATCACTATTGAAGGTTCGGCATTTAGCGGCTGTACGGTGCTGAAGGAGCTAACGCTGCCCGGCTCATTAAAGCATGTGGGTGAAAAGGTGTTTGGCGGCAGCAACATTGAAATTGTCCATGTAGAAGAAGGAATCACCGAATTGGCACCGGTGATGTTTGCGGATTGCCCGTTGACGCAGGTGGACTTGCCGAATACATTGACCACCATTCAAGACGCTGCTTTTTATAACTGTACAAAGCTGAAGGAAATTACGCTGCCAAATAGCGTAACCCAACTGGGTGAGGGCGTATTTCAGGACTGTTCGTCTTTGTCGCAGGTGCGGCTGTCTGAAAATTTGAAAACGCTGCCCGCCTCTACTTTTGACGGTTGTAAGGCGCTGACGGAGTTCGATTTTGCCGGCATTACGGAAATCGGATCGGAGGCATTTCAAAATACCGGTATTCAAATCCTGGATTTGCCCACTACGGTAAAAACGCTGGGCGAAAGCGCATTTGCAAACAGTGCATTGCAAGAAATTTGGAGTCTGGGCGGTGTGGAGACCCTGCCCACTGATGTGTTTGCTTACACGCAGATCCAGACATTTGATATTCCCCAGGGGCTATACATTGCCCCCGGCGCCTTTGAATACTCTGCCCTGCAAAAGGTAGCTACCGGTATAGATGTAACGGAGATCAACGACGGTGCATTCCGCAATTGCCGCAAGCTGACCTCGGTGGAGCTGAATGAGGACGTCACCCGCATTGGGGACAACGCCTTTCGTGCCTGCACGGCGCTGACTTCCATTGATTTTCCGGAGTCGCTGGTGAGCATTGGCGACTATGCCTTTTATACCAGTGGGCTGACTTCGCTGGTGGTACCCAACACGGTGCAGCAGATGGGCCGTATGGCTTTTGCAGGCAGCGCGCTCACAGAGGTATCTGTGGTCAGCGGCGTCAAAACCTTGGGCGATTACGCCTTTGCCGGGTGCCATGCCACTTTCCGTTTGCCTATGAGCCTGACGGAGATGGGCAAGTATCCCTTGGGCTTTACCGCCTCGGAGAGCGACGGCAATGTGACTGTGTTCAAAATGGACGATGTGAATGTCATTGCGCCGGCGGCCAGCGAGTCCATTCGCTATGCCAAGGAAAACGACCTGAAGTATAAAATGATCGGCCCGGAGGACACAGACTTTAACGAGGAAAATTACCTGTATGGTACTGTGGGCGACGGCGACTGGTACTTTGACAAGCGCACCGGCGCACTGTCTACCAACGCCACCAATGTGGGGACGAAGCAGGGCTTTTATTTTACAAACGGCCAACTTTGGAAATATAAGCAGGCCGGGGTGCGCTCTGTGCACCTGCTAAATGGCGTGAAGAACCTGGGCGATATCTTTGCCGGAATCACCACCTTGGAGCAGGTAACGGCAACGGACAGTCTGACCAATATCAACACGGATGCCTTTGTAGGCTGCACCGGGCTGAAAAGCGTCAGCCTGCCGGCAGTGACCAAGATCGGCGCCAACAGCTTTGCCGATTGTACGGCACTGCAAACGGTAGATCTGCCCCTGGCCGCCACCATTAGCGACCATGCGTTCCAAAACTGTACAGCCTTGCAGTTCCTGGAATTGCCGACGGTAACCAAGATCACTTCCACCGCCTTTGCCGGGTGCACCGGGCTGACCAATCTGACCCTGGGCAAAGGGGCGGCTGAAATCGACGATCGCGCCTTTACAGACTGTAAGGCGCTGACGAATTTAGATCTGGGCAACACCGTGTCCATCGGCCGTGAGGCCTTTGCCGGTTGTACTGCTCTGGCAGCCATCAGCCTGCCGGATCGTGTGACTCAGCTGGGCGTGGGTGCATTCCGTAACTGTACCGGCGCTACCGGGATCGAGATCGGCAGCGGGTTGACGGAAGTACCGGCCTTTGCCTTTGCAGACTGTACCGGTGTCAAGGACATTGCCTTTGACGAAGGCGTGGCCACCATCGGCCCCAATGCGTTTCAAAATGCGGTTTCCGTGGTGTTCCTGACTCTGCCCAATAGTGTAACCACCGTTGGCAGTCGTGCCTTTGCCGGACTGCTGAATGTGGAAAAGATCACCCTGGGCAGCGGGCTAACCAAGGTGGAGAGCTACGCTTTTGACAACGCGGTGAACTGTTATCAACTGACTCTGGACAGTGCTGTGAACGCGCTGACCAACGCGGATATGGTGGCTTGCCACCTGGCCTATTACGGCGGCCAAAAGCCTATGATCCCCGGCGCAGGCATGGCCTACTCCGTGGAGGGCTACAACAGCTTCCGCCGCATTGGCGAGAATACAGCCGGCTTGGCTGTGGTGGTGGGCGACCATGCCACCGCCCTGAGTATGCACTTCTTGGCAGCCCAGACAGATAAGGTCAAAAGCGTGACCCTGGGCAAGCAGGTGCAGCGGATCGGCTATGAAATCAAAAAGGGCTACACCGCCGATTACACCAAGGCCTTTGCCGCCGAGTTTATCGGCAACGGGTACCTGGAGCGGGTGACCGTCAGCAGTGAGAACCCCTATTTGTACGCAGACGGCAGCGGGCTGTATTCTAAGGATAAATCTACTCTATATGCCGCTGTAACCGGCAAGGGGGATTATATAGAAAACACCGCCTCCGCCATCGGCGACTGGGCGCTGTCTTGTAATGCAAAGTTAAAGAAGGTCACGCTGGGCAAGAGCGTGCGTACCGTTGGCACCAAAGCCTTTGCCTATGATCAGAAGCTGAAGTATGTGCAGCTGACCGACGGCTTGCAGCAGATCGGCGCCAGCGCCTTTACCGGCTGTACTGCGCTGAAAGTGCTGGAACTGCCGGATACAGTCACCACCTTGGGTGACCATGTGTTTGAGAACTGTACCGCCCTGGCGTCTGTATTGTTGTCCGGTGGACTGACGGCGCTGCCCACCTACGCATTTCGGAATTGTACTGCCCTGACAGGCGTGGTGGTGCCGGACAGCGTAGCTGCCTTTAATCCGGGCGCATTTGCAGACTGCAAGGCGCTGAAGGAAGTGTACATCGGCAGCCAGAGCACCCGGTATGTGCAGCTGGGCACCAACCGCACCCATGTGTTTGCCCGTTGCCCGGCACTGACCGTTTACACCATGGCCGGGTCGGACGCGGCCATGTACGCCAAGACCCGGAACATTCCAACAGAGCTGTACACGGACGCAGACGCGTTTGCCGATCTGTGCGCCATGAAGCGGGATATTTATGCCGGTTATCTGGGCTTTTGCACGGACGGTCACGGCGATATTCAGTGGCTGACCGTGTACGCTGCGGACTGCACCCATGACGGTTACGCCATTGGTGTATGCGAGTATTGCTCCGCGATTTTGGAAGAGCGGCACACCACCGCCACCGGTCACAACTATGTGGTTAGCGAGACCCCGGCGGCAGACGGTCGGGATGGGGTGCGCATCACCACCTGCCAAAACTGCGGCGACAGCAGCTATACGGTGCTGCCCGGCAGCGGCACGGCGGTGGAGGAGACCCACACCGTGACCGGCACGGTGGTGCTGGCAGCGGATCGAGCGGCGACCAAGGGCACCCACGCCGCCATTGGCGCAGATATTCTGCTAAACGGCTACACCCTGGCGACTACGGACGAGAAGGGCAACTTCTCCCTGCAGCTGAAAAGCGGCACTTATGCCCTGACTGTGCGCTATGCTTACGGCTTTAGTCGCACCCTGTATGTGGTGGTCAGCGACCGGGATCTGCAATGCGGCAGCGTGCCGGTCATCGGCTGTGACTGGAACAAGGACGGCAAGATCGACGATCAGGACTACTATATGTTTAAGCTGATCTTTGGCACCCATCAGGGTCAGGCCGGGTATCTCAGCTATGTGGATATGAACCACGACGGTATGATCAACACCCGGGATATGATTTTTGTGGAGCGGTGTATGGGACTGCAAGCCGGCAGTTTTGCTTACACACCGCTGGTGATTCGGTAATCGGGGCTGCGGCCCGGATATACAAGTGGGGGCACCCACGGTCAAAATCAATATAAGCGGAAAGGCAGGACTTTAGGGTTCTGCTTTTCTGCTTTGCGGCAGCAAAAAAAGACAGCCGGTGCAGAGCACAAGGCTGTCTTTTTGTATGGGCGATTCTGTTTATGCCAGATCTTCGGCAAATGCCACGGCTGTGTCCTCGTCACATTCCAAATACAGATCGTATTCGGTGTTACCGTCCCGATAGCGTAGGGTGCAGCTGTCGTCCCGGGCTAAAATCAGAATGTCCAGTCCGTTGGCGTGTACCAGTTTACCGCTGTCCATATCGGTCACCCGGTCTTTGCCCTCCCAGTCATTGGCGGTGGCGTACCGGGTCACCGTCAGATCGCCGGCAACGCCGTCAGCTTCAAACAGAACCTGGGCGGCGGTCATGACGCTGTCGCTTTGAATGGTACGGACAGACTGAATATGGCTTTGCGCCAACTGCCGGGGCAGGGTCACCGGGGAGATGCCCAGTTCCGCCAGTTGCTTGGCAACCGGACTTGCCGTCAGCGCATAACCGGCGGCGCTGGTGTCTGCCTCCGCCAGGTTGGGGTCAATCTGCGCACTGCCGTTGATCTTGTGGGTGATCTCGGACGGAATGTTAAAGTTGAACAGATGGGCGGATACGCTCATGGCAGATACGGTGGCGGCGGCAATCAGGGCTGCTACAATCACAGCTTTCAGCCACTTGCGACGGGGCTGTACAGTGATTCTACTGTCGGCGTGCATTTCCATTAAGTCAAAGCAAGTGTCGATATAATTCATATCGATCTGGCTGCTGTCTTTTTCCAGCTCCCGGTCGATCATCTGCCGCAGCTCCCGATCGCTCAGATTGGGCAGTCCGTTATACAGTGCCCGCTTTACTTGTTTTTGTGTTGCAGTCATTGTGGTTTTCCTCTTTCGTTTCGTTCTTTGATTTTATTTCAGCGATCGTATAGATCGCTTGATCTTTTCTTTCAATCGCACATGGCGTTTGCTGACAGCGTTCTCCGTCATGTTCAGTTCGGCTGCCACCTGCCGCAGCGGTTTTCGTCGCACATAATGCTCATAGTAAATACGACGATCTGTGTCGTTTAGTTTGGAAAGAACTGTAACGGCACGACGGCGGATCTCCTCATCCGTAGGGCCCGGATCTGTTTCCGAAGGGAATGTTTGTTGATAGATCCCGGCTTGCTCCATGGCGATCACTTTGTCGCTGTTGTTTTCAAATTGCATTTCCCGGCGCATTTTTTCCTCCCGGATCATCACCTGACCTTTGAGAATAGCGACTTTAAACAGCCAGGCTTCATAATTGTGAATGCAACGGCCGGCACGCAGCGCTTGCATCAGCTCTATGTATGCCTCTTGTACGCAGTCCTCCGCGTAGTCCGGCCAATCCCGGAAGTACAACCGACATCGCCAATACAATTTGTCTCGATAGCGCTGGCAGTCCTCCACCGTCTTTTGAACGGTGGCTTCGGCCGGCGGCGCGTTTGGTGTTTGTTCTATCATAATGCCTCATAGGAAAAAATAAAAAAATCATCTGTATACAAGAGAAATATGCCATAAACAGTTCATTTTGTCAACACTTTGTCGGTAAAGTTTTGCGGTTAATGAACACTTACCCGCTTTAAAAAAATTTTTTTAAAAATTTTTGATTTTTTTTGGCGTATTTTGGCAAAAAGGCACACTATATAATAGAGGGTCTTTTTTTCCTCGCTCAAAGAAAAGATGGAAGATTGGAATTAGGGTTGATGCCAGCCGCGTGGGGGTCGCCCCCACAACACCGTGCCCCGGCGCAAGAATTCTTGCGCCGGGGCATTTCCTTTTGTTCATTCAGTTTTGATATAAAATATCCTGTTCTTGCTGCAGGGGATAGGTTTGCAGCGTGGCGCTGTCCGCTTCTGCTCCGGACAGGCGCACGGCACAGATCCGGTGATTGTCATAGGTGGTGTAGTAATAGGTGCCGGTGTCTGCGCTGCAACAGCTGGTGTATAGGGTGATCTCGTACTTGCCCTCAGCCACCTGACAGCAGCCCCGCTGTTGTTCCACACTGCCCAAAATATGCAGCAGCTGACTGACGGCGGCAGTTTCCGAGCGGGCGGATTTGGCGTTTGCCCGGGTAAACGCCGCTTTCACAAAGCGGGAGGGAGAGGACAGATCGCCGGGCAGCCCGTAGGCACCCATACCGCGGCTGAACAGTGGTAACTCTGCTCCGGGTACGGCGTTGTTTTCCGGCTGGCAAGGCGACAGTCCTTGGTACAGGCTCAGATGGCGCATTTGCTCCGGGAACGGTGGATTGTTGGTGAGTACGCCGACCGGATTGTCGTACAGGTGCAGTCCGTCGGCCATAGACTCTACGACCACTGCGCCGGTACGATCCGCGATTAGCCAGTGCAGCTGGGCGCGAGGCATTGCGGTGTTAAAGAGCGTATCGGTGAGCTGCAGGTTTTGCAGTTTTTCTTTGGCCTCTGCCAAATTGGCACATTGACCCAGTAACCAAGGGATAAATTCAAATTGTGCTACATTTTCTTTGTCATGACCCGGTGCGGAATATGCAGCGTTGCCGACAAAATTCAGCCCCGCCATGCACAGGCCCTTTTCGTTCATCGCATCATAGTAAAGGGGATAGTCCTCTGCCACCAGCCCCATACCGATGATGGCGTAGTGGTGCGGCTGATCCTCCGTGTGGCGAAAGCGCAGGGCGTAGTTCCTGGGGGTGATCACGATTTGGTTGCCGTAAGAAACTTCATAATCCAGGGTGCGGCCAAAATAAAAACCGGCCGATTGATAGGTTGCTGCTGTGCACATAGGCGTGGCTCCTTTCTTTTTTACCATTATAGCATACCCAGTTTTTCATTGCAATTTTCAAATTGCACGCGGTGGCTTGACGGGATCGGCCATACATTATATAATAAAGGCCGATTTATGGGGAGGGATCTGTATGAAGTTGCGTGTGCCCGCTTTTTATCGGGATTTTGCGTGCATTGCCGGCGCTTGCCCGGACTCTTGCTGCCAAGGCTGGGAGGTGGATGCGGACCCGGCGTCCATGGCGTATTACCACACCCTGCCGGAAAGTGAAATACGCCGGCGTATCTTTTCTGTTTTGGATCAAGATGAGTACGGCAATACTATTTTTCGCCTGTCAGATCAAAAGCGTTGTCCCTTTTTGAACAGCGAGAATCTGTGCGATATGCACATTGCCATCGGCGGGGAGCATACGCCTTTTCCCTGCCGCACCTTTCCTCGGTTTATCAATGACTTTGGCGCATTGCGGGAGATGGGACTGTCCTTTAGTTGCCCGGTGGCAGCTGAGATGATGTTTGATCCTAAGTATGATTTCTCTTTTACCGAGGAGATGAACGATCTGCCCCCAACCCTCAATGACATTGACGCCCGGTTATACTTCACCCTGCTGTCGGCACGCAAGACCGCTTATGCCCTGGTGCAGGACAGCACAAAGCCCCTTGCCCGGTGCCTGGCGGAATTACTGGATTTTGCAGAGGAGCTGCAAGGCCAAATCGGTGCGTTGCCCACCGTGACCGAGAAGATGGACTTCCGCTCTGTGTTTCAAAATCCGGAGCTGATCAATCCCCAGTGGCCGGAGAAGGTGGCAGCCGGTGATCTGACTGCTCCGGTGGGAGAGAGCCATTTCGGTCGGCAGATCGCCATGTATTTTCTGTTTCGCTACTTCCTGAATTTGGGACTGGAGGGTGATGTGCTCTCCGCTGCCAAAATGGCGGTGGTGGGCGTGCTGGTGCCCACTTATTTTGGTACAGACAGCTGGGTAATGCACCTGTGGAGCAAGGAGACCGAGCACAGCGATGTGAATATGGAGCGCTATCGCCGCCTGCTTTGCACCGCCGATTGCTTGTCCGTTCCAGCCCTGAAATCTCGGTTGGATACATAAAAATAAAACAGCAGCGCACCTGTAAGTCATGCAGGTGCGCTGCTATTATTATAGTATGGGTCGTCTGCCCATTTAGCCGGATTTTCTTCAATATGCCGGCATTTATTCAAGTAGTCGTCCTCATCGCGAATGATGTGGTCGTAGTAGCCTTTTTGCCACAGGCTGTAGCCCAGTTCCCGGCTGACTTGTCGCTTAAATTGCCCAATGACCGTAGGGGCGGCAATCTGCCGCCCGCCTTGCGTGACAGGGCGGATCTCTAACAAGAAGTGGAGATGGTTGGGCATAATGACATAGGAAAGCACGCGGCAGCTGGGATACACTTTTTCGACCTTTTGCAGTGCAATTTGTACAACGGCACCGGCGTGGGTCAAGCGAACTTCCGGCGGGCGGATACTATCCGCCCCTACCAGTGCAGACAGGCAGTTTCGCCTTTCTTTTGTGAAAAAACAGCCTTGCAAATACATCTCGGCGGGCAGTCTGTGCGGCTTCCTTACAGGTAAAGCCATCTTTACAACTGTGCGGCGGCATAGGCGGCGCCAAGAAGACCGGCTGTGCTGCCCAGCTTGGTGCGCACAATGTTCACCTTTTTGTAATTCTCCATCATATTTTTGTAGATCTTGCGGTCAATCAACTCAATAATATAGTCCTCGTTGATGACCCCGCCGCCTAAGATCACCAAAGGCGGGTTGAAAATATAAATCAAATTGGTGAGCCCCAGGATCAACTCGTCAATCCATTGATCCACCACAGCGCGCACAGCCGGGTCCTGCAAATTTTCTTTTTCAAAGATTGTAAAAGCGTCCAGCGGTTTGTTTGTGGCGGTACGCACCTTTTCAATCAGCGCCTTGGTGGAGGCGTATCGTTCGTAGCAGCCTTTTCCGCCGCAGGGGCAGTCCAAACCGCCGGCGTGGGTGATCATATGGCCAAACTCCGCTGCGCAGGAGGCACTGCCTTTATACAGCTGACCGTTGAGATACAGCGCACCGCCGATTCCGGTGCCGTACATCAGGCAGAGAAAGTCTTTTTGTCCCTGTCCGGCGCCAAAATGCGCCTCGCCCAGAGCTGCCGCATTCACATCATTCTCCACATAGGTGGGCAGACCGGTGTCGTTCTCAATGCGCTTTTTGATCATCATACCAGTGTAGTAGGGGATATTTCCGGCGGAGTAGACCACAATGCCGTTTTGGCTGTCTACCTGCCCAACGGTGGACACCGCAACCCGGTCAATGTTCTGGTATGTACCGATGATCTCCAGCAGTCGCTCCATAATTTGCTGGCCGCCCTGCTGCGCCCGTGTGGGCACCGTGTGCACATCGCTGAGCCGGAATTGCTCGTCGCACAGTGCATAGCGAATGTTGGTCACGCCAATGTCAAAAGTGAGAATGTTCATAATCGTCCTCCAGTGATAAACGTTGCCTGCCGGTCTTGGTACCAGTGTATGCTCGTCCCGCAAGGGATAGAACAATCCATCGGCAAACAGGTTTCCCCTTGATTGTTATTATATCAGCAAAAAATTCAAATTTCAACACAATATGAATTGAAAAATAGCCTTGTTTATGGTAAGATCAAATCAGAACCACCAAATTGGAGGAATACCCATGAATGAAGAAAAAAAGCGCCCGGAGCAGGAAACAAAAGCACCGGCACAGATCGATATAACCCCCGGGGAGCCGACGGCCCCGGCAGCAGTGGAACCGATCCCGACAGAAGAAAGCCCGGCGGCGGAAGCACCGCAGACGGAAAAGGCAGGGCAGACCGCACCGGTGCTGTGCAGCCCGCTGATCGTGCACAAAGAGGGAGACGCCTCTTACCAGCCGGACGCAGTGGAGGACGGAATGACCGCCACCCATACGGAGGACGAGCTGGAGGCACCCACTATTGAGCGTCACCGGTTCCGTAAAAAGAAAAAGAACCACAAGGGCGCCTATGTGCTGATCCTGTTGCTGGTGGCGGCCGTGGCTGTGTGCGCTGCCTTGTACTTTACCGGTACATACGACTTTGGCTTAAAACCCAAGGAGACCACCACCCAGGCGGCAAAGACGGAGGACACCACCCAGGAAACCACCAATTACGACCATGTGATCACCGTAAAGGGAACGTATCTGTTTTACGAGGGCCAGGAGGTGGACGGCGTAGAGGGACTGATCGCGGCGATTAAATATGAGCCGGCAGGCAGCACCTTTACCGTGCAGGACGAGAACGCCAACAGCAACTTCTTAAATAATAATGTGCTGTCTACTCTGTCCCTGTATAAGATGAATTACAAGATTACGCACATTGTGTCCTCCGGCCTGACCTCTAAGAATGAGACCACCCGTCCGCAGAGCACAAAGCCAACCGCTGCGGCAACAAAGAGCAATGATCAATGATTTTTATCTGCGTGCGGCGGATTTGCCGGCGGATACCCGTAGCTTGGTCACCGAATGGATAGAGGCGCACCCGCGGCGGCTGCAATGGGCGGTGCGCCGTGCCAGACAGTATTTTGGCTATTTGGATCACTGCAACGATTTGACCCGCCTGGCGGTGGTGCTGGCTATGCTGCCGGATACCCACGAAAAATACAGGCAACTGGGCATTGAGGATACGGTGTTTGCAGATACCATGAGCGACATCGGCATTTGGTGCGCCAATTGCGGCGGTGGCGGCCTGCACAATGTGCACTGGATCAAAAATCATTTGGACTCCCGTCTGTTTCGCCTGGGGCGGCTGCAATTCCAGCTGTATCGGTTGCCGCCGGTGGCTGCATATCCCCGTACCGCACCGCTGACGGTAGGCGCGCCGGTGGTGTATATCCATATTCCCCAGGGCGCGCCCCTGGAGACGGAAGCCTGTCGATTGTCGATTGCCCGGGCACGGGCGTTTTTTGACCGGGTGTTCCCGGATTATGCCTATACCTGCTTTTTTAGCGAAAGCTGGCTGCTGTTTAGCGGCAACAAGGATTTTATGCGCCCGGGGTGCAATATTTTGCAGTTTGCGGCGCTGTTTCATCCGGTGTGCGACCTGCCTTTCCCGGCGCAGACCATAGAGCGGGTGTTTGGTGCTAAGTGTCGCCGCACAGAGGATTACCCGGCGGAGACGGACCTGCAACGGCGGTTGAAAGCCTATTTGCTTGCCGGTGGGCAGCCGGGTATGGGCGTAGGATATATTGAGCGATAACGGCCATGGAGGCAATTATGAAGTATTTTACAAAAGAATGGTACCGTGCCGCGCTGGCTGAGGAACAGCAGCGGGCAGCGGGCGGCAAGTTAAAATTCAATAAAAAGCCGGACAATGCCATGCGGGACTATCAGCGGGCGCTGTCTAAAATTCAAAGCAAGCTGCCGGCGTGCGTGTGCAAGACCTTCCACGGTAGCGTGATCACCGATGTGGCGGCGCGCCAAGACCAGGTGGTGCTGTATTTTGACAACAGCGAGAGCTTTTCCGATGTGGAGAAGCTGGTGCTGTACGATGCAGATATTACTTGCAGCGAGGGCGACCCGGTGGGCAAGACCTGGCTTCACGAGGAAGTAAGTTTGGCGGACGGCGCCTTTTGCCTGGCGGCACTGCTGGGGGACGATCAGGGCGAGCTGTACGAATTTACCGTTCGCTTTACTCATGCGGAGTGCGTGGTCACGGACTATACGGACAGTACCGAGGCCGGTATGGCGGAGACTTTGGAGAGTATTACCGCTCTTTGTGCCGAGGAGGCGGGGCTGGATTATGACGCCCCCACGCCGGAGGCGCTGGAGAAATTCTTGCAGGGTATCGGCGGCTACAAGATCGCTGAGGAGAACCTGTACCGCTTTGAAGCGGGGGTGTTCAACCAGGCTTGCGAGGAGTTCTATGAACTGCTGTTTACCCGCCGGGTGTGCGCCCGCAGCGGCAACTGGGAGCTGACCATTTGCTTCTATTACCCGCCGGAGGCGCAGCTGGAGGAATACTCTGACCTGGTGTGCGCCGACGACCCGGACAGCTTTGTAAAAGAGGTGTTGGCGTCCGAAGCCCTGCAAACCGTGCTGACCCGGTACAAACCCATGCGCGTGCGCGTCCATGCCGAGCAGGTGTAAAAAGTTTACACGATTTATCTTTACAAAACGCTGACTTTCTGTGATAGTAAGCTATAAACTCTGTGCTTGTTTTGCTGATTGCATTTTATGAACGAACTTCTTGAATCTAAATAATTGCTGCGGACGGCGGATCAAAGGCGCTACGCCGCCATGTTAAAGCAAGCCGGCGCCTCTATGCGCGGGATACAACGGCTGACCGGCTTGTCCATGGGCATTATTGCGCAGTGCAAAAATTGCGAATAACCAAACGGACGATCCTTTGCCTTTCGGCAGGGGACCGTCCGTTTTTTTTTGTTGCGTTTTATTCGTCCGTGTCAAAGCCGGCATCCCAAGGCCAGGGGTCTTGGAGCCAGGCGTCGCTGTTGGCGCCGTTTAAGGTCAGGGGGCCAAAGCGGGCCTCGTACTCCTTGGCCAGGGTATCGTATTTTTCTTTATAGGCGTTATAGAGCGCCTTGGCGTCCGGGCAGTTGGGGTGGGTATCCAGGAATTCCCGCATCTCCCACATAGCGAACTGCATGGCGGACAGGCGACGCAGCAATTTATCTTTCTTCACTTGGCGCTCCCTCCTAAAAAGACTTTGTTCAAGGTGGGGAACAGCGTGCCGCATTGCAGCGCTTTGTCCTCATCGTAGGTGATCATATCCGTTTGCAGCGGCACATAGGCCATGGTCACGGCAGCGTCCTTTGGCAGCGGGGGTCGATTGTCGCAGACTTCCTTTGCCGCAGATTCTTTTTTTAAGAAAGAGGGGTTAAAAAGCTCCTCGTATTTCTCCATAATGAACTCTCCTTTCGCACTATTCTATGCCGTTTTTTAGGCGGGTGTGCACAGTTGCGCCCACCGGTGGGTGGCATAGAATGATAGGGGAGTTTTTATTTTCTCTCCCTTTGATTAAATTCTTGCAGATCCGGCTATCCTATGCATGACGGGAGTGCGGCCGCACCCGGGTCTGAATTTGCATACGAGGGTGATCAAAGTGCTTGTAAAGCGCGGAGAAATTTATTACGCGGACTTAAGCCCGGTGGTGGGCTCAGAGCAGGGGGGCGTGCGCCCGGTGCTCATTGTACAAAACGATGTGGGCAACAAATACTCGCCCACGGTGATCGCTGCCGCCATTACCTCCCAGCACGACAAAAGCCGCCTGCCTACCCATATTGAGGTGAACGCCGGCAGCTGCGGGTTGGCGCGGGACAGCGTGGTGCTGCTGGAGCAGGTGCGCACCATTGACAAACGCCGCCTAAAGGAGCGTATGGGCGCGCTGGACGGTCAGGATATGGGCAAGGTGGACCACGCCATTTCCGTGTCCTTTGGGTTGTAGCTTTTGCGCATCGGCTCTTCCTTTTTGCCGCTCTTTGTGCTATACTGGGAGCAGAAACACAAAGGAGAACGGATATGCAAAAGATCGCCAAGTTTGAAAAAGTTAGTTTTGACCAGTTCCAAAAGGACTGGCTAAAAGCGTTTCCGGAGACGGAGGATGTGCAGGCTGTCTATGACAGTATCGTGCTGCCACAGCGCGCCACCGCCGGGTCTGCCGGGTATGATTTTTATGTGCCGGCTGCGGTAACCTTCCCGAAGGATGCCTCTGTGCTGGTGCCCACCGGCATTCGCGCCCGGATGGCGGAGGGCTGGGTGCTGGCGATCTTTCCCCGCTCCGGGCTGGGCTTTAAGCACCGGATCGGGCTGGATAATACCGTTGGCATTATTGACGCCGATTATTACGGCTCCTCCAACGAGGGGCACATTATGATCAAAATGAGCTGCACCGCGCACGATGCGGGTCACAGCGCCACGGTAGCCGCCGGCGACGGCTTTGCCCAGGGCATTTTTCTGCCCTTTGGGATCACCGAGGACGACGCTGCCGACGGGGTGCGGGACGGCGGATTTGGTTCCACCACAAAGAAATAAATCACGCACAAATGGCCGTGTGCTCACGCACGCGGCCTGTATTTTTGCAAAAGAAAAGGGCTTGAGATCATCAAATCTCAAGCCCTCTTTGTCTGCTTTCTATTAGCCCTGGTCGATGGGGTTGGCGTTGTCCTTTTTGGACTCGCGGCCGTATTTTTCCTCAAAGCCGGGATTGATGTAGTCCTCCACGATCTTGCCGTCACGGATACGCACCACCCGCTCCGCCTCCATGGCAATCTCATTATCATGGGTGATGACCACCACGGTGCGGCCCTCGTCCTTGAGTCGGTGCAGAATCGCCATAACCTCTTTGGTGGATTTGGTGTCCAGGTTGCCGGTGGGCTCATCGGCCAAAATGACCGGAGGCGCTGCGGCAATGGCGCGAGCCACGGCCACGCGCTGCTGCTGCCCGCCGCTCATTTCCGCCGGCAGATGGTGCATACGCTTATCCAGTCCCACGCGAGCCAGCGCTTTCTCGGCGATCTCTCGCCGCTCCTGGCGCCCCATACCTCTGTATACCAGCGGCAGCTCCACATTCTCCACAGCGGTCAGGGAGGAGATCAGGTTGAACCCTTGGAAGATAAAGCCGATCTGCTCATTACGGATCACGCTCATCTGGTCGTCGGTCAAATCCTCTACCAGGTTGCCGTTGATGTAATATTCCCCGCTGGTGGGTACATCCAACAGACCCAGCATATTCATCAAGGTGGACTTACCGGAGCCTGACTGGCCGATAATGGCTACGAATTCACCCTCGTCAATGGTCAGGCTTACGCCGTCCAGCGCGTTCACCTGGTTCTCGCCGGGGTTGTAGATTTTATAAACATCGCGTACATCAATCAAGTGCATGACGATACCTTCTTCAATTAAGATTTACAAATAGTATAATGCTATTTTACAGAAGCGAAAGACAAATGTCAAGGGTATAATCGTGAAGTTTCTATGAATAATAGGGATGAGGTGATTTCTTTGGGTATCAGTAAGAGTGATTACAGCAAGATGGCGGACAAGGCCAGCCCCAATTCTCCAAAGCTGTTGAACGCGGTGAAAGCGTTTTTGTTTGGCGGTGGTATTTGTCTGCTGGGGCAGCTGCTCAATACATTGTTTGAGAGCCTGGGATTGGGGGAGCGGCAGGTGCGCCTGGCCACCCCGGCGGTGCTGATCGTTGCAACGGCGGTGCTTACCGGTATCGGTGTGTTTGACAAGATCGCCCGCCAGGCAGGTGCAGGCACGATTGTGCCCATTACCGGTTTTGCCAATGCTGTGGTGTCGCCGGCGCTGGAATTCCAGCACGAGGGCTTTGTACTGGGTACGGCGGCGCAAATGTTTTCCATTGCCGGACCGGTGCTGGTGTATGGTGTGACTACCTCCGTGCTGTACGGCCTGATCCTCTTTGTTTTTCATTTGTATTAAGGGGGCGGGACGATGATCTATCTCTATGCGTTTTTGATCGGCGGACTGATCTGTATGGCGGGGCAGCTGTTGATGGATCTGACCAAGCTGACACCTGCGCGGATTTTGGTACTGTTTGTGTGTCTGGGAGTGGTGCTGGGCGGTCTGGGTTGGTATCCTAAACTGGTGGAGTTGGCAGGTGCCGGCGCTACGGTGCCGCTGACCGGCTTTGGCAATGCACTGGCTCAAGGGGTCAAGGAAGCGGTGCAAAAGGACGGTCTGCCGGGCGTGTTCACCGGCGGGTTTACCGCCTGCGCCGGTGGGGTAACCGTGGCGGTGCTCAGCGCACTGGTGGTAGCCTGGGTGGCAAGACCTAAGGATAAATAATTTGTCGCTACGAGTTATTACGAGTGAAAAATTGCGAATATTTGTTGAAAGTGCACAATAAATGTTCGGAAACTCCTATTGAATGTGCAAGACTATTGTGCTATAATGATAAAAAACAGATAGGAGGTACATACTAATGGCTGCTATGACATACGAGTCTATTGTTGCGGCTGTGCGCAAAAAGCTCAGCAAGGCAGATGTTTCGTCCATTCCCGGCACTTTGGCATTCCAGGTCGATGTGGAAGGCAAAGCAGAGGGTATCTTTTACATAGAGATCAAGGACGGCCAGCTGCATGTGGAGCCTTATGATTACCATGATCGCAATGCACGGCTGATCATCAACGGCACCAACTTGATGAAGTTGGTGAACGGCAAGCTGGATCCGGTGCTGGCTTTCACCACCGGCAAGCTGAAAGTAGACGGCGACACCAACGCCGCTATGGAGCTGATTCGCTTCTTAAAGTAAGCGGCTTTGACCGTTGTACGGACAAGCGCTGCACCTGTTTTACTGTTAAGCAGGGGCGGCGCTTTTTTCTTTCTTTTTGCGGGGGCAGGAGGTGCGGCCGGTTCTGTGTTTCCGTGATTTTGGTAAAAATCCCATATCTTTTTTTCTTTTTTCACAAAAGGTCTTGGAAACGACCGGCAAATATTGTATAATGTAACAGCGAATTCCATTCGGCATTATGTGAAGGGAGATTTAGAATGAAACACGCTGACATTGTGAACAAGATGAGCCTGGAGCAAAAGGCGGCTTTTGTTTCCGGTTTTGACTACTGGCACCTGGAGGAGGCCCCGGAGCTGGGTCTGCCCAAGATCATGGTAACGGACGGCCCTCACGGCCTGCGTAAGCAGAACCCGAACGGCGACTCCGTGGGTCTGGGTAACTCTTATCCGGCTACCTGCTTTCCTACCGCTGCTACTTCTAGTTGCTCTTGGGACGAGGAGCTGCTGCGCAAAGAGGGCGAGGCGCTGGGTGAGGAGTGCTTGCAGGAAGAAGTTTCTGTAATTCTTGGCCCCGGTACCAACATTAAGCGCGCGCCGGTTTGCGGCCGTAACTTTGAGTATTTCTCTGAGGACCCGTACCTGGCCGGTAAGTGCTCTGCCAACATCATCAACGGCGTACAGTCCAAGGGCATCGGTACTTCTTTGAAGCACTTTGCCTGCAACTCGCAGGAGGCATACCGTATGGTCATCAACGAGGTGATCGACGAGCGTGCTATGCGCGAGATTTATCTGACCGCCTTTGAAATCGCCATTAAAGAGGCGCAGCCTTGGACGGTGATGAACTCTTATAACCGTATTAACGGCGTTTATGCTTCTCAAAACGGCTGGCTGCAACAGCAGGTGGCTCGCGGCGAGTGGGGCTTCCAGGGTCTGTTCGTGACCGACTGGGGCTCTTCCGTAGACCGTATTCCCGGCTTGGAGAACGGCACCGATCTGGAAATGCCGTCCTCCGGTGACCTGAACACCCAGCGGATCATTGCCGCTGTCAAAGAGGGTAAGCTGGACGAGAATGTGCTCAACGAGCGGGTAGACAATGTGGTCAACCTGATCCTGAAAGCCAAGAAGACCCTGGACGAGGGCAAAAAGACTTATGATGTGGACGCGCACCACGACCTGGCTTGCCGGGTGGCCGAGGGCTCCATTCAGCTGCTGAAGAACGACGATGGCCTGCTGCCGCTGAAGAAAGGGCAGAAAGTGGCCGTCATCGGCGAGATGGCGAAGGCTCCCCGTTACCAGGGTGCCGGCTCTTCCGTGATCAACCCCACCAAGATGGAAAATGCCTATGACAATCTGGTAGAGCTGGGCGTAGATGTGACTTATGCCCAGGGTTACAAGAAGGGCACTGAGCAGGTGGACGACGCACTGGTGGCCGAGGCTTTGGCTGCTGCTAAGGCTGCGGATGTGGCTGTGGTGTTTGCCGGTTTGACCGAGGAGTTTGAGGGCGAGGGCTATGACCGCGCGAATATTGAAATGCCCGCCAATCATAATCAGTTGATCGAGCAGGTGGCTGCTGCCAATCCCAACACCGTGGTGGTGCTGGCAGGCGGTTCCGTGATTCACATGCCCTGGCTGAACAGCGCAAAGGCGCTGCTGAACAGCGGCCTGTCCGGCCAGGCCGGCGGCAAGGCTGTGGCTCGTATTTTGACTGGCGCCGTATGTCCCAGCGGTAAGACCTCCGAGACTTATCCCCTGTCCTTTGAGGATAATCCCACCTATGGCAACTATCCCGGCCAGCCGGTGGTCAGCGAGCATAAAGAGAGTGTGTACATCGGCTACCGCTACTATGACACCGCGGAGAAAGAAGTGCTGTTTCCGTTCGGTTACGGCCTGTCTTATACAACTTTTGAATACAGCGATCTGGAGCTGTCATCCTCCAATATTAAGGACACGGACGACCTGACCGTTACCTTTAAGATCAAGAACACCGGCGATGTGGACGGCGCAGAGATCGCAGAGATTTATGTGGCCGATCAGGAGAGCACCATCTTCCGTCCCAAGAAGGAGCTGCGTGCCTTTAAGAAAGTGTTCCTGAAAGCCGGGGAGGAGAAGGAAGTCTCCGTTACCCTGTCCAAGCGCGCCTTCGCATTTTACAATGTGGAGCTGCAGGACTGGCAGGTAGAGACCGGTCTGTTTGATATTATGGTTGGTGCTTCCAGCCGGGATATTCGCCTGACTAAGGCTGTAAATATCATTTCCGACTGCACCGCTGCCGTGCCGGATTACAGAAAGACGGCACCGGCTTACTACACCGCAGACCTGGCAGCAATGGACGATGCCCAGTGGACCGCTGTGTACGGCAAGGCATTGCCTGCCCGTGAGCGGGACACCACCAAGCCCATTGACCTGTACAACTGCCTGGACGATGCCAGCCACACCAAGTGGGGCGGCAAGATTTGCCGTCTGATCAGCAAGGTGGTGGGCAAGTTCGGCTCTGCGGAGAATGGTGACGGTCAGATGCTGGCAGCTATGGCTACCCAGATCCCAATCCGTAACTTTATCGCCATGTCCATGGGCGTGTTCTCCCCCAAGATGGCAGAGGGCCTGTTGATGATCCTCAACGACGATCGTTCCACCTTCGTTGGCTTTAATAAGATCCTTGGCGGTGTTGGCGGCGCTTTGGCGAAGCTGCCCAAGCTGCTCAAGTCCATCTAAATTTCCTTACATAACTGCAGAACCCCGCACCAAACGGTGCGGGGTTTTTTGCGTTTCTAATTATGAAAAATGCCCCGGTACCGCAGTACCGGGGTGTTGGGGGTTACTTATTTATACAAGGGACCGTAGGTGGCGCAGGCGCGGTAGTCTGCGGACTGGCGGTCTTCTGTGCCAAAGGCAGCCCAGGCGTGGGGGCGGAAGATCTGCGCTTCCGGCACATTGTGCATATTCACGGGAATACGCAGCATGGAGGCCAGGGTGATCAAATCAGCGCCCACATGCCCGTACACGGTAACGCCGTGGTTGGCGCCCCAGTTGGCCATCACACTGTACACATCCTTAAAGGCGCCCTCGCCGGTGAGTCGGGGGCAGAACCAGGTGGTGGGCCAGGTGGGATCCGTGCGCTTGTCGATGGTGTTGTGGATCTGATCCGGCAGGTCGGCGGTGTACCCCTCCGCCAGTTGCAGAACCGGCCCGATGCCGTCGATCACATTCACGCGCAGCATGGTTACCGGCATTTCTGCACGGCAGCGGAAGTGGCTGGAAAAGCCGCCACCGCGGAAGTATTCATAGTTCGCTCGGCACCAGTCGGTGGCGTTCAAGCAGGCTTTAATGTCCGCATCCGTCATTTCCCAAAACGGTTTCATGCAAGGTTCGCCCTTGGCATTGCGGCAGGCACCGGTGCCGTCCAGTGCGGTAGCGCCGGAGTTGATCAGGTGGATAAAGCCATCTTTTGCCACGCCGGTGGGTGCCATTCCGGTGACCCGCTGGCAGGCCTCCGGGCTCCAATAGGTGCGCACATCGTGGAAGCAAGGCGCGGTGCCGGAGACCAGGGTGCCCAGCATCATCGCCACGCCGTTCAGAGTATCGTTCTCTGTGGCAAAGGGCGTGGGGGCCTTTTTGCCGTTCCAGTCAAAGCTGGAAGCCATAATGGCCTCGGTAAAGTCCGCATTGGGCAGCCAGTCGGTCCAGTTGCGTTGCCCCTGGAAGCCGCCGGCAATGGCGTTCTTGCCCAGAGCCTCCTCGTGCCAGCCCATTTCGTCCAGCTTGGGATTGCCGTACAAAATATCCCGCATGATTATGGTCATCTTGGTGATGAACGCCCAGTCCTTGTCCGGGTCTACCACCTTGGACTTGCGAATGATCTCCGGCAAGTCCTTACCGGCGTTGCAGTCAAAGCCCTCTTTGCAGTTGGCTTTAACCCAGCTCAGCGCCTTGTCAAACTCGTCATGATCGTAAATGCCCAGGGTGATCCGGCGCACAATCTCCGTCATATCTACCCACTCGGCACGAATGCCAAAGTATTTTTGGAACATTTCCGCGTTGCAGAAGCTGCCGGCAATACCCATGGCAATGCCGCCCAGGTTCACATAGGCCTTGTTTTTCATCCAGCCTACTGCAGCGGCAGCGTGGGCAAAGCGCAAGATTTTCTCTGCCACATCGGCAGGGATCTCTTTATCCGTCATATCCTGCACATCATGGCCGTAAATGGAGAAGGCAGGCAGCCCCTTTTGCGCGTAAGCAGCCATGACGGCGGCCAGGTACACAGCGCCGGGGCGCTCCGTGCCGTTAAAGCCCCAAATCGCCTTAATGGTGTGGGGGTCCATGTCAAAGGTCTCTGATCCGTAGCACCAGCAGGGGGTCACCGTCAGGGTGGCGACCACATTCTCGCCGGCAAAGTATTCGGCGCACTTGGCTGCCTCTGCGCCGCCGCCGATGGTGGTGGGGGAGAGCACGCACTGTACCGGCGTGCCATCTGGATAGTGCAGATTTTCTTCAATCAGCGCTTTGGCTGCGGTGGCCATGCCCATGGTCTGCGCCTCCAGGCTCTCCCGCACGCCGCCCCAGCGGCCGTCAATGGTGGGGCGAATACCGATTTTTGGATAAGTCATCGTCATTACCTCCGTTTGCGCTTAGCGCAATATGTTTTGAAAGTCACGGTATGCCCGGTCTCGGGCTGCCGTGGGTTTAGGTTCATAGGTTCTTAAGGTCTCGGTCTTGCGGATCAGCTCCCGACCGGCTGCCACATCCGGTAGCTGGTTCAGTGCGATCAGTTGCAGCAGCATATTGCCCAGAGCCGTGGCCTCCGTAGGTCCGGCAATCACCGGGAAAGCCAGGCTGTCTGCCGTCATTTGACAAAGGAAGCCGTCTTTGGTGCCGCCGCCCAGCAGGTGCAGCACATTGAATTGCCGCCCGGTGCGGGCGCTGATCTGATCCAAAGCAAAGCGGTACTTCATAGCCAGACTCTCGTAAATGCAGCGTACCACGGCGCCTACGCTTTCCGGTACCGGCTGTCCGGTCTCCCGGCAAAAGTCGCGGATCCGTTCCGGCAGATCGCCGGGGGCGGAAAAGCGAGGGTCGTCCGGGTCGATAAAGCAGGTGAATGGCTCCGCCGCCCGCGCCAGCTGCTCTAAGTCGTTGTAGCTGTATTCTGCGCCTGCACGGCGATAGGCCCGCCGGGTCTCCTGGATCAGCCACAGACCGCTGATGTTTTTTAAGTAATTGGTCTTTCCGTTGGCACCCTGTTCGTTGGACAAATCGTCCGCCCGGCTCTCCGGCGTTAGGATGGGTTCGTCCAGCTCACAGCCGATCAGCGACCAGGTGCCGCAGGACAGGAACGCCGGCTGCTCACCGGCAGCGG
>ERZ779885.902-NODE-902-length-31962-cov-4.674523_pt1 | contig 31962 bp, 29 predicted proteins | sample MGYA00511554_ERZ779885 | MGnify/ENA primary metagenome ERZ779885 (study PRJEB29588, sample SAMEA2160998) | human gut metagenome | biome: human gut; feature: human-associated habitat; material: faeces | place: Denmark | collected 2008/2010 ... | reverse complement strand
CTGCTTGTTCGCGAGTTTTGTTGCTCCGGAACAGATGTGTCTGCCAAAGTCCTTGCGATGTACGCAGGCACTAGAACTCCGTCAATGGAACCCCAGTGGCTTGCCGCTGGCTTAAGTCAGTAGAAAGGCTGGCTTTGACACATTAATAGGAAAAGAAAATTTCAGCCCGAATATTGATGCAGCAATTGAAAAGGCAGAAAAGATTACTTCAAATCGATAAGTGTTTTTGAGGTAAGTTTATCTGCAAATTGTACCGCTTCGGCAAAGGCCTGTATGCGATAAGGATCTTTGCCGGGGCGGTCTTTTTCTAAAAATTCCACACCAGATGATACGTCCACACCATCAGGATGCAAAAAAAAGATCGCATTTGAAACATTTTCAGGTGCCAGTCCGCCGGCCAGCATGAAAAGCTTTTTTGATCTGGGAAGATTTTTTAGCAGAGTCCAGTCAAATGTTTTGCCGCTTCCAGGTTTAGCTGCATCAAATACAAAGCCAGCGACAGATGGACATGACTGCCAGCAGTTATAGCTGTCAATATCAGAGACATTAAATGCTTTTAATATAGGAAGAGAAAACTTACTTGTATATTCGCAGATGGACTTAGCAGTTTTTATATCAAGATCGGCAGGATCACCATGAATTTGAATAAGGTCAAAGCCGGCTTCTGCAATTTGGCTTATTTGTGCAAGTGTTGGTGAGACTGTCACGGCGACTGTTTTTATTTCAGGCAGAAGTGCTGACTTTATTTTTTTTGCCTGATCAAGTGAGATATTTCTTTTGCTTTTAGGAAAAAAAACGACCATGCCTGCAAAATCTGCATGAATTTGATTGAGATAATCAGCCTCTTTTTCTTTTGTAAGTCCGCAAATCTTGATTTTAGTAGCCTGTTTTTTCATTGTTATAATCCAGATCCTTTCTTTTTTTGTTTATCATAGTGGAAAATAAAGAGGACAGCAAGTACTTTTGGTATAGTTTATATCAATATCAAACCATTGAGAAAATCTTCTTTTCATGAAGTAAAATCCATGCTATACTTACGTTAAATGAGCTCGACAAACAAGCTGTAGTGGGGAGTGAACAGAGCATCATTAAGAAACAGACATCTGCAGTATAACAGCGATGCGACAGAACACACCATATAGAGGAAAGAGGAACCAAAAAATAATGAAAGTAAATGAAATATTGTCAAATGGAAAAATCACACTGTCTTTTGAGGTATTTCCACCAAAGACAGATGCACAGTTTGAGTCAGTTCGTCAGGCAACGATTGACGTTGCTGCATTAAAGCCAAGCTATATGAGCGTTACATATGGAGCAGGCGGAAACACAAGAAAGAATACTGTTGCAATTGCAAAAGGGATTCAGGATACAACTGGCGTAACAACGATTGCCCATTTAACATGTGTAGGCGCAACAAAGGAAAATATTCATAATACATTAGATGAGATGAAGGCAGCAGGAATTGAAAATGTGCTGGCTCTGCGCGGTGATCGTCCGAGAGATTTTGAGGGAGATCCATTTGTTGATTTTCATTATGCGTCAGAACTTGTATCTGAAATCAAAGCCTATGGCGATTTCTGTGTAGGAGGAGCCTGCTATCCAGAGGGACATGTGGAGGCAGCAAATAAAAGTGAGGACATTATAAACCTTAAGAAGAAGGTAGATGCCGGATGTGAGTTTTTGACAACGCAGATGTTTTTTGACAACAATATTTTCTTTAACTTCTTGTATCGTGTCAGAGAACAGGGCATAAGTGTTCCTGTGATTCCAGGTATCATGCCAATCACACGAGCAAAGCAGGTGGAGACTGCACGTGATCTTTCTGGATGCAGTATGCCGCAGCGCTTTTTAAATCTGGTTGATCGTTTTGGTTCCAACCCGAAGGCAATGGAGCAGGCAGGTATAGCCTATGCAACTGATCAGATCATTGATCTGATTGCAAACGGAATCAACCACATTCACGTATATTCTATGAATAAGCCGCAGATTGCAGAGGCTATTCAGAAGAATCTTTCGGAGATTTTAAAATGATTGATATAAATCAGATGAGAGAACGCGAGATTATTCGCTATCTCGGCTACAAAAAGATACAGCCGGACGAACAGGTTATGATGTTAATTCATCAGTGCATGGAAGATGTTGCGCGGACGGCTCAGCCGCGCCATATATATCGGCGTTTTGCACTTACACATCTGTCTGCAGGTCATATGCAGGCAGGTGGTGTGGAGCTTTTAAGCAACAGTCTGGAACGAAACTTAAAAGACTGCAGCGAGGTCATTTTCTTTGCGGCAACGCTTGGTCACGAAATAGATCGTTTGATGGAACGTTATTTGAGATTAAATATCACAAAGGCAGCAGTACTTCAGTCCACGGCAGCAGAGGCCATAGAGTGCTATTGCAACTTGTGTCAAAAGAATATTGAAAAAGAGGCTGCGAAAGACGGCCTTTTTGTGCGTCCAAGGTATAGTCCTGGTTACGGAGATCTGTCTTTGGATGTGCAGTCATCATTTTTGAAGGCACTTAATGCACAGAAAACAATAGGTCTATTTCTTTCGGAAGGCGGCGTAATGCAGCCTGAAAAATCTGTTACAGCTTTGATGGGCTTAAGCCATATCAGAACAGGATGCGTCACAGAAGGATGCGAGGCCTGCAGCAAAAAAGACTGCAGCTTTCGCCGTGATGCATAAGCAGCAAACAGAAACAACAGGGATAGTTAGAAAAACCTTGTGCTTTTGAAAGGACAGGAATTTATGAAGAAAAATATATTAAATGAACTGGGAAAGCGAATTGTTTTTTTTGATGGCGGTATGGGTACGCTTTTGCAGGAACGCGGGCTTGAAGCTGGTGAACTGCCTGAAAACTGGAATCTTAAGCATCCTGATATTATAAGAGAATTGCACCGCGATTATCTAAACGCTGGAGCAGACATCATTTTGGCAAACACATTTGGTGCGAATGAGTTAAAGTTTCCGGATAATCTTGAAGAAATCGTAACAAAAGGCGTGCAGAATGCGAAAAAGGCAGTCGAGGAAACAGGTAAGGATGGCTATGTCGCACTTGATGTGGGGCCGACAGGAAAGCTTTTAAAGCCACTTGGCACACTTGATTTTGAAGATGCAGTATCGATATTTGCAAGAACTATAAAGGCAGGAGCAGCTGCAGGAGCTGATCTTATTCTTATCGAGACGATGAGCGATACATATGAATTAAAGGCAGCGATGCTTGCAGCAAAGGAAAACAGTGATCTTCCTGTTATGGCAACTGTTATTTTTGGTGAAAATGGCAAGATGCTGACAGGAGCGACACCAGAGGCAGTCACAGCATTGCTTGAGGGTCTTGGTGCAGACGCATTTGGTATGAACTGCGGCCTTGGACCAAAGCAAATGAAGCCAATTTTCGAGCGCTTGGCAAAAAGCGCGTCAATACCATTAATTATAAATCCTAATGCCGGTCTTCCACGAAGTGAAAATGGAAAGACCGTATTTGACGTGGATCCGGCTGAGTTTGCCGAGGATATGAAGATATTTGCAGAGGAAGGCGCATGGCTTATGGGTGGCTGCTGCGGAACAACGCCGGCGCATATTAAGGCACTTGTAGAAGCTTGCAAAGAGGCTATGCCAAAGCCGCTTACCGATAAGAACCTGACACTTGTTTCATCATATTCTCATGCAATTGAGCTTGGAAAGATGCCAATGTTAATCGGTGAGCGTATAAATCCTACCGGAAAATCAAAGTTTAAGCAGGCACTTCGTGACCGCAACATGGAATATATTCTGGAGATGGGTGTAAAGCAGTCAGACGCAGGTGCACAGATTCTTGATGTTAATGTTGGACTGCCGGAGATCAATGAGCCGGAATTGATGAAGGAAACTGTTTATCAATTGCAAAGTATTCTTGATGCACCGCTTCAGATTGATACCACCAATATGGAGGCAATGGAGCAGGCACTTCGTATATACAACGGAAAACCGATGATCAACTCCGTAAATGGAAAGCAGGAGATCATGAAGCAGGTGTTCCCACTAGCAAAAAAATATGGTGGTGTCGTAGTAGGATTAGCACTCGATGAGGACGGTATCCCTGATACTGTTGAGGGACGTCTGGCTATTGCAGAGAAGATTTATAAGACTGGTGAGAGCTATGGTATTGCAAGAAAAGATATCGTAATTGATGCGCTCACGATGACTATGAGTACTGACAGTAATTCCGCAAATGTTACACTTGAAACTGTGCGCCGCATAAAGGCACAGGGCGGACGTACTGTGCTTGGCGTGTCAAACATTTCCTTTGGACTGCCGCAGCGTGAGATCATCACATCAGCATTCTTTACAATGGCGATGCAGGCAGGTCTTTCAGCAGGAATAGTAAATCCAAATTCACAGGCTATGATGCAGGCATATGATACCTTCCGTGTACTCGGCGGCTATGATGCGCAGTGTATGTCATATGTTGAAAAGTATTCTGCTATGAAGGTTGTATCCACTACAGTAAAGGCAGGTGCAGAAACAGATAAATCTAAAAATCAAGCTACAGGAAGCACATCTGGCGGTATGGATTTAAAGACATGCATCATCAAAGGTCTTAAGGAACCAGCCTATAAGGTGACAAAGAAGATGCTTGAAGAAAAGGAGCCGCTTGAAATCATCAATACAGAGCTTGTACCGGCACTTGATATTGTAGGAAAGGGCTTCGAGAAAGGAACCATGTTTTTGCCGCAGCTTTTGATGAGTGCCGAGGCTGCAAAGGCCGGTTTTGCTGCCGTAAAGGAATTTATGGAGGCAAAGGGCAGCGATCAGCAAAAGAAGGGCACTGTTGTAATTGCAACAGTTAAGGGAGATATCCACGATATCGGAAAGAATATTGTTAAGGTTCTTCTGGAAAACTATGGCTATGATGTGATCGATCTTGGAAAAGATGTACCGCCTGAGACAGTAGCAGAAAAGGTAGTAGAGACACATGCACCGCTTCTTGGCTTAAGTGCGCTTATGACTACCACAGTTGTAAATATGGAAGAGACTATTCGCCAGGTAAGAAAAGCAGCACCATGGTGCAAAATTGTCGTAGGCGGTGCTGTACTGACAAAGGAGTACGCAGATATGATCGGCGCAGATTACTATGGCAAGGATGCGATGCAGACAGTATATTACGCAGAGAGTTTGCTAAATAGTGGCGGCGCAAAATAAAATTACGACGCCAAAATGAAAATATAGAGAAGGATATAGAGAAAGATAATATGAGTATTTTAAATGTAGAACACTTATCTCACGGATTCGGAGACAGAGCAATTTTTACAGATGTGTCATTTCGTTTATTAAAAGGAGAGCATATTGGCCTTGTTGGTGCAAATGGAGAGGGAAAATCAACATTCATGAGCATCATTACAAACAAATTGATGCCAGATGAGGGAAAAATTGAGTGGGCAAAAAATGTGCGTGTTGGCTATCTGGATCAGCACACTGTACTAGAACCAGGTCAGACAATACGTGATGTGCTTAAGAATGCATTCAGCTTTTTATTTGACATGGAAGCGCGCATGAATCAGATCTGTGAGGAAATGGCAGATGCTTCTGAGGATGATCTGATTGTCATGATGGAAGAGATGGGTACGATTCAGGATCTTCTGACGATGCACGATTTCTATATGATTGATGCAAAGGTAGAGGAGGTTGCAAGAGCCTTTGAGCTGGATGCACTTGGCTTAGAGCGCGATGTCACCGAGCTTTCTGGAGGTCAAAGAACAAGAGTCCTTCTCGCAAAGCTTCTTCTTGAAAAGCCGGATATCCTTCTTCTTGACGAGCCGACTAACTATCTGGATGAAAAGCACATCGAATGGCTGCGCCGTTATCTGCAGGAGTATGAGAATGCTTTTGTCCTAATTTCTCATGATATTCCATTCTTGAATAGTGTTGTAAACTTAATCTACAACATGGAAAACCAGAAGCTTGACCGCTATGTAGGAGATTACGACCACTTCAAGGAGGTTCATGCTGTACAGAAGGCACAGATAGAGGCAGCATACAACCGTCAGCAGCAGGAAATTGCTCAGTTAAAGGACTTCGTTGCCAGAAATAAGGCAAGAGTTGCAACAAGAAACATGGCAATGTCCCGTCAGAAAAAGCTTGACCGTATGGATGTGATCGAATTAGCAGCCGAAAAGCCAAAGCCAGAGTTTCGCTTTTTGTATGGACGTGCACCGGGCCGCTTCCTATTTACTACAGAGCAGCTTGAGATTGGATATGACAGACCGCTCACAAAGCCGCTTGACCTTGTTATGGAGCGTGGAAACCGCATAGTCATGGTAGGTGCAAACGGTATCGGAAAGACTACTCTTTTAAAGAGTCTTCTAGGACTGATCAAACCATACAGCGGAACTGTTCATCAGGGTGATTATCTGGAAATTGGCTATTTTGAGCAGGAAACAAGCGGTGACAATGGCCGTACCTGCCTCGAAGAAATTTGGCAGGAGTTCCCATCATGGAATCAGTACGAAGTGCGAAGCGCACTTGCAAAGTGCGGTCTGACAACAAAGCACATCGAGAGTCAGGTGCGTGTCCTTTCCGGTGGTGAGCAGGCAAAGGTACGTCTGTGCAAGTTAATGAACCGCCAGAGTAATGTGTTAATCCTCGATGAGCCGACAAACCACCTAGATGCTGACGCAAAGGATTCTTTGCTTACAGCACTTAAAGAATACAAAGGAAGTATTCTGATGGTCTGCCACGAGCGTGAGTTCTACGAGGCACTCGGGGCACAGATCTGGGACTGCAGCAGTTTTTGCAGATAATTAGTATTTTCCCAAAACTTAACGTTTCCTTAAGGCGAAGAGCGACCGGAATCATCCGGTTGCTTTTTTGCTTTAACTATGGTAAAATGAGTCCATTATTAGTACAACTGAGAGTGGGTCAAATGGCAATTTTGACCGAATCAGGATATCCAAACAAAAAGAAAGGCACGGTAATAGCATGAAGGTTGTAATACTGGCAGGAGGATTCGGTACCAGAATCAGCGAAGAGAGCGTAAACCGCCCAAAGCCGATGGTCGAGATTGGTGATCAGCCAATTTTGTGGCATATTATGAAGGAGTATTCGCAGTACGGATTCAACGATTTTATTATCTGTCTTGGTTATAAACAATATGTGATCAAGGAATATTTTGCAAATTATTTTCTTCATACATCTGATATTACGATTGATCTCGCACATAATTCTATGGAGCTTCACGACAATTATTCAGAGCCATGGAAGGTAACACTTGTTGATACAGGATTAAATACAATGACAGGTGGTCGCGTAAAGCGTATCCGCAAGTATGTCGGAGATGAGCCATTCTTACTGACGTATGGAGACGGAGTTTCGGATATAAACATAAAAGAGCTGTGCGAGTTTCATCGCTCCCATGGAAAGCTTGCTACAATTTCCATGACAAATGTAGGACAGCGTTTTGGTGTAATCGATTATGATGATAAGGGACAGATTGCAGCATTCCGTGAGAAATCAGATAAGGATGGCAGTATGATCAACATTGGCTATATGGTTATGGAGCCGGGTGTGTTTGATTATATTGACGGAGATGATCAGCCATTGGAAAGAGAACCATTTGAGCGTCTCGCAGCAGATGGTCAGATGATGGGCTATATTCACGAGGGCTTCTGGTCCTGTATGGATACACTTCGTGATAAGAATCGTCTGGAGGCACTGTGGGAGAGCGGCAAGGCGCCGTGGAAAACATGGAAGGACTAAATAATGCAGAAAACAGAAATGTCATTTTTTCGTGATAAGAGAATACTGATCACAGGTCATACCGGTTTTAAAGGTTCATGGCTTTCGAGAATTTTAATTGATGCAGGCGCAAAGGTAACAGGTGTTTCATTAGAGCCACCGACAAGTCCAAGTATTTTTTCAATTTGCCGTCTGGAAAATCAGATGGACAGTGTTATTGGCGATGTTAGAGATTTTGAATTATTAAAGGAAGTATTTGAGCGTGTGCAGCCACAGATTGTGATTCATCTGGCAGCACAGCCAATTGTGCGCGAATCTTATAAAAATCCGCGTGAGACATATGAGACAAATGTGATGGGTACAGTCAATATATTAGAGTGTGCACGTCAATTTTCATGTGTCCGTTCATTTTTAAATGTTACAACTGATAAAGTATATGAGAACAAAGAGTGGGAGTGGGGCTACCGTGAGGAGGATGTGTTGGACGGATTTGATCCATATTCAAACAGCAAATCCTGTTCGGAGCTGGTTACACACAGCTACATCCGCTCTTTTTTTGCGGACAGTGATACGGCAGTCTCTACTGCAAGAGCAGGCAATGTTATAGGAGGCGGTGATTTTGCATCAGACCGTATTATACCGGACTGCTACAGAAGCGCAGTGATTAAGCAGCCTGTGACAGTAAGAAATCCATATTCAATTCGTCCATATCAGCATGTGTTGGAGCCTTTGTTTTTATATCTGACAATTGTAAAGAAACAGTGGGAGGATCCATCCATTCGCGGCTATTACAATGTAGGACCAGATGACTGCGATTGTGTGGACACTGGCACATTAACTACGCTGTTTTGTAAGAGCTGGGGCAGAGGCATGCAGTGGGAAAATAAGAGTGACGGCGGTCCTCATGAGGCTGGCTTTTTGAAGCTGGACTGCTCAAGAGTAAAGCGTATCTTTGGCTGGAAACCGACATGGCATATTGAAAAGGCTGTGGCAAAGAGTGTAGAGTGGTATCAGCTTTATAATATGCTGATTACTCATATGGCAGAGCCAAAGGAGCTTGCAGATAAAATGAATGCCTGCATGAGAGAGCAGATAAGAAGCTTTTTAACAGATGGAGAGGAGCAGTAATAAATGTTTGAAAATATGAATGAACAACAGGCGAGAGAAGAAATTCTAAAACAAGTAGCTGCCTATTGCGATAAATATCATAATACAAAGAAGGAATTTAAGGAGGGAGACCGTATTCCATACGCGTCACGTGTTTATGACAGCGAGGAGATGGTAAATCTTGTGGACAGCTCACTGGAATTTTGGCTGACAGCAGGACGCTATACAGATGAGTTCGAGCGCGAGTTTTCAAAATATTTAGGTGTTCGCTTTTGCTCTCTTGTCAATTCTGGTTCATCAGCGAATTTGATCGCATTTATGGCGCTGACTTCTCCGCTATTGGGAGAACGACAGGTAAAAAGAGGCGATGAGGTAATCACAGTTGCTGCAGGTTTTCCGACAACAGTAACACCAGTAATCCAGTATGGTGCAGTTCCAGTGTTTGTAGATGTGACAATTCCTCAGTACAATATTGATGTCACAAAGCTTGAAGAAGCATTGTCTGATAAGACAAAGGCCGTGATGATCGCGCATACACTTGGCAACCCATTTGATTTGGAGGCAGTAAAGGCATTTTGCGACCGTCATAATTTATGGCTTGTTGAAGATAATTGTGATGCACTTGGCTCTGTCTATGAGATTGACGGCAGCAAAAAGCTGACAGGAACAATTGGTGATATAGGAACATCAAGCTTCTATCCGCCGCACCATATGACGATGGGTGAGGGCGGTGCTGTATATACAAACAATCCACTGCTTCACCGAATTGTGCGTTCATTTAGAGACTGGGGACGTGACTGCATTTGTCCTCCGGGATGTGATAATTTCTGCGGTCATCGCTTTGATAAGCAGTATGGTCAGCTTCCATTAGGATATGACCACAAATATGTGTACTCCCATTTTGGCTATAATTTAAAGGCAACTGATATGCAGGCAGCAGTAGGCTGTGCACAGTTAAAGAAGTTCCCATCTTTTGTGGAGAAGAGACGTCATAACTTTGCTTATTTAAAAGAGCTTTTGTCTGACTGCGCAGATAAGCTCATTCTTCCTGAGGCAGCAGCGCATTCTAATCCGAGCTGGTTTGGCTTTTTAATGACATGTAAGGAAGGCGTGGATCGTACAAAGGTAGTGAACTATATTGAATCGCACGGCGTTCAGACACGTATGCTGTTCTCAGGCAATCTGATAAAGCATCCTTGTTTTGATGATATTCGTGGAACAGAGGCATATCGTGTTGTCGGTGGTTTAGAGCAGACTGACCGTATTATGACATCTACATTCTGGGTTGGTGTTTATCCTGGTATGACAGATGAGAAGATTGAATATATGGCAAAGGTAATTCATGAAGCATTGGAGGGCTAAGTTATGAGAATGAAGGTATCCAACTATATTGCAAAACTGCTTGTTCAAAATGGAATTACAGATGTATTTATGATCACCGGAGGAGGTGCAATGCATCTTGATGATGGACTTGGTCATGAGCCGGGGCTTCACTGTGTATATAATCACCATGAGCAGGCATGTGCCATTGCAGCAGAAAGCTATGCCAGAATCCATAACCGCATTGCAGCTGTCTGTGTCACAACAGGACCTGGCGGAACAAACGCAATCACAGGCGTAGTTGGAGGATGGCTTGACTCTATTCCGATGCTTGTTATTTCAGGTCAGGTACGCTATGATGTAACGGCAAGAAGCACAGGCCTTGGCATTCGTGCATTTGGCGATCAGGAGTATGACATCTGCAAGAGTGTAGAGCCTATGACAAAATATTGTGAGATGGTGATTGATCCAAAGCGTATTCGCTATGCTGTTGAGAAAGCACTTTATCTTGCACAGACTGGAAGACCAGGTCCGTGCTGGCTTGATATTCCGTTAAATGTGCAGGGTGCAACAGTTGAGACAGATGAACTTGAAGGCTTTGATCCGGCGAAAGAAAATCTGACAGCGATTCCGTCTGTTACTAACGAGCAGGCAGACGCTATTATAGAGAAAATTTGTCAGGCAAAGCGCCCGGTTTTAAATGCCGGAAATGGAATACGTATTGCAGGAGCATTTGATGTATTTCGCCGTGTCGCAGATAAGCTTGGCATTCCAGTTGTGACTGGCTGGAACAGCATTGATTTGATGGAGGATGAGCATCCTCTTTACACAGGACGTGCTGGAAATATGGGTGACCGAGCTGGAAATTTTGCCGTACAAAACAGTGATTTGCTATTTTCAGTTGGAAGCCGATTAAGCATTCGTCAGGTTAATTACGATTGGCCAGCTTGGGCAAAGCATGCATTTGTCATTATGAATGATATTGATGCAGAGGAATTGAAAAAGCCGTCTCTTCATGTAGAAATGCCGGTGTGGGCTGATGCAAAGGATCTTCTTGAAAAGCTTGAGAGCCGCTTAAATGAAAAGCTTGCAGATGGTGAAGTATTATTTAAGGGTGATGAGTGGAGACAGGTTTGTGAAAAATGGAAGAAAGATTATCCTGTTGTTCAGCCAAAGCATTATGAGCAGAAGAGTCCGGCAAATGTGTATGCATTTATTAAGGAAGAAAGCCGCCGCTTAAACGAGGGTCAGATTACAGTAGTAGGAAACGGTTCTGCCTGTGTTGTAGGCGGTCATGGTTATGTTATAAAGAAAGGTCAGCGTTTTATTTCAAATTCAGCTATTGCATCGATGGGTTACGATCTGCCAGCAGCAATAGGAGCATGTGTCGCAAACGAGCGCTATTGCAAGGAGACAGGTGAGAAGGAGCAGGATATCATCTGCGTAACAGGAGACGGAAGTATTCAGATGAATCTTCAGGAACTGCAGACGATCATTCATCACCAGTATCCGATCAAGATTTTCCTGATCAATAATGGCGGATACCATTCAATTCGTCAGACACAGAATAACTATTTTGGAAAGCCGCTTATTGGTATAGGAAAAGACAGCGGTGATCTTAGCTTCCCAGATATGGCAAAATTAGCGCCGGCATATGGTTTCCCATTTATTCGCATTGACAGCAACGATGCTCTTGGTGAGGGAATCGAGAAGGCACTGTCCATAAATGGACCTGTTATCTGCGAGGTAATGGTTGATATGGATCAGAAATTTGAGCCAAAGGCAGCATCAAAGCCAATGCCAGATGGCAGCATGGTTTCTGCACCGCTTGAAGATTTAGCGCCGTTTCTTCCAGAAGAAGAATTAAAGAGTATTATGCGCTGGTCGGAGGAGTAATATGCGTGTAATAGTGACAGGAGCGACAAGCTTCATAGGAAGCCATGCCGTACAGGCGCTTGTCAGCCAAGGCTTTGAAGTTTGCGCGCTTATTCGTCCCAATTCAGCAGGCAAAAAAAATTTAGAGCAGATGATAATAAAAAAAGAACTGCTTGAGATTACCGAGTGTGAGCTGAGTGGGCTGAAAGAATTGGCAGTGAATGCTGAAAAACTTAGCAAAATCGGACAAAAATGGTCTCATGATCTGGGGAGAGCCGATTATTGGCTGCATTTAGGTTGGGATGGTTCTGGAAGTGATAACAGAAAGCTAGCTGATATTCAGTCAATGAATGCCATCTATGCGCTTGATGCGCTTGAGACGGCCGCCGCCGCCCACTGTAAGCGTTTTCTTTTTTGTGGTTCACAGGCAGAGTATGGCGTGCGAAATACGACAATGCGCGAGACAGATGAGCTTCATCCGCTTTCTGAGTATGGAAAGGCCAAGGCGAAGGTGGGAAGAGAGGCTGTTATGCGTGCAGAAGCGCTTGGCATAACATATATTCACACGCGCGTCTTTTCTGTTTATGGTCCAGGCGATCATCCATGGTCACTTGTGGAAAGCTGCATGCGCACCTTCAAAGAAGGCGGTATAATGGAGCTTGGTGCATGTACACAGCTGTGGAATTATCTTTATATTGATGATGCAGTTAATGCAATTGTGACGCTTTTGACTGGTGATGCACCGGCAGGTGTCTATAACGTGGCTGGTGAAGATACAAGGCCGCTTCGCGAATATATTGAGACGATACGAGCACTCTGCGGCGGACAAGGCATCTGCCAGTATGGCAAGCGGCCGCCAAACGCAGAAGGTGTGACATCACTTGAGCCAGACATCACAAAGTTAAAAGAAGCGACTGGATTTCATCAGGAGATTTCCTTCGAGCAGGGAATTCAAATGATGCTTATGTGAGTAGTCGTTACAAGAAGTTGCTTCGGCAGTGGCGGGCGGAGAAAAATCGGTATCCCTCACTGACATGAGGCAAGTCACAGTCGAACTATTTTCGACAAGTCAGACTCCGTGAAAATACCGACTGTGGGTTGAAACAGGAAAGGCATGTTAATTATGGGAAATTGCATTTCGTGCAAGGCATCTCTGGCAGGAACAGAGATCATTGCATTTGACAATATGCCGGCAGTGGCACAGCACATGCCGGATAAGGAACAGGTAAAAAACGACAGAGGAATCCATCTGTCGCTGTGCCAGTGTAAAAAATGTGGTCTGATTCAATTTGACTGCGAGCCAGTCGAATATTACCGCGATGTTATTCGTGCAGGCGGCTATTCCACCACAATGGTAGAGCTGCGCCGCCGTCAATATCAGGAATTTATTAAACGTTATGAGCTTGAGGGAAAGAAAATCATCGAGGCAGGATGCGGAAGAGGTGAGTTTCTTCGCGTATTAAAGGAATTTCCAGTTAAAGGATATGGTATTGAGCACGATCCTTCTTTGGCGGAGATTGCAAAGGAGAGTGGTCTTTTAGTTTCATGTGATTTTACAGAAACTATAGATCAAAAGCTTCCAAATGGACCGTTTGATGCGTTTTTATCATTTAATTTTTTAGAGCATCAGCCATCACCTGATGTGATGCTGACTTGTCTTTACAACAATTTGACAGATGATGGTGTGGGACTTATCACAGTTCCAAGCTTTGAGTATATTACAGATCACAATACCTATTATGAGCTTATTCACGATCACTTGGCATATTATACATTTGATTCTCTGACATATCTTTTAAATCAGAATGGTTTCATTGTCGAAAGCAAAGAAATGATCAACCGCGATACGCTTTCTGTGATGGTAAAAAAGACGAAGACGCCAATTTCTCAGGTATCCTCATGGAGGGATTTTACAAAAGAAATCACAGCGCTTGGCGATAGTTTAGCAAGTATCAGGGAACAGATGAAGGCACTTTCTGAAAGTCTTACAGGAAAGAATCTTGCCATTTGGGGTGCAAGTCATCAGGGCTTTACACTAGCGGCAACAACATGTCTTGGTGAAAAAGCGGAGTATATTATTGACTCAGCGCCATTTAAGCATGGAAAATATGCACCAGCTTCACATCTTGTAATTGTATCGCCAGATGAAGCACTTAAGAATGTACCAGATGCGATTTTAATAGCAGCGCCTGGCTACACAGACGAGATTGCAAATGTGATTCGTGTTCGTTTCCCTAAGACGGTGCGTATCTTCGCAATCCGCAGCAATAAAATAGAAGAAATTTTGTAATTTTGAGAAGCTTTTTAAGAGAAAGGCATGGTTATTGATCTATGAAGGCATTTGTATTAAAAGAGCCGGGTGTTGTAGGCTATGAACAGGTTCCAGAGCCTGTATTGACTCCGTATGGAGCCATCTTAAAGCCAGTCGCTGTCGCACCGTGCTCATCTGATGTCCATACTGTTTTTGGCGGCGGTTCAAGAAAGGCACCAAATCTAGTGCTTGGTCATGAATGCGTGGCGCGAGTGCTTGAAGTTGGTGAGTATGTGACTGATTTTGTGCCGGGCGAGCTAGTAGCAGTACCAGCAATCACACCAGACTGGCGGGCAAAAAGCATTCAGGAGCACAATTTTAAGCATGCATCAGCACCATTTTCCGGTCATCAGCTTGGACGCACACAGCCAGGTGTCTTTTCAGAGCGTTTTCTTATTCCAGATGCTGATACGACACTGGCGAAAATTCCAGAGGGTGTTAGCTTAGAGCAGGCACTTATGTGTGTAGATGTTGTGACAACTGGATTTACAGGAGCACAAAATGCCAATATTAAATTTGGTGATACTGTTGTAGTTATGGGAATTGGTCCTATTGGACTTATGGCAGTAGCAGGTGCAGCTCATTTAGGTGCGGCAAGGATCCTTGCTGTAGGAAGCCGTCCGCTTTGTGTAAAGACTGCTTATGAGTTTGGTGCAACAGAAGTCTTAAGCTATAAAGATGGCGATATAGTCAAGCAGGTAATGGAGCGCACAGATGGAATAGGAGCAGACAGTGTCATAATCTGCGGAGGAAACGATGAAGTATTTGCGCAGGCAATTGATATGGTGCGCTATGGTATCGGAACCGTTTCCAATGTCAATTATTTTGGCGGAACAGGAAACCTGCCATTTCCAAAATTTTCTGGAGGACGCGGTATGGCAGGAAAAACAATCCGCACCGAACTGGCAGAAGGAGGACGTGCACGTATCGAGCGCATGTTATCCATGGTAAAGTATGGAAGAATCCATCCAGAAAAGCTAGTCACCCATCATCTTAATGGACTTGATCAGGTAGAAGATGCATTGTATTTAATGCGCGACAAGCCCGCCGACCTCATTAAAGTGATGGTTACTATGGAATAAAAAAAGAAAGTTAGAAGGCACATTCATGAAAACAATTAGTATTGTAGTGCCCTGTTATAATGAAGAGGAAAATGTTCAGGCGATGGCTGATGCGCTTCGCGAGACATTTAAAAAGGATCTTCCAGCCTATCGCTATGAGATCCTTTTTATAGATAACGATTCAAAAGACAGGACAAGAGAAATTATCCGAAAGCTTTGTGCAGAGGATAAGGGAATTAAGGGAATTTTTAATGCAAAAAATTTCGGACAGTTCAATTCACCGTACTATGCTATGCTCCAGACAACAGGAGATGCCACAGTACTGATGGCTGCTGATTTTCAGGATCCGGTTGAGATGATCCCAAAGTATGTTAAAGAGTGGGAAAACGGATATAAAATTGTAATTGGAATTAAAAAGTCCAGCCAGGAAAATAAATTGATGTACTGGCTTCGCGGCTGTTACTATAAATTAATCAAGAAGCTTTCTGATGTTGAGCAGATTGAGCAGTTTACAGGTTTTGGTCTTTATGATAAGAAGTTTATCAATGTCATGAGAGAGCTTAACGACCCAACACCATTTTTAAGAGGAATCGTAGCAGAGCTTGGCTTTAAACGAAAGGAAATTCCTTACGAGCAGCCAAAGAGACGTGCAGGAAAAACAAGCAACAATTTCTACCGCTTATATGATGCGGCAATGCTTAGCATTACCTCTTATACAAAGGTAGGACTTAGACTGGCAACCTTTATAGGTATGACAGTTGGCTGTATCAGTCTGGTAGTTGCAATTCTTTATCTGATTTTAAAGCTTTTGTTCTGGGACAACTTCCCAGCAGGTATGGCACCGCTTTTAATTGTCACCTGCCTGCTTGGCTCTATACAGCTATTCTTTATCGGATTAATTGGTGAATATATTATGAGCATCAATGATCGTGTAAAGAAGCGTCCGCTTGTTGTAGAAGATGAGCGTCTTAATTTTTTAGACGAGAAAGAAAAAGAAAATGAGGCAGATGACAAAGAAGCAGAAGATGGCTGCAAAAATCAGAAAGCCGAATGAGAGGAATAAAAATTGGAATTTGACAAGACAACACAAGATGCGCTTAAACTGATTCATGAGGGAAATCATATCATTTTCCGTGAGGTAGGGCGCGTCTGTGAGAAATATCATTTGAATTATTTTTTAGACAGCGGAAATCTTATAGGTGCTGTGCGTGAGAAATCTGATATTCCGTGGGATGATGACGCGGATATCGCTATGACGAGAAAAGATTTTGAGGTATTTCGCAAGGTAGCACGTACCGAACTAAAAGATGGCTTTGTCTATGTGGAGCCAGATGAATTAAATGGTGCATTTTACGATTTTGTGCCGCGTGTTGTGATGCTTGATTCAACTATGCGCGAAAATAATGCAGAGCAAAAATATTATGGAAATGGCATTCATAATCATATGCGAACAGATATTTTTATAGTGGATGATGTTTCAGACAACATGTTAAAGCACAAATTTTGTCATGCTTTATTGATTCTTGTGTATGGCATGTGCATGGGACGTCGTTATAAGCTTGATCTTTCAGAGTATAAGGGTGCATCTAAGGCAGTAGTTGCCATTCTTTCTGTAATCGGACGCATCTTCCCTGTAAAGACACTTGTTCATTGGTATGATGCAATCAGCAAGATGGAGCGCGGTCAAAATAAAAAGCATAAGCGCTGCTACTACAGTAACTGCCTGTTTCCAGACCTTGGAAAGATTTATCAGGCTAAGTGGTTTGATCATGCAGTTGATTTAGAGGTTGATGGAGAGAAATTTCCTGGTCCATGCGGATATCATGAAGCGCTTACAATGCTTTATGGCGATTATATGACACCGCCGCCTCCAGGAGACAGAGAGCTAGTTCATTGTGATCCTAAATTTGTCACATTATCATACAGCGAAAAGGGAGAGAAAAATTCATGACAGAAAAGCAGCCAAAAGCAAAATCAGGCTTACGCCGATTTGCGGGGGATATGGTTTACAGTCTTGCCGGGCTGATGATTTTGAATATGACGCTTTCTTTTGGGGTATATCCGTTTTTAAGAAGCCGTATGGGTGCTGAAGGAAGCGGAAAAATGTTGTTCTTTACAGCAATCATGGGTCTGATGGCATCGGCAGTTGGTTCTGGAATCAATTATGGCCGCATGAAAGCTTCCACACGTCATGAGACAAAAAATGGTGATTACAATCGCTTTCTTGTATTCACAGCACTTTTGTGTGCGATTGTCACTGTAGTGGCAGTTTGTGTGAAAAAAGATACAGCAGGTGCCCTTCCTATTTCTATTGGCATACTTATTTTTGTGACAACAGTTCGCTATTATGCAGATGTAGAATATAGAGCTTAAATTACAGAGGCTTTTTCTTCTATTATCTTTTTATTGCAGTAGGTTATGCGATTGGCATGGCGCTGTATGGAATTAGTCATTCATGGGTAAGCATCTTTATTTTAGGAGAGGTGTTTGGACTGCTGTTTGTCACAATTACAGGAAGCATTTTTAAAAAGCCATTTTTTGAAAAGAGTCAATTTTTCAGGGAAGATGCAAAGACATGTGTGTCGCTGTCATCTGCATATCTGCTGTCAGATTTTGTAACATACACAGACCGTGTTGTGCTTCCTATGACAGCCGGAGATGCAGCTTCCTATTACTTCTTTATTGCAAGTACTGTCGGAAAGATGAGTTCTCTGATCTCAACACCGCTAAATGGTGTTATCACAGGCCATCTTGCACGCTATCAGGGAAAAATCACAAAGAAGATGTTAACTGGTGTATTTGCTGCATTGTCAGCGCTTGCAGTTATATTGATTGCCGGAACAACACTTGGTTCTCATATTTACGTATATCTCTTTTACAGAGAGGATTACAATGTAGTAAAAAATCTGTTTTTGTTGGCAAATGCCGGACAGGTATTTTTCTTTATGAGTAACACAATGATGACAGTTGTGCTTAGATTTGCACCAGAGCGCTATCAGCTGATCCTGGGTGTGATTTATGCAGTATTGTTCTTTGCAGCAGTAGTTCCTGCTATGTACCTTTACAAAATCTGGGGTGCCGTATGGGGACTTCTTGCAGTCAATGTCGTTAAGTTCTTATTAATTACAATGCTTGGCTTTTTGGCATTGTCAAAAAATGAGCGAAAAGAAAGGGTGTGAAAAAATGAGTCAGAAACATCAAAAGAATCAGGCACGTAGTCTTTCAGTAAATGCAATTGCTGAAAAGCCGCTTCTTATCTGGGATTATGTGGCATTTGCTGCAATCGCAGTCTTTTGCTTTTTAGTTTTTCAGCAGTCCGATCTTTTGCATACGGCAGGCTGTAGCTACGGTTATTTAAATGGTCATTTCCGTGATTTTTACGATTACTGCGGAACATTTGATATTCATCCGGCATATATGCCAAGCTTTTATCTTATCTTTGCCATCTGGAATATTCCGATGCGTCTGTTTGGCGTCGTGACATTCCCAACGGAAAATCTGCCTGTTCTTGCTATTTTATGGGCAAAGCTTTTGCCGTGTCTGATCTATGTGGCAAGCGGCGTGTTGATTTATCACATTGCCATCCTTGCCGGAATGGGCAGCAAGAAATCAAAGCTTTGTGCATATGCATGCCTTACTATGCCAGTTGCTTTTTATGCACAGTTTATCTTTGGTCAGTATGATATCATCATGACATTCTGTGTACTTCTTGGCGTTTACTATTATTTAAAGAAGAAGGACATTTGGTTTATTTTCTGGTTTGCCATTGCGATGACATTTAAATATTCAGCGCTGTTAATTTTTGCACCGCTTCTTTTATATCGTGAGAAAAATGTATGGAAGATTATTGCATCCTGTGTGCTGCTTATGGTGCCATTTGTATTGGAGTTTTTTATTTACAGAAACAGCCCGGTATTTCAGGCATATGTGTTTGGCTTTGGCGGAAATGCGGTCAGCAGTCCGACAGGCTACATCATGAATGCAGGATATTATACAGGATTTGAATTATCAACATTCCATTATGAGGTCAGCTTTGCAGTTTTGGCATTTGGTACATTGTGCGCATGGTGTTATTTCAATAAGCCGACAGATGACAGAAATTTCGTTAATACGGTATTTTATATCTGCTGTCTTGCCTTCTTTGTACTGTTTGGTTTGTCAAAGTGGCATCCGCAGTGGCTGCTGTTTGCCGTACCATTTTGGGTTATCAGTTCATTCCTTCATAAAGATACGAAAATTTTTATGATTTTGGACTTGATTTTTATGCTGGTTTATACCATATTTAATGTACAGATGATTCCTAACAATGTAGATCAGGCGATGTTCAATAACGGCATCTTACGATCCCTTGTAAATGGAAACATCGGTACTGAGCTCATGATGGAGGATTTGATTGCAAAGCTTGATAAAAGTCTTTGTCTTTCGATTCTGACAATGATGATGCTTGTATATGCTGTATTTAAGCATCCAAAGTATTGTGCACAAAATCCTGCACAGGAAGTCAATTGCATGGGTTGGATGCGCACTCGCTTTATTGGCGGTGTTGCAATTTTTGTCGTTCCGGCATTTGTGTGTCTGATGGCATATTTCAAAGCACCATATGCAGGATATAAAGTTGAAAATGTGCACAGTCAGGTGCAGCTTTGTGAGCTTGGTGATGAGGTGAGCCAGACGTTCTGTGCAACAGGCAATTCAATTGATAAGATTCGCTTTGTCGCTGGTGTCAATGATCGTGTCAACAAGGGATACGTAAAGCTGACAGTAAAGGACAGTGATGATAAAATTCTTTATGAGCAAGATTGGGAAACATCAGGCTGGCTTGAGGATCGCATCATTACGGCGAACTTAAATGGGGTGCCGACTACACCGGGTGAATATTATACAGCGGTGTTTGAGGTTACACAGGCAAATGGTGATTATGCCGTATCCATCTATCGCTCAGAGGATAATGTAACAGGTGACAAAAAGGAGATCGCAGAGGCTGATGGAAAGAAGCAAAGCTATCAGCTTGAGATGATCGTCTATCAATAAGCAGAAAGGCGTAGGTGTTTTATGACACAAATTGAATTCGTCACAGAGTTAGAGCAGGCGCTTCGTGGAAATGTGGAAGAGCGCATCATTCAGGAAAATGTAAGATACTATAATGACTATATCAGTGAGCAAAGAGCTGCAGGAAAGTCTGAGGAAGAGATTTTTGCTTCACTTGGAAGTCCGCGTCTCATTGCAAAGACGATTATTGATACCTCCGGTGAGGCAAGTACGCAGGGAAACAGCCGTGCCGGAAGCTACAACTACAGCACAGGTTCAGACGACAGTTCAACTGGCGGTGATGGCTGGAGCTTTAGCTGGATGAAGGAGACTGCATCCAAGAACTGGGTGACAAAGACCATTGCGATTTTAGCAATTGTAGCAGTTGTTTTTCTTGTATTAAGCATTATCTTTAAGCTCGTAGCAATTCTTTTTAAACCGGCAGTTGTCGTACTTGCAGTGGCAGCCGTGTATTATCTGGTGAAAAATTCATCAAATAAATAAAAACGAGATATAAAAGCAATGAATAAACAAACCTTCTGGTGCCATACTAGATGTGAAGGCGAAAGCCTTTTTCAATCTAGTTACACATCAGGAGGTTTTTTATTATGAGAAATTATAGCGATTCAGAGAACAGTTACAACAAGAAGGAACAGGATTCATATCGAAATCAGGCAGTAAACTGCCACAGTACAAAGGAAGAAAATTCTGCAACTAATTGTCACAGAGATAAAGACACATCAGAGAAAAATTCAAAAGACGAGTGGAAGAATGCCAGTAATTCCAGAAATGCCGAAAAATCCTATCAGGCACGAAATGCAGCCGATAACTGCAAGAGACAGTAATATGTAAGGGTATTGCAAAGTGTAGTTTTAGAAAACGGGCGCGAGAATCCTTGAGGATTCCTGCGCCCGTTTCCTTTGTGTTTCGATTTTCTCTGTTGTGGTGTGCCACGGAGGTTTTTTATGCCCTAACGTATTTTTGAAGCCGACTGTTAGGCTTGTCTGGAATTGTCATTTTCAGTTTACCAGAAGCTAAGAGAGGATTAAGATATTTTGTTCTGAGATTTTTACGGTCCGATAACTTAAGATACTCAAGCAATTCGGCGCGAGAACGTGGCATGGAACAGAATTCCAATATCTTTTCTTCCGTAACAGGCGCGACTTGAGGGGTGACTTGGGGGGTGACTTGGGGGGTGACTTGGGGGGAAGGCTCCCAAGTTCCTTTTTGAGTAGCAATCCATTTTTGATTCTTCAGCGTAGCACACAGCATGAAGCTGAAAACGTGATACTCTGGATTAGGAAGTCCGGCATTCTCCATTTCGCGGTACATACGGTCAACACCCTCGCCGAATTCTTTTACATATTCGTAAACGTGCAGAAATTCTATGATTTTGGGATTTCGGGAAAAGTGCATTTCGCGCATATTGTTGGGGCGAACCAGTCCAGGTAGTTGACCAGGGCTTTCTACGGTTATGTGGTCATCGAACATTTTGATTTGGATATCGGTTCCAGTGATATTGTAGTCACGGTGAGCGATAGCATTGACAATTAGCTCAGTCCAGCAGAACTCTGGGAGTTCAGGGATGGTGACGAACAGACCATCTTTGCCGAGAAACGAGTGCTCACGGATTTGGCTCCTTACAAATTCTGTAGATTTCTGTACCATATCGAGAATCTTGCCTTCGAAGATCACATCTTTTATGACGTTCATTTCGGTTCCGACCTTTGCTTCCGTGCCATCGTAACGTATAAAACGCACTCTTGCACGAGGGAAGAACCGCTGAGGATTTTTACCAAAGAGCAGGATAGCTGCACTGATGATCTGCTCAGTGCCATTGCGCGTGATGATGAAATCTTTGTTGCCGCGCAGGTAATTTAGCGGAGATCTTCCGTAGCCGATCTTCTTTGTGTATGTGGCTACAAAATCGAGGTCGATGTCATCAATTGTGGCGTTAGGAACTGGTGTATCTTCAAAGAAACGGGCACCTTTGGAATACAAAAGCTGTAGACGCTGATCGAAATTGAGCTTCTTCGATTTGTCGCCAACACGCAGGTACACCTCATCCGCTTGGTTTGCATGGACCTGCGGACTTGGAAATACATGCATGATAAGTATATGGTTGGGCTGACCTTTAGAATCTGTGCAGTCCACGACCTTAGAATCTACACTGACAGAGGGAACACAGTAGTCCAGGGGAGCGCGGAGTAATTCATTGATTCTCTTGTCCTGACCGTCAATGCCTGTTATAGTTCCGTCATCTTCAATGCCGATGGCGGCGTCACCACCGTCCGCGTTAGCAAATGCGATGATGAGGTTTGCTAGTGCTTTCGAGTCAATTCTTGCGCTTTTGCGGTCAAAAAGCTGTGTTTCGGTGTGAAAGCGCAGTTCTTCTATGTTGTTCGTGTCAATCATGTTGTCACTTCCTTTTTTATATACTTTGCTCCTGATGGGAGAATGTTATTCTGTTTATATTCTGCCGATATTCGGAGCAGTTCATCCACTTTGTTCTTACTTGCTGGCCGTACTGTCATGATTGGTTTATTCCTTTCATTTTTCTTGACCATGTCTCTTGTATTTCAAAGGGGTCAAAATGTATTTTGCTCCCAACATCATATTTATTATAGTATACTTTTTTTGAGGATTTTTCAAGTCTGTTGCAACCGCACCCAGCTCTGACGAGTAAACTTCTCGTTTTTTTCTTTTACTGAATTTCCGTCAAGCTGCTAAAACATTCGTTCTGTTTTTTTAAGGAACAGACTTTCCTGGTGTTACTTTTTTGTTACTATTTTGATAGACATTCATCTCAATTACCTCCCTTCAACCAACAATGATTACTTTCTGTAACTCATCCAGTTTCAGTCTCTTCAGATAATTGTTGATCGTTTTCCAGTATGGCAGATCCTCTAATTCTTCACCGCATAAATATCCGATATTTCGAATTACTTTCTCGGAATTGAATTCTTCACTTGATTTGCTCATACTGCTGATATAAAATATAGATGAAAGAATTGTCCATACAAAGAATAAAAACAAGTAATGGAGGGAAATTTAAGTGATAGAAAGAATATTAAAGATAGTATACGTTTTCGTTATGTTTATTAATGTGGGATTGTATGGAGTTAGCTTTATTTTGAAATTAAATATGATCCCAATTCAAGTGGATTTGAGTGGATTAAGTGCAGTTGAAAAAAGAGAAATGCTGTCGAATCTTGCAATCAATTATCCGCTTGGTGAACAACTGCTTTCAACTGCAATTAAATTGAGTATCATTTTGGCGATTATCTTGGTAGTATATGTGGTCGGAAAAATAATGAAGAAAAGAAAATTGAAACAAGCATAATTTGTAAGGGAGTCTGTGAGTGTCGGGAAAGGTATACAGAGTCTCTTATTTAAAAAAACAATTTTCATTGACGTCCTATCTGGTTTTGTGTATACTGAAATTAACATGAACTACATATATAGTTTCAAACAGTGAGGCAAAAATTTATATCGTGATAGGAGGTGTATCATTATCGGCGCAAAATATTTGCTAGTTTTCGTATGCAGTCTGCTACAAATATTCCTGACAAAATATGATATTTCAGTTGTTTCAAAGGGCTATTCAGAAAGCTATCGAAGTCCGTATGTGGTTCAGGATGCAGCTGAGATGGGAATTGAGTTAGTGCCAAACCGCAACGAATTTATGAGTTATTCGATTACCAATCATACAGATCAGTACTTGGAGTGTTCTTATTGGCGAAAACTCGAAATTTGCAATGACGGTGAATGGTATGAATTCGGTGGAAATCCGTGGATTTTATCGTCTGAAATGATTGAACCGGATGGCACTCAACAAATGGAAGATGCTTGGCTACAGCAATATTATCCGGAGTTAGATGAAGGAGAGTACCGAATTTTGCTTCATATGTGTTTTCACGAAGCTCCAGATGAATGGATGACTAATGAACCAAATGAAAACGATTTCTATATTGCATACGAATTTTCAGTTGAGTCAAAAACTTCTGATTAAATGCAGAAGGAATGCCGTTTGCACCGACAACAAAAGTCTGTGCAAGCGGCATTTTTGTAGAGCGCACGGGCAAGAGCGAGTTTTTGAGTTTCTGAATTTCAGTATAGGAAAGGAATAAAAATGAAAATAGAACGTCTTTATGCGATAACGGTATATCTTCTTAATCATGGCAGAACTTCCGCCAATGAATTGGCAAAACATTTTGAGGTCTCCGTGCGAACAATACAGCGAGATATTGATTCGTTATGTCTTTCTGGAATTCCGATTGTTTCCGTTGCCGGAGCAGCAGGTGGTTATGAAATATCCGAACAATTTAAACTTGATAAACACCTTGCTACTTCAAATGATTATTCGTATATCTTAACTGCACTCAAGGGATTGGTTTCCGCTACAAATGATGCAAATGCCAAACATACATTAGAAAAAATATCACATATCCACAAGCAAAATGATATGAGCATTATATTGGATTTTTCTGTTTTACGGGAAGGCGAGCAAGCTACGTTGCAAGCGTTACAGACTTCCATAGCAAAAAAGCGTATGGTAGATTTTGTATATACGAATAACAACAATGAAACTCGTACACATAGCGTAGAGCCTATTGCAGTATTGTATCGGTGGTATGCATGGTATCTTCTTGCCTATTCAAAAGTAAAAAATGATTATCGTACCTATAAGCTTGTAAGGATGAGTGATTTAAAAATCACAGATATACCTTTTTCAAAAGAACACGACATCCCAGATATGATTTTGAAAAAAACGGATAAGATAGATTCACGTCAATATACAGATGTTTTTGTAAAATGCAAAGAAAAGGCACGATCACGAGTTCAGGAATATTTGAAAGGAAAGATAATTGAATGTTTACCGGATGGGGATGCCTTCATGAAATTCACGGTAGTAGAAAATGAGCAGTTTTGGATTGGCACTTTATTGTCATTGGGAGATGATGTTGAAGTAATTGAACCAAAGGAAATCCGCAATCGACTTTTTGAAGCTGCCTCAAGAATTATTTCTTTGTACAAATAACTATGACATACTGTTGTCATATATATTGTGATATAGTGTTAAAAAAAAGGAGGTAACCTTATGTGTAACCCTTATGAAAAATGTCCTGTATATGAGAATGAAAATTATCTGTTGAGAATGGTAAGAAAAGAGGACAAAGAAGATTTATTGAAGGTATATTCTGATGAGAAAGCAGTACCATTCTTTAACAGTGACAACTGTGGTGGAGACGATTTCCACTATACAACAGAAAGCAGAATGGAACAAGCGATTGAATATTGGATTTGGGAGTATAACAGGCAGGGATTTGTCCGTTGGACTATTGTTTCCAAAACAGTTAATGAAGCAACCGGAACGATTGAATTATTTAATCGGAAAGCAGATGATTATTTTACGAATTGCGGTTTGTTAAGACTTGATCTGAGAAGTGATTATGAAAGAGAAGGCAACATTTTTGAGATACTATCGCTTATCATACCATCCGTATTTAAATTGTTTAAATGCGAGAAAATTGCAACAAAAATTCCACCCTTTGCTTCCGAGCGAAAATTGGCAATAGTACGGTTGGGATTTGTTGCTTCTGAGGAAAAACTAATAGGGCATGATAGAACGGTTTATGCAGATTATTATGTTTTGAGAAAATAGAATCCATGAACGAAACATGAAAGACTCAGCTCAAAATTTTTAGATTGATTGATAACATTGCCGATGCTTGACATCAATTTGCAAAAGTTTAACGAAGGTGCCTCGACGATTGTCTCAGTAAAGTCAACTCGTTGAGGCACCATTTCGATAGCAATATTGTCCTGTTTGCCAATAAAAATGACACACTGAAAATTATTTGGACAATATAAGGATGCTTTTATAAATGTGGTAGATGTTCCCGATATTGGCGAAGCTTTTCTTCTCCTACTTCAGAAAGGATTTTGTCAACTACCGATAATAGCTTTTCTTTATCCTGTGGAAGATGACCATATAGTTGAAAGGCGTTCGAGGCACCCATTGCTGCAAAGGCAACTGGGATTGTCAACTCTTGAATCAGTGTTTTGATTTCTTCATATTTTTCAGTTTCACTTTCTGCGGTCCAGCGGTTTTTCTGGATCTCCTGATACAACTCAGAGTCAGGATAAATGGTCAGCATATTTGGGCCGACAAGAAATGGGTGCAGCTGATTAATGATCTGGGCAGTCGCCTTAGCACCTGAAACTCCATTTCCCTTTCCAGAAATTCCGGTCAGATAAAAGAAAGCATATTCAATGCCTGCGCATTCCAACCGTTGACATTGCGTAAGAATATCTTTCGACTGATAGCCTTTGTTCATGAAAGCAAGGGCGGCATCATCGCCTGTCTCAACGCCAATTGTCAGGCGATTATAGCCAGCCTGGCGAAGCTTTTGTAATTCTTCATCGGTTTTATTTACAGAATCCGTGATGCGTGCAAAACAACCAATTGATGTGACAGATGGAATATATGTGTGAATTAATTGTGCGATTGTCAGCAAACGGTCTGTTTTTAAAATGAAGGGATTTGCTCCTGTTAAAAATACGCGCTCAATTGGTTGTGGGCATGGAAAACCACGAAGGCGAGCTGTCATTTGAGAAGCAGGATTGTAGCGCAGTGTTTGTACTTCAAGCAGATCGCTTTCAATGTCATTAAGAGGTGACATCCGAAATTGGAATGGCAAATCGGCATATAAAGTACAAAATTTACATTTGTGATGCGTACAGCCTGCTGTCACCTCTAATAGTAGAGAGGAAGCCTCATAGGGCGGTCTCCAAATTGTTCCAGTGTAATGCATATTGTAAATACCTCCTTTTGAGGTGATTATAACAGCATGTCGAAAAAAGAAAAGTACGGTACTTTTTTGTAGTACCATTGATCTTGCGAGAAATACACAGTATAATACAGAAAAAAATGGGAGGCGATGCAGGATGAGAAAAAATGAGGAATCCATAAAGCGCTGCAAAACAATGTCAACACTGCAAAAAATATTGGGTGGAAAGTGGAAACTGGAGATTTTGTATTATATCGGTGTTGAGAATGTACAGCGATTTGGCAGCTTGCGGCGTCATTTGGGAGAGATTACGGAATCTTCTTTGACAAAGCAGTTACGAGAATTGGAAGCAGATGGCTTTATTGACCGATATGATTTTCAAGAAGTACCGCCTCATGTGGAATATACGTTGACTGCACTTGGAACAAGTTTTATTTCAGTGTTGGATTATATGAAAGCGTGGGGCGAGAAAAATTTACCAGAGGCTTGAAATTTGCAATGCTGATAAATATGGTGAGTGGGACGAATAGATAGAAGAAATGCCGCCTGCACCGACAAAAAAGATCTGTGCAAGCGGCATTTCGAATTACTTTCTCGGAATTGAATCTTTCACTTGATTTTGGAAACAAGCTTGATTTATTTCTGGAATTTTTGGATTCTGTAAGTATCTGTTTGAAACTTACAGAATCTTTTCCTTTTATGTGGTGGTATTATGAGCTTTATCGGCTCGAAATGTAAGAACGTAAAGTTAGCGCAGATTTTAAGCGTAACGTTGAAATTGGTCCGTTTTGTAGTATATGGAAATGGATAGGAGTATGTGAATTGTTGTAAGAAGAAAAGATTCTGTGAAGAAAAACAAAAACTGAAAGTGACAAAACTGTCACCGAAAAGTAAGGGAATTGTCACGTTACTAGTTTAAGATAAACATATCAAATAAAAATTTATCAAACAACAAACAATCAAACAAACGGGAGGCGATAACGATTGAAAAGTAAGAAAAAAATGAAGCGAAAGAGAATGAAAAAAGGAATGTTGCTGGCGGAGCTGTATCGCTTGTTCACGGTGAGGCGGTTGATGACGGGAATCTTTCTTGTTGCCCTAATTGCAGTTATTTCTGTATCGGATTTGATTTCAATTGATTCGATCAATTGGCCCGCAGAGTTAAAGCAAAGTATTTGTGATCAGCTTCAGATGACATTGATATTTGATCGGTATAAGTCCTTGTATGTGATTGCGGCAAGCATTTGTACGGTGACAACATTTCCATCCGACATTAAAAATCATGTTTTACCTTATATTCGGCAGCGAACAGATTTTGACAGCATGATGAATGCAAGATTGTTTGCGATAGCAGCTTACATAATTGTTATCATGATCGGAGGATTTTTGCTGGCCGGCGTATTCCTGAATCCATTCATGACGATTGAAACACATGGCAGTTCACTTTATGGAATTTTTCAGCCACTTATGAGCAGCAAAGCCGCATGGATTTACCTGGTTCTCATGAGCTTTAATCTTGCAATGTCTATTATTCCAGTGTGTTATCTTGCAGCGGCAGTCGCCATTTTGAAACCAGATGAGTATGTAGCAGTTGGAGCTGGATTTTTTGTATTTTATCTTTTGTTTTATTTTACAGGTTCACTGCCATGGATTTTTTCTTATAGCTCACTTACATCCGAACCGGGAAGAGCATCAGTTGGCGAAGTAATTTATCATGTCGTATTTTTTACGATTTGTTCGCTGGCGGCAGCAAAGTGTGTGAAAGCTGTGATGCAAAAGCGTTTTTTAAATGGAATGGATTAGAAGCATTGTATGATTGTATTGAACGTGAAATTGTAGGAATTGTAGTAAGGAGGCATGTATGAGAACGAAAAAACAGATTGAAAAAATGATGATAGGAATGTTGCTTGGCGGTGGATGTCTGCTTTCATCCTGCCATTCAGTTCATATGAGTGCAGAGGATCGTTTACAGGGCGATTATCAGGAGGCAGTTGCAGAGGTAGAACTGGAAACAGTGGAAGAATTAACTGCATTTGCATACAGTGATGTTTCGGTCATTCCATATACAGTAGAAAATATTGCGAGGGGCTTTACCGATTTGAGTGATGAAGAAATTGAAAAATATAAGGTATGTGACGAACATGATCAAAAGTCCCTTACTGTACCAGAAGAAAATACGAAGATACAACTGGGCTTTGGAGATATTTATTTTTACTTTTATGCCATCGACTCGGAAGATGCATTGAGATATTTGAATATCACACAACCAGAAAATCATGAACGGCGATTTTTGTTGTCAGAGCTGGCAGAGCGTTTTCCGAAAAAAGATCTCGCTCAGTTATCGAGAGAAGAAGCAATAAAAATTTGTGATCAGGCGATTGCGGATGCAAAGATTCCTGCGGTGTTTGAAAATGCATTTGCGATGGATTATGAGACGCTGTGCAAGCTTCAGGAAGATGCCTCAAAACAATATGGAGAGGGCTTTTATTGTGCACCGGGATCGGAATATATCGAAGGGTCGGATCCGTGGAATGGCACATGGAATGTGAAGCAGTGGACAAAAGAGCAGGAAGCTTACTATGTTGTCTATAAGCAGCAACTGGATGAAAAACGTTTTTATTCGCCAACTTATCCGTGGATAGAGTTGTTTGTCAATGCGGATGGTCAGATTTTTTATGCACAAAGTGGCAGGCCCGCGCTTGATCTTTCACAGGCAAAAAAGGAAGAACAGAAAATCATTTCGGCACAGGAGGCATATTCGATGGGAGCAGCCATTTTGCAGAAACAGAAATTGAACCAATCGAAGATTCTCTCTGTAAAGCTGTGCTACAGTCATAAGAAGCATATAAGTGTGGAGGAGGAAAATGAGAAAGCAGTAGGTGCTTCTGCCTCTATCATTCCGTGCTGGGAGATTTGCTTTGGCACAAATGTATCAGGGACAAATGTAAATGACTATCTGTATTTGGATGCGGTAACCGGATTGGAGGTGCAAGATGGTATATACTGAAAGAGGCATTTTGAAACGATCTGTTTCGATTATGATGACGAACTTTTTGAAGTGGAAACATGATTATCGTGTATGGTTTGTATTTTTGATGGAGGGCTTTTTGGTAGGTCAATCCATGAGTGGACTGATTCGATATGCACTTTCTATGAAGAAGACGGTGACTCCGTTCTTGCTTCCATTTTTGTTTTTTGATGCATCTATTGCAAATGGGCTGTTAAAGGTGATGGTCTATTTTGGCGTGATTGTGTTGTTTTGTAATGCACCATTTTGTGATACAACGCTTTACAGTGTGATTGCGCGAAGCAAAAAGAAAGCATGGTGGCTTGGAAATTGCTTGTATATCATGGTGGCATCTGTGGTGTATTTGCTTTATTTTTGCCTGATTTGTGCAGTAATGTCGATACCAGTGATCACATTCAAACCATTTTGGGGAAGTGTGGTTCAAAGTATCTTGGTGGAAGATGTAGATGTTTTAAATTCGTATATGGGAAGCCTGACATTTTCAAAAGATGTGCTTCAGACTATATATCCAGATTCTGCCCAGTGGATGACCTTTGGGATTGCATGGCTGTCTTTTACGGGAATTGGCTTTTTGATATATGCGGTGAACCAGCTGTCTGGAAAGTATAGATTGGGAAGTATTGTGGCGAGCTTTTTCGTTTTGTTGGATCCAGTGGTGCGCTGGATTGTACTTCAAGCTTATTGGATGTATTATGTTTCGCCAGTCAGTTGGAGCAGCATTGAACACTGGAAGATTCTGGGGATGGAACGGCCATTAAATCAGAACATTATTATTCCTGCAAATGTGATAATCTGTATCGTCTTATTCATCATAGCCGGTATAGGAACGAGACGAAAGGATATTACCGTATAGCAGGAACGAGAAAAAAGATAGTATCGTGTAAAAAGAGGAAAACAAAAATCGGAGGAAACGGCAATGATTGAAATCGAAAATTTGACAAAAACATTTGGCACGCAGACCGTAATATCGGATGTGTCTGGCATATTTTATCCCGGAAAAATATATGGCTTTGTGGGAAGAAATGGTTCTGGAAAAACAGTGCTGATGAAGATGATACTTGGTTTTATTAAGCCTACGTCGGGAACGATAAAAGTAAATGGAAAGCAGGTTGGAAAAGAGATTGACATTCCTGATGATATAGGCGCAATCATTGAGACACCGGGCTTTTTGCCAGAATATTCGGCATTTCAAAACTTGAAGCTGATGGCAATGATTCGCGGGAAAATCACGAACGAACGAATCCGTGAGACAATCAAGCTAGTCGGATTGGATCCGGATAGCAAAAAGCATGTTGGAAAATATTCACTTGGAATGCGTCAACGCCTTGGCATTGCACAGGCTATCATGGAAGATCCTCAGATATTGCTTTTGGATGAGCCGTTAAACGGACTTGACAATGAAGGTGTGGAGGAGATGCGAAACGTGCTGCTAAAACAGAAAGATCAGGGAAAGTTGATCATTATTGCCAGTCACAGCAAAGAGGATATTGATATTTTGTGTGATGAGATTTTTCGATTTGATCATGGGAAGATTATTGGGCATGAGGTGCGTGGATGAGATGCAGTAAAGAAAATTGAAACAAGTATGATTTGATGTAAAAGCAGTCAGAGCACCTTACTATTTTTGATCAGAAGTTATAAAATTTTTAGACGAAAACCCAGGGGCAAGCCCCTGGGATGAAGCCAAGAAATATTTTTCTAAATCTTTAATGTCGATATCTTC
>ERZ779885.895-NODE-895-length-32169-cov-4.414586_pt1 | contig 32169 bp, 28 predicted proteins | sample MGYA00511554_ERZ779885 | MGnify/ENA primary metagenome ERZ779885 (study PRJEB29588, sample SAMEA2160998) | human gut metagenome | biome: human gut; feature: human-associated habitat; material: faeces | place: Denmark | collected 2008/2010 ... | reverse complement strand
ATACTCGTAGTCCATTTGCCGAAGTGTGGCTATCAGTCCGGCTTCCAATGCCGCTTCGCTCTGTGTTGACATATTTTTGCGCCTTGTTATGATGTTATTACTTATTTATTCTTGCTTGCAGTATATTGATGCTCATTTTTATAGCAAAGAATATCAAGGATTTTGAATAATTTTTCTCATCAACTCAATAGATGTTTGCAATTGAGTATACGAATATGGATCATTTGGATTTGGATGGTCAATGCGATTTCTTATAAAAGTAGGTAAGGTCATATAAATTGTTGTATGCAGATTCCGCGGATTTGTGAAACTATCTTGACGTTCGTGTATTGCTGCATTATACAACTGATGATTCAAAATATAATCATCGGTTTCTTTTACGTTCAATTCCCCGACAGTAGCATTGGAACGCTGAATATGTGAAAACAATTCTATATGATAATCAACAGTAGCTACTTCATAGGCAAGATAAGTAGTCTCTGCTGATGTTACTGTTGGTAATACCCCTGGCGCATTTACTGAAGCTGCTGAAATTACACCACCATTATTTTTTATTATGAGGACTCCATTACTATTTATATCTTCAAAAGCAGAAGAAAGTATACGTTCTGAATGAGTTGCAACTATTAATTGCACCTGCATATTATTTGTAGTGGTATCTGTGAACAGAGTCTGATAATACTTAAGTATTTTATTCTGCCATTTAGGATGAAGACTGAGTTCTGGTTCATCTATTAATAAAACACCTCCAATTAAACGTTTTAAGTTGCGAAGTAGATATATTCCTCTGAAGACGATTTGCTTTTCTCCTGTACTCAATGAATCAATCGGTATTTCTTTGCCAAATTTCTTGAAATAAATTTCTTTTTGCCCATTTACACCTCTTACACATGAATAGGTTATATCCTCAAAAAAGTGATTAAATGCCTTTGTAAAACGAGACATTCGTGACTCTTTCTCAAATTCTTCAATTGTTATAGGGTTACCCTGTCGATGCAACTCTGTAAAATCGTCAGAATCAAGACTATTCAAATCTACAAGTAATTGCTTTAGTGATGTAAAATCATTATTCACATCTTTTTCATGACTATTTAAATCTAATTCTGAAACGCCAACCGTATCAATTTTCTTTGTTTGGAAATCTGAACGTGGTAACGAAATAACACTTCCATAATGACGTGGATCAAGTTCATCTTGATTCATACGATCTATATTAGATCCATTATTGTCATTCCATCCATAAGATAGCTTTTCATCGACCTCATTCTTTCTACGAATAAATTTATGAGAGTCATGTTCTTCTGGAATTGAAGAAATGGTAATAATTTCATCTCCAATGGCATATTCAATCGAATTAAAACACTTAGAAAGATCTTGTCCACTCAAGAAATCGCTTATTTCTGTTAAAATAGTAGTTTTGCCAACTCCATTCTCACCGACTAACAAAATTGTATCATACGGAACATTTGTTGTCGGATTGATAAAATCCAATTTAAGATTACCTAATATCCTATTGTCGTTAAATTGTAATTTTCTAAGCTTCATAATCGCACATTTTATTATCAATAATTTGAATAAACATTAATTACAAAATAATTGAAAGTATTCTATTGTAACATAGTAATAACTCTTTCCGGCAACATTGCATTCTCAACATCATCTTTAGGAGCGTTCTTAAGGAACAGCATCGGAACGATGGTATAGTTCTTGGCAAACGGCAGCAGATTAGCTTTACGGAGAAGTTCGGCTGTTAGTTGTTTACCATTCTCTTGGGTTGTCCATTTACATTCCCCAACCAGTAGATACTTTTTATCAAGCGATTCTGCCATTACATCAAATTCGACTTGTTCAGGTTTCTTATCCTCATTGAGAACAGAACCCCACCAGCGTTTTGCCTTACCATAAACTACTCCATTAACAAGATTGCCTGTTACAGCATCCCGGCATAACTTTTCCCATTGCATACTCACATATTCCGAGAAATGGGCATTCAACGCCTGTTCAATGGGCAAGCGACGACCAAGTTCAATGAACGAGCGATTCGGAACAACAAACTGGTAATAGAATGCCATAAAAGGATCGGCTATCTTATAAAGGCTCTTTTTCGCATTCTTCTCATCAATCCCAAACGGAACATCTTTTTCCAAGAATCCGAGATCGATAAGTTTCTTTAATGGTCGTGACAGATTGGTTGCCGGTTCATTGCATCGTCCAGCAATCTCAGACAGACGATTTGCACCAGTACCGATATAAGACATTATTGTTGAAGTCTTGACAATATCCTTCACATCATCTTGAAAGAGTTTGACAGGTTCCTCGTAAAGCGTTCCATTCACAGAAAGGATATTGTGCCACAATGCATCATCAAGCGAGCTTCTGTTTTCCCTTAGTTCCCAATAACGTGGTACACCTCCCCATACGGAATACTCTTCAACGGCATTCATCGCATCAAGACTCAAAGCCTCTTGAATATACGGCAAACGTATCGGCGCAAGCCTCATTATCTCATCAGCACGGCCATAGAGAGGTGCAGTAGAATCAAGGAACAACCCATACATCATGTTTTGAGACGAGCCACAAAGCACAAGATTATACTTCAGTTGTTTCTCGTCAACCAGTTTCTGCAAAACAGACGGCAGTTCCGGAGATTGTTCCACAAGATATGGAAATTCATCCAAACATAAAGTAAAACGCATATCTGTTCGATAATTGACCGCACGAAACATAGATTCCCAGTCTGGATATGTCAACTTATCGAAATCAGGGAACACTTGTGCTATCACTTTGGCGAGCAATATTCTCTGATGTTGGCCTTCAGAACGATCAGCGAGAAAATAAACATCATTGTCCGACAACACTCTTTTGATAAGTGTTGACTTACCTAATCGTCTACGACCATACATGACGACTAACGAGGACTTCTCTCGCGCAAGAGCATCTTTCAGTCGTGCTGTTTCATCTATTCTATCAACGAATTTCATACGTCTTATTTATTATGCAATTCAAACATAATGATTTTACAGCATAATACAAAATTTCAAGTCTTGTTTTTTATCCTCATAAAAGCATTTTTAACTTACTTATAGGAGAATATAAACTTTATCCCTTTTTTGAAGCTCGTTTCCTTGTCTTCAAGCTCAAATCCTGTAACGCTTTCCCCAATTTATCTTCTTTGGCTAACCACAGAATATCATCGTCAAGTTGTAAGGCATACAAAACACGCAAGTAAATGCCGATTGCAACTGTCGATACGCCTTTCTCTATTCGGGATACGGTTAATGGAGAACAGGTGGCACGTTCAGCCACTTGAGCTACACTCAGATTCCTCCGCAAGCGAGCTAACTTAATCTGCTCCCCTACAACCTGCATCTTTTGCTCCAATTTTCGGGGCAACTTAGTCCCCATTGTATTCTTTGCCATATTCAACATATCATATAATATGCAAAAATAACATTTTATATTTATTTAATGATATATTATATGGAACATATAGCGACTCCATAAAACCAAGTATATACATGGCCCATTTTCAACAGTCCTCAAAGACCAACTGCTATTATATTGTTCGTAAGTGCCATATACACACATTAACAAACAAAATATTATTTGTTACATTAAATACGCAACTCTCCTTTACGTCATCACATTGAAAACTCGTTTGACTTGCCAAAAGAAAAACAACTTTACTTTATCCCCGTATTCGTATATACGCACATTAAAGTAAAGCTAAAAAAGGGAAGAAAAGAGATGGCTCCGCCAAAGCCGAACTACACTTGCAGACTTTCTCTTTTGGCTGCAATAACAAGCTAAAATATCCGTGAACTCATCTACGATTTTGCAGCCCCATTCGGCGAAATAATCACCGATATGTCTTATCTTTGTGACTCGGAGATTGCAAGGGCTAAAAGGGCGATCTCCCTCTTTTTCCCTCCGTTTGAAGACAAGCTAAGGTTAAAAACGTTAAATCTTCAATTTTCGGCGAAAAAACAAGTAAATTTTCGAGCCTTCTATCTTTTAAGTCATAAATTACTGGTAGTCAACCAGTCTAATATGCTGCATCGATATTTTGCATCAATAATAATTGATTTAATTTCTCCGTCTATTGTTACATTCTGGACCAAACAATCTATTTGGCGCATTCTTTGTGAGTAAATACCTTTAATTGTGGATATTCGATTTAATAATTGAATCTTTAAATATCCGAATACACTCTTTATATACCTCTTGTTCGTATTCTTTCCAACTCATATTTATTACGATAGTATATTTATATTAGGTATTAAATCTGTTTCTCTCATCAAAATAAATAAGAATTCGCTTCAATCTAAATATGCTATAATCTTATGCGGATATAGTAATGTCCCTTTTGGGGTTATATTTTTTATCGGCGTTCTGTTATCGCCACTTTGATAACTCCTTCCGACTTATTTTCAAAAATATGATATGCATTCTCTATTTCGTTCAATGGAAACCTGTGCGTGATAAGTGGCGTCGTATCTATTAGGCCCGCTTCTATCAGTCTGAGTATCTCGGCACAATCGCAACCGTCTACTCCGCCTGTTTTGAATGTGAGATTCTTTCCATACATGTCGGGTAAGGGAAGGAGTTGAGGCCTGTCATAGAGCGCAACGACGGTAACGATAGCATTCGGGCGAGCACAATCCCATGCCAGACGGAAAGTGTCTTCGCCTCCTGCTACTTCCAATACAACATCTGCTCCTTTGTGCTCACTGTTACGGATAACAAAATCTTTACACTCCTCGGGGGTAACCACCCATACATCGGGATAATGTTCCCGGACGAATCGAATCCTCTCGGGAGATTGTTCGCAGATGATAATACGCTGGGGATTTCTCAACCTGACACACAACAAAGTGCAGATACCGGTGGGACCGGCCCCGATGATAAGAACCGTATCGTCAGATGTTATTTCTGATATACGGGTCGCCCAAAAGCCGGTTGACAATATGTCGCCAACAAACAATGCTTGTTCATCGCTGACTGTATTGGGAATACGATTCAAACCTTGATCGGCATAAGGAACTCTGACATATTCGGCTTGTCCTCCATCAATACGGCAGCCCAAAGCCCAGCCGCCATTGGGGTCGGTACAGTTATTGACATATCCGTGTCGGCAGAAAAAACAGGTGCCGCAAAACGTTTCTACATTTACGGCCACTCTATCGCCGGGTCTGACCGAGACGACACCGTCTCCCACTTCCTCCACAACACCGACCATTTCATGTCCGACAGTTATTCCGGGTACAGCTCGCGGCACACTGCCGTGTTTTATATGAAGATCGCTCGTGCAAATGCTGCTCAATGTTACCCGCACGATTGCGTCCCGAGAATCCAAGATCTCCGGTCTCGGTTTCTCTCTCAATTCAAATCTTCCACGTTCTATATACGTATATGCCAACATCATCGATCCTCCATCATTTACTTATAATTCCCTTACTTAATTGTCTCTGCATTTTTATGCTTTAATTATTGCCAAATGTACTCGAATGAACGAGATTCAAAATTAATCATTATATTGGGAATTATTCCCTTTTCGATGGAGTTTTACAAGACTTATCATTGTTCGAAAGGATATTTGTTATCTCCAATGAACAATAGGCAAGTACAAATTCCCCAAATAACACTTTGGATATGCCACCAAAGGAAGGTGTCTACTTCAAGTATTGATTCTTTTTGAGATTACTCTATTGTTGTAAGCGGTGATGTGCACAATCGGGGTACTGTTATATCCTTAGTTACTCGTTGATTTTGTATAAATATTTCCTGTTGCGACTTCGCAGGCAGAGCCGCTGATAATGGCATAATTACCATGTACTCCTCAAAAAGAAATGGATTTATGCGAAATATTTTACGTAAAGGGGAGTGGTGAGAAACAATACAATCCGAATGGCCCGGCCGTGCTGTATTTCGGTAACATCATTCATACATTCATTATTCGTGAGGGGTGATAATATCAACGAATGGGATATGAATATTAAAGGAGCGAGGTTGGAGAATTTATAGATTTGTCGGGCCAAATACATAAAAGAAGCGATTTATCGGGTAAGATAAATCGCTTCTTTTATGTGGTAATAGGGAAAATCTCTATTCTTCGTTGAGAAGATGACCGTCGAGCCGAACAACAGTTGTGGCGGAGTTGATATAAGGTTCCCCTTCGGACGGAAGGGCTGTGAGATAAAAATAGTAGATATTTTCGGTTCTTACGATCAGATTTTTACTGTAAAGTTCCTGGGTCGTTCCACTTTGAGAAGATGTTACTCCCGAAGAAGTATGCGTAAATGTATATTTATATTGGCCGGCATGTTCAATAGACTCCCAATCCACTTTTATTTTTACAACGTCTGCCGATGGTCTTTCCACAACGGTATAGCCAATGGAATGGGGTGCAGGAGCTTCAAGCACTGTCTTGTTTACGGGGCAGACAAATGTATATTCTGCAAAACCCGATTCATTATAAATGGTCGTTCCCTGCGTACTTCCGTTGGCTTTGATGTAGAACGTTTGCCAAGAGTCGATATACTCGTCTCCTAAGTAGTAGCTGTTGGAAGTGGCAGTTGCCGGAAAGAAGTCTATGAAAGAATGTTTTACGGTATATGAGGCGGCGTTGGGAACATTGTCCCACGTAAGTGTTCGATTCAACGTGTCGAGTTTTATGTTTTGTGGTGAATCGAGATTCTGGGTCTTGAAATTTATGATTTCGTCGTTTTCATCATCACAAGAAGAGATGATGAAAGGGAGGCACAGAAAGAGTACTCCGACCGATAAAAGGCAAATGCGTTTCATAATATAATTTTAGTGGAATTCTTGTTTTTTGAAATCTTTTCACAAAGATGCGTAGAAATAAGTATAAAACCAAATAAATTTTAAAGAATCTGCAAAAAATCTTTTTGCAGATTCTTCGAGAACACACCTTCGTGAAAGATTGCCATAACAGGTATTATATGTTTGCCCCTGCGTTGTAGGCTTCGTCGAGAAGGGGCGACCCTTCTATGTCGCTCATTTTCCATACGCCCGTACCATAAATGCAGCCTTTTTCTACGGCACTTTCGAGGCAATCGGTAAAACCTCGCAGACTATCGAATGTGCGTTCTATCAGTTTCTTATTTTCCTCGGCCGCCGTGGCGATGAAAAAGAATTCTTTGTCGCTGATTTCGGTGTAGCGGGCACAACACCGGTCGATGAAGGTTTTCATTTGGGCGCACATGGTGTAGAAGTAGACAGGAGTTGCCAAGACAATGACGTCGGCCTGAATCATTTTTTCGATAATACTGGCGGCATCATCTTTTTGAGGGCATGGTTTGCCGTACATGCTGCATACGCCGCAACCCGTACAATAGCCGATATTTTTATCGGCCAAAGTTATTTTTTCGACATTGTGCCCTTTTTCTTGTGCTCCGGCCATAAAGCGGTCGCACAATGTGTCGGAATTTCCTCCCCGTCTCGGGCTTGACGAGAGGATCAGTACTTTTTTCATCGTTTTTGTGTAGTGTGTTTGACAATATAGATGCTCCATTCATATAGCACATACATGGGTAATGCGACGATCGATAGGGTAAAGACGTCGGCCGTAGGAGTAATGACGGCCGCGATTATCAGTATCAGGACAATGGCATGCCGGCGGTAACGTCGCATGAAATCGGCCGAAAGGATACCCAATCGGCCGAAAAGCCAGCAGAGAATCGGTATTTCAAATACAACACCCATCATGATGGTGATGGTCATCATCGTCTCCATATACGATTGCAATGAGATAAGGTTCGCAACTTCTGCACTGACCTGATAGGTTCCCAAGAATCGGAAGGTCAAAGGGAAGATGAGAAAATAGCTGAGCAATACGCCTGACATGAAGAGCAGGTAGCTGTATGAGACTGCTCGAAGCACATATTTTTTCTCATTGACGTAAAGTGCCGGTGATACAAATCGGAACAGTTGATACAATATATAGGGTGAGGCACATAACACAGCTGCATACACGGCTGCGGTCATGTGTGCCACGAATTGTCGGGCGAGCCCGGTATTTATGAGTTCGACCGAAAATGATGCCGGAGATTCACCCCATAAGCTTCCTATCTTGTCGAGAATCCGGTATGTGATGAAGTCGCCGTTTTGCGGAGCGAGGATAACGGCAAAAAGTTCTTCTTTGAAGAGGAATGCCGCAATGCCCAAGACGATAACGACAATTCCGATTTTTATCAGGCAAGATCGCAGGTCGTCGAGATGTCCCCAAAAACTTTGTGTCGTATCTGTCTCCCGACTACTCATTTCGATGGTTCGTTGTCTTTCGGATTACGGGGTGTCGACTCGTCGTTATCTATCTCTTTTTCGAGACCGTTTACGCCGTCTTTGAAACTGCGTACACCTTTACCGATACCTTTCATCAGTTCGGGTATTTTTTTACCGCCGAATAGCAGTAAAACGATGAGGGCGATAACGAGGATTTCCTGCATACCGATTCCTCCGATGAGCAATAATGTGTTCATTATTTACGAATTATATAGTTGATACATAGATATCCGCCGAAGATTTGCAAGAGCATGCCGGGAATTCCTATCCGGAAGTCTTGTGCGGCGAGGAAAAAACTTTTTGTCATGGCCCATTCGCCGATGAGCCCCGCAGTTTGGTAGAATAGGACGACGGCAGCAAGCAGCAGGAGCGAGGCTTTGCGATACCACGAGGCTGCGAATCCGGAGGCTACGGCGAGCAATACCGATTTCATGAGAATGGCGGGTAAAGCTGCCGGAGCAGGCATTCCGAAAAGCAACGCGTTGGCTACGGGCGATAGAACGGCTGTAAGCAGGCCTACTTTCCACCCGTATTTATATGCGGCTATCAAGGTGAAAAAGTAGATAGGCAACCATGTAATACCTCCTTGCGGAATCAAATGGAACAGTTGTGGCAGTATGATATTGCCGGCCACAAAGAGGAGTGCGATACCGTAGGTCTTTGCCTCGCGGTAGGGGAGAGAGTAGAGTCTGACGGTTGAAGTTTGCATAGTTATATGATTTTAGAATTGAATATCTATACCTCCCATACATGTCGCTTTGGGCATGGGAAAACCTTGATTTATCTCGTATCGTTGTGCCAGCAAGTTTTCTCCTTTGGCAAATATACGTAAAAAACGATATATCCGGTAATTGACGCGGGCGCTCCAAAGCAGAAAATTTTCTCGTTCGCGCGAGTCGAGCGACGTATAAAGACCGTGTACATATTGCAAATCGGTCGATGCCGTCCATCTTCCTTTGCTGTAATAAACAGTTGCGGAGGCTTTATGTTCGGGAGAGGCCAGTATGGGGCGTTCCATGTGCAGCCAACTGTATTGTGCCGAGATTTTCCATGAATCGGTGATTTGCCAGTTTATTTCGGCTTCTATGCCGAAATTGTCGACTTTCCCCGTATTTACATTGAGCATACCGTTGGATACCTGCACGGTTTGTATCAGGTTATTTCCGTGTAGGTAGAAAACGTTTACACCGTATGAAACTCCTTGTTGCGGAAATTTTTGGGAGAAGGCGATTTCGTAGTTGAGCACTTTCTCCGGTTGCAAATCGGGGTTTTGCGGCGGAAACATGTACATCTCACGAATGGTCGGGTTTCTGAAACCTTTGCTTACAACGGCTTTCAGCTCCGTTCTGTGGGGCAAATGCAGGGAGAGTCCGCCTTGCGGAATCCATTCGTTGCCGGTGTGCGAGTTGTGGTCGAAGCGGAGTCCGGCATCGAGCGTAATCGTCTTTCCTATATCTTGGCGGAAGTCGATATATCCAGCGAGATCGTTGATGGTCTTGTCGACCAAAGGTTGGTCGGTGTCGGTATTTAGGAAATGATTCCATGCTTTGCCGCCGAAACGTTGGTAATCGAAGCCTGCGGTTATGAGATTCCCCATAAAAAAAGTTGCATTTTGGTAAAAAGAAATTCCGGCCATGCGGTCTTTGGAGTTGAATCGGTAGTCGAGCGGATTTCCTCCTCGTACATACCCGTCGTTGATGCGGTGGCGTCCCCAGTTGAAGAAAGCATTTATGGCACCCGAGCTTTTCTTGTATCGATTCTGTATCGCGATGGCGGTCATACCGCGCGTGATGTGAGAATCGTTATCGATGCGGGGGGCATTGACGGGACCCGGATTGGCTGCATTGAAATGGGTAACATTGAGATCGCCGATGATATTCCATGCCGATGATATGTCGTAGGAGAGTTTCAGGACTCCGCCCATCTGCTCGAAAGCCATATCGGGACGGTGTCCGTCGGTACGGTTGTAAAATGCCGATACCGTACTGCCGAAATGTTTTACTTTCGATTGATGGGTTACTTCGCTTGTCAACGTGTTGAAAGATCCGTAACCTACCCGGGCATGGGTATGACCCCCTTCTGTTGCTTGACGGGTAACGATATTGATGACGCCGCCCATGGCATTCGACCCGTATAATACCGATGCCGGCCCTCTTACTACTTCGACTTTTTCGGCCAATACCGATTGGTAGGCATCGGCTATGGGGTGTCCCATAAGTCCCATATATTGAGGGTGTCCGTCGATGAGTACCAGTAGCCCCGAGGTCGGGCTGTTGCCGATCCCGCGCAGTGTCATGCCGCCGGCCGCTCCGGTCGATACGCCGTAGCCCAAAATGCCTCGGCTGGTGATGAAAAGCCCGGGAACCTGAGAGGATAGGGTAGGGAGTAGCGACGATTCATAGCTTCCCTCTATTATGTCGCGATCGATGACCGATACGGTCGATGACAGTCGCCGACTGTCGGTTGCACTGCGGGTTCCCGTGATAACGATTTCGTCGATATTGATACTTTTCCGTTGTGAGAGGGTGTCGGTCATCGACCAAGCGTGGGAAACGGCCGATAGGAAAAGTGCGAAAGTCAGAAATTTTTTATACATGAAAGAGCTTTTTCTGTTTTTTTACAAATGCATCGATGAGCGGAATACACTCTTGTGGTGTGGAGGCGTCGGCACATAACTTTTCGAGAGGACAGCGGTCGGTCTGCGTGCGATTGATGATGTAGGCGACCTTTTTATCGAAAGAAATCTCTATGCCCGAACGGACGAGTAAATCATAAGCACTTTCACTGATGATACCTGTGTGGACTCTTTTTACTCCTCCTGCCGCCATGATGGCGGCGGCAGCTTTCCCGATGACTTTGTCAGCCACTTCGGCGTTGCGGAGAAATTCCGGTTCTTCCGTCAGAAGTCTATACAGGTCATTGACTCCTCTTTCGGTAAATGTGCGGATTACACCGCCCTGCCGTATTACACAGGAATATCCGCCTTCTCGAAGTTGTCTTGTCAGTTGTTCCATACATGCATTAAAACACATTTCCTTGTTTTAAGTTCTCGACAAAACTGTCGATACGTCTCATTTCACTGGCGATGGGTATGATTTGTGGGCAGTGGGGTTCGCATTGCCGGCAGCCGATACAATGCGAAGCCTGTCGCAAACGCGGCACGCTACGGTCGTAACCGATGAGGAATGCCCGGCGTGCTTCCCTGTAATTTTCGGCTTGTGAGCTTTTGGGAATGTTCCCTTCGTTGATGCATTTGTTATAGTGGAGCAGAATTGCCGGTATATCGATTCCGTAGGGGCATGGCATACAATACTTGCAATCGTTGCAAGGTATGGTCGGGTACTGCATCATGAGGTCGGCCGTATCGAAGAGAAACCGGAGTTCTTCTTCCGACAGGGCTTGTAGCGGGGAGTAAGAAAGCAAGTTGTCTTGCAGGTGCTCCATATAAGTCATTCCGCTCAGTACGGTCAGGACATTCGGGAACGTTCCGGCAAATCGGAATGCCCATGAAGCGACGCTTCGGTCGGGTTCCCGTTGTTTAAACCTCGCCACGATATGGTCATGAACTTTCGAGAGACGCCCTCCCAGTAACGGTTCCATGATAATGGCCGGGATATGCCGTTTGTCGAGTTCATTATAGAGATATTCGGCATTGGTGTTGCGCGAGTTTATCTCTTTGGCATGTTCCCAGTCGAGGTAGTTGAGCTGAATCTGCACAAAATCCCACTTGTAGTAGTCATGACGCGAAAGCAGATAATCAAAAACCTTGATGTCTCCGTGATATGAAAATCCGAGATTGCGGATACGTCCGGCCCGACGTTCTTCCATGAGGAATTCGAGTATGCCGTTGTCGATGTACCGTGCTTCGAATTCTTTCATACCGTCGTTTCCCATACCCACGCCGTGCAGCAACATGTAATCGATATAATCGACTTGCAGTTCGCTGAACGAATTATGATACATGGCAAGAGAAGCCTCCCTGCTCCATGTACTCGGTGCAAAATTGGATAGTTTGGTGGCGATGAAATATTTGTCCCTCGGGTGTCGGCTCAATGCTATACCCGTAGCTTTTTCCGATTGCCCTTTGCAGTAGGCGGGCGATGTGTCGAAATAGTTTACTCCATGTGCGATGGCGTAGTCGACCAGTTCGTTGATGGTTTCCTGGTCGAGTTCATCGCCCTTTCCTTCGGCATTTTTACGGGTCGGCCATCGCATGCAGCCGTACCCCAGCAACGATACATAGTCGCCGTGTGGGTTTCGACGGTAAGTCATTGTCCCGTCGGTTTGTAAATTATTCTTGTTCTGACTGCCGTTTTTGTTTCCGCAACCGTAAAGTGCGGCGGTCGCCGTTACCGTACCGGCTCCCATGATTTTCAAAAAATCTCTTCGGTTGATATGATTCTTCTTCTTGTTCATGATTTTACCGCATTAAATAGTCCTGTGATGTTCGTAACCCTCGACATAAATCGCACTGAACGGTCGGCTCGGACACAAATTCTCGCATGCGCCGCAACCGATACAGCGTTCGTCGTCGATAACCGGAATTTTTAAAGAATCTCCGTCCGACGGGTCGGAAGCAACCATCTGTATAGCACCGGTAGGGCAGTGGCGGGGGCAATTACCGCATTCGACCCCATCGGTCAGAGGTATGCAGTTTTCCCGTATCCATACGGCATGACCGATTTGTGTTGCCGATTTGTCGGCCCGAGTAATCGGGTGTATGGCCCCGGCAGGGCATACCTCGGAACATTTGGTACACTCCGGTCGACAATATCCGCGCTCGTAAGACATTTCCGGCTGCATGAAAGTCGAGAATTTGCCCGACGGTCTTAAAACCTGATTGGGACATACCGATACGCAGAGTTGGCAAGCCGTACAATGTTGTGCCATGTTGCGCAGGCTCAGAGCACCTGGAGGAACGACAGGAGTTGATCGCTGGGGTATTTCTTTGTCGAGAATGGGTGCGAGGCCGCCGTCGACTTTTTTCTCTTGCGCTTCAATGGCTCCGGCAACCAATACGCCGGCCGTTACGAGAAATTGTCGGCGGGAAGTCGGTACATTTTCACGATTTTGAGCAGATGGGTCGGTATTTTTTCTTGGGTGAGTATATGTAATGGCTCCTTTATGACAAGTTTCGAGACAATCCATGCAGGTTACGCATCGGCTGTAATCGATACGGTGTTCTTTCGGGTCGATACAAGATGCTTTGCAATTCCGGGCGCAGAGGCCGCAACTGTTGCATTTCGAAGTATCTATGTGCGGACGCAGCCAAGTATATCGGGATAAGAGCCCCAATACCGTACCTACGGGGCAAATCGTATTGCAATATATACGACCGTTGCGCCAAGCCAGTACGGCAATGACGACGAAAGTTGCGAGGGCAATAAGGAATGTGGGAAGATTTTTCAGCCACACGTCGGTTGTATAGAAAGCGTAGCTGTCTGCACGTTCGGCGAAATAAGCCAAAAGGTTATTGCCCCACCCGTAAACCGGGGCAAAAAGATTTTGCACTATCCGCCCGTAAGAACTGTAAGGGGCGAGCAATGCTACGAAAGAGCCGATACCGGCAACAAGAGCGATAATGAAAACGACCAATAAACCGTACCTCAGCCACGATATGGCCGGTGAGTAGGAAAAACGGTATTTTTTCTTTTTCCGACGGCTGCTGATTCGAGATACAATGTCTTGAAATACGCCCATAGGACAGATTACCGAACAATAGATACGTCCGAAAATCAAGGTCAAGACGATGAGGACCAGCACGACGCCGACATTCAATGCCAGTACAGCCGGGAGAAATTGTACTTTTGCCAGCCAACCGAACCAGACATGTATGCTGCCGGTAAAATCGAGAAACAGTAGTGTGATGAATAAAAAGCAGAAAAGAGCTGCAATGATTCTAAATTTTCTCAGCATAACAGGATTTATTTTTTTAGAAGGGCATTTGATTCCAACCATTCTCTGATGATTTTGTCCGATTGTCCCGCATCGTTCCCGCGTATTGCTAAACCCGGTAACAGCTTTGCATTCGGACATAAGGTACTTATATCGCGTTCGCTGCTTCCCATGCCGCTCCCTTCATGCGTACAGAAAGGAATGATGGTTTTCCCCGAGAAGTCGTATTTTTCCAGAAAGGTGAAAACCGCCATAGGCATAGTACCCCACCAGTTGGGATAACCCAGAAAAATGTTTTCATAGCGGTTTATATCCTCTATCTCTCCGAGTATTGCTGGGCGGGAATTTTCCCGCATTTCTTTTTGGGCTATTTCCGTCGCCTCGGTATAATATATGGGGTAAGCCGTTTGCGGCTCGATGTGGAACATGTCGTTTCCGCCGCCGGTGAGCAGTTGTATTTTATGAGCTACGATTTCGGTATTCCCGACAGGCAGGTTTATTATGCCGCCGTTGACATAGTTGAATCCTTTTCGGGAGAAAAATGCGATAAGACTTTTAGATACCATACGTGCTCTTTTTTACGGTTAATGTTGTGTAGTCTCGATTTCTTGCAGCCATTTCTTTATTTCGGGGGCTGCTTGTCGAGCTCTGCTGCCTCTGATAGGAAGCCCTTGGAGCAGTACCGATTCGGGACAGAGTTCTCGAATATCTTTTTCGCTGTGTCCCATACGGCTTCCTTCATGAGTCATAAAAGGAACAATAGTTTTACCCGAAAGGTTGTGGCCCGAGAGGAAGGTTGCGACCGGATGGGCTATGGTTCCCCACCAACAAGGCGAGCCTATAAATACCGTGTCATATCGGGAAATGTCGGTTATAGACGGTTTGATCGCAGGTTTTATCCCGGTATTGATTTCTGCTTTGGCTTGATCTACGACACTTTGATAATCTTCGGGATATGCTTTCTCGGGAACGATTTCCAAAATATCTGCACCGGTGAAAGACTTTATTTGTTCGGCTACGCTTTTGGTATTACCGCTGTGGGAAAAGTAGACGACCAAAGAACGGGTTTGGGCGTATGCGACCGACGAGAAGCATATGGTTGCAACCATAATCGATGCGAAGAGTAGTTTTTTCATGATCGAATAGATTTAAAATTTCACGATACAAAAATATCGCTTGCTTCTTACCTTCTTATAATCAGAATTACAGATATTCGTACCAATTTTACCGAAATACGGTTTTGTAAATTTTTCTGGTTGTGTAAGTTTTACAAATCTAATTATTTTGAGTGAAAAGACAATAATCTTTATATAAACTCTTATATTCAGCAACGTTTCTTTATTTACTTATGGCAGAAGAGGAAATTTTTACTTCATGCATTGGTGATAGTCGATGGACTTGCCGAAATAAAAAGCCGCATCGGTCGATGCGGCTTTGGGGAAAACAGTGTTTTTTAAGGTAATAAAGATTGTGCTATTTTAGGTAATCGGTAATTTTTCCGCTGATTTGCAATAATGATATTTCACATAATTTCGTATCGTATTCGGCCGTAAGAATGCGTTCTTCGGCATCGAGCAGGCTTTTTTGAGCCTCGCGTAATTCGATACCCGAGAGGTTTCCCAATATGTACCGTTCGCGGGCGATATTATAGTTTTCTTTGGCCGCCGTCAGATTCTCGCGTTCGAGATTCAACACTTCGATGTTGTTTTTGTAAGCCTGCCACAAATTACTGATGTCGGCGCGTAAAGACTGGGTAAGCTCTTTTTGTTGCAGTTCTGCGTTTTCAATGGCGATGCGGGCATTCCTTATTTCCCGACGGCGATTACCGTCGAAGAGATTGAAGCCTACTGTAACCCCGAAATTCAGGCCGAGGTTGTTACGCCGTTTGGTATCGGCCGGCCGGTCATAAACATTCAACGTGTAACCGTAACCGGCATTGAATTTTACATAAGGATAATTTCGGGAATAAACTTTTTTCAAGTCGAGAGAAGCGAGTGTTTTATCTTGTTCCGATTTCAGGAGAGACGCATTTGTCTGTAAAGTCGAGGTCCATAATTCTTCAAAAATCAGGAATGTGTTTACGTTGATAATCGAGTCGTGTACCGATATGGGTTGGTTCATGTCGCCGACCGACATCAGCTCGTTGAGGCGAATGCGGGAGGTGCTTAGTGTTTCCTGCTGTTTCATATATTGGGCGCTGTCGGCATTGAAGTCTACCCGGGCTTGCAGCAGGTCGAGGCGTGAAAAGTTTCCTATCTGGTATCTTTCCTCGACGATACGCAATCGTTCTTTCGAAAGCGATACGGCATAGAGGAAGTTTTTCAACCGGATTTTTTGCTGGATAAAATTGAAATACTCGGCCGATAATTCGGCGATATAGTCCTCGATGGCGATACGAGTCAGGGTTTCACCCTGTTTGGCCATTTCTTGCAGGCGCTCGTAATTGGTGAGAAGCTCGAATCCGTTGAAAAGAGTCCAGTCGAGATTGATGCCTACGTTTATGTCTTGATCGAATACACCGTTGTTGTGATGCCCCGATCCTGTACTCCTGTCGATGGTTTTGGTATTGTCGACACCCCCATTGTAACCGGCACTTAGATCTATGTTCGGCAACATACCGGCATTACCCCGGGTTGCATTGTTTTTCTCAATCTGTTCTTCATTGCGGACGATTCGCAAAGAGTAGTTATTTTCCAATCCTGTTTCGAGACAAGATTTCAATGAGTAAGATTGCGCTTGCAAGGCAAGAGGCAGGGCGCACATGAGTGATATGAATAGAGTTCTCATATTTCTTCTTCTTGAGAGTGGAGTCGGTTAGTAGATATATAAGTATAAATAGCCGGGACGATATACATCGTCATCAGTGTCGATATGAGCATTCCGCCCACGACGGCGATACCCATGGCTACACGTCCGTTGGCGCCTTCGCCGGTAGCAAAAGCCAACGGGATAAGCCCTAAGATCGTCGATGCACTGGTCATGAGGATAGGACGCAGACGTTGTACCGAGGCTTCGCGTATAGCTTTCTGTTTGTCGACACCGGCCTCCTGTTTTTGGTTGGCGAATTCGACGATGAGAATACCGTTCTTCGCCACAAGGCCGATGAGCATGATGATACCGATTTGGCTGAAAATATTCATCGTTTGGTCGTTGAAATACATGAAGATGAGTGCCCCGCATATAGCCAGCGGTACGGTGAGCATGATGATGAAGGGGTCTTTGAAGCTCTCGAATTGGGCGGCCAAGATGAGATAGATGAGTACCAGTGCGAGGATAAAGGCAAACATCAGGCTCGAAGAACTTTCTCTATATTCTTTCGAATCTCCGGTAAGGGCAGTCCTGAAAGTGTCATCGAGTGTTTCTTTGGCGATTTTATCCATCTCATCGAGACCTTGTCCTATGGTTTTTCCCTCGGCCAAACCTGCGGAAACGGTTGCCGATACGAAACGGTTATACCGATAGAGTTGGGGAGGAGCTGTACCTTCGATAAGAGTAATGAGGTTGTCGAGCTGTATCATGTCGCCGTTGCTGTTACGTATGTATATCGATTTCAGATCGACAGGTTTGTTCCGTTGTTGGCGGTTTATCTCTCCTAAAATTTCATACTGTTTGCCGTTCATGTAAAAGTATCCCATGCGCTGGCCGCTCAATCCGTATTGTAGGGTTTGCGCGATGTCCCGGGTACTTATACCCAGTATGTTGGCTTTTTCCCGATCTATTTCGATACGGGCTTCGGGCTTACTGAATTTTAGGTCGACATCGGCCATTTGGAAGACAGGATTTTCATATACTTTTGTCATGAATGTCGGCAATACCTCTTGTAATTTCTCTATATTGGGTGCTTGAATGACATATTGTACGGGCATACTGCCTCGGCGTCCGCCGAATGTCGATTGTTGCTGTACGAAAGAACGCGCTTTGGTTTTCGTTTGTACGGCTTTCGAGAGTTTTTCGGCGACGTCCATTTGCGAATAATTCCGGTCTTTGATGTCTTTGAGCATGATTTCCACGCTTCCTGTTCCGCTCGATACGCGGGCGGTAATAGCAGTCGCATCGGGAACGATGGAGTCGGCCAACAGGTTGATGTCTTCGGTATAGTCACGCATGTATTCATAGGTAACACCCTCTGGTCCGCGCGTGTTGATGGTGATACGCGAGCGGTCTTCGAGCGGAGCCATTTCCGCCGGAATTTGTATCCACAGATAGGCGATGATACCCAGCATTATCAATACGATGGGCAATGCGATGTAACGGTGGTGCAGGAATGCGTCGAGCGACTTGTAATAATAGTGGTTCATTCCGGCGAAGAACGGTTCGGTTTTGCGGTAGAACCAGTTCTTTTTCTCTCTGCGTTTCAGTATTTTCGTTGCCAGCATGGGGGTAAAAGTGAGTGCGGCAAAGGCCGAAATGATAACGGCTCCCGATACTACGATACTGAATTCCCTGAACAGACGCCCCGTAGTTCCTTCCATAAATACGATGGGGAAGAACACAGCTACCAGCGTGATGGTCGTCGATATGACGGCAAAAAATATTTCTTTCGAGCCTTCTATACCGGCTTGTTTGGGTGCCATGCCTTGCTCGATGCGGATATATATGTTCTCGGTCATAACGATGGCATCATCGACCACCAATCCTACGGCCAGTACGACGGCCAGCATCGAGAGCACATTGATGGAGAAGCCTGCGATGTACATGACGAAAAATGCGCCGATGAGTGATACCGGTATCACGACGCAAGGAACCAGCGTAACCCGCCAGTCGCGCAGGAACAGGAAAATAATGATGATAACAAGTATGAATGCTTCGTAAACGGTGCTTTCGACCTCGTTTATGGAAGCGCGAATAAATTTTGTGTTGTCAAAACCGTAAGTATATTTTACATCTTCGGGCAGGTCTTTTTTCATCGACTCCATGCGTTCATACACGGCATCGGCAATTTCGATGTGGTTGGCGCCCGGTTGAGGAATGACGACGACGCCTACCATAGGCACGCCGTTCATCTTCATGTAACTTTTCAAGTCTTGTGCTTCGATGTCGGCCGTACCGATGTCCCGAAAACGTATGATGCGGCTTCCGTTCTGTTTTACGATGATGTTGTTGAATTCTTCGGCTGTATGCATCAGACCTAATGTGCGAATGGTAAGTTCGGTCGTATTACCCTCGATACTTCCCGAGGGTAACTCTACGTTTTCCCGGTCGATGGCATTTTTTACGTCCATAGGGGTTACACCGTAACCGGCCATTTTCACAGGGTCGAGCCACAAGCGCATGGAATATCGTTTTTCTCCCCAGATAGATACGCTGCTTACGTCCGATATGGTTTGCAGTTGCTCTTTTACCGTAAGATCGGCAATTTCGCTCAGTTCGAGCAAAGAGCGTTTGTCGCTCTGTATGGCGACCATCAAAATGGGAGTGGCATCGGCATCGGCCTTCGATACGGTGGGCGGGTCGCAGTCGTCGGGCAGATAACGCTGGGCGCGCGATACTTTGTCGCGCACGTCATTGGCGGCGGTTTCGAGATCGACCGATAGCTCGAATTCTACGGTAATACGGCTTTGTCCCTGTTTACTTACGCTCGAGAGTGAGCGGATACCGGGGATACCGTTGATATTTTGTTCGAGAGGTTCGGTAATCTGGTTCTCGATGACATCGGCGTTCGCACCTGAATAAGAACAGGTAACGGAGATGATGGGATTATCGACCGATGGATATTCTCGTACGCCCAAACTTTCGTAACCGATGAAACCGAATAATATGATAATCAATATCAATACGGTCGCTAAAACAGGGCGTTTGATGCTTAATTCTGATATATTCATGGTGAGCGGTTATCTTCTTATTCTACACTTTGTAAGGTTACGGCCAGGCCGGTACGTAATTGCAATGTTCCCGATGTGATGATCGTGTCGCCGACATTCAGTCCTTTGAGTACTTGTACTTTGGCTTCGGTACGCAATCCTTTCGTTATTTCTACGGGTACAGCTTTACCTCCTTTATAAAGGAATACTTTGTCGATTCCCATTTCAGGAACAATGGCTTCCGATGGTATGGCAATGGCTCGTTTTATTTCTTGTGTGCGAAGCTTGATGTGAGCAAAACGTCCCGGGTAAAGAGTCCCATTGGTATTGGGATAGCGGGCTCTCATGGAAAAAGTGTGCGTGTCTTCGTCGAGTCTTGAATCGCTGGCGTAGACGCGAGCCGTGAACGGTTTCATATACCCATCGATCGAAAACTCGATTTGTGCACCGTTTTTGATATTTCCCGCATATACTTCGGGAATAGAAAACTCTATTTTCAGAGGAGTAATTTTTGTTAAGGTAGCGATGGTGAGCGAAGGGGAAGCGTAAGCTCCTTCACTCACATTTCTCAGACCGATGATTCCGTCGAACGGAGCTTTCAGTTCGGTCAGGGCTATATTGGCTTTTACGATGTCTATTTCGGCTTGCAGGGTGGCCAAGTCGGTTTGTACCTGTTCGTAGGCTTCTTTACTTACGGCTTCTTTTTCGAGTAGGGCATTTTGCCGGTACACACGGTCTTCGGCCAGTTGCAACTGTACTTCGAGTTTTCTCAGTTGGGCTTGTAAAGGAGCGTCGTTTACTTTGGCGAGAATGTCGCCTTTGTTCACGTGCGTACCTTCTTCGAAATTGATGACGGTGATTTTACCGGAAGTCTCGAACGAGAGATTTACTTCTTCATCGGGTAACAGATTACCGTTGATGAATATCTCATCGTAAAGAGTTTCTTCTTTGACGATGTATCCGTTTACATTGAGAGCTTTCTTTGCCGGAGTAGGAATGGGTAAATCACTCTCTTCTTTATCATTACCAAACGGATAAAATTTATAAAATACACTTCCTGCGAGGGCGGCTACGATCAATACGATAAGGCCGGTCTTCAATTTTTTATTCATATTTTTATTTGTCTTTATTTTCCTAAAACGATTAGACGAAAAAATGTGATAAAGTTTAATTCAAGGTTCTCCTTTTTGACAAAAATAAAAGCTTGTTAAGGTGTTTTTTACTTCCCAAAGATAGTAAAAAGTTCGGGTTCATTATTTTTTTGTTTCGATTAAATAAATGCTTGTAATATTTTTTTACAAAATATTACGAAGAGTTGAAAGCATATTTTATCATTTATATACATAAGGACGTGGACTGTTTTGCGATGATATGTGTATAAATTACGGATTGTTGTACCTTTTTTACCGATTTGGATAAAGTACCGGTTTTGTTCCGGGAAAATCTTCTATATTTGTCGGGTAAATTTAAAGATATGAGCGAGATAGAGAAAATAAATCATGTTTTTGAGTATAACGACCTTATGGGGGTCGAGACATTAAATCCTTTGGTGAGTGTTGTCGATTGGTCGCAATGCGAGCCTATGTGTTCAGCTCGTCGTTCGTATGGTTTTTATGCGGTTTTCCTCAAAGATGTGAAATGCGGTGATATGCGTTACGGTCGCCAGTATTACGATTATCAGGAGGGAACTCTTGTCTTTTTGGCTCCGGGTCAGGTCTATGGCGTCGAGAGCAATGGCGTAAAAGTCCAACCGAAAGGTTGGGCGTTGGTATTCCATCCCGATCTCATTCGAGGTACATCATTGGGACGCCATATCGATGATTACTCTTTTTTCTCTTATGAAGTAAACGAGGCACTGCATATTTCCGAACAGGAGAGAGGCGTTGTCATGGAGTGCCTGCATAATATAGCCTCGGAGTTGAAGCATGCCATCGACAAACACAGCCGTATGCTTATCGTTTCGAACATCGAGTTGTTGCTCAATTATTGCATGCGTTTTTACGATAGACAATTTATTACGCGTAGCGATGAAAATAAAGATGTGATTGTGAAATTCGAACGGTTGTTGCGGGATTATTTCCGTTCGGATGAACCGGAAAAAAACGGATTGCCTTCGGTGAAATATTTTGCCGATAAGTTGTTTTTGTCAGCCAATTATTTCGGAGACCTCGTTAAGAAAGAGACCGGTAAATCGGCACAGGAGTATATTCAGAATATTCTCATTGCAACGGCGAAAGATAGGCTTTACGATACATCGCAGAGTATCAGTGAGATTGCGTATGGTTTGGGATTTCAATATCCGCAGCATTTCAGCCGTATGTTCAAAAAGAGCGTCGGGTGTACTCCCAATGAGTACCGGCAACAAAACTGATGACTGGTTGTCTTTTGTGCAAAGAGTAACAATTTTCTTGTTTGGAGTATTGGGTTTGAGTTTTTTTGCAGGTCATTCCGAATGCATGTGAGGAATCCCGAACGATTGTCATTCCAAGCGTTAGCGAGGAATCCCCTACAAAATACTTGTTTTTTTGAGATTCTTCATTTCACTTCGTTCCATTCAGAATGACAAGTTGTCATTCATTTTGACACACCCCTTTTATGGCTAAGCAGACTGGCATTTAGAATTTTAGGTTGCTTCCCCAATGGTGGGCCAGTCGCCTTGCTTCTTTGGCTGTGAGATGTATGACGGCTCCATGTTTGGGAATAGAAAAATTGGTGGCCTTCATAACACCTTTGTTAAAATGACCGAGGTCGGTGAATGTTTTGAAATCACTTGTCTCTCTGAATCCGAAATTGTGCGGTTTTATGCTGTATATGTCATACATCAGCACCCATCGGTTTTCTCCTATTCGTTTCCATATATTGGGAGCTTCGCAGCCCCTCGGTTCTACATCGTACCATGCATCGTCGTAGACATATCCGCTGTGAATCGAATCCGAGACAGCTTGGCGTATGCCGGCGCATCCTTCCTGTGCCACATAGAAGAGATGATACTGTCCGTCCACTTGGGTAATATCTCCATCGATATAAGAAAAATCTTTGGGGTAGTCGAAGAGTGGTTTCGGTTCACTTGTCAGGTGGGTAAAATCGTCATCGGTATAGGCATAGTAAAGTTTGTTTCTTCCGTTTCCGAAACGCATGGTAAAGTATATCATCAATTTACCTTCGGTTTTGTCGTAAATCGTTTCGGGAGCCCATGCGCAGCCTACTTCCTCATATCCCGGGAAAGCAGTGTCGAGACGGACGTTCGACCGTGTCCAGTGTATCAGATCGGTCGATCGCATGAGAACCAGTGCGCGGTTGTTGCCCCAGCCGTATTTTTCCCCGTCGCGTTCCCATTGGGTTTCACGATAACCGGCTTCCCGGGCATAAATGTGAAGGTCGGTCATGGCCAAATAGAATGCACCATCGGGACCACGCATGATGTGGGGGGCGCGTATTCCTCGTTGTAGGGCTATGCTATCTCCGGCAATGACAGGCTGCCCGTTGTTTACATCGGTAAACGAGTACCCGTCGGGACTCAACGCCATATACAGGCTGTGCGTGTCGTCTTTGAAATAGACCATGAGATAAGCGGCCATATCTTTTTCACTCGGGATTCCGGCTTTTTTCTTAGCCGATACTGGCGGGGAGGCAATTTGGCACGCAACTAATACAATAAAGAAAAAATGTTTTTTCAAGGACATAATCGTTATCGTCTTTTTTTCGAGGTGATGGCTCGGTATACGGTTTGGGCGAGGATACGGGCGCCATCGGCATTCGGGTGTACCCGGTCGGGGAAGTTTTCCGGCATTCCGGCCGTAGGGGTATGCAGGTCGATGATTTTTACTTTTTTCCTTCGCGCTGTTTTTTTGATGGCCGGAATGACGCCGTGAACAATCGTGCTGTCGTTGATACCCCATTTCGTCCCGTAAACCGTTGCCGGATAGCAGAGATATATGCGGGGATTTCCTTCGCAGCGGAATGAATCGATAAGGGCTGAAAGGTCTTTTCGGAATTCTTTTCCGTATTTCCAGTTATGCGGTTTGGTATCGTTTGTACCCAGTTTGATGATGACTATGTCGGGGCGGAATGCCCTTGCCTCGGCAAATAGCTTCTCCTGCATATAAGGGTGGTCTCCCTTGTTGAGCAACGTGCGGGCACTGATGCCGAAGTTCTCTACCACATAGTTGTCGCCGAGCATTTTTCCCAATACTGAGGGATAGCATTCTTCCGAACGGTTTTTCAGTCCGTAGCCGTATGTGATGCTGTTGCCTATACATGCGACCCGTGTGGGTTCTTGCCCTTCTGTTGTCGGCGACAGAACCAGAGTGATGAAAAGAAATAATAATTTGATTTTCATTTTCAAAGAGATGCAGAATGATTTCTACCGATTTTCTTTGCGTTGCAGCCATATTGCGGCATACGGACAAGTAGCTTTGAAAGTGAGACCGTTTTGTACGGCGTAGTCGTAAACGGCATCCACAAGACGGGAGGCGATGCCGCGCCCTTCTATGGCTGGCGGGACGATTGTATGTAGAATATCGATAGAATCATCTTCTTTTCGGTATTCCACGTAAGCGGTAACTCCGTCGACGACGGTTTCAAATCGGTTCGTTTCCAGACGATGAATAATAGAAAATTCCATATTCGATTTTATTATAGAAAGGTCAGAGTAAAAATTTTGTCAGTAGGATAGCGGCCAGAATATACATCGAGACCGATATCTTTTTATATTTCCCGCTTAACAGATTGATGACGACATAGCCGATCATACTTACGATGATACCGTCGGAAATACTGTAAGCGAAAGGAATGATGAGAATACATAGAAATGCGGGAATGGCTTCGCTTAGGTCGGAGAAATCGATATTCGTGATCGTTGCCGTCATCGACAACCCGACCAAGATGAGTATGGCTCCGGTGGCGGGAGAGGGGATCGATAGGAAAAACGGAGAGAACAACAATGCAAGCGCAAAACAAGCTGCTGTGGTGAGAGATGTCAGTCCCGAACGTCCTCCTTGTGAAATGCCGCTGGCGCTTTCGACAAAGACGGTTACCGTACTTGTTCCCAACATGGCGCCGCAGGTGGTACCTATAGCATCGGCCATGAATGCTTCTTTCAGTCGGGGAATTTTCCCGTTGACGGTCATTCCTGCTTTGTTGAAGACACCGATAATCGTACCTATGGTATCGAACATGTCTATAAACAGAAATGTGAAGACCACGACTACCATCTTTATCGAGAATATTTCGGAAAAATCGAATTGAAAGAAAATCGGTTCTATCGAAGGGGGCAGGTTCATAAACCCTGCGTAATGGGTGATACCCATAGGAATACCGATGAGTGTCGTGAGCAGAATGCCGATAAGCAGGCTGCCTTGAATTTTTTTGATGACAAGTATGGCCGTAACGATGATCCCTATCATACCCAGCAGCGCATTGCCGTGCGTAAGATCGCCGATGGTTACGAGCGTGCTTTCGTTGGGGACGACGATACTGCAATTTATCAGCCCTATGAAAGCAATGAACAGCCCTATGCCTACGCCGATGGCTTGCCGCAAGGTCGCGGGGATTGCGTTGACAATGGCCTGCCGTAACTTGGTGAGAGTGAGAATAATAAAAATGAGTCCCTCGATAAAAACGGCCGTCAAAGCAAATTGCCAACTGTTACCCATTTGAAGACATACGGTAAACGCAAAGAAAGCGTTCAGCCCCATGCCGGGAGCTAAGGCAAACGGCATTTTGGCCCATAAAGCCATGACCAGAGTGCCGACAATTGCAGCCAATGCCGTTGTTGTGAATAGCGCGCCTTTGTCCATACCGGTTGCGGACAGAATGGCCGGATTGACAGCCAGAATATAAGCCATGGCGAGAAAGGAAGTGATACCGGCCATGACTTCGGTGTGTATTTTCATTGTCAGGGGATCGAACCCGACCCATTTTTTCCACATAGGCGGCTTTCTGTATTAAAAAAACGCATTTTGACTTCGAAAAGCCAAAATGCGCATATTATTTCTATTTGTTTATCGATTGATGAGCAACCATGCATCGTTGAATTCGGGAGAGTATTTCAGCTTGATGGCATCTCGCAACTCTTCCGCTTCTTTCCGGGTATCGAAGCTGCCGGCGATTACGCGGAACATCATTTGGTTGTTACGGGCGGTAAAAGCGCCGTATCCGTCTTGTGTCAGCCGCTCTTTCAGGGAAGACGCATTGGTCTTGACCGAGAAACTTCCCACAACGACGTTGTATAGTTTCAGTTTGTTAACATCATCATCGACGATCGAGATACGTTCGTTACTTACCCGTTCTTGGGCAGGGGCTTGCGTTGTTACGACTTCGTTTTCGACGGGAACTTCTTCGACAGCCTCTTTTTCTTGAGCTTTCATATACGCGGCTTTGTACGCGCTTTCTTTTGATTTGCACGCGCTTGCTCCTATCAGCAAGACAACGGCGATGAATCCTAAAATGGTTAACTTTTTCATAATACTAAATCAATGATATATGCCAAGCAAAAATAAAAAGAATATTTGACTAAATCTTCTTTTGACCTCATAAATTTTATATAGCCAGGAAAATGGCAATATTGGTAATACGGCATGTAGTGGCGAGGAAGTAGAGTTTACCGTAGTAATTTGCATGGGAAGTTTTTTTTTGCGATTTTTGCAATTCAACAATCTATGAAAAACATTGCATGAAACACAATCTATTGATTCTTTTGGCGATCTTGTTATCTATCCCCGTCGGTGCTGCTTCTTATAAGAAAACGACCGATGGAGTAGTGGTAACCCTTTCTTCAAAGAGCGATACGACAGCACGTATGGTGCGTTTGCAAGTCGTCGACAGTAAAATCATACGGGTAACAGCTGTTCCCGGACGTAAATTCCCGAAAGAAAAAAGTCTGGTCGTTTTGCCTGAGTCTTATAAGAAAACACCTTTTACGGTGGAAGAATCCGACGGTCGAGTGAAACTCGAAACCGATGCGGTGCGGGCAACGGTCGATTTGAAGACCGGTGAAGTTGCATTTGCCGATACTTGCGGAACGAAGCGTTTGCAGGAACGTCGTGGCGGAGGAAAAAAATTCAGACCTATAACGGTCGACGGGGTGTCGGCATATAGTTATTGGCAGCAATTCGAATCGCCCGATGATGAGGCTTTTTATGGGTTGGGGCAGCACCAGTCCGATGAGTTCAATTATAAGGGGAAAAACGAGTCGTTGTTCCAATACAATACCAAAGTGGCGGTACCGTTTATCGTATCCAACAAGAATTACGGATTGCTGTTCGATACCTATTCCTTGTGTAAGTGGGGAGACAGTCGCGATTACATGCAGTTATGCGATGTGTTCGATTTATACGATGCCGATGGGAAACCCGGAGCATTGACGGCTGCGTATGCTCCGGATAAGAAAAATAAGAAAACGAAATCGTTGGTTCGTAGGGAGAGTCGCATTTATTACGAAGATCAAAAGACGATTCTTGATTTGCCGCAAGATTTTGCGCTGAATGGTGCGAATGTCGTCTATACGGGAGAAATAGCAGCCCGGGAAACCGGAGATTTTCACTTTCTGCTTTATTATGCAGGATATGTGAAAGTGTATATCGACGGAGAATTGCTTGTCCCCGAACGTTGGCGTACGGCATGGAATCCCAACAGTTATAAATTCAAGACCTCCCTGAATGCGGGAGAACGAGTACCTATCCGTATCGAGTGGCGTCCCGACGGCGGCGTTTCTTATTTGGGCTTACGGGCGTTGACTCCGGTCGATCCGGCCGAGCAAAACCGCCTTTCTTGGTATAGCGAGATGAGCGATGCGATCGATTACTATTATATTGCGGGTGCAGATGCCGACGATGTGATTGCCGGATACCGCCGTCTCACGGGAAAAGCGCAGGTTATGCCGCGTTGGGCAATGGGCTTCTGGCAAAGCCGGGAACGTTATAAGACGCAGAAAGAGATGCTTACCGCGCTTCGGGAATTTCGGGAGCGTCACATACCACTCGATAATATCGTTCTCGATTGGAGTTATTGGCCCGAAGATGCGTGGGGAAGCCATGAATTTGATGCTGCCCGTTTTCCCGATCCGAAAGGCATGGTCGATTCTATTCATGCGCAGCATGCCAGAATGATGATTTCGGTGTGGCCGAAATTTTACATGACCACCCGGCATTTTAAGGAATTCGACCGTAAAGGTTGGATGTATAAGCAAGCCATCGAAGATAGTATACGCGATTGGATAGGTCCCGGTTATATCGGATCTTTTTATGACGCCTATGCCGAAGGGGCTCGGAAACTCTTCTGGAAACAGATGCAGGACCATCTTTATCCGTTGGGAATAGATGCGTGGTGGATGGACGCTAGCGAGCCGAACGTGCGGGATTGTACCGATATGGATTATCGGAAGGCACTTTGCGGGCCTACTGCATTAGGGCCTTCTACCCAATATTTCAATGCTTATGCACTGATGAATGCCGAGGCTATTTACGACGGGCAGCGGGCTGTCGATCCCGATCGTCGGGTCTTTCTGCTTACCCGTTCGGGGTTTGCCGGTTTGCAACGATATTCGACAGCGACATGGAGCGGCGATATAGCGACGCGTTGGGAAGATATGAAAGCCCAAATATCGGCGGGCTTGAATTTCTCGATTTGTGGTATTCCTTATTGGTCGATGGACATCGGTGGATTCTGTGTGGAGAAACGTTATGAGTCGGGATTTAAACATTTCAATAAGACCGGCAAGGAAAACGCCGACCTGAAAGAGTGGCGTGAGCTGAATACCCGCTGGTTCCAGTTCGGGGCATTTATGCCTATTTTCCGGTCTCACGGGCAATATCCTTATCGCGAAGTGTATAATATAGCGCCCGAAGGCCACCCTGCCTATGCTTCTATCGTATATTATACCAATTTGCGTTACTGGCTGATGCCTTATATATATTCGTTGGCTGGTATGACCTACCACGACGATTATACAATCATGCGTCCGTTGGTGATGGATTTCCCGTCCGATACGGTGGTTTTGAATATCGGCGACCAGTATATGTTCGGCCCTGCTTTTATGGCTTGTCCCGTATATACTTATGGCGCACGTTCCCGGGAGGTTCATTTCCCGGCGGGTATAGGTTGGTATGATTTTTATTCGGGGGCTTATATCGTAGGCGGGCAGACGTTTACCGTTTCTGCACCCTATTCGCAGATGCCGCTTTATGTACGCGAAGGGTCGATCGTTCCTTTCGGTCGCGACTTACAATATAGCGACCAGTATCCGGCCGATACATTGACGCTTTATGTCTATACAGGTCGAAATGCCGAGTTTACTTTGTACGAAGACGAGAATACCAATTATAATTATGAAAAAGGGGCTTACCTGCAAATTCCTCTGACGTATGACGAAGCCTCGGGCGTACTTACCATCGGTGCGCAAGAAGGGGCTTATGAGGGAATGCCGACAAGCCGCATCGTACATGTGGTCGTGGTATCTCCCGAGTCGCCGGTAGCCTTTTCACGTTGCCGTGTCCCCGATAACACGGTTAAGTATACCGGTCAAAAAATAGAATTGAAATTGAAATAAATACCATAAGTCTATGAAAAAGAAACTCTTCTTTTTTTCGCTTTCGTTATTTTCCGCAGTGGCAATGGCGCAGACCTCGCAGCCTTTGTATCTCGACGAGAGCCAGCCTATCGAAGTTCGCGTACAAGATGCCTTGTCGCGTATGACACTCGAAGAAAAAGTCAAGTTATGTACCGCACAAAGTAAGTTCAGCTCGCACGGTGTACCGCGTCTCGGCATTCCCGAGTTGTGGATGAGTGATGGGCCTCACGGTGTACGGGAAGAAATTTTGTGGGATAGCTGGGGTGTTGCCGGGTTTACGAACGATTCCTGCACGGCATTTCCGGCATTGACCTGTCTGGCGGCTACGTGGAATCCCGAAATGTCGGCGCTTTATGGAAAGAGCATAGGAGAGGAGGCCCGTTATCGTCGTAAAGACGTGCTGTTGGCTCCCGGTTGCAATATTTATCGTACACCGTTCAACGGCCGTAATTTCGAGTATTTGGGTGAAGATCCGTATTTGGCTTCGGTCATGGTGGTTCCCTATGTGCAGGAATTGCAGAAAAATGGGGTAGCCGCTTGCGTGAAACACTTTGCCCTGAACAATCAGGAAAAGTGGCGCGGGCATATCGATGTCGATCTCAGCGACCGTGCGTTGTATGAGATATATTTGCCTGCATTCAAAGCAGCTGTTCAGAAAGGCGGAGCGTGGTCTATCATGGGTGCGTATAATAAAATACGGGGTACGCATGCCTGCCATAATGATTTCTTGTTGAACGGGATATTGAAAGGAGAGTGGCAGTTCGATGGTTGTGTCATTACCGATTGGGGAGGTGCGCACGACACCCACGAGGCTGTGTTCAACGGTTTGGATATAGAGATGGGTACTTACACCGACGGTGTGGCCAAGAATCGTGATTTTGCGTATGACAATTACTATTTGGCGAAAGAGTATTTAAAAGGATTGAAAGACGGTACTTATCCTGTTTCTACGGTCGATGAGAAAGCCGCTCGTATTTTGCGCCTTATTTTCCGTACGGCGATGAATCGGAATCGTCCGTGGGGCTCGTTTACTTCCGAAGCGCATTACGATGCTGCCCGTCGTATAGGAGAGGAGGGAATTGTTTTGTTGAAGAACGAGCCTGTTAAGTCCCAGAAATCACCTTTGCTCCCGATCGATGCTTCGAAGTATGAGAAAATACTTGTCGTGGGCGATAATGCGACCCGTTATCTCTCCGGCGGGGTCGGAGCTACGACATTGAAGGTGAAACAAGACATCTTGCCGTTGGAAACTTTACAGGAAATGTATGGCGATAAGATAACTTATACGCAGGGATATGCCGCCGGCAAACCTCGATACGGCAAGGTCGACAAGCCCAAAGTAGATACCGACTCGTTGTATCGCAAGGCTATGGAACTGGCCGAAGATGCAGACTTGATTTTGTTTATCGGCGGACTGAATAAGAATTATCAACAGGATTGCGAGGCAGGAGACCGGGTGGAGTACAATCTTCCGTTCGGGCAAGACAAACTTATTCCCGAGTTGGCTAAAATCAATCCCAATATGGTGTTGGTTCTCATCAGTGGGAATGCAGTAGAGATGAAATGGGTAAAAGAAGTTCCTGCGATTGTGCAGGCTTGGTATCTCGGTTCCGAAGCTGGCCCTGCACTGGCTAATGTTCTGAGCGGGAAAGTCAATCCCAGTGGAAAACTGCCGTTCTCTTTCCCGGTGAAACTGACCGATAACGGCGCTCATGCCTTCGATGCGCTTTGTTATCCCGGCGATAGTATTCACGAGGTATATAAAGAAGATATTTTTGTGGGTTATCGTTGGCACGACACTAAAAAAATTCCGGCTCTTTTTTCTTTCGGACATGGATTGAGTTATACTACTTTCTCTTATGGAAAAGCGGAGCTTTCATCAAAAAGTATGACGGCCGACGGTACGATAGTCGTGAACGTACCTGTGAAGAATACAGGTGATGTGGCCGGTAAAGAAGTTGTTCAACTTTATGTTGGCGATAGTAAATCTTCATTGCCTCGTCCCTTGAAAGAATTGAAAGCTTTCGAGAAGATAGCTTTGGCACCCGGAGAAGAGAAAACCGTAACTTTCACGATCACCCCTGACGATTTGAAGTATTTCGATGATACCCGCCATGAATGGGTGTCAGAACCCGGTAAGTTTACCGTGTATGTAGGTTCTTCTTCGACGGATATTCGTTCGAAAGCTACCTTTACATTGAAATAGTGTTTCCCTGAAAAATGAAAAATCCCGACTGAAAATCAGTCGGGATTTTTTTTAGATATTTGTTTGGTATAAAGGAATTCAGGAGTTATCCCAATACTCGTTGTTATTTGCTTTTAGATGGGACATTTAAAGGGGAAATTTGTAGGGAGATACGGACAAAGAGGAAGACAAAAGAAACTCTGTGGGATACTGGGGTGTTGCTGGGTTTACGAACGGTTCCTGCACGGCGTTTCCGGCATTGACCGGTCTGGCGGCTACGTGGAATTCAACGGTTGTAATGTAAAGAAATAAAAAACCTCCGACTTTTTTAGGTCGGAGGTTTTTGAGGCGGTCGATTAATTACCACTTAAACAATTTTTCGGCGTGGAGGGATTTGCCGTCTTGTGTGATGGTCA
>ERZ779885.887-NODE-887-length-32274-cov-4.503895_pt1 | contig 32274 bp, 24 predicted proteins | sample MGYA00511554_ERZ779885 | MGnify/ENA primary metagenome ERZ779885 (study PRJEB29588, sample SAMEA2160998) | human gut metagenome | biome: human gut; feature: human-associated habitat; material: faeces | place: Denmark | collected 2008/2010 ... | reverse complement strand
CCGTGGGACGAAGCTGGGGGGACGTAACGACATACGCCGAAAACCAGATCGTCTCGCCCAAGTAATATCCCGTGTTGTCGAAGTGTAGGTAAACCTTCTCCTGCGGATTGTATTTCCCGAAATGGTTATAACTTTTCACCAATTCCGCCATTGCCAGAATCGAACCGTCTACCTGGGAAGATGCTTGCTCCGGGGTATATACCCCCAGAAAAATAATCAAGAGTAAGATATATTTGCGAATCATCGTATCCGATTTGATGCCTTTCTATCGCAATTTAATCTTTTATCCTTATTATTCAAAATTTTTTCTTACATATTTCAATATAAATATAGTATCAAAAAACAAAAATCCTCTACCAGTACAGGTAGAGGATTAATAATTTCGATCATAAAAAATCATTGCACCTTTGCAAACAACTCAAACGGTTGTGCCGAAATTATCGTTGCATCATAAAATTCCCCGATTACAAGAGGCTTTGTTTTCTCAATGAGTACTTCGGGATCGACTTCGGGTGAGTCATACTCGGTACGGCCCACATAATAATCGGCTTCTTCCCGATCTATAATCACACGCACATTACGACCGACTTTCGCATGGTTTACCTCCAACGATATTTCCTCTTGTTCCGACATCAAGGCATCGAGCCGCTGCTGTTTCACATCCTCGGGTACATCATCGGTATAATGGCCGGCCGAGTAAGTGCCCTCTTCCTCGGAATAGGCAAACGCCCCCATACGCTCGAAACGGACATCACGCACAAACTGCAACAACTCTTCGAAATCAGCTTCGGTCTCCCCGGGGAAACCGACCATAAGCGTCGTGCGCAAATGAATACCGGGAACCTCCCGGCGGATACGTGTCAAAAGTTCTTCGGTCTCCTTACGGGTTACATGACGATGCATTCGCGCCAACACGCCATCACTGATATGTTGCAAAGCAATATCGAGATACTTGCAAATATTATCGTGCCGGGCCATGACAGGAAGCAAATCGACCGGAAAACGGTCGGGATAGGCATAATGCAAACGAATCCACTCCACACCGGGAAGGGTGGCCATACGCTCTACCAACTCGGCAATACAGAACCTACCATACAGATCCTTCCCGTAATAAGTCAGGTCTTGTGCGATGATTTGAAACTCTTTTACCCCCCGGGAAACGAGTATTTCCATTTCAGCCAAAATATCTTCCATAGGGCGCGACACATAACGACCTGTAATAATGGGTATGGCACAATATGCACACATGCGATCGCACCCCTCCGCTATCTTCACATAAGCGTAATGCGACGGGGTAGTCAACTCCCGCTGCAAACGCAAATCCTTATGGTAGGCCTCGCCCAAATCGGCCAACAAAGAGGTATAATCGAATTTTCCGTAGAACTTATCGACCTCGGGTATTTCCCCCATCAACTCGGTCATATAACGTTGGGAAAGACACCCCATCACATAGAGCTTCCGTATCTTACGACGGGCTTTCGCCTGTACGCACGAAAGTATCATATTTACCGACTCCTCTTTGGCATCACCGATAAATCCGCATGTATTGACGACCACGATTTCGCCTTTCACTTCGGGGGCATCGTGATACACATCATAACCGGCTTCACGGAATTGACGCATGAGAAACTCCGAGTCGACCAAATTTTTGGAACAACCGAGGGTGATAACGTCGATACGGTTCTTGATCATACGCTCATCAATTATCACCGAACAACGAATCGACAAATTCTCGGCGGCGGAAAGGCTGCAAATCTTCTATTCCTTCACCTAAACCGATATATTTCACAGGGGTCTTGAACTGGTCGGAGATTCCTATCACGACACCTCCTTTGGCCGTACCATCGAGTTTGGTAATCGCCAAAGCCGTTACTTCGGTAGCGGCCGTAAATTGGCGAGCCTGCTCGAATGCGTTTTGCCCCGTCGAACCGTCGAGAACAAGCAACACCTCTTGCGGTGCACCGGGAACGACTTTATCCATTACCTTCTTTATCTTGGTCAGCTCATTCATAAGGCCTACTTTATTGTGCAGGCGGCCGGCCGTATCGATAATCACGACATCGGCATCATTGGCTTTTGCCGAACTCAACGTATCGAATCCCACCGATGCCGGATCGGCTCCCATTTTCTGTTTCACGACAGGAACGCCCACCCGTTCGCCCCATATCGAAATCTGTTCGACGGCGGCGGCACGGAACGTATCGGCAGCACCCAAATATACATTTAACCCGTTTTTCTTAAACTGATAGGCCAATTTCCCGATTGTCGTAGTTTTTCCCACACCGTTTACCCCCACGACCATAATGACATAAGGCCGGGAAGTACCTTTCGGTACGACAAAGTCGCTTTCATCGCCCGTATTGTTCTCGGCCAACAGAGAAACGATCTCCTCACGTAAAATATTTTTCAACTCCGATGTCGAGAGGTATTTATCCCGGGCCACCCGCTGTTCGATACGTTCGATGATGCGCAACGTCGTTTCCACTCCGACGTCGGAGGTTATCAGAATCTCTTCGAGATTGTCCAATATATCATCATCGACAGTAGACTTTCCCGCTACGGCACGCGCAAGTTTGGAAAACATACCCTCTTTGGTCTTGGCCAGCCCCTTATCGAGAGTCTCTTTTTTCTCTTTTTGAAAAAAATCAAAAAATCCCATATCTGTTTATTTTACGTGTACCCCGACTTTCAAGAAAAGCAAGGTACATTTTCTTTTTACTCTTAATCAAAAATTCCTTCGATAGCCTCTTCTTCGAGATTGACCTCGGGTTCCGACAAACTTTCTTTCGGCACATTGGGATCGATAAGCCCCTCGCAAGGAATGAATATCGTCGAGTCGACGGCAAATGTATCGGCCGGAGTGTACATGAGAGTCGAGTCGGCATAAACTTTCTTTATATACAATGCATAGATAGGCAATGCCGTATTGGCCCCTTGCCCGTCGGCCATTTTATCGAAATGAATCGAGCGTTCCTCCCCGCCGACCCACACACCGGTGGCCAGAGATGGGGTAAAGCCCATGAACCAGCCGTCGGAATTGTTATTGGTCGTACCGGTTTTCCCGCCCATCTGCGCTTTAATGCCATACCGGTAACGCAACCGTATACCGGTACCGTGATCGATGACATCGCACATCATAGGCAACATTTTGAGATAGGTCGACTCGCTGAAAACCTCGGACACCTGCGGTGCAAAATCGGTTATTACATTTCCGAAGTTATCCTCGATACGCGAGACATAGATAGGGTCGATGCGCAACCCGTGATTGGAGAAAGCCGTATAAGCCGTTACCATCTCCTCGACCGAGACATCGGCCGACCCGAGACACAACGCCATGACAGGATCGATATATCCCCGGATTCCGAATGAGTGCATCAACCGCACCAAAGATTGCGGAGAAAGACGGCTCATAAGATAAGCCGAAATCCAGTTGACCGACTTGGACAAGCCCCATCGCAACGTAACATACTCACCGGTTCTTTCATTGGTAGAATTGCGAGGTGACCAAACTTCTCCCGTCGCACGGTCGAAAATATTGGGTTGCACATTGGGGGCAAGGTCGCACGGCGAATATCCCTCTTCCATCGCTAGCGTATAAAGATAAGGTTTAATGGTAGAACCTACCTGCCGACGGCTGTCGGAGACCATATCGAATTTGAAATTACGATAATCGATGCCGCCGACATACGCTTTCACATGACCGCTACGTGTATCGACCGACATCATACCCGTGCGCAACAGCGTCTTGCAATACCGAATGGAGTCCATCGGGGTCATCGTCGTATCGAGAGGGCCGCTCCACGAGAAAAGTCGCATCGGTACAGGTGTGGAAAAAGACAAATCGATTTCTTCATCGGTGGCATCATTGGCTTTCAACACCCTGTATCGCTCGCTCTGCTCTTTGGCCCGATTCATGATCGCTTCGACCTCATCGGGTGTAAGATCTTCGGTAAAAGGCCCGTAAGGACTATTGCGTTTCTCTTCCTCGAAACGGGGTTGCAAATGCCCGCCCAAATGCTCGGCGACAGCTGCTTCGGCATAAGCCTGCATGCGGGTATCGATGGTCGTATAGATTTTCAAACCGTCGGTATAAAGATTATAGGGTGAACCGTCGGCCTTGCGATTTTTCCGGCACCAGCCGTAAAGAGGATTGGTTGCCCACGCAATCGAATCATCGACAAACTGCTGCCGCTGCCAACCACGATAATTCTTGCGGTCGGGTTCGCGAGCTGTCATCATCTGACGAATATGTTCGCGGAAATAAGGAGCGACACCGGCCTCATGACTGATACGTGTGAAATGGGTCTCAATAGGAAGTGCCTGCAACGAATCTCTCTCGGCCAGTGAGAGATAACCGGCTTTATACATCTGGTCGAGAACGACGTTACGACGTTCGAGCGAACGGTCGGGATAAAGAATGGGATTATACAATCGCGGGTTTTTACACATACCCACCAATACAGCCGCTTCCTCTACGGTAAGCTCTTTCGGCGTCTTGTCGAAATAAATGGTGGACGCCGACTGCAATCCGACCGCTTCAAAAAGGAAATCGAACTTGTTGAGGTACATATTTACAATTTCCTCTTTGGTATAGAAATATTCCAACTGCACGGCAATAACCCACTCGATCGGTTTCTGGAAAAGCCGTTCTTTCACATTTCCGGCCGTCGGAGAGTATAACAACTTGGCCAACTGCTGCGTTATGGTACTACCGCCCCCGGCACTCTTCTGTCGCAGAACACCACGCTTAACGACGGCGCGCAACAAAGCCTTGAAATCGACGCCCGAATGTTCGTAAAAGCGCACGTCTTCGGTTGCCAGCAAGGCATCGATCATCGGCTGCGATATTTGGTCGTAGTCGATGGATATACGGTTTCCCTGTTCGAGATAATACCGCCCGATGGGAACCATATCGGCCGAATAAATTTCGGAAGCCAACTTGTCTTTCGGATTCTGTAACTCCTCGATGGGCGGCATATAACCTATGCGCCCTTTGGAAATGGCATTGAACAGACAGTATACACCGACCAACACCGCTACAAAAAGCACCCACAGTGTAATAACGACCCACCGTGTTATATCTTTTTTCCCGGACTTTTTCTCCGAAACAGAATTGTTTTTCTTTTTCTGATGAAACAACGCAGACATATTCTATCCTAAAATTTTATTCCGCGACACCGGTATGCACGACAATGCCGCTCTATGTTCGCATATCCGTGTCAAAGATAATACAAAATATCTTTCCCCCTATTTTTCAAAGGGGAAGATTATATGTCGACTCTCCGAAAACAGAGTTATTTTGCCTCTTGCAGCGAAAATTTTTCCGCAGCCGCCTTACGGTCGAATTTCAACAGATAGGTATCAGGCGCCGGCAACCGCGAAACGGCAGGAAAAAGCTCGGGATTTTTCTGTATGGCCGGGTAAAGGTACAACGGCGTGGAACTATATCCCAACTGTTCGAGGATCACATAATCGACCTTGTTTTTCACCAAATCGGCAACTACCGCATCGCCATTCTGCGAGAACAGATAACGCATGGGAAAATGCGAAGGGGCGAAATAAGAAAACAGTTCGGGCTTACGGCAAGCAACGACCGTACCAGCCGGGAGTTGTTTTTCCATAGCTTTGGCCAGTTCGAAATAATTGCGGTATGCGGGAGGGAACGGTCGCCGCGCCGCCGCCGATTGCGCCGATACCGGCGTCATCATGGGAATTGCCAACAACAGTAAAAGATATACCCACCGCCCCGAAAAAACAGTATCGAACGATTTCTTGAAAAATCTGCGGCCCACCCACACGATAAGGTTATAAAGACCGAAATAGAAAAACAAAGACAGGAACGGTGCGACGGGAACCACATAACGACTGCCGTTACCGCCATGCCACAAAGCAAAAAGCCCTATATTCGCCAAAAGGAAACCGAGGAAAGGGAAACGAAAATTCTTACCGCCCAACGTCCAGCAACCGTAGAAAATCACCGCGAGCACAAGCAATCCGGCCACAATACCGGTAAATCCCGACGGGTGCTGATAATCGATGGAAAGGAACGGGAAAAGAATTTCACGGAATCCCTTCAAAACCGTCTCGTCGAAATTGGTAATCATCTTCGAGAACATCTCTCCGACACTCGATACCGTACCCATCTCGGGACGCCAAGGATTGACCGTCATGATGGTTCCGAAATAACGGGACTCTATGCCACAATCGGCATTACGCAGCGACCAGGGTAGGAGCATCAGCACAATACCCCCGACTGCGGTAATAGTGGCTTTCCACTCTTTCCGGAACAAGAAAAACAAAACGACGGCAAATAGTATCGACGCTCCTACCGTGCGGACGTAATAAGCCGCCCCGGCAGCCAACAATGCCGCATAAAACCACGGAGAGCGATAAAATGCCGACGGTTTGCGGACAGCATAAAAATAGAGTGCTACAAATGCCGCGACAGTACAAGCCAAATAAAGCATTTCGGACATAGCCATCGAAGCAAAATGCATCAGATGCGGAGAAAAGCAGGCCAACAACATGGCCGTAAGCGCAACTGCCGCATTGCCCGACAAACGGCGGGACAAGCCGAACAGCGCGATCAAAGAGGCAAACAGCAATATCCCGTTCAGTACCTTAAAGAAAATCAGGTTATCGAGACCCAACGATATGAAAAAAGCCAAGAACGCCGGATAACCGGGCGGGAAATGGCTGGCCGGCGTAAAGCCCGATGGCGATACGTTGGAGTATCCATGTCCGTCGGAAAGCGTCCGAGCCAACTGTATGTATGAGGCATTATCGCCGTTCAAGTCGAGTTTTGAATCAAAACAATACTGATACACAGCAAAAAACACGACGGCCATCAACAAAAAAGGGAGATATTTTTTCATCATGATGCACACTATTTATTTTTTAGGAAAAAGTTTCGATTTACATATATGCCATTTGCATAAGCGATACACCAGCGAGACCCTCAGTACCCCCAATCCGTAAATACTGCTGCGCACCATATTTATAGAAGAAGCCTCATCGAAATATTTAGTGGGACACGTTACTTCACCAATCTCATAACCCGCCCAGAAAATCTGCGCCAGCATTTCGTTATCGAAAACGAAATCGTCCGAATCGACATTGTAATCGATAGCCCGCAAAACATCGGCCGAGAAAGCCCGATAACCGGTATGGTATTCCGAAAGTTTCTGATTGAGCAACACATTCTGCATAAAAGTCAAGAACCGGTTGGCCACATATTTTATCCACGGCATACCGCCTTTGCGTGCTCCTTTTCCCAAAATTCGGGAGGCCAGCACGACCGGATAGACATCATTGGCTATAACATAGGCCATAGATGCGATAAGTTTGGGGGTATACTGATAATCGGGGTGCAACATGATGACGATGTCGGCTCCTAATTCCAACGCCCGGTTGTAACAGGTCTTCTGATTACCGCCATATCCCTTGTTCCGTTCATGCACGAGAACTTCCTTGATTCCGAGGCGACCGGCCTCCTCCACAGTATTGTCTTTGCTGCAATCGTCGGTGAGAATGACTTCATCGACTATATCAAAAGGTATCTCGTCGTAGGTCTGCTTCAATGTTTTTTCGGCATTGTAGGCAGGCATCACCACGACGACTTTCTTGTTTCCTATCATACAAAACAGTATTTTACGAAGCAAAGTTATATAAATATCCCGATTTTAGCAATCAATTACATATATTACAAGATCGGAGATTCTTTCTTTTATGTAATGCAGAACATAAAACAGAAATATCGACATAAAAAGAGTGCACGAAAAAGAAATATTTTTCGGAAGGAAACGTTTGTCGAAACATTTTTTTTGTACTTTTGTAATGAGTATGAACGGGGCGATGGAACATAGGGTCATAGCAGCAGTAAGGAGCGGAAGCTCGTTGCAAAGGATTCTATTTTTCTCCACCCTCAAACGCCGACCGACCGGAACGCCCAAAGCGATCGCATCGGTCTTTTTTGTGTCCTATCCTTTCTAATAATAAACGCTATGAGAAGAAACGAGAGTTTAGTATCTATTACCGATTATTCCAAAGAAGAAATTTTGGAAGTGCTGGAAACAGCCAAACTCTTTGAGAAAAACCCCAACCGACATGTCTTGGACGGCAAAGTGATCGCCACCCTGTTCTTTGAACCGTCTACCCGTACACGATTGAGTTTCGAAACCGCCGTAAACCGTTTGGGAGGCCGCGTTATCGGCTTTTCCGACGCATCGACGACCAGTTCCACCAAAGGAGAGACACTGAAAGATACCATCATCATGGTAAGCAACTATGTCGACCTCATCATCATGCGGCACTATCTCGACGGAGCCGCCCGATATGCCTCGGAGGTATCTCCCAAACCTATCATCAACGCAGGAGATGGCTCGAACCAGCACCCCTCGCAGACGATGCTCGACCTTTACTCCATCTATAAGACACAAGGGACTCTCGAAAATCTCAATATCACCATGGTCGGCGACTTGAAGTACGGCCGCACGGTACACTCGCTGCTCATGGCCATGTCGCATTTCCACCCGACATTCCATTTTGTTGCTCCCGAAGAGCTGAAAATGCCCGAAGAATACAAAATCTATTGCGACAAGCTGGGAATTCCTTATGTAGAACATCTCGACTTTACCGAAGACATCATCAATCAAGCCGATATTCTGTACATGACCCGCGTACAACGCGAGAGATTTACCGACCTGATGGAGTATGAAAAAGTGAAAAACGTGTATACCCTGCACAACCAAATGCTCGAAAACAGTAAACCCAACCTGCGTATTCTACACCCACTGCCACGCGTCAACGAAATCGCTTACGACGTCGACGACAATCCCAAAGCATATTATTTCGAACAAGCCAAGAACGGCCTTTACGCCCGCCAAGCCATTATATGCAAAGTTCTTGGAATCAAAATCGAAGACTAAACCTCAAAAAACGCATTTACTATGGAACTCTCGGATAAAGAACTGAAAGTCGCCGCCCTCGAAAACGGCACGGTCATCGACCACATACCCTCGGAACAACTGTTCAAAGTCGTGTCGCTGCTCCACCTCGACCGCCTCGATAAGAACATCACCATCGGCAATAACCTGTGCAGCAAAAAAATAGGAAAAAAGGGAATTATAAAAATCGCCGATACATACTTCAAACAAGAAGATATAAACAAAATCGCGATTCTGGCTCCCAAAGCAAAAATAAATATCATCAAAAACTACACCGTAACCGACAAACAGAAAGTCAGTCTGCCCGACACACTGCATGATATCATACGTTGCGCCAATCCCAAATGTATCACCAATAACGAACCTATGGCGACGGTATTCGATGTAATTGACAAGGACAACGTCGTCGTGAAATGCCGCTATTGCGAACAATCTATTGCGAAAGAAGAAATCAAGCTCAAATAAATTGCACATGGAAAAAGAAATCATCGCTCCTTCGGGAGAAAAGGTCGAGTGGAAACCGGGTACGATGATCTACCCGTTACCGGCGGCACTTATCAGCTGCGGCGCCACCGAGAAAGAATACAATGTACTCACGGCCAGCTGGGTAGGGACGATATGCAGTAATCCGCCCATGTGCTACGTTTCCATTCGTCCCGAACGCTACTCCCACTCCATAGTCGAACGCAATATGGCTTTTGTCATCAATCTCACCACCGAAGGACTGGCCCGTGCTACCGACTGGTGCGGCGTACGTTCGGGCAAAGACTTCGATAAATTCGCCGAATGCGGCCTCACACCGGTCGCTTCCCAAAAAGTTGCCGCCCCTTATATCAAAGAATCGCCCCTGAGCATCGAATGCAAAGTGCGGGAAGTGCTGCATCTGGGCAGCCATGACATGTTCATAGCCGATGTAGAAGGCGTTCTCGCCGATACTGCATACATCGACCCTGAAACGGGAGCATTCGATATGGAAAAAGCCGGACTTCTGGTATATTCGCACGGCCACTATTACAAGACAGGCGAAGCTATCGGAAATTTCGGTTGGTCGGTCAAGAAAAAAAGAGAATGATTTTTTCTCTCCGCCATACATTATAACCCATAAAAAAAGGTTATCTTTGCCACTTCTCAAAAATTCACCGAATTTAAAACTTATAATCACAAAACAATGAAGAGAGACAACGCCATTTTCGACATCATCGAACGCGAACGTCAGCGCCAGATGAAGGGTATCGAACTTATCGCCTCGGAAAATTTTGTCAGCGACCAAGTCATGCAGGCCATGGGTTCCTGCCTGACCAACAAATACGCCGAAGGCTATCCCGGAAAACGTTACTACGGAGGTTGCGAAGTGGTAGACCAGTCGGAACAGCTCGCCATAGACCGGTTGAAAGAAATTTTCGGAGCCGAATGGGCCAACGTACAACCCCACTCGGGTGCACAAGCCAACATGGCCGTATTCATGGCTGTCCTGAATCCCGGTGATAAATTCTTGGGATTGAACCTGTCGCACGGCGGACACTTGTCGCACGGTTCTCCCGTAAATTTCTCGGGCCTGATGTTCCAACCTCTCGAATACGGCGTAAAAGAAGATACCGGATATGTCGATTACGATATGATGGAAGAGGTCGCTCTGCGCGAACGCCCGAAACTGATTATAGGCGGAGCATCGGCCTATTCCCGCGAATGGGACTATGCCCGTATGCGCCGTATCGCCGACCAAATAGGTGCAATCTTCATGATAGATATGGCTCACCCCGCAGGTCTCATCGCAGCCGGACTGCTCGACAATCCGCTGAAATACGCCCATATCGTTACCTCCACCACCCATAAGACACTTCGCGGACCGCGTGGCGGTATCATTTTGCTGGGTAAAGATTTCGATAATCCGTGGGGAAAAACCACACCCAAAGGAGAAATCAAGAAAATGTCGGCACTCCTCGACTCTGCCGTATTCCCCGGCGTACAAGGCGGACCGCTCGAACATGTAATCGCCGCCAAAGCCGTCGCTTTCGGAGAGGCTCTCCAACCCGAATACAAAGAATATCAGACTCAAGTGAAGAAAAATGCGGCTGTCATGGCTCAGGCATTCATCGACAAAGGATATAAAATCATCTCCAACGGTACCGACAACCACTGTATGCTCATCGACTTGCGTACCAAGTTTCCCGAATTGACGGGCAAGGTTGCAGAGAAAGCTCTCGTTGCCGCCGATATTACAGCCAACAAAAATATGGTTCCTTTCGACAGCCGTTCACCGTTCCAAACCTCGGGAATACGCCTCGGTACTCCTGCCATCACAACCCGGGGTGCCAAAGAAGACCTCATGCTCGAAATCGTAGAAATGATCGATACGGTACTGAAAGCTCCCGAAAACGATGCGGTCATCAAGAGTGTGCGTGAAAAAGTAAACGAAACGATGAAGGCTTATCCCCTGTTCGCTTACTAAAAAATATATTCCGACTTCATTTGGGCGGGCTACACACGGTAGTCCGCCCAATTTTTTTACGTTTTTGACTAAAAAAGACACTTCCTTATACATATAATATACTATCTTTGAACGCAGACATAAAAACTCATAAAATAATTTACCATGAAAAAACGACTCATCTTCTTAGGTGCGACAGCACTCTTGGGACTTTGTCGATTCAACGCACAGGCTCAACAATACGACCCACCCTGCGTAGTCGAACAATGGAACCACGCATCGACTCACGACAAGGTAATCGACATCAATTTTTCCGACCCCGATATGCCCGATACATGGAAGGGAAAAACGGGAACAGATTGTCCGTCATACAGCGCGGGCGGGTACTATAACGGTGTTCTCGAAATACCTATATACGAGAACGGACAAACAAGCGAGCATACCTACCCGCTGCTCTTTCACAATTGCACTTTCGCCAATAAAAATTCTTACAACGGTTATGCCGCTGCCACAGCGGCATTTGCCCGCCAGTTCTACGACGGACAGAACGCCACGCAGAAAAACGACTGGACACAGCCGGGACACACCGTCTACCTCGAAGACAGTATTACCTATACCGGAGAAAAACCGAAGCATGGCATAGCCGGTTATGCGCACTTATGCCGCGACGGGGCGACAACCGACTCGACCGGGAACAAAGTCAGTATGCACGGTTGGCTCGAAATCGACCATATACCCTACGTAGAGCGCGTGCAATGGTCATGGTCATCGTCGTCATGGGGACGCGGTGTAAAATGCGATTACAAAATCGGAGACGGCGAATGGAAACCCCTTGTATGGATGGGAAGCAACAAACAGAAAAACGGATATACCGTGTACAGCGATCAAGGTTATTTCATGGAAAATATCATTGACGCACACGACGTTTCTTTACGCTGGCGCATTTGGGACGGAGACCCCGGAACAACGACATTCCAAACCGACGCCGAGGGTAATCCCGCCTTCAATACGGCTATCGACCCCTATGGACAACAACAGCCCGTAAAAATACACAAAATACAAATATTCGGAGATCCGATTTCGGCCGCTCAGGCCGAATATGCCCGGGAGAATCCGGTATCCGATGTCGGAGATATTACTTACGATGACCCCGACGATAATGAGACCGATAACGACCAAGACGGCGATACAGCCTGCACATTCAGCACCGTAGCACAAGACGGCAGCGGCGATTTCACCTCGGTACAGGAAGCCATCGACGCCGTAGCAGAGGGTACGCGCGGAATCATCTTCATACGCGACGGCGTGTATGACGAAAATATCTATGCCGGGACATCGACGGATAAAAACAAATACATCAGCCTCATCGGAGAAAGCCGAGACGGAACGATACTCACTTCTTCGACCGACCGCGGAGAGAAGAATCCGAACAATAACTATCTGGATTGTGCCGCATTGAATGTTTTCGTCAAAAAATTCTATGCCGAAAACCTTACCATACGCAATACATCGGGTAACGTGGGACAAGCCGAAGCACTCTACACGGCCGGAGACGCCCATATTTTCAACAATTGTGTATTGAGCGGTTATCAGGATACATATAAATCGAACTCGGGCAGTCGGGGTTATTTCTACAACTGCCTTATCGAAGGCGCCACAGATTTTATCTACGACAGCGGGCTCGAATGGTTCGAATCATGTACGATCAACTGCGTACCCGGCGGCGGATACATCACCGCAGCAGCCGACGCTTCTCTGAGAATGACAAAAGTCCTCTACCCTTCTCTCTCGAATGAGGTATTCTATGCCGGTCTCTTTTTCAACAACTGCAATATCACCGCCGATGCGGGAGTCGCCGATGGCTCGTACTACTTGGGACGCCCGTGGAAAGAACAGTGTGGTACCGTTTTTATGAACTGTACGCTCGGCAACCATATCAAAAGTGCCGGTTGGGCTACTTGGAACGGTGCCGAAAATTCGGCATCATATTATGAATACAAAAATACCGATCCCGACGGGAATCCCGTCAATATTTCAGGAAGGGCTTCTTGGAGTCATCAGGCCACCGATACCGAATATGAAGCTTATCTCAACACGAAATTTCTTTTCTCCGAACAAAACCCGGAAGAGATATTCGACCCCGAAACTCTTTTTTCGGCCATAAACAAGCCGGCCAACCCTTCGCTCTCGGGCCACACCATCTCTTGGGAGGCATCGGACAATGCTGCGGGATACATGATTTTACGAGACGGGAAATTCGTAACTTTCACAACAAGCAATACTTATAACATCGACGACGAGACCGCCACATGGAGTGTAAAAGCTGTATCGAAACGCGGTATTACAAGCCAAGCCGCCGAATGCAAAGCCCGACTGACCGCCTTCCCCACAGCCGAAGGTTTCGGAAAATACGCATCGGGAGGCCGGGGCGGTAAAGTTGTAACCGTCACCAACCTCAATGACGACGGCGAAGGGTCGTTGCGCTGGGCATTCCAACAATATAAAAACGAACCCTTGACGATCGTTTTCGCCGTATCGGGAGAAATCGTCCTGAAATCGGAAATGAAAGTCAACCGAAAGAACTGGACACTGGCCGGACAAACCGCACCCGGTGACGGTATCGTCATCACACACAACAAAGTGAACTTCGGAAGCTCGGAAAATTTCATCGTACGCAATATCCGATTCCGCATCGGACAAAAAGATGTCAACGGCAATATCATTGCCGAGAACGCCTGCGGAGCCGAGAATTGCTCCAACTTCATCTTCGACCATTGCACATTCGGCTGGTCGGTAGAAGAAAACATGAATGTATTCGATTCACACTTCCACACCGTACAATATTGTATTATACACGAGGGCCTTTACGATGCCGGACACTCCAAAGGAGCGCGCGGATACGGTTGTCAATGGGGAGGTTCTCCGGCCACCTATCATCATAACCTATTGGCTCACAACAACAGCCGGAGTTGCCGTTTCAATGGAGCACGTGGTGAAGACTACGTCGTATATCTCGAATACTTCAACAACGTCAATTACAACTGGGGAAGCCGGTTGGGCTGTTACGGGGGCGAGAACACGGCCAACATCACCGAATACAACGGTATGAATGCCGCACACGAATGCAATTTCGTCAACAATTACTACAAACCCGGGAAAAACACCAGCAGCCAGACTTTCGTCGCCCCTTCGTACAAACGAGATGGAGCTACATCATGGGGACCGTCGCAATGGTACATTTCGGGAAACGTCATGCACGGAAACACCTCTGTTACCACCAATAACTGGAACGGGGTTGCTCCGGACGAAAACTCCTATTCGAAAGCGGAACTTCGCGTCGACACACTCATCATTCCGAAACTCAATTACTACAAATGGACGCTTCCCATGCGTTACGGTGAGTACGACTTCGATACCTATGCCTATGCCGCCGGTGATTACGAAACGGCACAAGAGGCCTATGAAACAGTTCTTGCCAAAGCAGGAACCATAAACCGCGATGCCGTAGAACGCCGTATCGTGGAAGAGGTAAGATCGGGCACGACAACCAATAACGGCGGAAGTAAAGGTAACGGCATCATCGATACGGAAAACGATGCCGAAGGATTCTTCTCCTATACAACCGATTACGTAGTACCGGCAGATAGCGACGGGGACGGAATGCCCGACGAATGGGAAAAGGCTCATGGTCTCAACCCAAATGTCGCCGACAATAATTACGTGAATGCTGACGGCTATACGGCTCTCGAAGTCTACCTCAACAGTCTCATGGGCGAGGTAATGGACGACCAATTTACCAGCGCCATACCGCAAACGCCAACCGATAAATCACCCGTCTGGTACAGCGACGGAATACTGCACACGGGTAACTGCATAGGCAATCGCATTACGATATACAATACTGCCGGACAGGTAATCAGAGAAATGCAAGCCGACAGAGAAACGGTACAAATCGATAATTTACCTACCGGTATTCTTTTCGTAAAAGTTCAGAATTCCGACATGGCGGCACCAACCGTTATCAAAATTATTCGGTAGAGAAACCATGATGTAGAAAACAAACGGCTATTCATTTCGAATAGCCGTTTGTTTTCTACCGTATTTGAGCAGTCATCATTCCGTAGCGGTACAAAAAATATTGCGAAAATTCCAACTTCTTTTACAGCAAAAAGTGAGAAAAGCCTCCACCAATTAGTATATGGAGATTCCTTGCTAATACCTCGGTATAACAAAAGGCAGAAGCCCTCGAAAACAATGTCATTCTGAATGGAACGAAGTGAAATGAAGAATCTCAACCTAAGAGAAAGATTCCTCACACTCAGCCTATCGTCCTCGGTTCGAAATGACACTCTTGTCATTCTGACGAGCGCTGGGAGGAAGAATCTCAAACAAAATACAGCTATCCTTGCCGTATGTCATTCTGAAAGGCTTCGCCTTGAAGAATCCCGTATGGTAAGAGATCTCTCACTTTCGTTCGAGATGACAAGCGTATTATTCTGGGCACAATGTCATTCTGAACGCAGCGTAAGCGGAGTGAAGAATCCCTTACCAAGTGTACAGAACGTGAGATTCCTCGTCGGCCTATCGGCCTCGCTCGGAATGACAATCATGTCATTCTGAATGGAACGAAGTGAAATGAAGAATCCCAACCTAAAAGAAAACAAATATAAGATTCCTCACATACGTTCGGAATGACAATACCCAAAAACAAGGAGAAAAGTAAGATTCTTTGCATCGGACAAGAAATGGCTATTATTCGGATTGAGGCCGAAAAATACCGACACCCCACCCCGGTAATCGCCGTCAAATTCTTTATGCCTCTGCCTTTAAAAAAGAATACGGTAAAAAATAACAGAATATAGGTTTGTCGGAATTACAAAATATAACTACTTTTGTACCCTTGAAAAGTTTGCCCTATTTTTTTACAGCGTAAAAATGAGCGTGAAGAACGGGCTATTTTCGACCGAAAAGAAATCAATAACGACCATCGCCGGGCTCCCTCGTAAAGAGCGTCGGTGAAGAAAGACGTAAGATATGATAAAAGTTACTTTTCCCGATCAGTCGGTCAAAGAATTTGCCGCAGGAACAACTCCGTTGCAAATCGCCGAGAGTATCAGCCAGCGGTTGGCGCAAGAGGTTTTAGCCGCAAGTGTCAACGGTCAGGAGTGGGATCTTTCCCGCCCTATCGAAGAAGACGCCACCCTACAATTATATAAATGGGACGATCCCGAGGGCAAACACGCCTTTTGGCACAGTTCGGCACACCTTATGGCCGAGGCTTTGCAGGAACTTTATCCCGGTATAAAATTCGGTATCGGCCCCGCTATCGAAAACGGATTCTATTATGACGTAGATCCCGGCGAAACGGCAATTAAAGAAGGCGATTTTGCCGCTATCGAAGCCAAAATGATGGAACTAGCCGCCCGTAAGGAAGAGATCGTGCGCAAAAACATCACCAAATCCGACGCACTCAAAATGTTCGGAGACCGGGGTGAGGAATATAAAGTAGAGCTTATCAGCGAACTCGAAGACGGTACCATATCGACTTATACGCAGGGGGCGTTCACCGACCTATGTCGCGGTCCGCACTTGCCCAATACGGCACCCATCAAGGCGGTAAAAATTCTCTCCATCGCCGGAGCTTACTGGCGCGGCGACGAGAAGCGCCATCAACTGACCCGCCTCTACGGCATCACCTTTCCCAAGAAGAAAATGCTCGATGAGTATCTTACCATGCTCGAAGAGGCCAAGAAGCGCGACCATCGTAAGATAGGAAAGGAAATGGAGCTTTTCATGTTCTCCGACACCGTAGGCAAAGGATTGCCCATGTGGTTGCCCAAAGGAACGGAATTGCGCCTGCGCCTGCAATCGTTCCTCCGTCGCATACAGGCCCGCTATGATTATCAGGAGGTCATCACTCCGCCTATCGGAAACAAGCTCCTCTATATCACCTCGGGACACTATGCCAAGTATGGTAAAGACTCTTTCCAACCCATACATACACCCGAGGAGGGAGAAGAATACTTCCTCAAACCGATGAACTGCCCGCATCACTGCATGATCTACAAGAATATGCCCCGCTCATATAAAGACCTGCCTTTGCGTCTGGCCGAGTTCGGTACCGTATGCCGGTATGAACAGAGCGGAGAGTTGCACGGCCTCACTCGGGTACGCAGCTTCACGCAAGACGACGCGCATATCTTCTGCCGTCCCGACCAAGTGAAAGACGAGTTCCTGCGTGTCATGGATATCATTTCTATCGTTTTCCGCTCGATGAATTTCCAAAACTTCGAAGCTCAGATTTCATTGCGCGACAAGGTGAATCGGGAAAAGTACATCGGAAGCGAAGAAAATTGGGAAAAAGCCGAGCAGGCCATCATCGAGGCCTGCGAAGAAAAAGGTCTCAAAGCCAAAATAGAATATGGCGAAGCCGCTTTTTACGGTCCGAAGCTCGACTTTATGGTAAGAGATGCCATCGGTCGCCGCTGGCAGTTGGGAACCATTCAGGTCGATTACAATCTACCCGAACGTTTCGAACTCGAATATACCGGTAACGATAATCAGAAACACCGTCCCGTGATGATTCACCGGGCACCCTTCGGCTCGATGGAACGTTTCGTGGCTGTACTTATCGAACATACCGCCGGAAAATTCCCGCTTTGGCTCACCCCCGAACAAGTTGTCGTCATGCCCATCAGCGAGAAATTCAATGAGTATGCCGAGAAAGTGGTGCGTGAACTCAAACAGAAAGATATCCGTGCCATTGTCGACGGACGCAATGAGAAAATAGGCCGTAAAATACGCGACAATGAATTGAAGAAAATACCCTATATGCTCATTGTCGGTGAAAAAGAGGCCGAAAATAATGAAGTTTCTGTAAGAAAACAGGGCGAAGGTGATAAAGGTTCGATGAAAATTACTACCTTTGCCGAGATTCTCACCAAAGAGGTCGAGAATATGATAAACCAATGGTAATTGAATGGAGAAAAACAACGAAGCTGGGAATAACAACAGGCGAAACATTCCCCCCAAAAAAGACGGTGTAAACCAGTATTCTATAAACGAAAGAATACGGGCTCGTGAAGTCCGCCTTGTCGGAGAAAATGTAGAACAAGGAGTATTTTCCACACATGAAGCTCTGCGTATTGCCGAAGAACAAGGTCTCGACTTGGTAGAAATCTCTCCCAATGCCGTGCCTCCCGTTTGCCGTATCATCGATTACCAGAAGTTTCTCTATCAACAGAAAAAACGCCTTAAAGAGCAAAAGGCCAAATCGACAAAGGTCGTTGTCAAAGAGATACGTTTCGGACCTCAAACCGACGACCACGATTATAACTTCAAGCTCAAACATGCAAAAGGATTCCTCGAAGAAGGAGCCAAAGTAAAAGCGTATGTCTTTTTCAAAGGCCGATCGATCCTTTTCAAAGAACAAGGCGAGGTATTGTTGCTGCGTTTTGCCAACGATCTCGAAGATTACGGCAAAGTGGAACAGATGCCGGTTCTTGAAGGTAAACGCATGATTATCATGCTGACCCCGAAGAAAAAATAGAAAATGAGGAAACTCAGTTATCATAAAATCAAAATTAAAAATTAGCAAAATGCCGAAGATGAAAACTAATTCCGGTGCCAAAAAAAGGTTTGCCCTTACCGGATCAGGAAAAATCAAAAGAAAACACGCTTTCAAAAGTCATATTCTGACAAAGAAGACGAAAAAACAAAAAAGAAATTTGACGCATTTCGGTCTCGTCGATCACGCCGACGTAAAGAATGTAAAAGAGTTGTTGTCTTTGAGATAACCTCTGATACCGAAAATTTCATTCAGTCTTAAAAAAGCGATTTTCTAACAAAGCAGTATTAACCGAATGCATTAGCCCGAAGAGCTTCTCGAAAAGAGAAGACGCTAACATTCAAAACAAGTAAAACTATGCCAAGATCAGTAAATCACGTTGCTTCAAGAGCAAAAAGAAAAAAAATTCTGAAACTTACCCGTGGATATTACGGTGCCCGTAAAAACGTATGGACCGTAGCCAAGAATACATGGGAAAAAGGTCTTACCTATGCTTACCGTGATCGCAAAGCCAAAAAACGTAATTTTCGCGCTCTTTGGATTCAGCGTATCAACGCAGCAGCCCGTCTCGAAGGCCTTTCGTATTCTAAATTGATGGGGGCTCTTCATAAAGCCGGTATCGAAATCAACCGCAAAGTTCTCGCCGATTTGGCCATGAACAATCCCGAAGCATTCCGCGCTATCGTACTTCAAGCCAAGAATGCTTAAATAAGAGCAATTTGATATGAAAAATAAGCGTTCTCTGTGGAGAACGCTTATTTTTTCTCTCGAAAATTTGTTTTTCCCGATTTATTACTATATATTTGTCATAGTCAATTACGGTAAAGACATAAGATTGCGTCGTATTGGATTGGGAAACTCTTCAAATCTTATGAAATACCGAGACAAGCTTTTTTCTCCAATGGCGGGGCACGCCTTTATGGTATGCTTAGCACGGTGGATTACAAAGGAGGAAAGGCACTCAAAACCTGTCATTCGGAGTTTCATCGCATCATACGGCGCAATCTCTTTTTTATCTTTTATTATAGTGTCGACAGATGCCGACATTTTTTATTTATGAATCCGGCCTATACGGTATTTTTTCTCCGATTGCCTCTCCCTTTATTGAATAGAGATATTAGAGAGCCACTTACCTCGTTGTCGTACAGCATGATATTTTAGTAATGAATTCTGAATATATGGAAAGATTCTTATTGTTACTCTTGCTTGAAAGGTGATTCTTTCTCTCTTGTGGTCGTCAGAATGACAACGTTTTCGAGGACTGTCACCCCTTGTCATTCCGAGCGAGGCCGGTAGGCCAACGAGGAATCCCTCACATTTTGTGCACTTGGTAAGGGATTCTTCACTCCGCTTACGCTACGTTCAGAATGACATCGTACCACAAGAGTCTCATAGTGGGTAGAGACGCTTCGCTATCGTCCTAGCATGACAATCAAATGTCATTCCGAACCGAGGTCTGTTGACCGAGTGTGAGGAATCCCGTGTACTTTTTGTTTGAGATTCTTCAAGGCAAAGCCTTTCAGAATGACATACGGCAAGGATAGCTGTACTTTATTTGAGATTCTTCGACGCTGTGCGTCTGACATGTACTTTGGGAAATTCTTTCTTACAGTCGCTGGAACGACAATAGGGTCAATCGCTAAGGCGTTTAATGACATTATAGGCCGACACGACACCCAATTCTCCGGCTTTGCTCAAATCGGCTATTCCCTCATCGTTCTGTCCGAGATAGATATAGACGAGACCTCTATTATAATAGGCTTCGGCAAAATCGGGATTGCGTTCGATCGCCGCCGTATAATCGGCAACCGCTGCTTTGAAATCCTGCCTACTGCATCGTACATTGGCTCTATTATAATAGTTATAGGCGAAATCGGGGGCCAAAGCAATCGCCATGTCATAATCGTGCAAAACCATTTCATACTCGACACTCGACGGCTCCCTCACCAAGCCGAGATCGGAAAGTTTGCTCGGTTGTGCCTTCACGCCGGGCGTCGATGATATGGAATATGACGCACGACTCTCGGGGTTCGTCGTTGTAGAAAGAAGATAATCGATCTGCTTATAGCGGACATACGCCCGAAGGAAATAGGCGAACATGAAATCGGGACTCAACGCCACAACTTGGTCGAGGTCGGCAAGCGCATTATCGAAATCCTGTAACAACATGAAGTCGATCGCCCGACCAAAGTAAGGAACAGGATTGGACGGATTGATACCGATAAGTCGCGAATAATCGGATACAGAATTGAAATGCGACAAAGCCTGCAACGAATCGAGCGGTTGGGCCGTATTGGAAAGCAAAAGACGCTTGCCGAACAACCGGGCACGATTGAGTTCGGCCAACTCGGGCACATAAGAAACATTCCGTCGCACGGCATCGCCCTTCTCATAGTAAGTAAGCGTAAACAGCGGGAATATCTCGACCTTCTGCGCACGGTCTTGTATACGCCCACGTATTTCACTGGTGTATTCTTGTTCTACACCGGCTGTATTGTCGGCGACCAAAAGGCGATCGAATTTATTGATATTTCGATCCGACTCCTTCCGCACTTTATCTGTATCGCTTTCTGTTCCGTCATCGTTCCGAACAATATCGGAACGGCGTTTTTTCGATTCTTCATAAAGCGTCATGGCCCGTTCATAATCTTTTTTGCCGCCGGCCATATCGCCTGACAAACGTTTCGCCTCGGAGCGGGCGTAAAATCCTTGATAAAAATCGGGATAAGCTTCGAGCACGGCATCGAAATCTCCTACCGCAGACCGGTATTCGCCCAAATCGCTCAACAAAATAGCTCGATTATAACGGGCAATAAGGTTATCGGGCTCCCGTTGCAAATAATAATTGAAATCGGCAAGGGCATCGTTTTTCGCTCCGACTGTCAGTGAGAGCAGTCCCCGATTATAACGGGCAATAAGATTGGAGGGTTCGAGACGGAGTACTTTATCGTAATCGTCCATCGCCCCGCGCAGGTCTTCACGATAATAACGTATCAGCGCCCGATTGATATAATACGAAGGGGTATTCGGTTCCAAACGCAAGGCCTTGTCGATATCGGTCAAAGCCGCATCGTAATCATGCTTATAAATAGCCGTCAGTACGCCACGCTGCGCATAGGCCTGCGCCCGGTACTTATCAACCTCTATGGCTTTGTCGAGATCGGCAAGAGCTGCCAATGTATCTCCACGCATAATGCGATACTGTCCCCGGCTTACATAGGCATTGTAATAAGAGGGGTGCATGGCGATAAGCCGGGAAAAAGAACTGTCGGCTTGGGTATATTGTTCAGACTGAACTTCGGCGATAGCCTTATTGAGCAACATCTGCCTGTTTTCGGGGGCATAACGCAAGCCTGCCGCATAATCATCTATTGCTCCCTGATAATTCCCGGTATTCTGCCGGGCGATTCCCCGCACCTGATAGGCATCTACAATAAACGGATTCCGCTCGATCGCCTCGGTCGCATCTTCCTCTGCCCCTCTAAAATCTTCGAGGCTCAACTTGGCAACCGAACGATAAAAATAGGGATCAGCCAAATAGGGTTTTACTTGTATAACCCGATTGAAATACTGTATAGCCAACACATAATCCTCGAAATAAAGCGCATTGCGACCGATATAGGTAATGCGTTCGGTATTGAGTTGAGCCGCCGCCTGCCATATGCAACAAGGCAACAGCAACAGATAGAGAAACAGACATCGGCGCATGGTTTTACACATCATTTGTATCGGCTTGCCGCAACTTACCGCAAGGCTGTACAAATGTACATATTTTCCGACAAAACTATTAGCGTATAACAGTTTTTATGGCTTTTCTCCCGAGCGATAACGAATTGACAAAAAAGGCAGGCTTTTACACAGAGAAAGAAGTCTGAATCGTAAAAATTTTTTTAAGCCTGTACCGTAACCGGCTTACGGGTAAAGATTGTATATTTGTGTGCAGAAAAAAGCCTGTTATTATGAATGAGAATTTTATCATAACCATCGGCCGGCAGTTCGGAAGCGGAGGCCGGGAAATCGGGAGACAACTTTCCCGACTCATGAATATCGACTATTACGATAAGGAGTTGATGCAGGAAGCTGCCAAAGAGAGCGGCATCGATCCGCATTATTTCGAAAAAGCCGATGAAACGACACCGACGGGTCTCTATCACGCCATGTTAGGTTTTTCTTCATTCAATTATGAGGGGTCGCTTTGCAATGAAAACATCTTCAAGTTGCAAGCCGATGTGATACAGAATATCGCCCGTAAGCACTCTTGTGTCATCGTAGGCCGTTGCGCCGATTACATCTTACGGGAAAACCCGCGTTGCATTTCGGTATTCATACATGCCGCCATGAACGATCGTATCGCCCGAATTCAGAAAAACGAATTCCTGTCGGAAAAAGAGGCAATGGAAAAAGCGATGAAAATCGACAAAAGAAGAGCCGGGTATTACAACTTTTATTCCGACAAGGAATGGGGTGTATCTTCATCGTACGACCTATCGGTAAACTCCTCTATTTTAGGGCCGGAAGAAACGGCTCGCCTGATACGGGATTTCGTAGAAAAAAGACTTGTCCAACTCGACAAATACGGTGCACTCCTTCCCCCTCAATAATACAACGTCGCCAAAATGCGGCGGTCTCCTCCATAATCACGGAACTCGCACAGATAAATACCCTGCCACGTACCGAGAGCCAGCCGACCGTCCCGAACGGGTATAGTGAGCGAGGGGCCGAACAACGAGCTCTTGACATGGGCAGGCATATCGTCGTCTCCTTCCAGCGTATGGGTATAATAAGATGCTCCCTCGGGAACAATGCGATTTACGGCCGACTCGAAATCGGTGCGTACCGAAGGATCGGCATTTTCATTGATGGTAAGAGCCGCCGAGGTATGCTGGATAAAAAGATTGAGCAAGCCGGCATCGGGCAATTCGCCCAACGTCTTTAATATCATGCTGGTTATCAAATGGTATCCCCGACAACGAGCCGGTATGACGATAAGTTGCTGACGTATCATAAATGCAAAGATTTTCCACGAGCAAAGATACAAATAAATTTTTAGCATCAAAATCACCGTTATTCAAATAAAAAAGCTACCTTTGTAGCACAAAAAGAGACATTTTCAACTCATTAATGATAAAATACATAACAAAATGAAAAAAATGAGAGCAGCCATCGTTGGTTATGGCAACATTGGAAAGTATGTACTCGACGCATTATCGGCCGCACCCGATTTCGAAATTGCAGGTATCGTTCGCCGAGATGCGACTAATGTCCCCGATGAATTGAAAAATTATTCTGTCGTTTCCGACATCGACGAATTGAAAAATATCGACGTAGCCGTATTATGCACGCCGACGCGTAAAGTCGAAGAATTCGCCGAGAAAATACTTGCACGAGGTATTCATACGGTCGATAGTTTCGACATACACACACAGATAGCCGGCCTCCGCAATCGACTCGATGCCATCTGTAAAAAACACGATACCGTAGCAATCACAGCCGCCGGCTGGGATCCGGGTAGCGATTCGATTGTGCGAGCCCTCATGCAAGCTGCTGCCCCCAAAGGCATTACCTATACCAATTTCGGTCCGGGTATGAGTATGGGTCATACGGTTGCCGTAAAAGCCGTAGAAGGTGTAAATGCCGCCCTCTCCATGACCATTCCCTTAGGGACAGGTATTCACCGCCGTATGGTATATATCGAGTTGAAAGACGGATATAAATTCGACGACGTAGCCAAAGCCATCAAAAGCGATCCTTATTTCGTAAACGATGAAACACACGTCATGCAGGTGGAATGCGTCAACGATCTCCTTGATATGGGACACGGCGTACACATGATACGCAAAGGCGTATCGGGAAAAACGCAAAACCAGATTTTGGAGTTCAACATGAAAATCAACAACCCCGCTCTTACGGCACAAATCCTCGTAGGTGTGGCTCGGGCATCGTTCCGCCAACAACCGGGTTGCTATACGATGATCGAAATTCCCGTCATCGACATGCTCTACGGCGAGCGCGAAGATCTAATCAAACATCTTGTTTAATTCCATCTCATGTTGATCGACGCCATTACTTGGACGGCCGACCCGGCGATATTCTCTATCTTCGGGCGTGAAGTTCGCTGGTACGGACTCTTTTTCGCCGTTGGATTTCTCGTGGGCTATGCCATAGAAGAGCGCATTTACAAGCACGACAATGCCCCTGCCGGGTGGTGCGACAAGGCTTTCATATATACAATCGTAGCGACAATCATCGGGTCTCGACTGGGTCATTGCCTATTCTACGGTTGGGAATATTATTCGGCTCACCCGCTGGACATTCTTAAAATATGGGAAGGAGGACTTGCCAGCCATGGAGGAACGATAGGTATCCTCATCGCTCTTTACATTTTCTCCCGAAGGGTTACCCACCGCGATATGTTATGGGCCGTCGACCGGCTGGCTATTCCTACGGCCCTTGTCGGCGCCCTTATCCGCATGGGCAATCTCATGAACCACGAAATCTACGGACATGCAACCTCTTTGCCTTGGGGCTTCCGATTTATCGAAAATGTGAGTGTGTGGCATACTTACGGTGCACAGCCCATCTTCACCGAGCCGTCGCACCCGACGCAAATCTATGAAGCATTGTGTTACCTCGCTGTTTTCGGGCTGCTCATGTATATGTACTGGAAACGTCGTGCGGGCGATCGCCCCGGACTGATACTCGGGGTCTTCTTCGTCGGCGTATTTCTCAGCCGCTTCTTCATCGAGTTCGTCAAGAACGACCAAGAAGCCTTCGAGGCCGATATGCTCCTCAACATGGGTCAATGGCTCAGCATACCTTTCGTCATCGCCGGTGTATGGCTTATCGTCAGAGCTTTGCGACGGCCTATTGTACCGGGGCGTATCGAAATACCGGTATCTCGACAAAAGAAATAATAATCATTCGCTGAGCATCAGCGACATGTAAGGAGTCGTATCGATTTTTTCGAGAAACAACCATCGGGTCAATGTCCGAATATCGAAATCATAATCACATACGGTATCTGTTCCCGATAACGAGAGGGGTTGCTTTTCTGAGCACCCCTCTTTTATCGTATATATCCCCGAGTTGGAAGGCAAGATATCATCTCTCAGACGTATCGTATGCGTCCTGTTCGGATAAGCATCGGCATACCGGCCGAGCAGTGTTTCCGCATCGACGATACGCATCATGCCCGATGCAACCCTTTCAGACGACTTCAAAGCAAATCCCGATAAAAGGGAAGGAAGGGTCTCTCCGACTTCGCTGCCGTCGGGCAACGAAAATGTCAACCGTCTCGGCGAATACCGACGACAAAGAGCCGAAATGATTCCGACCATCGCCATTTCTCCGTCGGCACAAACATCGAGAATAATCAACGAGTCTCCCCGGGGAACCACAACGGCTGCCGTAGCCGTTCCACCGACCGAAGAGGCCCAAACATCACCTCCTGCCAACCGTACATCGGTACGAATCACCTCGAAATCATCGGCATCATGCAACACGCTGCAAGAATACGCCATCGTGAGCCGACGCCATTCCGCACTCAACCACTCGCTATTGAACGTATTGTCGAGCGCAACATCCGACGCTGACACCTCCCCACTTATCTCATAAAGATATTTCCGGCAATAAAATGTCGTTTCAAATCCGAAACGCCCGTAATAATCATACAGAGACGCCTCGGCCGGAATCAGAGAAACCAGCGAGAATCCCCTACGACGCAACAAGGTAAAAACATGAGTCATCAACGCACCCATGAATCCGCGACCGCGCTCTTCGGGATAGGTCGACAATCCGGCCCAATAAGACAACGCCTCTTCGCCACCCCACAACGACAGTGTATATGGCAGATGCTGCAATGCCGCACAAAGTTTCTCTCCGCGAACGACGACACAACACCTATCGGGAGAAAACTTGCGGGAAAAGAAAAGTTCGAGAAAACGGGGATCGTCATGGAAACAGGTCTGCCACAAATCCATAACAGCCGACTTATCTGCGGCTGTTGCCCGACGCAATATCAACGGATCGGAAATAGCCGTACTCCCGGATAAAATCTGTTCCTTGTCTCTTGTTCCACTATGCGAATAAAACGCAGCCATCTTTTCCTGCAAACGGAACGGTTGATACGAAAGTTTCGCCTGCCGTAAACCGGGTATGCCGAGATCTTCTTCCCGATTGACATATACATACGACCCGGGTATAGAACGGACAAACTCACGGTTGATCATCGCATACGCACCGTCGACAGAGGCATCGGCCTTCTCGACATGGACACCAAAGGTATCGTGCGTAATAGGCGACCCATAGGTAAATGCCACCATCTTATCGCCGACCCACAATGTACCGCCTTGCAAACCCAACTCATCGAAATGCGTCAATGCCCGGGTTATAGCCTGGCGTTCGTTCGACAGGCCTTCGGCATACTCGGGCTGACTACCCTCTAACCACAATTTTCCAAAACGCAAACATTCGGGAACCAGCTCCGGTGTAAGAGGCAAATAACGATAATCGGGGTATTTTTTGACAAACTGATTGATATGATTTCTTTTCGATTGGTATCGTTTTCCCGAGAGTGTCGCCAAATCTTCCCTCAAATAGATGTAATCGGCATAATCACGCTCGACAACAAAACGAAACCGTTCGGGAAAAGCATTGTTCAAGGCCGTACGACCTTCTTCCGAGACACCAAGCAAACATAAGGTATGTCCCAAATTCCGGGCATCGGCCTGCAACATTTCTATACTATCCCGCAATGGTAATGCTCCTTGCGGAATCATATAAGCGGGACGATGATTATCGATATAAAACCGCACAAACAACGTATCCTCGACAACAGCATACTCGCTGTCATAAAGGAAACACCAACTGTACATATTGGCAAAGGCAAAATCGCAATTACGATAAAGCCCGGACAACGTGTAACGAACGATTTCAGATCGCGATTCAAGAGTGATAGGACGAAATGATATTTCCATACGAAAAAAGAACAAATGCGAAGATACAAGGTTTTGGCGAGCCACATTCTATTTCGGGAACTTTTTTAGATTTTAGAAAATATTCCGCCCCATAAATTCATCAGACAATATGCTCCTTACAGACGCTTTCCATGTGGCTCGAAAATATCCCTTTCCCCAACCCCCAATATTATTCAAACAAAGAGGTCGTACCTTTACAGATACGACCTCTTTTCAATTATAATATACAGGGGATTAATCGATTTCTTCATCAGCTTCGTATCCACCCATTTCGCGAAGGGCGTTTTTCAACATGACATACTGTTGGAAGAGGTGGTTTACAGGCACTTCGTCTTGCGTATAGTCATGCATCGGGCTTTTGAGGAAGAAACTCAAAAAGCGTTGTATACCGTAACGTCCGGCACGAGCTGCAAGATCGCTCAGCAAGACCAAATCGAGGCAAAGGGGTGCAGCAAGAATAGAATCGCGGCAGAGGAAATCGATTTTTATCTGCATGGGATAACCCATCCAACCGAAAATATCGATGTTATCCCAACCTTCTTTGTTATCGTTACGCGGGGGATAATAATTGATACGAACTTTGTGATAATAGTCGGTATAGAGATCGGGTTGTTTTTCGGGAACAAGGATCGATTCGAGCGTCGAGAGTTTGCTCACCTCTTTGGTATGGAAATTGGCAGGCTCATCGAGAACCAATCCGTCGCGATTACCGAGAATATTGGTAGAGAACCAACCCGACAAACCGAGGCAACGAGTACCGATAATAGGTGCAAATCCCGATTTCACAAGGGTCTGACCGGTCTTGAAGTCTTTACCGGCGATAGGCATTTTGGTCTTCTCTGCCATTTCCCACATAGCGGGAATATCGACCGTCGTATTGGGAGCGCCCATAATGAAAGGAGCGCCTTCGGCCAAAGCGGCATAAGCGTAACACATCGAAGGTGCGATATGCTCCCGATCGTCTTCTTTCATAGCCTTTTCGAGATCGGCGAGGGTATTGTGTACCGTCTTATTGTAGGGTACGTAAATCTCTGTCGATGCGGCCCACAGCACAACGATACGAGAACAATTATTTTCGGTCTTGAATTTACGAATGTCTTCACGCAATTGCTCGACCATTTCCCAACGAGTAGCGCAATTTTTCACATTATCACCGTCGAGACGTTTGGCATACTCGCGATCGAAAGCTGCCTTCATCGGGACGATTTTCTGCAACTCGTCTTTTACAGGATTGATGTCTTTCTCTTTCAAAACCTCGGCATTGATGGCCGACTCATAAGCATTGGCAGGATATACGTCCCAACCGCCGAATACGATATCGTTCAACTGAGCCATAGGTACGATTTCATTATAATGCAGGTACTTTTTGTCGGCACCGCGTCCCACCCGTATCTTGTCATACTGAGTCATCGATCCGACCGGTTTAGCCAGCCCTTTGCGAACCATTAACACACCAGTCATAAACGTCGTTGTAACGGCTCCCAAGCCAACACACAAGACGCCCAATTTACCGTCTGCCGGTTTTACATTCATTTTTTCCATTTTCTTATCAAAATACTTTTTCCTTTTTTCTAAATTCCTGCAAAATAATTGCGACGACAAAGATAACTCTTTTTTTATTAAAAAACAGTTTTATCTATTTCTTTTCTCCCGTATATTCCGACAACAAATTGCATTACGATAAAACGAGCATCAACGACGACAAAACGACCAATTATGTATCAAAAAACGGATAATCCGTATAAATTGTTCATGGCAAAAATCAAATCGTACGACCATCCTGCTTTTTCAATTTTTCCAATCTTATCCCTATGCTCAATGCCATACAATCGGCTTTGAGTAAATGTGCTTTTACCTGATAACCGATGTACACACATTCCAGCCCCGGAATAGTGTAACGCAAACCCAACGTCTCATAATAAGGCTTCTCTTTCTCGATCGGGATATACTTGTACTGCCCCTTATCGAAATCCTGCGATTCGACACCCATTTTCCGGAACAGATAACACCCGAAACTGAAATAGAGAGAAAAACGTTTATAAAACACTTCATGCCGCAAAGAAAGCCCGACCGAATGCGGACTATATACCAATCCCTTCATACCCTTCTCCTTATCCACCTCTTTCAAACGATCGGCATAAGGCATATACATGTAGTCGAGACCTATTCCCGAAGCGTATTTCAACCGATACCGGAACATAGGTGCAACCGTAGCCGTAAGAGCCGAATAAACGGGGAAAACCGATGTACGGTAACGCGGATCTTGTGGAGAAATCATGTAATAATACAAAAACCACTCGTCTATCAGAGACTTGGCCGCCCACCCGACAGAAAGATCGCAATAGAAATATTTGTCGAAAGCTTTTCCCTGCCTGTTCCGAACAGGGAATGTCAACTTTTCAGGAACAGGGTAATAACGCAAACCGGCCGACAAACCGACCGTATTGGCCCCCTTATTGGGGCGATCCAATGCTCCGTTCGAAAAATGTTTCAAATCGACGCTCGCATAGAGTTCCCAATGCCGTGCCACCCTATATTTTCCCTGCAAACCCAAACCGAAATAAACGGACACTGGAGAACCGATCAACTCGTTATCGACATTATCGACACGATTATACGGGCGCGTCGACAATCCGATACCGTTTTCCAACGAATATGATAACGAAAACCGACCCGACCTCACAACGTCTCGTCTGAAAGCGCCATAAGCAGCTACCATATAACCAAGTCCCGAGATATAAGGCGCATGCTTATTTTCCTCGTGTAAACGTATATGACTATAATCGGCCAACAGAAAGCCACCTTCGAGCATAGGGTATCCGAAAGCGTTATCGTACAAGCTGCTGTCTTCCGGCAAAGCCCGATATGCGGCATTCAGCGTATAAAAAAGCGTACGATGGGAATGTATGAGTTCCCGGGCATAATCATCAAGCCCCAAAAGATAAGCCCACCCGGCCGTAGCACCCAATGACACCCGACGCATTTTTTCCGACTTATCCCGAGCCGAAAGTCCTTCGCAGATAAGAAATATCCCGATAATAAAAACAATGACTTTACGCATAATCTCACCTATCAGAGCTATCCGATCTTCCCGAGACCGAGCTCGGTTCATTTCATTTTTTACATGCTTGTTTACAAATATATTGCATTTTAATATATATCTATATATGCAGCAAAAAGTTTTATAAAAAGCAGCATTCTTTACCCGAAATTTCTGTAATAACACGATGATACGGCGATTGGTTTTCATCGAAAAGGAGTATCTTTGCGGCCGTTTTTATACACCAAATACACTTGGGCATGACCGACATCTGCTGCATAGGACACATCACGCTCGACAAAATAATTACCCCGCAACACTCCTCTTACATGCCGGGTGGAACGGCTTATTATTTTTCCCGAGGTATAGCCAGCCTGCACGCCCAGACGGGCTATAAACTGATAACCGCACTGAGCAGCAAAGAGTATCCGGTCGTCGACGAATTGCGAAAGGCCGGCATCGACGTAGATGTACTGCCGAGCCGGCATACCGTTTATTTCGAAAACCGGTATGAAGAGAACAGCGATAAGCGCACACAGCGGGTTCTGGCAAAAGCCGATCCCTTCACCATCGATGCCTTGCGCAAAGAAAATGCCCGTTTTTTTCACTTAGGCAGCCAGCTGGCCGACGACTTCCCGACAGAAGTCATCGAGTACCTGTCGGGAAAAGCCATTCTCTCGGTCGACGCACAAGGGTATCTGCGGGAAGTAAAAGGCGACAAAGTCTCCCCTGCCGACTGGCCAGAAAAACAGGAAGTCCTGAAATACATCGACATTCTGAAAGTAAACGAGCATGAGGCCGAAGTGCTTACCGGTTACGCTGACCCCAAACATGCGGCAGAACAACTATCGGCATGGGGTGTAAAAGAAGTCCTGCTCACACTGGGCAGCCTCGGGTCTATCATACTCGCCGACGGCCTCTGTTACAAGATACCGGCCTATCCGCCCCGTCAAACAATCGACGCCACCGGATGCGGCGATACGTATGTCATGGGATATCTCTATATGCGGAATAAAGGTGTGTCATACCCCGACGCCGGCTGCTTCGCCGCAGCGTTATCGACACTCAAACTGGAAAAATCGGGTCCCCTGACAGCAACAGCCGAAGAGGCTTACCGCGTTATCGATGCCAACAGATCGAAAGTCGAAATTCTGTAAAAAAGACAAATACCACTCATATATCCCACCCCGTAAAATATAATAGATAATATATCGTAGGGAAAGAATATTTGCCTAATTTTGTATGCCGATAACAAAACAGATATTTATAGAGGAGTTCTATAAATTAAAATATTGTAGTACAGTTGTTTATATGGTTCC
>ERZ779885.880-NODE-880-length-32358-cov-3.206544_pt1 | contig 32358 bp, 21 predicted proteins | sample MGYA00511554_ERZ779885 | MGnify/ENA primary metagenome ERZ779885 (study PRJEB29588, sample SAMEA2160998) | human gut metagenome | biome: human gut; feature: human-associated habitat; material: faeces | place: Denmark | collected 2008/2010 ... | reverse complement strand
CCATCCGTATTGCGCCGGATGTGTCGGAAAGCGTCGCCGGGGGGCTGGTCCACTATCCAGGGACCTTTGGAGAGGAACTGACCCTCGGCGGAAGTCTGGGCAGCCTGACACCGGTATCCACGGCGGACGGCATCCATTGGTTTCTGCCCACTTACCAAAAACTCTCCGATGGGGGAGCATTGGAGGATATTTCCAAGTTCACCATGGAGACGGACCTGAGCCACGGATATACACCGGGGGCCAGTGAAAGCGGAAGTTATGTCTACCTGGACTTCTGGATCGTAGCGCCTACTGCGCAGACGGTCCGGATCGCCACCGGCACTTCTGCCCAGGACACTGCAGGGTCCTTTGCCATGGCAAGGCCGAAAATCCTTTCCGGCGGGAACGGAAATTACACCGTTTCTCCGGAACCCTCCGCAGCGGCGGCCAGCCTTCGGGTGGGCTTCCTGGCGGACGGGCGGACCACTTCTGATTCGGCTATGGTCGCCTATGTGCAAAGCGACGCCTATAACAAAGAGTATCACACCCTGAAAGGGGTTTACCAAAATCGTGGCGAGCAGGCCGACGAGGAGACCGCCGCCCGCTTTACCATCTACGAGCCGAACGGGGACCTGCATCCCCAGGGCCAAACGGGCGTTTACAATATCACAAAGCCCATTGGCCTTCTTGGAATGCAGCCCACGGAGATAGACGTGACCGACCGCCTGATGGTCCAGCTTGCAAGCGGCTGGACGCTCAGCGGGGAGGATACGAAAATCTCCCAGGCCCTTGCGGCAGCGCTTCTCCAAGCCCAGACAAAGAATATGGCGCTGGAAAGCGAACAGGCGGTCTCCGATTACTTATTCGACACTTATCTTCAAGGACAGCTGGAAGGCTATGTGACCACCGGCGGCTTCGTGAAGCGTGCTGCGGACCTGAAGGAAGGCGGCACGGCGGAGACCGGCGGCGCCACGGAGGACGTGTGGATGGTTTCCCTGGAGGCCAATGTGCCTCAGCGCATCCGGATGTTCCTTTGGCTGGAAGGTCAGGATGTTGACTGCGGGAACGATGCCATGGACGCTTCCCTGATCTTGAACCTGGAACTGGCGGGAGCCAGCGGGGCAAGCTCGTGAAGCGGGCGGGAAAGATTTTATCCGCCGTCTCCACGGCGCTGCTGGTGCTGGCCATGGTCCTGGCGCTGCTGGTGGCGGTACAGGTCCGGCAGAACGGCTTCGTTTCCCTGGGGGGCAGGAGCCTGTTCCGGGTGGTCACGGGCAGCATGGAGCCGACCATTTCCACCGGAGCGCTGCTTATCTGCCGGGAGACCCCGGCGGAGGACATCCGGGTAGGGGACATCATCTGCTACCGGTCCACGGACGGGGATACCGCCGGTTGGATCATTACCCATCGGGTGGTACGCATCCTGGAAAGCGGCGGCGACATTTACTTCGAGACCAGGGGGGATGCCAATGCGGTGTCCGACGGCGGCTTCGTTTCGGCGGAGGCGCTGGTGGGACGGGTCGCATGGTATTCCGCACCGGACAGCTTTTACGCAAAGGCGGTGAGCGCATTGTCCAGCAAAACCGGCTTCCTGGCGCTTATCCTGCTGCCCTGCCTGATCGGGGCGGGAGTGCTGCTGAGCCGGAGCGTGAGATCGCTGCGGCAGGAGCTGAACGCCCTGCTTCGGTTGGAGCAGAAGGAAGCCACCCAATCGGAATGTTACCGGACATGGGGCATTACCGAGGAAGAATATGCCCAGATGCGCCAGCGCATCTACCGGGAGCTGCTGGCGGAAAAGGACGCCATCATGGAGGCGGTCCGCCGCCAGCTTGCAGAGGAAGAAAACCAGGGGGAGACACATGAACATCAGGTTTTTCAACCCAATACCGGCTCTGAAAAAGACCGGGAGCAGCCTGAAAAGACTGCTGAAAAAACCGGATAACGATGTGGACCGGGCCAAGCGGCGGATATTCCTGCAAGCCGGGGCCACGGTGGGCGCTTTCCTGCTGATCGGGGCCACCATTTTTGGCCTGACCAGCGCATGGTACAGCAATGTGGTACAGATGAACGCCCTGCAGGTCAAGACCGAGCATTTCGGCTTCCAGGGCAGCATCCAGGTCAGCACCAATGAAATTACAGCTTCGCCGGGTGACAGCGGCGTTCTGAATATGACCATCCGGAACAATGGCGAAAAGGCCGTCAATATCCGGGTGGACGCCCAAAAAGAGGGCGTTGAGGCGTTGAAAAAACGCATTTACTGCTATACGGAGCAGGGCGGGAAAAAGACTTACCTGAACAGCCTGAACGGATGGCTCTATACCGGCATTGCGCCGGGCGATACCTGGAATCTGACCGAAAATCAGAACGAGGACCAGGTGAGCGGGAAACCGGCCATCCGGTGGCAGTGGGTCTACGACGTGGAGGGCTATTACATTCAGGCGACCGTAACGACCAAGACCGAGGTGACTGCCGACGGAACCAAGATCGTCCCGGTGTTGACGGACACGGAGTACTTGTTGCCCGTGGAATACGACCTGGACACGGCGGTTTTCGACAACGATGGTCAGCTGGTTTCTTTCCAGCGGCCTGTCAGCGGTTCAGACACGCCAAAGACGGTCACACGGGAGGAATTCCTGGAGGAACTGTTTCAGGCGTGGCGGAAGGACCTGCATTATGTAAAGTCCGGCGAGGGAGCCACCAAGCACATTGGAAACTATTACCTGCTGGATGTGGACAAGAGCGGCAAGGGCGTATGGCTCTACCTGTGCGACCGGACGGCCATTCAGGAAGAAGCGGCTGTGGACATGGCTTTGATGGAAGCCACGGACCCGGCGGATTTCAAGCTGACCCTGACCTTCACGGCGGAGAACAGCGCAGAAGATTCTTAAAAAAGGAGGCGGCCGGGCGTGAAAACCGGATATAGAATTGCGTTGTCCCTGACGCTGGCCGCCCTGTGTGTGGCACTGGTGGCCGTGACGGCAGTGGGTGTGGCTCACGCCCGGTACAACCAGGAAGTCCTGACCAGCACCTTCCCGGTCACGGTCGCAGGAAACGCCCTGCAGGTGGAGATCGGCCCTTGGACGGAGGTCAAGGCGGGCCAGTACGAGGCCACCGTCACTGTGACCAACACCACCGAGGAAACCGTGACCTACGGCTTGCAGGCCCTGGCCTCCCTGGGTCTGGGCAAGGCAGACGTGAAGCTGGCAGACGTTTACACCGGTGAGCGGACAGAAATTCTGCCCGGCTCCGTCGCCGAGGACACCTTCGGCAGTGGCTGGAGTTTCCTGTTCCGGGACAGCCGGGGCGAGGAACTCCGCTGGGAGATTTCCGGCAAGGGAATGCAGACGAAAAAGTTGACGATTTCCGGAGATTTATTGGAAACCACCCTGATCCGTATTCAAATTCGATAGAAAGAGGCAGTGCCCCATGCAGCAGAGAACGAAAAATCGAATATGTCTGCTGAGTGCGGCAGTGCTCCTTGCGGGCAGCCTGGCTGCCGGAACGGGACGGGCCTTTGCCCGGCCAGCCGTGGCCGGGACCACGACCATCCTGGTCAAGCCGGACACCGGCCAACCGGCCCAGGTCCTGTATCTGCGGGATTGGGGCCTTCCGGCGCAGACGGCGGCCAAGACTGAGCCGACGGACCAGACGGCCCTCACCAAGGATGCTGCGGAAGCCACCGACCCCCCGGAGGAAACGCCCCTTCCAAGCCGGACGGAGAACATCACCCTGCCGGAGGGGAAAATTCAGACGGACGCTTACCTGACGGCGACCGCCGGCGATGGTACCCTGACGCTGACTTTGACGGAGGCGGCGCTGGCCCTGCCGGAGCCGACGGAGGCCAAAGTTCAGGTCGGAAACCTGACGATTCTGGTGCCTTTGCTCCTGACGGACCGGACGGACCCCGGCGAAAAGCAGGAATTGGATGTCGGGACCGGGCAGTGGCTGATGATGACCGGGGGTGCGGAACGAATTTATTTTGAAGATTCCGTCGAAGCCCGGTACAGCACGGACCTGGGGGCCACCTGGACGACCCTGAGCGGCCGGACGGACGGCCCCACGGAGGGCGCACCGCTCCTGCTCCTGGACGTAACGACTTCCGGGAAGATCGCCCTTTCCGGGGCGACGGGAACGCCAAGCTTGCAGGAAGCGCCGAATTGGACCCCCTTCCTGCTGGAAAGTGTCGAACAAGAGGTGGAATTGCCGCTGCCGGACCTGGGCGTGGAGCCTACGGTCACGGTGGAGCGCTTGACCGCCGAGGGCTGGGCGGCGGAGGAGAAACCGCCGGAGGTCAAAGTGGAGGGCCAGAAGCTGACCGTCCGGACGCCGGAGGACCAGCAGCCCACAGCGGGCACCTACCGCCTGACGGTAGAATGGACACTGGACAAGAATGTATATAAGCGGAGTGTGGACTTCTTCGTAAGCTACGCCGCCGGAATATAAAAAGTGAGGGAAAAGCCATGGAAAGACAGGAAATGTTGAAATGGAAAAAAGCGGCATGGCAGAAGCTGATGGGTGCCATCGCCATGCTGCTGGTAGCCAGCATCATGATGAGTGCGACCTCCTATGCGTGGTTCGTGCTGTCAACGGCGCCGGAGGTCACGGACCTGACCACCACCGCCGGAGCCAACGGAGCGTTGGAGATCGCCCTGCAGAGCAATAGGGCGGACGGCACGGGCCGTGCGGACATTCTCTCCGGGGTGGGGCAGAGCATTGCCAGCAAGGACGCCCAGACGGCGAACACCTATTGGGGCAACGTGGTGGACCTGAGCAAGGGCTACGGCCTGGAGCATATCACGCTCTACCCGGCCCGGCTGAACCTGAACGGCAGCGAAGTGAACGGCGAAACGGTTTACAGCGTAGCGACGAACAGTATGCTCAGCGTTCCCCGGTTCGGCACGGATGGACGGCTGGTGACGCTGGATAACTCCAAGAGAGCCAATTTCAGCACGGATGGGAATAAGTTTGTCAGCGGCGGAAGCAACTGGGGTGTGAACGTCTGGGGCGCTGTCAGTGAGGACCTGGGCACTGCAAGCCAGAAAACGCTGACCTATAGCCGGAACGACGTGCTGCAGGAAGCACGGGAGAAGGTGGCGAACTACCGGGCCAGCCTACGGGAAACAATGACGCAGACCATTGAAGAGAACTCCTTGGGTATCGTGGGACTTATGGTTACATTTGTACCGACTTTGCCCGATGTTGAGGAGACTGTCTATTATGCGGCTGTCCGGAACTATATTAATGTAATGGATTCGGTGGTCACGGATGCCACGGATGCCCTGCGCTGGGCACTGATGGCCAATGCGGCGGCAGATAATGAGAAATACAACTCCGCAAAACCGGAGGACATGAAAGCCCTTGGAAGCCTGTATGCGGCAGTCGTGACCATGCCATTGACGGGGGATAACTCGATTTACAGTGTTGCGACTGCCAACGGATATACGGAAATTGCAGATGCGGCCCAGAGCATGGCGGTCGCTGTTTCCCGTGTAGCGAAGGCACAGGGATTGATTGAAAAAAAAGACATAACTGGAGCAGGATTCCAACTTATCGTGATAGACCAGACCTTTATGTATGGTCAGCATATTAAGAACAAGGATGCTGTAGTTTCGTTCCAAGATGGATATGCTTACGATCTGACAACGGACCCAAACAGAATTACAACGGACAACACGCTTGGCTTGGCGACAGAGGATACCATTTTTACGGTTGCAGGAACTAATGCAAATGAGACGAATCTGTTTTCTGCAATTGCAACGGTGATCGGTGACTATTCCGGCGAGATGAATGTATGGCTCACATACGAAGAACGGGAAATCGAAAATGAGTACGGCGCCCCCGACACTGAAGAAATCTATGCCTGGGTAGGAGAAGAACCTACGGGAGAAGGTATAACGAGTAGCACAAAGATTACTTACACAATAGAGGCAACAAATGGTTCCGCATACAGCGATTGGACTGATGTCGATAATATCCAGAATACAGATGGCAGTTATCTCACAACGCAGCGCATTGGCACTTTGGGGAATGTTTCTAAACAAATCGCAGGAATCAATGCCACAGGCGACATTCTGTATGTGATCACCCGTAGCGATGTGAGCGCCTACGGATACAGCGTGGACTTGGCGTTCCAGTCCATCCAGGCCACGAACCTGATGCTCCAGCAGGAGGGGATCGTCCGGGTCAGCAGCGACGATTCCGGTAAGGAAAACGTTGCGGCGGCTACCCAGGGTGGCGGCAGCACCGTGGAATTTATCATCCCCGGAGACAAGACCGAGGAACAAATCACGAAGCTGCTCCAGGGCATCCATGTAGTCTTTATGAATACCGGCACCGGCACGATTTATAAGATTGCTGCTATTGACCCGGCCAGCGTCGCATTTACCTGGACGGCGGACCCAGCCCGGAAGGTCACGGCGATCTTGGCTCTGTACGAACCGGCATTTTCCCAGGACGGCGTCATGTCCCTGGGGAACAAGTCCACGGACCAGGTGATCACGGCCCTGACGGCTGATACCCCCTATTATATTACAGCAGTCGTGTACCTGAATGGCGACCAGGTGGATTCCGCCATGTTCTCCGCCCAGGGCCTGTCTCTGGACGGAAAGGTAAATCTCCAATTTGCCAGCAGTGCGACCTTGGAAGCAATGGATTATCAGTTTGTTCAGCCGTGACCCTGGAGCAGAAATAACTCGGAGCGGCAGTTCGTTTTCGGCAAAGGACTAAACTGATAAATTGCATAAGCGAGGATCTCTGCATGAAAAGGACGAGAATGATGAAACAAGAACGGATATTAAAAAAGATTATCCTCCTGCTGCTGATGCTTGGAATAGCGCTGGAATCGTGCGTATTGTTTGCTCAAGCGGCAGAAACGGGAGATTATTCCAATGAAGTTGGTGTACAGCAGCTTGGTGTGACGTACAACTGGACAGAAGAAAAAGATAATTCTGTAACGGTTGCGACGGCAAGCAAAAGTATCACACCGTCTTCGGGCAAATTAAGCGCAACTGTAAAATCAGACAGGGTAGGATATTATAGCGTAGGTGTATTGCAGATTACCCTTACAAATAACTACGAGAGTGATGCAGTCCTTTCATTTGATTGGAATATAACAAAGCCCTACGGGACCTTCAGCGTAGATGGAGACAGTTCAAAGACAGGTAGTTTCAGTAAAAAACTTTCTGAACATGAGGCTGTCACTATAACGATTAAATCTGCACGTACCAAAAACGGAGTAAATACTGGTGCAGGAATGGACATTACCAACATCAAACTGGTTGAGGATGTCAAACAGGTAACAGTGACATTCCTGAAGCCGGAGATTGGCGGCAGTTACACGGTGGATGGAGAGTCAATTACCAGTACAACAAGCAAAACGAGTCCGTCTAACCATGTATATGAGTTGGAAGCAAAGGCAGACAAGGGGTATGTGTTCGCCGGGTGGAAAAATGAGAAAAACGAATACTATTCCACCGAGGAAAGCTGGAGGAAAGCGTTTTCGGATAATGTCAGCATCGGCCCTGCGTTCGTATCGGCGGACAGCGCCCAGTTTGGCGTTGGTGAACAGAAGTTTTTCAATCTGAATGCAGCGAATGCCTATGCGGAAAGCAGCAGCGATAAGACGATTGTCCTATTAAAGGGTGGAACGCTGCCTGCAGAGGACTATACAATATCCTCGGGTGTAACGCTGTACATTCCCTACGATAACAGCACAACAATTAATAGAAGTTCAACGGTTGATGAGAAATACAAGGGGGACACGTCATATCCATGTTTGGTGAGCGGGGATAAACCAACGGCAGGAAAGGCTAACCGAACCTTAACGATTCCTAATAATGTTACGTTGAATGTTAACGGTACTGTCTATGTGGATGGTCAAGTTTTAGCAAATACGGCGAGACCTACTGGCGATTATGGCCTGATCACGTTGGAAAGTGGTTCCCAAATCAGTCTGAACGATGGTGCAAAGCTTTATTGCTGGGGTTATATTAACGGCGACGGCACAGTAACGGCCCATGATAACTCGTCAGTCTATGAGTGCTTCCAGCTGGAAGGCTGGCGTGGTGGGGGTGTCTCTCTGAAGATTAAGGACAATGACCAGCATGTATTCCCGGTCAACCAGTTTTATATTCAGAACGTCGAGGCAAGGTTGGAACTGGAATATGGAGCATCGGAGTATGTGTTTGCAGGCGTTACTGTGGATGTAAAAGTTGCAAAGGCCTATGCATCGACAATAGAGAAGTACATCGGAAAAGATGGGGGCATGTTCCAACCACAATCAGGGTGTACATTGGTGAAAAAATATGTTCCAGCAACTGACCGCACGGTATTTGAAGTCAGGGGCGATATGCATATTGGAACGATGGGGTTAACATTGGTACCTCACTACAAAGATATTTTCGGCCGCATTGTTAATGTGGATGCATTTACCGTAAATTTACAAACTGGCAATTTCGTCCTCCCTATTAACGGGGCCTTTTCTGTGAACATCTATTCCGGTACGACCACGATTATCAAGGACCAGGACTTGTGCCTGCTCCCTGGTGCGGAGTTTACGGTCTCCAAAGGTGCAAAGTTCGTGGCGCAATCCAATATGTATATTTATGACCGAAGTGAATGGATCGACCAGAAATACGCATACGGATTTGGTACCACGGGCAGCAGCGACTTTGCACCGGTCTATTACACGACGGCCAACGGGACGACACACGTCCGCACATCGGCAGACTTGAAGGATGCAACGGTGGATGTCAACGGCACAATGGAGATTTCCGGACACATCTACACCACAGCCAGCGGTGCAAATATTTTCAGCACCGAGGGGACCGGTCAGGTCAAGTTTTTGACGGCTGCCGGTACAGATCAGGTCAAGACATATCAGTATCAGAACAACAGCACGTTCGTTGACATTGCCTGCGACCCTGCACAGCTCCGCAATGGCAATGGCACCTACACGCAGACGGCGGGGGCGCAGGCCGGGTGGACCTACAAATATGACACCGTGGCCCAAAAGTGGTATCGCTTCCGGGTGAAGTACCAGTTCAACGGAAAGGACATCGGCGAGGACCTGATCACCACCAGTACCTCTACCTGGGACGTCAGCTTCGCCACTAATAGCCTGGTAGCTGAGATCATCAGTGGTAAGGGTGAGAAAACGACGGCGACGGTCGCAGACGGAGTGCTGACCGTGAGCGATGTCGTCAGCGACTGCGTTGTGAATATCAAGGGCGTCGCCGCCTCCTATACCCCCTATTTCGTCCTGAATGAAAAGCAGTACGGCATTTACCTCTCCTACGGCGGCACGGCGATCACCAATACGACGAAAATCGGCGAAAAGACCTACTATGTCGTAAAAGCCTGCGGTACGCTGGAATTCGGTAAGGCGCTGGATGCGCCCGAAAATGCGTCCATGGGTGTCACCGGTAACGAGGCGAACGGCATTACCTGGTTCCTGGAGGACACCACCACCGGCGCTCAGGTATTTATGAACACCGTCCCCAAGGGCGAAACGCAAGGTGGCCCGGTGTATATTTACGGTATCTACTCCGGCTATGTGGTCCAGAACACGGATACGGGCAAATATTATACAAATCTGGCCGATGCCGTCGAGGAACTGCCCACAACGCCCAACGGCCATGCCACGTTGAAAATGCTCGCCAACTGCGGCACCTTCGAGGACGAGAGCAAGACCGCTTCCTACTCCTTCATCGCCAATATCACCTTCGACCTGAACGGTAAGGAGGTCTGGGGCTCCCTGGTCAATAATGGCACCCTGACGCTGGACCTGAAAGGCGGCTCCGTGGTCTACCAGACCGGCGCCACGGCACCAAGCAGCACCTACCATGCAAGCGCCCCAATCGTGAATAACGGCACCTTGACAATTCAAGATACGGTTGGCGGTGGCAAGATCACCATTGATGCGATTGAAGACAATGGCAGCTTGCAGAATTATGTGTCGGCCGTCCGGAACCTGGGAACGCTGACCATGACGGGCATCACGGCGGAAACCTCCCAGACCGTGAATGACTATTCCGCAGTGGTCCTGAACTACAACGGCGGCGTGATCAAAACAATCACAGGCTGCCACCTGATTCCCACAAGAGGTTACGGTATTCTCAACTACGGCGCAACGATCACGGAGATCAGCGGCGGCAATATCGACGGAGGTTCTTCCTCGACGCCTGGCCGATACGGCATCCGGAATCATAATCTTCGCACCGGGACCCAGCAGAGTAAAGACGGCTATTCGATTTCCAAGGAGGCAGAAATCGTCACGATCAAGGATGTGCAGATTTATGTCTACCAGTACGGAATCCGCAACTATGCTACGATTAAAAAGATAACGGGCGATACGAGTATTCAGGCGACCAATGGTTATGGAATCAGCAACGAAGCCGGATGGTATTATGATACCCAGGTAAAGTCCTCAACGGAGAAAACGTCCGGCAATGTGAAAACGACCATCTACACCTACGATACGACAAAATACCCGACGATCGATGAAATATCGGGAAATACAACGGTAACAGTTAATGACGGCAGCTATGCACTTTGGAATGCAGGTGACATTGGAAAAATTTCCGGTGATTTGTCCGGAGCTGGTGTAAAACTTACACGGGTAAAAAGTGAAAATGGGCACTATGTCCTGCAAAACAGCGGTAAAATTGGAGAAATTACCGGTAAGGTGACGATTTCTTCAACCAATGGTCAATATGTGTTGAGCCAAAATCTATGGGGTTCCACAAACGCAAGATGTGTTGCCCAGACGTACATTCAAAAGGACGTGGACAAAAATGGCACCTACACGGATGTTGGGGATGTGCGGGATTACACGTTTGAGTACATTGCCCCTGTAATTGGCACCATTGGCGGAGGAGACAGCAAAATCACAATTTCGGGAACATCCAATGTCTTTTACAACTTCGGAACGGTCACGAATATTTTCAATGGTGTAACAATCACTGCAACGAGTTCCAATGCACTGGTGAATGGTACCGGCGGAGGTTATGCTACTTGGCATACTGTTCGGACCAATTTGGGAAATACGAACACACTGAATAACCGGTATGAGACACGTGTTGAGGAGGAAATTACACGGTATCAGGCAGAAATCGGGTCGATTACCGGAAATGTGCAAATCAAGGCAAACGGGAATTCTGCAATACAGAATGGCGGTAAAATTGGGACCATAGGCAATGGAGCTACTCTGGAAGCAAGCGCTTCTGTTGTTGCAAATACCGGCGTTACGCATACACGGCTTCAGAAAGTCTACTTGGGGTACAATGCATCAAGTGCATTTTCAACTTCAGCTGGCAGTGATGGAACGAAGGACTATGGATTTGAGGCTCGTACTGCTGAAATTACGAGCATTGACAATGCAACGATTCGGGCGAGGACAGGAAATTCTGCAATCGATAATGGTGGCCTGATTGGCTCAATCAGCAACTCCAACATAAGTGCTGCCGGGAATGTTGCTATCAATAATGCCTCCAATGTTATGACTGCCAGAAAAGTCTACAAGGACGATGCGCTTACTACGGAATATGCGCTGAATGAACTCTTTGATGCTTTCTTTGTGAAAGATCTAACCACAAAGACTTACACGATTGTTGCTGGTTCCACTGCACCGAATCGAATCGATACTTACGCAAAAGTGCCGACGATCACGACAATTGGTGCAGGAAACACAATCACCGCAGCAAAACAAGCCATTAACAATAGTGGCGAGATCACGAAGATCGCCGGAACCGAGGACAGCAAGACGAGCGTTGAGGCAAAGTCAACAGCGAAAGATGCTATGGCAATCTACAACGCTTCTGCACTGTGTGGTAAGGTAACTGTAAAGGACGGAGTCTCTGTCAGTGGTGACTACAAAACTGCGGCCCATATTGGGAAACTCGAAAACCTGAATGTCAGTGCGGCGGGGCATGGCATCCAAAACGGAACAGATAACGGAAGCTATCTGAATGTCATTGATGAGATCGGCGTCGGTGTGGTCGTGACCAGTAAGAACAACAATGCTGTGTACAACGCCCCTAAAAATGCTCAAATCAAGAGCATTTCGGGCGGTGTTTACACGGCGCAAGCCTCCGGCCAGTGTGCAGTGAACAACGCAAGCACCACTTATGCCATCTCTATTTCCAATGGCGACTTCAAAGGCGGTACATCCGACCGGGCGCACGCCATTTCCAACCCGGACAACACGGCCCGGCAGACCTATCCCACGGGCTATACCCTCAGCGGTGTGCCCCGCAGCGTGACGGTCAACGGCACGGCGGCGGACGGCTACTATTTCGTGACCAAGAATGAGTTCACCATCGTGTTTGACGGCAATCCTGCGACGGTCAGCGGCTCCGTTGCATCCATGACGGTCTCCCGGACGGCAACCGATGTGACGCTTCCCAATAAGGGCGGCTTCACCCGTGAGGGCTTCGAGCAGGTGGGCTGGGCGCTGACAGCCGATACCGGTGCGGACAGCGACAAATTGCTTAAGCCGGGTGCGAAGGTCACGTTGGCCCAGCTGGGCAACCCTGCCGCAGGTGCGGAAGTCCCGCTCTATGCCGTGTGGAAGCCCAACAAGACCTACAACATCACGGTGACATGGAATGGAGACTTGTCCTACACCTACACCCCGGCGGTCTACCGCTGGAACGGTGCGACCATGAAGTACCAGCTGGAATCTGCGGCTTACTGGACCTCTGCTCTTGGCACTGGCAATTGGCCCTCGGTCACGGTCAAAAACGCCGGTACGGACAGCACGAAAGATGGCACGGTTGCTGTGGAAATCGCCTACACGAGAGCCACCAACTATAACGCCCTGAACATGCACTTCACGGTGGGCGATGCCACAACGACCGATTCCGCAACGCTGTCGAGCCAGTTGTCGCTGAGACAAAGCGCATCGGCGACGATGAAATTGACCGGCACGCCCCCCAACGAAACTGCCAACAGTAAGGTCGTAGGTTCCGTCAGGCTGACGCTGACGCCCACGGATGGCTAACAAAAAATCTCCCCCCCGGCGGTTTCCTGCCGGGAGGGGGGACAGCAGCCCCGCATGAGCGGGGGCAACGCAAGCGCCGGGGATGGCGCAGTGGTTTCCGCTCATGCGGGGCGTAAAGGCACTTTCTCAACACCCGAAAATAGGATTTTGCGGGCGGGAGGCAAGGACAGAAATGGCTGAATAAGTGCCTATTTTGGCCGCATAACTGCCGGGGGACAACACCCAAATATGGAATCCGTCGACAGAACGACCGATCCGGCGGGAAGGCCGGGAAAGGAAGTAAAGAACATGGACAACGAGAAAGAGAAGACCCCCGGGGCGGGCGGGAAGAACGCCCCCAAGTCCGGGGAGGAGAAGAACAACAAGAATCTGGTGCGGATTCTGTCGGCGGTGCTGCTGGTGCTGCTGATCGTCGTGATCCTGCTGCTCCTGCGGAGTTGCCAGGGGCAAAGCCCCGCAGGGCCCTCCAAGGTGCTGGAGCCGGATTACCCCCAGATGACCGAGGACCCCAATGCGGACACGATACCGGACGACGATTCCGAGAAGCCGGTGGTGTCCAACGGCGGCGGCTCCGTGACCATTTCCTTCATGGACAACGTGACTTACAGCCTGTCCACCGGGGAATTGAGCCTTTATTATCAGAATCCCAACGCCTCCACCCACAATGTGGTGGTCCAGGTCATCCTGGAAAACGGCGAGGATGAATATCTGCTGGCCCAGTCGGGCATTCTGACTCCCGGCCATCAGGTGACGGCATTGCAGGCGGACGCAGGTGCGCCGCAGCTGTCGGTGGGCGGCTACAACGGAAAGTTGAAGCTGCTGTTCTATGACCCGGAGACGGGGGAGCGTGCCATTGTGGACACGGACATCCCCTGCACGGTGTCGGTGGTCGAGTAAGGCCACCCCCAAAGTTGTGCCTATCGGTCCGGGCGGCAAAGCCGGAGGCATCCGCGGCCGGAGGGCGGCGGCACCCGGAGCGACAAGCAAATATATACTATAGAAAGGAAGAAACCCATTATGAAAAAAGCATTGAGCATGATCCTGGTCCTGACCATGGTTCTGGCCTTGGCCCTGCCCGCAATGGCGGCGGATGGAGATCCTATTACGACGGCTCCGACCACTGATAGCAAGGATGTTACCGCTAGCTACACGGCTCCGAGCCACCAGCCTGATAAGGTGGAAGTGCTGTACTTCACGATTACCTGGACTCCTACCGCTGTCACCGGCGGCGAGGCCCTGGCTTACACTGGTGAGCAGGCTACCTACCATTGGGACGGCGAAACCATGAAGTACACCAAGAATACGGAAGGCCATGTGGATGCTGGCTGGAATAAAGGAACTGCTGGTTACACCATTACTGTTTCTAATCGGTCCAACATTGCTCTGAAGGTTGAAAACACTGCTACCGTAAACTTCGGCTTGGATTTGAAGCAGAAGGTTAAGACGCAGGGCAGCACTGAGTTCGGAGGAGAGACGGCATATCCTGAGAATGGCACAGCCACTACGCTGGCAAGCGCAGCTACGAATGCGCCGTTGGATGGCAGCAAGACGGGTACGGCTCAGGATGTCAGCATCCTGTACACTTTTGCAGCAAAAGAAGGCTCTACTCATCCTAACGCTCAGGGAACTAGTACTGTGACTGTTGGCACTCTGACGGTCAAGGTCGATAAGAACGCCTAATCTTACCCCAAAAAACAAAAAGGGAGAATCAGTCGTATGAAAAAGATCATGAGTCTGGTGCTGGCGCTGGCACTGGTGCTGAGCATGGGCGTTACCGTGTTCGCTGCTGGGAACTCCGGTTCTACAACCGTTACGGACCCCACCGATACCGAACATAACAGCGAGAGCATTGATGTGACCGCTGGCTACACTGCTGCGAAGTATGATACTGGCGCTACGGTTTACCACGTTGTGGTTGCTTGGGAAAAGACCGGTACGATTACTTACGCTGGCAACCAGTACTACTATGACTGGAAAGTCGACGAAAACAACTTCGGCTATGTGAAGAATGACAGGAAGTCTACCGACGCTGGCTGGACTGTTAAAAATGCTACGGTCGCTATCACCGTGACCAACAAGTCCAACGCTGCTATCACCGCTACCTGCGGCGCTCCTGCGGCTAAGACCGACACGGGTGTTATCGGCATTGAAGGACACTACGGCAATGGTACTGACCAGACCGCCGAGCTGAATCTGGAATCCGCTGCTCCTGCAACTGTTGGCCCGGAGACCACGGAGGAACAGTTGAAAGGTACTGCGAAGGAGGGTAAAGCCACTTACACCATCACTGGTGTGAATGGCACTATCAGCCAGGATAACGTTGTTATCGGCACCATCACCGTGTCTATCAAGGCAAACTAATCACCCCCGCAACAAAACACCAGAACGCCCGGAGGACGGAACGCGGAGCCGCCGCAGGGCGTTCTAAAAACCCCAAAAAGGAGGAGCCTGCTTTATGAAGAAGGTTCTGAGTTTGATCGCAGCGCTGTCGCTGACCCTCAGCATGAGCGCTGCCGTTTTCGCAGCCGAAGAAACCGGCCCCGCCATTGGCGATGTGACCAAGAACAACACCCAGGACATTGCCATTACGGCTCAGTATACGAAGGGCGAGAACAAAATCCCGACCGTCTACCATGTGACCGTAAGCTGGAATCAGACTGGCACGCTGACATACACCGTTGGCAGCGATACCTACAACTGGGATACCACTCGCCTGGCATACGATAAGGTCAATGGAACAGGTAAGTGGGATTACACCGGTGCCGGGGTCAACATCACCGTGACCAACCGGTCCAATGCTGCCGTGAAGGCTTCCATTTCGGATGTTAAGTACTCTGTGGACACGTTCGAGGGAACTCTCCCTGAGCCTGTTACCGTGGGTTCTGCTGCGATCAATGGACTGGAAACCACCGAGGGCAAGCCTCAGACTGGCACGCTGACCTACACCATCACGAAGGTTGACGGTGCGATCACGGACAACGGCTCTATCGCCACCCTGACCGTGAAGATCGAGGCTGCAAACTAAAGAGGCAACGCCATGAGAAAGACCATTGCCATCGTACTGACGCTGGTGCTGGCGCTGAGCATGAGCCTGGGCGCTCTGGCCGCTGAGGTCAGCGTTCCCGGTTCCGGCAGCACCGACATCAATGCCGAGTACCAAAAAGAAGCCCCTACCGTGAATCACAAATACTATGTGACCATCGAATGGGGCTTCGAGGGAAAGCTGACCTATACCGTGGAGAAGGACACCTACTCCTGGAATACGGACAAGCTGACCTACGACAAGGAGTTGGTTACGGACGGCACCTGGACCGTTGAAAATGGCACCAGAGTGACCGTCAAGGTCTCCAACTACTCCGACCTACCCGTGAAGGCCACCTGCGCTGACCCCGACCCCGCCGACGGCCTGACCATCACCGGCAACTATGACAAGCAGTTCTTCACCGTGGCTTCCGCTGCGACCAACGGACTGGATACCGTCAAGGGTGCCGTGCAGACCGGAGAGACCGCTTACAACATCACCGCCATGTCCGGGGCCATCGCAAAAAGCGGGTCCATCGGCACGTTGACGGTGAAGATCGAGACTGTGGAGGGCTGAGAACATGAAAAAGTTCCTGTGTCTGGCCCTGTGCGCCGCCATGCTGCTGGCTCTGGCCGTTGGCGTGGGCGCTCAGGAGATCACCAGCAGCACCGGCAGCGGCAACGTTGAGATCCAGGCTTCCTATACGGCCAAGTCCGACAACAAGGCGGACATCGAGGCCGGGGCAGAAGGTACGAAGGTGTACTATCTGACCCTGAACTGGGAGCAGACCGGGTCCATCAGCTACAATGCCGGCAAGACCACCTACAGCTGGAACCAGAAAACGCTGAGCTATGACGGGCAGGAGTCCGGCAAGGGCTGGAGCGTGGGCAGCGACGCCAAGATCGTCATTTCCGCTGTGAACAGGAGCAACCGGGACATGGACATCGCCTGTGGGAATCCTGTGGCGGTCAGCGGCGTGACCATCTCCGGCAAGTATGACCACAATGCCTTTACCGTGGCCAGCGCCGCCATCAACGGTTTCGACGGCATCGGCAAAGAGCAGTCTGGCAGCGCCACCTATGTCATCTCCGGGGTCTCCGGCGACGGCTGGGACGGCAACGGCGGTATCGGGACCATCACCGTGACCATCACGGGCAAGTAAACCAAGGCCGGGGCGACCTCCGCCCCGGCAAAACAGGAGAAAGACATGAAGCAGAAAACTACGAGATCTGACAAGACCGTCATCTGGGCGCTGTCCGGGGCCTGTGTCCTGGCGCTCATCGCCGTGATCGTGCTGCTGTTCGTCCCCATGGGGACCAAAACGGCGGCCTTCACGCCGCCGGAGTTCGATCCGGGGGCCGTGGCCGGGGAGCCCGAGGTGCCGGATGATCTGGGCTGGTCGGAGATCGCCATCCGGGAGGGATATAAGGTCAAGGTCTGCGGCGTTCTGAACGCAAACGCCGACGGCAGTCTCCCCTTGTGGTTCTATTCCGAAGCGGACAACGAGCTGTGGGTAAAGCTGCGGGTCCTGGACGCCGAAGGGAACACGCTGGGTGAGACGGGACTGCTTCGTCCCGGAGAGTATGTGGAGCGGGTGCAGCTCAATGAACTGGCCGCATCCGGGGCCGTAAAGCTTCATGTGATGGGCTATGAGCAGAACAGCTACTATTCCGCCGGAGCCGTGGATTTCCAGACCATGCTCCAGGTGGAAAACTGAAACATTTTTCGAAAATTTTTGAAATAATCGTTGAATGTCCCAACAAAATGTGCTATTCTATTTATAGTGCTATCCTGCGGAAGGTCTGCCCTCCGTCCTGCGCTCGGACGGAAGGAGAAAACGGACGTTTCGCAGTCTTTGCAGATTTTGTGCCTGGAGCACAAAAATAGGGAGGATCCATTCAATGAAAACAACGACATCGTTCTGGAAGCGGTGTCTCGCCTGGGCAATGGCTCTGGTACTGCTGGTATCGGGGTCCAATCTGGGCGTTGCACTGCAGGCCTTCGCCACGGAAGATGGCGGAGCCAGCCTGACGGCCGGTGAGATCGTCGCTGCACATTACGATCTGCCCGAGGGACAAAAGGCGCTGCTCAAGTCCGGCTTGCTGGACTACGGCGACACCTATACCTTCGCAGACGTATGTGCCGAGAAGGGTCTCGTCAGCGTGGATACCAAGACCGGTGCGATCACGGCCAAGACCTTTGGCCAGTGGAGCCCCGTGTCTGCGGAGATCCTCGTGGATGGGAATACGGTCCAGACCGTTTCTCTCACCGACGGAAAGGGTACCTATAAGACCAATTTGGGCAACGCCTTTACCGTTGCGGTAAAGTATGTGGCCCGGCAGAACGTTCCTGCCGATGTTCAGACCGCACTGCTCAACGCTGCGGGCTATCTGAAGCAGGGCGTCGCCAACACCGAGGCTGTGGCCGACCAGGAGGGCAACCTCTATGCCCTGGAACAGGCTATGCCCCAGCTGGTGAATTTTGCCGAGAACGGCATTGAGATCAAAGGCGGCTCTGTGACCTTTGATGATGACGGCAAGGCAGCAGTGGAGGCACTGGACGCTCAAATGAAGGCGAACGGTGGCAAGCTGGCTCTGAGCGCCATGATCAATACCTACAAGGCCGGCACCAAAACTGGTTATCTGATGACCTCTGGCAGTCAGATGAAAGCTGAGGTGGCCAACACCAATGGCTATCTTGCAAAACTGACTAAGTCTTTGGATACCATCGTGGATGGCTTGGATTTCCTGCTGAGACAGAACTGGATCAGCGAAGAGACTGCCAACCAAATCAAGACCCTGGCTTCCATGGTCAAGAACCTGAACACCGCACTGACTGCACTGACGGCGGATCCCTGGGATGCGCTGAACGTGAAGCTGGTGACAAATGCCGACTACGCCAAGCTGGACACCCTGGTGGCGGCGCTGGACGAGACCAGTGTCCCCACTGTGGAGAATCCGCTGACGGCAGCCACCGACACCGTGAAGGTCAACGTGGCCCTGGTGAACGTGACGGTCAACTACGTTCTGATGACTGTAGAGGACAAGGCGGACTCCGATAAGCTGGTGGAAGCCGGTAAGGAGACCGTGACCCTGACTCTCAGCGAAAACGCCACTGCTGAGGACGTGCTTGCAGCCGTGAAGGCCAGCGGCATCGCCGACAAGGCTGTCGAGGCCTGGGGCGAGGCATTCTCCGCCGAGCATTTCGATGCTGCGTCCACGACGCTGCCCGAGACGCTGACCAAGGACACCACCTACACCGTTACTTACACCCCCAAGACCTACACCGTGAGCACCCATTACAGCGATGACCTGACCGTTCCTTACGGCTATAAGCTGACCCTGCCGGTCCATGAGGACAGCAGCAAGGCCTATGACTATAAGGTCAACGACGTGGCTTTCGCCCAGGGTACCGTTGTGGTGATCACGGGCAACACCAACATCACCCGCACTGCGGGCAAGGCTTACACCGTTACCGATCTGATGAGCGTGATCGCCGATAACTACGGCAACGGAGCGGTGCAGGCGATCTTGAAGTCCGGCGCTCTGCTGGGCAATCAACCCATCAGCGTCCGCAAACCGGATCCTGCGGATGCTGAGAACATCCTGACGCTGAAGGACGGCGTCCTGACCGCCAATGCCACTTATGCGGCAGATTTCAAGGACCTGAACTGGGTACCCTACACCTACGGTGTGGAAGGCACTGAGAATCTGTTCTCCGGAAATACCGCCCAGTGGGAAGGCAAGAAGGAAGCCAAGGTCCAGTACATTCTGAACCTGACCTATGTGACCGAAGCACAGGCAGAGGAGATCCTGACCCTGGCCAAGACGCTGAAAAGCGAGGCCGACGGCCAGAACGCTGCCCTGACTCGCCTGATGGGCTATTACAGCACCATCGGTGAACTGGACCGTACCAAGTTGGGCGCCATCAACGGCGTGGTGGATGTCACCGACTTCACCCCCGACGACGGCACCGACGAGGACGAGGCCAACCTGGCCATGCGGGCTTACTTCAAGGACCTGATCAGCAAAATCCTCCGGGAGAGCGTCGATTCCGACGGTCACCTGAAGATCTACAATATGCTGACCGGTTACAGCGCCGAGAACGGCGGCCTGCGTTACTACTACGCCAACAATGAAGCCATTCTTCACGAAGTCAGCACCCTCAGCGGTTATCTGACCGGTCTGGTCGCTGACGACGAGAAGGAAGCCGCTCTGCGGATCATGGTGAAGGCTGCCGGTTATGAGCAGTACGCAGACAAGATCTCCAATCTGGAGCAGGCTCTGGCCGAAGTGAACCGGGACCTGAAGGCTCCCAATGCTGCCATCGATCTGACAAGCAGCAGCCTGGGCAAGCTGGTGGATGCCCTGAACACCAAGGACACCCTGGAGACCAAGCAGGCAGGCACCCCCTATCTGCTCTCCGATGTGCTGACTGCTCTGGACGACACCCAGGTCAATGTACAGGTGATCCTACAGATCGGCTCCACTTCCAAGACCTTCACCACCACCGGTTTTGACATCGGCCATGTGGTGACCAAGGCGGAGATGGATGAACTCCAGGCTCGTCTGGACGAGGCCGTGAAGGCCCAGCTGGGCGAGAAGGCAGACTTCTACGATGTGACCGAGGACAGTGTGGACCTTTCCACGCTGGTGGGTACTACGCTGAACAAGAGCTTCACCGGTTATCTGACCTATGAGGTCCGGACCTATACCGTCAAGATCGACGGCGAGAAGGACCAGCTGGTGACCATCGAGAAGTCCGAGATCGAACTGCCCAAGAACAGCAAGGACGGCTGGGTCTACTACTACAACGTCGGCACCAAGACCGACGTGAAGGAAGGCCACTACACCCTGACTGCTGCGGACCTGCTGACTGCCGACTCCAACAACGTCCTGACGCTGACCCGTAAGGCCGTCAACGAGGGCGGAGAGAAGCTGGAAGCCACCATCGCAAAGCTGAATGCCAACGCACAGAGCGGCAACAGCTATGCCCTGGAAAAGGACACCGAGGGCAACATCACCGGTATCGTGGCCAATGTGGCCGCCAACAAGAACGGCCTGACCAGCTTCGGTAAGGACCTGGTCAACTGCGGCTACTCCTATGTGGGCCTGAACGGCGAGGGCTTCCTGTACCTCACCGAGTCCGATGCCCTGGAGCTGTGCCTGCAGGCACTGATCGACGCCGTGCTGAACAACGACGAGTTCGGCAGCCAGACGCTGATCGACCTGGGCCGGAAGAACGGCGGCAAGGTCATTACCACCAATATGCAGCTTGGTCAGTCCGCTGACGAGATCGAGTACAGCAACCTGAGTTTCACGCTGAATCTGACCAGCGTGCCGGACAAGATGCTGACCGTCTCCAAGGGCCTGGACAAGATCCGCAACTACTTCTCCTTCCATTGCGGCGACGGCCATGTGGCATTCGACGTCACCCTGCCCGAGAAGGTCTATCAGGTCTACCTGACCGGCCTGCTGGCTACCGGCGACGTGGACAAGAGCGACATGAACGCCATCGACAGCAAGATCGCCTACCAGTTCCTGTATGACTATGTGATGGACGTGGTCAGGGATGACACCGTCACCACCACCACCTTCTCCAACACCCTGGAACTGCTGGGCAAGGACAAGGACCTGACCGGCTACGAGGAATACTACCAGCTGGTCCGTAAGGCCCTGAACAGCGATGGAATGAAGATCGACATCACCACCGATCCCTGCCAGATGAGCGCCGAAGCCAGCGGTCAGGCTATCCTGAACGTGGTGGAGTCCCTGGGCTTTGACCTGTCCAAGTATGAGACTTACATGGGCATGGTGAAGGAACTGAAGGACGGCGGCAGCATCCATGCCGATGCGACCGCTCAGCTGACGGACACGGAAAACGACTATGAGGCTGCCCTGATCGACCTGAAGGCCGACCGGAAGCTGAATAAGTTCGATTACACCAGCGATCTGGTGGCAAGAAGCCAGACCATTGCCAACCAGGCAGCCATCATGCTGCTGGGCGATGTGGACGGCGACCTGACCTTCAATGGCTTTACGGTCCTGGACCTGAACGGTCATACCATCAACGGCAACATCACCTCCAACAAGAACCTGTTCATCTTTGACTCCACCATGGACACCTTTGCCTGCGGCGGCGTCAACGGTACGATCTCCGGTACGGCCACCATCATCGGCGGCAAGTACACCTCCGACGTGTCCGCATTCCTGAATGACGGCTATGTGCAGGAGAACGGGACCGTGCGGAACAAGGCTTACACCATCGAGTCCGATGGCAACGACGTTACCTTCCTGCTGGATACCGGCTTCATCCGGGACGGCGAGAACGTGAGCCTGAAGACCCTGGCTGCCAATATGGCTGTGGATCTGGCGCTGAACTACTTCACCGCCGCTTCCCTGAGTGCGGACGGCCACGACATCTACGCTGCGAACTTCAACGACCTGCTGGGTCTGTGGAAGAGCGACACCACCCGCACCGATCTGGTGAACATGATCTTTGAGTGCTTCCAGCCCAGCACCAATGACTTCATCAACGAAGTCATCGCTGATCTGCTGGACTTCGCATCCATTGAAGATGCTCTGAAGAACGGTAAGGACGTGGCCACTTACACCGTGGCAACGACCCCCTGGGCTGTGGAGCTGGAGCACGTAGAGGACGGCGATTATCTCTCCGCCGGTATCGTTGCGAATACCGAATCTGCCAATGCCAAGAGCTTCACCGCAAGCCTGCGTTTCAGCGGCAAGTATGCCGATAAGGCTGCCGAGCTGGCCGGCGCTCTGGCGGACATCGTTGTGGCCGACAATACCTTTGCCAAGGTCCACATCGAGCGGCCCAGCTACAGCGACAAGACCGTGTATGTGTCCGGCAGCGGCGAGACCTCTGTGGACATCGACTTGACTGTGGACAAGGATTACCAGACCGTTCTGGCTGTGATCCTGGCCTACGGCAATGCGGATAAGGCTGCGGACCTGGTGGCCGGTATCGGCAACAGCCCGAAGCTGCGGGAAGTCTTTGACTCCATGACCGTTGAGGAAGTGTTCACGGCTCTGAAAGTGATGAGCCGCAATGTTTCCTTCGAGCAGATGGCCGCCAGCGTTGGCGCTGGGGACATCGGCAATGCCGCTGAGCTGGAGCGTGTGTTCCACGTTTACCTGTGCGCAGCCGGCAAGGCTCTTGAGAAGCTGGACATCACCGGCTACACCGACAAGACCATGGGTCAGCTCCGTGGTGAATGCGGACGTTACACCTTGACGACTTCTGTAAAGAAGCACGCCGATGTGACCAAGCGGGGCTATACCCTGGATGCCACCGGCGTTGCGGAGAGCGTGACGCTGAGCGTGAACATCTTCGGCAATGAGCACGTTTGGGGCGAGTGGCAGTACGACGAGGACGGCCACTGGCGTGAATGCACCGTCTGCGGCGAGATCACCGACAAGGCTGCCCACGAGTGGGGCGACTGGACCGTGACCAAGGAAGCCACTTGCAAGGACGAAGGCGAGAAGACCCGTACCTGCGCCGTTTGCGGCGAGAAGCAGACCGAGTCCATCGACAAGGTCGCCCACAAGTGGGGCGAGTGGAAGGTCACCAAGGAAGCTACCTGCACCGAAGATGGCGAGCGCACCCGCACTTGCTCTGTCTGTCAGGAAGAGCAGAAGGAGACCATTGTCAAGACCGGTCATTCCTTCGGCGAGTGGGTCGTGACCAAGGAGCCGACTTGCGTGGACGAGGGCGAGCGCACCCGCTCTTGCTCCGCCTGCGGAGAGAAGGAGACCGAGGTCATCCCCGCTACCGGCAAGCACACCTATGGCGACGAATGGAAGTCCGATGAGGACGGCCACTGGCATGAATGCACCGTCTGCGGCGTACATTCCGAGAAAGAGAACCACACTTATGAGTGGGTGATCGACAAGAAAGCCACCGAGACGGAGGCTGGCGTGAAGCATGAGGAATGCTCTGTGTGCCATCACAAGCGCAACGAGAATACTCAGATCCCCGCCACGAAGCCCAGCGAACCCACCGAGCCCACCAAGCCCACGGTAACTCCGGGCACTGGTGATAACATGATGGAAGTCTGGACGCTGTTCCTGCTGGCGTCTGCGGCCCTGGCTGCTTTCGCAGTTCTGACCGCTTCCAAGAAGCGCAGCAAGTAAATCCCCCGACACCCCCAAGGGAACCTCCCTTGGGGGTGTTTTTGCGTCCCTGGACAGAAAAATACGGGAAAACAGAAAGGAAAAACAGAAGCATGGAATGGAAGAATATCCCCGACGAGGAATTCAGTATTCTCGTCAAGCCGACGGTCACGCAGCCGGTTACATTTGCGAAAGTATCGGCGGATGGGTATATCAGCCTGAGCTGCAAAATTGCGGAGAAATTTGGAAAGAAACCGGTCCAGATCCGGTTGAATCGGGATTGCACAGCGATTCAGATCGCCCAGGCCGAGGGGGAGAACTGCGTTATCTTTCCAAAGAACGGAAGAAAGAGAATGCCGGAGGTTGTCCGTATTCTTGGCGAACATAAGGTGCCACTGCCTGCGGTGTATGCCGGAGGATTTTGTGATTACCAGCTCAAATGGAGGGGCGTAAGCCAGGAAAACCCTACCGGAAGGCAGTCGCCAATTACCCGTGCCACAAAAAAGAAATAGACGAACTGCCGCGGAAATATGATACGATCCTTGCACGTTATCCTTATAAAAATGGTCCATCCAGTATGGACGAAGCGGATTTCTTTATGGAGTTGGTCCTGTGCTGCGAGGAATTCAAACAGCTGCATGGAAAAGCCTTTGTGAAACGGGTATGCAGCACTGTCGAAGCACATTTATGCGAGGAAAGGCAGAAGGCAAGAAAACTCTATAACCCGTACCGGAACTTGTTTTTGGACAAATGCTACGGTGACAGTAAAACGCCCTTGGTGGATTGGATAAATTTTGACAAAGAGGAGGAATAGAAGAAAAAATAGGCCGCCCCAACGGGCGGCCTGTGGTCATATTCTGGGAAATGCGGCATGATTAACAACGAACAAATGTATGAGAGATGGTCCGTGGGAAACTTTCTGCGCCTCGATACTGTTTATAGCGAGTCGAGACTAGAAAAATAGCCCGTCCTGGAAAGGAAAAGGGCGCACAGCCATGCCATGCGCCCTCTATGGTTACTTCCTATATTTCTTCTGCTTGGGCTTCCAGCCGTGGCTCCGTGCCTCCGCATAGGCCACGTTGAAGATGCCCTGCTGTTCGGTAGTCAGGGGCGCATCGTAATTTTCGTGCCATTCCTTGAGGGTAAAGCAGTCGTAGAACCGACTCATAAGGCCTTCTTCTGCGTCGCCCAGGGTCCGGGTGGCAAAGGTCGCATCGTGATATTCTTTGATGACCTTCAACGGGTAGACATTCGCCTCTTGCAAATCTTCGAGATTGTTTCTCTGCAATACCCGGCGGAGCATGGCAAAGGCTTCCCCGGCGAGCTCCAACTGTTCATCTGTAAGTTGTGCCATGTCGGCAAGACTCCTTTCTCGTTTTGCTCCTGGGGTGGATATTATACAGAAACACCGGATGCTTGCGGTACACTTCCTGCGCCCATATCGGTATTATCAGGCTGTGCTGCACGCAGAAAATCATCCAATAATATCCTCGTATTATAGTATAATTGTGCATTTCTGTCAAGACAGGAAATGGTTGACGAGGGCATATTTCAATGATTTTTTTACCACATCCGGACTTCAAATTGCTGCCGATGCGGAGGGGCGAGTGTTCGGCAGCACTCTTGTCGCCAACATTGCGAATCAGGACTGCGGCGGACTGGTTGCGTCCTCCGACACAAAGCCCGCCAACGTGGCCATCTGCAATATATTACCGATACCCGCTCCGGCGACGGCTACGACGGCAATTATCTGACCGTGAACGCCCTGCAAGCCGGGGAACAGACCTTCTCCCTGGCGGGCATCACGCAGCCGGGTAGCTATCGCCTGTATGTGACCGTTTCCAAGGACGGCCAACGGCTCCTCACGGTGCCCTATTATTTTATTGTGCAGTAAAAAAGACCTCCCTCCTGGGCATTTTCCAATGCCGGGAGGGAGGCTTTGCATTTTTGCAGCGGGCTTTACGGTTCGACCCGGTAGAATACGATCTGCTCGCCGGGTTGGAAGAACGTGGTTTCCCGGACGGTGGCAACAAACTTGCTTTTGCTTTTGTAATCGCAAACCCAATATTCGTATTGGTCCTCCGCATGGAGACCGTCTGATATTTTGTCCAGCCGATAGAGAAAAATTTCGGACCCCATCGTGCAGGTCAGGTAAAATCTGACGTTTTCCCCATCCAATGCAATAGTTCCCGTGGCCCCCCCCGACTGCTCTGTCGCTTACGGTGAACGTGATGCAGCCATCCTCCGATTGCCATACGGTATTTGGCTGATTACAGGGCTTCCGCATATATACCAGCGGATTTTGACAGGCTGCCAGGAACAACATGACCGCCACGAGCAAAATACAAAACAGTGTTTTTTTCATCCGAATTCACCTCACGAAAATATGACAGAAATGGAAAATACGCGCCGCAGTTGGCATCACTTCAACTGTTCCGGGCGGTGGTCGATGATGGGCAGGCCGCTCAGGTCCTGGATTTCCTGTAACAGTGCCTCGGAGTAGTCCAACAGGAGAAAACGTTTCTGATTGGAAATGCCATATGGTCGAGGATGATTCTTTTCAACGTTCCTCAGCGCTCCTTTCAGACGATCGTCCTTCCAGAAAAGTATATCCGAATCCGACAGAGTTTGCAAGGGGAATCGGACGATTTTGGACGAAAAATACAGCAGGGACCGTTCCACGAAATGCGTGGCATGGTCCCTGCTGTTTGCTATGGGAAAGAGAATTATTTCAGCGAAACCTGTTCGCCGTCGATGACGACCTGGTCCTGCAAAAGGGCCAGCGCTTCGTCCATGGCCTCGGTGACGGCCTTGCCCAGACGGGTCACGCCGCATTGGGCGGCCAGGAAACGGTACAGGCCGGTTTTCTCCGCCGTTACGTTCTGCTTCAGAATTTCCAGCATTCCTGCGGCCAATTCTTCCGGGGCGATTTGGCGAATTTCCCGCTGGATGCTGCCCGGTCCCCGGAAGGAAATGGCCGTTTCATCGCTCCGGTACAGGAAGCCGTTCTTTCGGAGAATGCCGCAGCGTTCGCAGCCAATCATCTGCTGCGCATACTCCCGCTGGACCACGCTCGTGACCTTTTCCCGGCCAAAGCAGAAGGCAATGCGCCGGAGCAGCAGTTCCTCCGACAGGGGCGCTTCGATTTTCAGAATCTCCCGGACCATGCCTTTCAAATTCTGCGGCATATATTTTTTGCTGAGCTTCTGAATATCCGCCGTCCGGTAGGGCGGGAAGGCAAAGTGCTTTTCGGCGGCAGCCACTTCAAATTTTTCCGCCGTCGGGGTCTCTGGGGGCTTTGCCGCTGCCCGGACGGGGGCTTTGAGGGCGCTGTTGGCGACTTCCAGGAGCCGGTGCTGCTCGATGGACTTGTTCCGGAACCAATCCGTGGACCAGATGCGGTAAAACTGCCAGCCCATGTTTTCCAGAATGGACTGGCGCAGCCGGTCCCGGTCCCGTGCGTTTTTGGCGGAATGATAGGTGGCCCCGTCGCATTCAATGGCCAGCACATAGTCCGAGCTGTCCGGCCGTTTCAGGCCCAGGTCGATGCGGAACCCGGAGCAGCCCACCTGGGTGTCCACGGAAAAGCCCTTGGACCGGAGAAATTCGCACACTTCCAGCTCAAAATCCGAGTCGAACTGTTCGTAGGGCCGGACACGCATGGACCGTTCCAGCACAGCAGCGCCGTGCTCGGCGTAATCCAGGTACTCCCGGAGCAGGCGGGCACCGTCGGAGGAGGTTCGCTTCAGATCGATGTCCGTATCGTGCATGGAGGACACCAACTGGACGTTGCATTTGGCACGGGTCACGGCCACATTCAGCCGCCGCTCGCCGCCGGTGCGGTTCAGGGGGCCGAAATTGTGGAGCAGACGGCCCTGGGCATCCTTGCCGTAGGCAACGCTGAAAAGAATGGTGTCCCGTTCGTCACCCTGGACCGTTTCCAGATTTTTGATGAAGAACGGTTCGGCGGCATCTTGCCGGAAAAACGGCTCCCATTGGGGAAGCTGCTGCCGCCGCTTGGAAAGCCACTTGTCGATAAGGTCCTGCTGGGCCACGCTGAATGCGACCACGCCCAGACTCCGGTCCGGGTATTTTTGGATATTCCGGAAGATGAGGTCCACGATGAACTCCGCTTCCTTCCGGTTGGTGTGGGTCTTGCGGTCGAAAATGCCGTCCACATGGAAATAATCTACGCCGATGCCCGGCGCATCCGCCTGGGCGGAGGGGAACGTTACCAGGTCCCCGTCATAGAAATTCCGGTTGGAGAAGGCAATGAGCTGCTCATAACGGCTGCGGTAATGCCAGCGCAGGCGCAGCTGCGGCATGGCTGTGGAGCAAAGGTCCAGGATGGATTCAAAATCCGTTACGTCGCCGGTGTCCTCGTCCTCATCCGCCGTTTCGGCGGAGGCGTTGAAGAAGTTGCTGGGCGGCATCTGCCGGGAATCGCCCACAACGATGAGTTGGTCGGCCCGATAGATGGCGCCGATGGCATCCTGGGGGAAGATCTGGGAGGCCTCGTCAAATACGACCACGTCAAAGTGGACTGCATCCGGGGCCAGAAAAGAACTGACGCTCAGCGGCGACATCAGGAAGCAGGGCTTGATGCGCTGGACCAGGTCCCCGGTATCGGCCAGCAGGGTGCGGATGCTTTTCTGCTTCCGCTTTTTCTCGCCCTCCCGGAGCAGGATGGAAAGGGCGCTGCCCGATGCGATCATATCCAGGGAGGGCCGCTGGGCAGAAAGCTCTGCCCGAATCCTAGCTTTGTTGATCTCAAACTGCTCGGTGTCCTTTTCGGAGAAGGTCCCGACGGCCTTATCTTGGGCAATGCGGTTGAAGCCGGACAGGGTAGGCTCGGCGGACAAAATGGAATCGATCCACTGGCCGTAAAACTGCTTTTGGAAGGCCCCCACAATGAATTTCGGCTCCATGTTATGCGCCATGGCGGCGTGAAGGAACGGCAGGACCTCCTGATCGTCCAGCCGGGAAAGAAGGTCCCGGAAATGGCACCAGTTGTCCAGCTTGTCCATTTCCTGCAGGCAGTCCCGGAGCCGGGGCAGGACCAGATCACCGGCAGCGGCGGAAACATTCATGAGGGAGGTGTCAAAGTATCCCTCCGCCCGGCTGCGGGTCCCGGCATCGCAGCGGGCAAAAGCAGCGTCCAAACGCTGGTGATAGGCTGCAAATCCGGCCTGCTGGGCGGAAAAATCGTGGCAGCGTTCCAGATTTCCGAAGGAAAGCCCCTTGGCAAAAATGGAGGACAAGACGTTCATTTCCCGCTCTATGGCGGCCCATTCCGTCTCGATGCTCTGGTAGGCCAGACCCAGGAAGGCCTTGACCGGGGCTTCCGTCTGGGCAAATTCCACCGTTTTCTGCTGATAATCTGCCAGACGCTCCGCAGCGGCGACGGCCTCTTTATAAGAGGGCTTCTTCCCGTCCTTCCTGCACAGCCGTAGGCCGGTGATGATTTGCCGATATTCGGCATTGAAGAGCCGGGAGAACACGCTGCCAAACTGCCTCGTCAACTTCTTGGCATCGGCGGCTCCGTCCAGGAAATAGACATCCCCGTCATACAGGGCATCGGTGGCGGCACGGGCGGCGAGAATGTCGGCGCTTTGCCGCTGCAATTCCTCCAAAGCGGTGCGGGCCTGCTGAAATTGGGCCTTGTTCAGGAGGGCAGGGGTAAGCAGCCGGGAATCCTCCGCCAAGGCGAAAAATGTGTTCCAGGCATCCGTTTCGGCCAGGCTGGCGCAGGAAACGCCGTATTGTTTGCCGATCTCCCGCTGAATGGGCAGCAGCGCTTCCAGAAGTCCGGCAGCGGCGGAGAGATCCCGCTGTACTTCGGCTTTCTTCTGGAAGGAGGTATCCTGGGGAAGATAGCCGTACCAGGGGTTCCGGCGATAGTCGTAGCCGACGGAGGGAATGTAATCCACATACTGCTCCAGAAGCGGGGCGGTTTTTGATAAATACGCCTCGCCTTTTTCGGAAAGGTTGGAAAAGGGCACGGTCACATCCGGCAGGGACCGGAGGGCGGCGTGGGCCTCGTAGAGTTGGTAAAGACTCTTTCCAATCCCTGGCCGCTGCCGGTGGAGGGCTAGGGCATAGGCGTTCAACTGGCCCATGGCCCGCTCTTTGACGGCGATTTCCGTATCGGCCTTGGAGGAAACGGCGCTTTTTCCCGCCCGGAGGGTGTGACAGATGTCGGCAATGACCTCTTTTTTGTTGGCCTTGTGGCTGTGAAGCTGCAGACAGAATTCCGAAAGACCTGCCTTGCGCAGCTTTTCATAGACGACATTCAGGGCCGCCAGCTTTTCGGAAACGAACAGCACCTTTTTTCCGTCGCTGAGACATTCGGCAATGATATTGGTAATGGTCTGGCTTTTGCCGGTGCCGGGAGGGCCTTGCAGGACGAAACTCTTTCCGGATTTGGCCATTTGAATGGCTTCGATTTGGCTGGAATCCGCATCCACAACGCTGTGCAGGTCGATGAGCGGGTCAGAAACGGTCGTGCCAGCCGTACCCGTGCCGCCCAGCGGCTCTGGGTCCGTGGATTCCCCTAAAATGCGGCGGACGTTCGGATTGGCCAGAATGATCTTTGCATGGTCCTTCAGGTCCCGGTACATATTGATTTTCAGGAAAGAAAAAATGCCGATTTTGCAGGTATCCGTCACGGTCCACCGGAGTTTTTCCACGAGATGCCGCACCTTGTCCAGGTAGGCGGTCAGCCCTTCGTCGCTGTATTCCGGCAGTTTTACCCCGTGTTCTGCGTCCATTTTATAGGAAAAAGTGGGATTTACGAGAATATCTTCATCGGCGGATCTGATGCAGTATGGCTCCACGGCGGAATTCTGTTCCAGACGGATGGGAACGAGCAGCACCGGGGCGTGGTAAACGGCATCGGAGGACTCGCTTTCTTTCCAATGGATGAAGCCGAAGGCCATGTAGGCCACGTTGACGCCGGTCTCTTCCAGAAATTCACGGGCTTTTTTATGGATGTTCTTTACGGCCACCAGTGGTGCGCCGTTGGCTCCGTACAGGAGGATTTTGCCTTTTTGCCGGAGCTGCCCGGAATACCGGGCGAAAAACGCATCTTTTCCGATGAAATTCCCGGAGCCCGCCAGTTCCGGGAGGGACGTTTGTGCCTCGTCGGGCGCATCTGTATCGCTGATTTTGGGGTCGAAAACTTCAAAGGAAGCGGAACCGTCCATTTTTTCAAACAGGGCTTCCGGCGAGGGAAAAAGCACCTCTGCCGTGGAAGCCCTGGTATCTTTGAAATGGACAAGGTTGTTGCGTTTGCCGGTGTCCAGCAGCAGTTCGGCCCATTTGTCCAGCTTTTTTGTATCCATGTTCGTCACTCTTTTCGTGGGGCTGCGATATTTTTCGACAACTGTCCTTTGAGAAAAGTATATCCGAATCCGGTTCGATTTGCAAGCAGAATGTGTACGTTTTTTGAAAAATTGCGGCGAATGGAAAGGAAGTGGGTAAAATAGGGCGTGTGGCGGATTCTGTATCGGAAGGAGAAATTCGACGCTGAATCTGGGAATCCCTGAATTTCTGAGTTCACTTACAGGGCAGTTCGTGTTCTTTTATTTCACGACCGTCCAGCCGCACTTTGCAAGGGCCTGCTTGGCTTCTTTTCCAAGCAGAAAATAGAAATTGCCCTGGTAGCCGTTCTGCTTTTGGGCGCTCTCCGTGGCAACGATTTCTGCAGAAGGCAAATAATAGCGATTGCTCTTTTTTAATTCCACGATTTGCGTCCGCTGGAAAGCCCAAACCAGCTGCTCCCCTCTGTAACAGGAAATGCTGTCCGTATCAACAGTGACAGCGTTTGGGTGCATCTTCTTGTTCAGCAGCAAGAAAACGAAAAACATGGCGGCCAACAGGAGAAAAATCCGGGCATATTCCGGCACAAGGCAGACCAACGCCAGGTCGACCAGTACCATCATTCCGTAGGAAATGCCGTATTGAACGATCAGCGGCGCATCTTGTCGAAAAGTCATAGGGCGCCTCCTATTTGGAAAAAATCTCCGGCAAATGCTCCAGAAGAAACTGCTGGGCCCGGGAGTCATAATAAATGGCCTGGTACTCGCCATATTTGCCCGCACGGGCTTCCGTGTACAGCCCGATGCTCCGGCCAAGGTCCGTGGGAATGCGGCGCATTTTGTTCTCGCCGTCCGGGACCTTCTCCAGATAGCCGTTTTCCAGGAGCCAGTCCGTGAACAGCGTGG
>ERZ779885.878-NODE-878-length-32385-cov-4.428735_pt1 | contig 32385 bp, 23 predicted proteins | sample MGYA00511554_ERZ779885 | MGnify/ENA primary metagenome ERZ779885 (study PRJEB29588, sample SAMEA2160998) | human gut metagenome | biome: human gut; feature: human-associated habitat; material: faeces | place: Denmark | collected 2008/2010 ... | reverse complement strand
TAGAGCATCTGACTGTTAATCAGAGGGTCGTAGGTTCAAGTCCTACCTGAAGAGCCAGAAAATTTCCGGGTGCGGAAGCAAAAAATACACCATACATTCTTCAGTAGCTCAGTCGGTTAGAGCATCTGACTGTTAATCAGAGGGTCGTAGGTTCAAGTCCTACCTGAAGAGCCAGAAAATTTCCGGGTGCGGAAGCAAAAAATACACCATACATTCTTCAGTAGCTCAGTCGGTTAGAGCATCTGACTGTTAATCAGAGGGTCGTAGGTTCAAGTCCTACCTGAAGAGCGAAAAGGTCGTTGACATTCAGTCGGCGACCTTTGTCGTTTTTACGAATCTCTGCAATTCTTGTTTTTTTATAACATGGGGAAAATGAGACAGCCCCGCGAGCAAACCGGCTCGCGGGGCTGTTCTGCAAGGGAAAAAACAATTAAAGTATTACTTTAAACACGGAATTTCCGACTTTTACGAGGAACAGACCTTTTTGTTCGATCGTCAAGGAAAGCGTCGAACCGTCTGCTACTGCATTTTGAGCCGCATATCCGCTGAGACCGATTACCGATACCTGTGTCCCGGCAGCAGCACCCTCTACGACAACGGCATTGCCGGCTGCATAGACGTGTATGTCGCTCAGAATTTCGGTGACGTCGATAGCTCCCGATTCGGCTTCTTCGATGGTGGGGAATTTAGCCCATTCGATGCCGGCACGGTAGGTCTCGACACAACCTTTCGGTACGATGAGTTTATACCCTTTGTCGTTGTAATTTTCCTCGGCAGGTTTTGTAGAAGGACTAGATACATATGTGTTGTTGGAGAAAGCCATTTCGGCAGCCTTGGTATTGATACCTTTACAAATAACAGTTTTTAATGCTTTGGGCTGGCCGAAAGAGTGAGGTGCTATCGAATCGACCGAAGCAGGAATCGTAATCGTTTCGAGAGAGTGGCATGCGTAAAAGGCTCCCATACCGATGACTTCGATATTTTCGGGGAGAATGAGTGAAGTCATTTTCTTCAAAGATTTGAAACTGCTTTTTCCTATTTCTGTCAGTGCAGTGCAGGGGCTTAAATCGAGAGTAGTAAGAGCTTCTCGTACGTTGTTGAATGCATTCAAACCGATAGAAGAAAGTGCCGAACAACCGGTGAAGTCTATCGATTCAATATAAAAGTCATTGGAGAATGCATAATCACCAATGGTTGTCAGTTTGGCGCAGCCGTTGAAAGAGAGACTTTTCAGATTGTCTATACCACCAAAAGCTCTGTAACCAACTACGGTAAGTTCGGGACAAGAGCTGAAATCGAGAGCTGTGATGTTGATACAATTAGAAAATGCTTCTGTTTCAATTTCCTGTAAAGATTTAGGAAAAACGACAGATGTCAAATTTTTGTTAAAGGTAAATGTCTCTTCCGGAATCGTGTTGGCTGCATAAGTAACTTCCCCGACGGTTTCGGCAACGATGTTGGCTTGGCTCAGATCGAGTGTCGTGAGGGCGGGCATACCGTTGAGGGTATCGAGGTCGGTTTTGTTGATACTTCCGCTTACCGTCAGTGATGTAAGGGCAGATACTTCTTCGGCCGGGATAAGGGTACTCAATGTTCCGGCGGTTTCTACTTTAATGTTTTTGGTTTGGGCATGTCCCAGGGCAAAGCAGCCGAGGAATGCCGAAAAGAGTAAGACTTTTTTCATATAAAACTGAATTAAAGGTTGATAATGATTTTATTTGGTTTCATGTTTTTTGCGGAAGAACAGATATGCCGAGAAAAGCAGGAATACGACGAACATGATGATGATTTCGGTCTTGTATTTTCCCGGTTCCACCCATATTTCGTGAAAAAGATCCCAGCGGCCCAGTATCTCTACGAAGGTCCAGAAAATAATTACCGTAGGAATCGCATAACGTATGGCATATCCGATTTTGCGTATTTTCATGAGTTTTACGAAGAGATAGGCCGACCATACGAGACTGCCGAATGCGATGAAAGCTGTTACCGGATGCCGGTCGCCCAGAATATGGTCGTCGTAGGCGAACATGAGCAGCATATAACTGGCCCACAACAGCACGTTGGTCTCCATAAAAGTGGTGAGGGAGTGGTTGCGGTGTACCGTTTGCAGGGATTCTTCATGACGGTTGATGTGCAGTACTTTCTGTACCCAACAGAAAAATACGCAACGGGTGCGTGCGCTGAAAATGTAGAACATCATGGCGATGGCGAAGAAACCGATCGACGACATCATGATGAGGTATTCGGGTTTGGTGGCGATTTCTCCGTTTTCGATAAGCGGTGCTACATCGTAACGGTGGGCGTAGTAAACAAAGGTAAATTCGATCCAGCCGGTCCATACCATCAGTCCTCCGATGAGTCCCGAGAAAGTCGCGGCATTCTCGTTTTTCATATAAAAGCCCCAGACGGCGAGTGCGGCGCCGACCAGTCCCAAAAGGAATGCTGCGGGGGTGAGATAGGTCTCTCCCAGCGTTTTTTCCATGATAATCATGGCGGCATGTCCCAGGGGCATGGTGAAAAGAACGATCATAAATGCCGCGAATCCGATGAATGAGGGTTTCTTGGTTTTTACTGTGATTGTCTCCATAGTTGTTTTTGATTTATAGGGTTAGGTATAGATTTTTATTTTCGGTTGGGGTATATCCACACGGCGATCAGTCCGTAAAGGCCCGAAAGGAGAATGACGATAGCGTCGCCTATGTTTTCGGGGCGTGTCAACGAACGTCGCCGGTAGAGTTTCGATACGACCCAAGCCAATAGGCATATTACGTTGACGGGCCAGAAATCGCGTATCGGGTTGAACAGGGGGATAAAGTGGGCATATCCCGGCGTCTTCATCGTGGAGAAAGGAAACAGCCTTCTCTCCCACCCGGCTTCGGGAGTATCGTTGTAATGGTCGATTTTCTCGGCATGTCGGGCTACGAAGCGGAATGAAGGGTCGAGCACGAATAGAATGCTCGAATCTTTCTCGCTCGTTTTGTAGGTGCGGAAAAAGCAGTTCGATGTCATAAAGCAACGTCCCGACGGAATTTCTACCGGAAGACGGTGCAAGGTATAATCGGTCGTGAGGACGTAGAGGTTGTTTTCGGTATCGAACAAGTGGCAGAATATCTCTTCATCGGTATGACACCGGATATTTTTCACTTCGAATCCCGTCTCGATTTCCCGACAGAAGGGAGCGCCTTTTACCATTTTCAAGTGGAAAAGCCGTCCATCGCGGTCGGTGATGAAGTAACCGCTGTCCCATCGTTTGATAACAGAAGGTATGCCGTAAATACCGCTCGCAGGAGCTTTGAAGCCGGTTGCCTGTATGGTTGCTTCGAAACGATCGCTTTTTTCTTTCCGTATCTCGCCCGTCTCGCAATCGATAAATTCGATACCGTTTTTCCCGATGCGGAAAAGATCGTCGGGCAAGGTTACGCCCAGTCGCTCGGGTTCGGACTCGAATAGCGGGTCGATTTGATACGTGAATGAGCGGTCGGCGATCAACATACTGCGTTTCACGTTTTTCAGGACGTCGGTCGTCAATTCCACCCCGTTAAGGGAATCGGGCATGATGCCCATGAGTTTCAGTTTTCTCCGGTTGTTGAAAGGCAGGAGTTGCATGTATTCCGTTTCGGAAAGGAGATTGTTCCGGCCATCGTAATAGAGCATGGAGCCTTCCTGTGTGGCCGAGTCGATGGTTTCGCGGGCGATGACGAAGTCGCGCGATACTTCGCTGAAATAAATCATTGTTTTCAGCGGTCTTTTTTCGACTGTCCGGCGGTAGAGCGACGGCAGGTAGAACGACAGCGTGAAGATGGTCGTCAGTATCAATAGAAATCGTACAATTTTTGCCATAATCAGAGTTCTCCTTTGTTGAAACGGTGCGACGTATAGATGACCGACAGGCTGGATATAAGCGTGATGACCAGTAGCATCGGATAAGCGGTTACGGCGTTGCCCGTGCCGTAGCCGAGATAAAAGAATCGCAGAACGAAGTAAGCGACGAGCATGTAGCAAAAGCGGAATTTCCAGATAGGCTCGAATGCGATCATGGCGATAAAGAAATAACTCGTCATTCCTCCCAGCAACCAGGGAAACAGTGTCTGCCATGCAGGTACGGTTATTTCCACAGGAAAACATCCCGCCATCGTTATTGCCGTGATGAGAATCGCCGGCAACAGAGCACAGAAAAAGAGAACAACGCCGTACAGCACCATCGTATAGACGGCGGCCGTCCCGCCGATGGGAAGGTGCAGCGTGAGGCGTATGCGTTTGTTGGTAATTTCGGGCATGAATTGCGACAGACCGATGAGCAGGGCCACGCCCAGCGGCAGGTATTTGAGTTGACCCATCAGAGAGATATTGCCCGATAGCAGTGTAGAGTAGAAGAATGCACCGCCCAGACTGTGAAATGAAGAAATGGCGTCGATGCAGGAGTAAATCGAGAGGATAATCCCCAAGAGAAGGCTCACGGCGGCGAACCAACGTGTTTTGAGCCACTCTTTATAGAGAAGATGTTTTATTTGCGTGCGTGTCATATCGAATGTTTTTCTTTTTTATCGTTGCGGCGGTAAGGTATGGCGAATGCTCCCGCCATGCCGCAAATGCCGAATAGTACGACAATGAGTGTATCGATGAGTTGTACCGCTACGGAATATTTTTGCCGGCGGCGTATGCAGAATGTAAGCAGAGCCAGAAGAAGGTTCACGATCAGGAATTTGGCGGGATCGCCTATCCGGGCTTTGATACCGGTGTAGGCCGACTGCGTGATACGCACCGGGAAAAGATAAGCCGAGAGGTTGAATGTCGATTCCGGGATTATCTGTTCGGCGGCGTACCGATCTACGGGACGTAACGATTTGTCGATAACGACATATTGCGTCGAGTCGTCCGATTCGAGAGTAAAGAAATAGTAAAACAGATTACCCGAAAAGGATACGCTTTTCCCTAAGAATGAGGGCAGTGGCAACCGATTGTATCCCGACCTGTCGCGCGGCAATAGATAGCTGTTTCCGTCGGTCGTAACGGCAATGGCGAGAAAGTCTTCTTCATCGCAGAAACTCATAAGGAGTATTTCCTTGTCGTCGGGACGGTCGAGCGGCTCGACGACTGGTGCGCCTTCGGACATGGAAAGACGGAAGAGATTCCCTTTACTGTCGTTCAGGAAGAAACCTTGTTGTTCGAGGTCGGTACGGTTGGCCGGCGACCATATACGGGTCATCGGCGGGACGAAATCGTTTTGAGCCAAAGCCCGGTTGAACAATCCGGTTTTTACTGTATCGATGCGGTTGCTTTCGGGCAGAATAAACTCTATGCCCTCTTGGGTAAACCGCATGAGGTCTTGCGTATTGAATTTCTGCGACCTGTAGCTGTAACGGTCTATGAGGTCATAGAGACCGTAATCGAGCGAAGGTGCGGAGATGCGATGGCGGAAAACGGCTTCTTCCGCCTCCCGGGGGGTAACCGCCCGTCCGCAGATTGTGTCGGGGAAGTTGTTTTCAAATGCTAGTTGTGTAGCATTGTTCAGCGGACAGAGCGAGTCGAGAGCCTCCCGGTCGATGAGATTGCCCCGGGTGTCCCGGTATGCCGTGAAAGCTTTTATCTGGCCGTTTTCCCGGGTGTATTCGTAATGGGAAAGAATGAAATCTTGCAGAATTTCGGAGTAGACCGCCTCGGAATAGAGATGAGAAAAATACGACCGGTTGTTTTTACAAAAACGAGGCAGTATCAGTGCGGCGGCCAGTGCCGTGAAAAGAACGGCGATGATGTGCAGTATCTTGTGTGTCATTATCGTTCTCCTTTATTTAATCGGTATCCGCTGAACAGAATAAGGGGGCAGGAAAGCAACGCCAGCAGCGCAAGGACGGGCATCGACGAGCCGTAAGCCCCGTGAAAGGGCACATCGTAGAGATAGAGCGAGAGTACGGCGACACCGGTCAGCGCATAAAACAATTGGCGCAGGCGGTTGGGTTCCAATGCCGTGAAAGCGATATAGTTGTAGACCCAGTATCCTGCGAGGAACCAACCCCATACGGTATGACGTACCGGTGCGGTAACTTCGGCCGGAAAAATGGAACTGTTTTTCCAAAAGAAAAATCCGAGGACGATCGCATTGAAAATCGTGATGAGCAGCAATCCATAGAAAGCCATACCGACGAAAAGCGTGCGATTGCCTACCGGCAGGTGCAATGTGAGCCGTATGCGCCGCTGGGCGACTTCGGGAACATACTGCGATATGCCGATGCATACGGCGGCGAGCAACGGCAGATAGCGCAACAGCGAATAATAGATGACGGGCGGGTTGCTGTAAAGAATATTCAAGGTATAATTTTTAGCCCCCATGAGCGTGATTTTATTTTCCACGCCGATGAAAATATAGAACATGACTCCCACGCCTACCAAAAGCGAGCAGAAGAAAGCCGTCCGCGTTTTGATCCACTCTTTATAGAAAAGATGCCATATCGGTTTCATAAATCTTTAATATTTACCGGTGAGACCTATAAATGCATCTTCGAGCGTCATGTGCAGACGGTCGAAATTTTTATATGCCAACCCTTTTCGGTCGAGAAGATCTTTGACGGTATTTTCGTCGTCGTAGGTATAGAACTCGTAATGGTTGTTGATATGTTCTACATTGGCGGCTTCGTCTTTCCCGAAAACTACGTCATCGCGGTCGAGGTCGAAAGTGAACCCTTTGAACCGGTCGGTGAAGTCCTTGACAGGGCCTTGTACCAGCATGCGGTTGTAGTCCATGATGATGATGTCGTCGATGAGTCTTTCCATGTCCTGAATAATATGCGAAGTAAGGAATACGGTTTTATGTTCGGCCTTGCAGTATTCCCGCATGTAGTCGATGAAGAGGCGGCGGTAGCCGGGGTCGAGACCCAACGAGAAGTCATCGAGGATAAGCAGGTCGGGGTCTTGTGCCAGAATGAGCCCGAGTGCCACTTGGGCGCGTTGGCCGCACGACATGGTCGATATTTTTTGTTTCGGAGTGATTTTCAACCGGTTTATCAGAGACCAATAGGCATCACTTTTCCAGTTCTCGTAAAATCCCGAATAGAATTTCTCTATCTGGTGTACGTTCATGAAGCTGTACTGGATATGACCTTCGATGAGGTATCCGATGCGTTTTTTCGTTTCGGGAGAGAGGTTCTGCGTATCTTCTCCGTAGATGAGGCATTGACCCGAACGGGGTTCGAGAAAACCGTTCAGGATATTTATGGTCGTACTTTTTCCTGCTCCGTTTTTTCCCAGCAGCCCCATGATGTGGCCTTCGGGAACGACGATATTCAGGTTTTCGTAAACGAGTTTCTTGCCGTAGTAGTGGGTAAGGTTTCTACATTCGATGACGGGACGTTCTTCGTTCATATATTCAGGATTAGGTGTTTTTATTATCGGGCGGTGAAAAATACGCCTCGGCCGGGCAACAAGTCGATGTATTCGGCGTATTTGCGGCCGGTTACCGTATCATAGACATAAAGTGTGGTTTTTCTTGTTTTCGTGTCGTAGAGGAAAGCCACCGTGCAATCGTCTTCGTCGCGGAAGGTACTGCCTTGCAGAATGAACAGGTCGAGGATTTCTTTGTCGCCGTCGAACTGTACCAATGGTGCTGTTGCCGGTGTGAAAGCTGTCATGTCGTGGTAGTCAAACCGGTAGATGGCATCTCGGCTGGCATAGAAGGCATACTCCTCGCCAAACGAACCGAACCAGTAACGAACCTTTTCTACCAAGTCGGCCGGTATGTCGAAACTGTCGCCATAGACGATAGGTTGAACTTGGGTTTTGATATAGTCGACGTGGAAACGATATATTTTATACGTATTGTCGCGTCCCCCGATAAGATACACATCATAGGGTTTGTTCGACCCCTCTCCCGTCGCTTGGGTGAAGCACCCGCAAATCGTGTCGAGCATGAAGGGTTCATCACCGATCGTTATCCACTCCATTTGGTCGTTATAGGTGTGGAAACAACCTATCCGGCCGTCGTTGTGGCGCACGAACGTTGCTTTCTTGAAACGCATGAACTGTTTCGACGAAACGGTTTGGGCGACATCAGAACTTTTTATATAGGTGTTTTCGTCGTACATGGGCAGGCGTTTTTCGAGCCCGTTGAAGACATGCAGGGTGCCGTTGCAGATAAGGTATTTGCTGGCACCTTCCCCGTAAGTTACATCTTTGATGTCGAGCCGGGAGGCGTTGCCCAGATATACACGTCCGTAAATATTACCCACGATTTCTCCCACATTAGCGACGAAATCGTCGTCTTCGTCGGCATCGATCATGCTTACGGTAACTCCGTAATCGGGGGCGTGTCCGGAGAATATGGCCAGCTCGTCGGTCGAATTGAGAGCACCGATGAAAGGTCCTGGCACCGTAGTCTGGTTCACCCGATGTATCATGTCTTCGTAAGTGCGTGTCCATTCATAAGGAGTTCCCTGTAACGACATCCATTCGATATTTCCCTCATCGGTCTCGTATATGGCCATATACTCGGGCGTATATCCTGTGAGGAGAGTGATGGTGAACGTTTGGCGGAATTCGAGGTCGTTGACTGTATTATGTACTACAAATACGCCGGGAATTTCGCTGTTGAGCTTATAGTCGGTGGGCAAGGCTATTTCCCAATCGAGATTTTTTTCTCGGGAAATGATCTCATTCTTGCCGATAATCCACCGGTAATCGTAATCGTCGGCCCGGGTGCTGTCGGAGAAGGTGATTTGCGGATTACAGGTAAAACGATTGCCTAAATAGAGCGTATATCCCTCTTTTGAAATTCCCGATACGGCGATGACGTGATCGGGTGTCCACGATGCTACACTGTCTTTGTCTTGCAGGCAGCTGCACAGGCTCGACAGTAGAAAACACAAACAATATAGGGTGAATCTGTTTTTCATAGGTCGAAGTAGATACGGTTTCCGGTTTCTTCATCGTAAATCTCGTTTTCGAGGAAATATTGCGTACAGAGGTTTATCCAGTATTCCAACTGTATCGTTCCTCCGGCATCGGTCCATTCGGGATCGGTAATGCCGCTTATTTCAAGAAAGACTTCGCATTTCTTGGGGTGATAAGGTATTTTTGCCAGTTTGCTGTTGTTGTTCCAGAAATCGGGCATGGTATTGAGATTTTTCATGAAGTCGATGACGATGTATTGATATTCGGGGATGCCGGCGTCGAAAGTTTCGTCGGGAACAAGTTCGAGCCAGATACGATAATCGTGTTCGGTATCGAGGGCTCCCACGTGTATCATTACCGATACGGAATCTTGATAGAGACCTTTTCGGAAAGTTTGCTTTTCGGAAAGTGTATAATGCACTCCGTTTTCGGCGTTCTCGCTTTTCTCGGCATCGGCTTGTACATGGTAAGTCCGGTCGTTTTCGGTATCGATGGTTCCCGATAGCCGTACGGGAATCTGCAATGTATAGTCGCCGGCACCCACACCGAGAAAGTAGGCGTTGAACGAATAACTTTCGGGATAGGTCCCGGGGTTGAAGTCGCCTTTGGCGAAGTTGAGGGTGGGACGTTCGGCGTTGTAAAGATCAATAACGTCCTCTTTGCATGCAACGGCAAAGTAACAAATAAGAAGCAGGTAAATGTATTTTTTCATTTTTCTTGTCTCCTTTCTCGTTTCCCGGTTCAGTAACCGAAATCTTGTTCGTATTCGGGTAAGGGCCATGTATAGGAGGCCGAATTCATTTTTACCGTATTTCCCGTGTAATATCCGTCATCGATGGCCGACATGTTGCGACGTTTGTAGTAGAAAAAGAGTTGGCCTTCGCCTTTGAATTCACCGATGTATTCGCGGGTGAGTTGGGTCTCGACGGCACTGTTGTCGGCTCCGTCGGGAAGAAGCGAGGTGTTACGGTGTCCTTTCAATACATTGAGCCACTCGCCCGGGGCTTTATTTCCTGCCGACGGATCGTTGAGAACCGCCTCGGCGGCGATGAGATACATCTCTCCCAGTTTGAGTAGAGGAACGGCCGGAATATCGTAGAGATGCGAATCTTCGGCCAGTGTAGAGCGCTGGTATCGGATAAGATTTATTTTATTATTGGCACTGGGATTGGTATAAAGCCAGTTGCGGCGTACGTCGTTTTCGTCATAACAGGCAGCCGATTTGATGAAGTCGCCGCCCAGACTTTCGTAATCGGAACGGGACGTGGTGAGAATATTATCGTTCCCGAGGGCGAAAATCATTTCGGGCATAAAGAGACGGTCGATTTTTTGTTCTTTTCCGTACATATCGGTCTCAATGATTTCGTCGGCTTCGATAAATCGGAAATCGGAATTTCCGATGACCTCTTCGGCATAACCGTATGCAGCGGCGTATTTGCCCCGATACAATTCAATGCGAGCCAACAAAGCTGTTACGGCATAGTAGTTCATGCGGTAACGGCGATCGTAGTTGACATATTTGTCGGAGTAACTTTTACCCGAGACGATGGGGTCGTTTTCCCGCAACAATTCTTGGGCCCGGTTGAGTTCTCCGACAAGGTAATCGAGTGCCTGTCGAGTCGTGGCCTGCTCGCCGAGATTGAATCCGAAATCTTTTTTCAGCGGGACGTTTTTACATTCGGGATTTACACAGTAGGCTTCGTTGTAAAGGCGTATCAGGTCAAAGAACATATATGCTCTCAGACCGATAGCTTCGCCCGAGAGAATTTCCCATACGCCGGCGTCGAAAGCGGGACGATCTTCTCTTTCGAGGTTTTCGATGAGCAGGTTGCAATTGACGATGGTATTGTACATCATCCCCCATACATCGTCGATGATGGTTTTGGCTCCGTCGGTCGTGTAGTTGTATTGTCCCCATTTGGTACGGTCGGTATCATCGTCGGGCTGGGTATATTGCTGGGTAAGCGGTTCGAGGGCCGAGAGTGGAAGGTTCCCTCCATACAACTCGGTACTGCCCATATTGATGTATACTCCTGTGATTGCCGTATAATAACCTTCGGTGGTAAGGAACATTTCGTCCCCGTCTATTTCCGATTTGGATCCGACATCGAGCCAAGAACAGCCCGAAAGGGTCGTTGCAAGGAGAATAAAGGGCAGTGCGTATAATATTCGATATTTGGCTGTTTTCATACGATCAGAAATTTATGTAAGCCGAGAAATTGATCGAACGGGCATAGGGATAGGTAAGTCCTCTTTCCTGTCTGATGGTCGAACAATAGAATATTTCGTTTCCGGTAACGGAGAATTTCAGCATCGATAGATTCCGACCGCGCAGGATCGATTGCGGTAACGTATAGCTTATGCGCAGTGACGTGAGGCTCAGCATTCTTTCCCGTTGTACAAATCGAGAGGTCGATTTGGTTATGCTGTTATCGCTGATAGCTTTGTAACGGGCCACATCGCCGGGTTGTTTCCAACGTTCGGTCAGGGCACGTCGGTCATTGTTGACCATGTAGTCGACATTTTCTATTTTCTCATGTAGCGTATAGTTGTAGCGGTCGGCACCGAAAGAGTAATTGAACGTAGCTCCTATTTCCCATGCCTTATACCGGAAGTTCCCGCCGATATATCCTTGTAAAATCGGTTCATTTACACCTACGGGCATTTGGTCGTCGGCATTCCATGTAAATGTCTTTTCTCCCTCTTTGGTGAGGAATATCTCTTTTCCCGTACCGGGATCTATGCCGAGGCTACGCACGGCATAAATGGTATTCATCGATTCTCCCTCTTGGAAAAGGAAGACATTGGCCGTACCCTTATCTGCTTCCTGGCTTATCTGCTCGTTGTATTTTCGCAAAGTCTCGGAAATGCGGGTGATACGGTTGGTATTGTGTGCGCCGTTGAGCGTGAAATTGAGGGTGATGTCCCGTGTGCGGATAGGGGTGTAACTGAAACTGAATTCAAAGCCTTGATTCGTCAAGTCTCCCATATTGGTTTTGTAAGAATCGAAACCGATCGAGGGGGCTATGGTGATGTCGGTAAGATTTCCTTCGGTTGTATTGTAATAGTAATTCATGTCGAAGTTGAGTTTATTACCGAAGAGGGTACTTTCTATACCGATGTTGCGGTTGTAAGTGAGCTGTCCTTTCAAGTCGGGATTTCCCAATGTGGAAATAATAGCCCCGAAATATCCTCCGTAAACCGACGTAAGGAATGTGTATAGGCTTGTAGCCTGACTTTTGGAGTAATTTTGATTTCCGGTCGTTCCCACATTGACGCGCAGAGCCAGTTTTTGCAGCATGTTGTTGCCTTTCAAGAAAGATTCATTGTGCATGTTCCACCGGAGCCCAGCCGACCAGTAGGGTGCGGTCTGCTGGTTTTTACCATAAATCGACGAACCGTCGATACGGCCGGTCAAGTCGACCAGATAACGGTTGTGATAGGAGTAGTTGATGTTGGCAAAAGTGCCCGCTGTCCGTACCATACTTTCACTACCCGACGGTCGCCCGTACAACTCATATTGCACACCGTAGGAGAGGTAGTTGAGTGCATCGCCGAGAAATCCCGTAAGCGTGTATCCGTCGCTGTTGTATTCGTCTTGGCTGACTTCTCCTCCCCAGATGGCTTGTATATCGTGAGCCCCGAAAGAGTGGGTATAGGAGGCTACGATGTTTCCTTTGTAACTGAGAGAGGAATTGTTGCTGAGCGTGTACTTTCCCCTGCTGTATAATACGCTGGGTGTCGTGGAAGAATTGTCGTCGCTGTTGATATAGGAAAAACTTTGCGGCGAAATAAAAGCGTCGGTACGGTTGAAGTCGTACGATACCGAGAAATTGGCCCGTATGCGCAGGTCGGAGAAAACCTCCCAGTTGACACTGGTATTGTTGGTAACGTTGTAGTTTTCTTTTTCGGTAAAGGAATTGAGGTATTTCGCTTCATAGACGGGCGATTCCTGCTGCGCCAAAATCGAGAGACTCATACTTTCGGGGGCTACATTGGCGAGCGATAGGGTACGGTAATATTTTCCGTCGGCGTCTTTTTCTCGGTGATAAGGGAGGGCCTGGGTATAGCTCGAGAAATCTCCATAGGGAGATTCGTCGCTGTTGACCATACTGAATTGTAGGTCATTGGTGATATATAATTTTTTACTGTTGTAAAGTAATTTCGTACCGGCCTCGTAAGTGGTTCTGTCCGAGCCTTTCATGACGCCGTTGTTCTGCCCGAAGGCGAGATTGACCGAGTAACGGATATTTCCCGTTTCTTTCTCGGCTTTTTCGTTATTGACACTACCGTCGATGAGCAGGGAGTGTTTGTGCTGGAATCCTACACGCAGAGGCTTTGATAGCCAATAGGTATCGGTTCCGCTCATGATTTCCTGCCGTATGACGTTGTAGGAATTGAGTCGTGTTCCCGGGTCTTCTCCTTCATTTATGGCATCGAAGACTCCGGCGGCTTTTTGAAATTCGAGGACTTCGGCCGCATTCATGAGATTATAGGACGACAAGTCGGGGACTTGTACACCCGAGGTGAGCGAGTAATTGATTTGCAGTTTTCCGGCTTCGGGGCTTTTCGTTTCGATGACGATTACACCGTTGGCCGCACGCGACCCGTAAATGGCCGATGCCGATGCGTCTTTGAGAATGGTCACGCTTTGTATACGGTTCATGTCGAGGTCGTACACTTTCTCGACGTCTACTTCAAAGCCGTCGAGGATAAATACCGGCAGACTGGTTTCGGTACGCAAGTTGCTTTCCGATATATCGGGGAAACTGTTTTGTCCGCGTATCTCGATTTGCGAGGGGACATGGTTGGGGTCGGAACCGAAAAGTTCCCGGGAATCGACTGTTTTGAAAGAAGGGTCGAAAACTTTCAGCGCATCGAAGAAACTCGTATTGTTGATGGTGCGCAACTCCTCTCCTTTTACTTGTACGGCAGTACCGGTAAAACTGTTTTTGGCTTTGGGGGCATATCCGGTAACGATTACGTCGTCGAGTTCGTTTACATCAGCTTCGAGATGTATACAGAAAAATTTTTTCGTCCCGATTTCGATATTTTGTTTTTTATACCCGATGAATGTTGCGGTGAGCGTTGTACTTCCGGCTCCGGCGGGGAGAGAGAAACGGCCTTCCGTGTCGGTAAGAGCGGCACCGCTCTTTTTTCCGTTTCCGCAATGTACGACGACTCCCGATACAGGTTGCTCGTTTTCATCGAGTACGAGGCCGTATAAGCGATCGGTATTGCCCTTTTTCGGTGTTACGACAAGAGTATTGTCGATGATTTCATAGGAAAGGCTGTTGTCGATTTGTCGCAGGAATGCGAGCGGATCGGTATATTGAGTGGAGACGGAAATACGTTTTTCCGTATTTATGGAAGGGTCGACATAAAGAAAATATCTCCCGTTCTTCTGCACCGTGAGCAATACATCGTTCAGTGTTTTGTGTTGCAGATGCACCGACATCTTTTTTTGGGCGCAAGATTTTTCTATCGGGAAAAATAATATTCCCGATAGGATTATCAGCAGGAGACATAAGGTGCGCATTTTCATTTATTCAGGGTTTACCGAGATTGTTCCGGCCGGTATGGGCCATGTATATTGTTCACTGGAAATATCGATACTGTCGCCGTCGTATGAGACGATGCGGGTATCGTTCATACGTTTGTGGAAGAAAAAGCGTTGGCCTTCTCCCCAAAATTCACGCTGATATTCGTCGCGTATGGCGGCATCGATCGTTTCGACGGAAATCTTTCCGTCGGCTTTCAACTGTTCGACGATGGAGTTTCTTTTCGAGGTTTGCATTTCGATGAGCCATTCGGCCGCTTCATCGGGCTTGTTATCCCGGTTGAGGGCTTCGGCTGCGATAAGCGAAACTTCTCCCATCTTGATGACGGGAATACGTGCCGGCAGGTCCGATTCGCTGCCGCTCGAACTGTAAATATATCCCGAGAGTAAAGTACTCGATCCGAACTTATGTTGCAATGTATAGCTTCCGTCGTTTTGGCGAGTGAACCATTCGCGGAAACGGGTATCGTTGGCATCGGGAAAAACGGACGATATATCGGTGCGTACCGTTATCCGGTTTGTCTGGAACATCGTATCGGATAGTGCTGTAAACCCGTCGGGCATGGACGATATTCCCCAAATGTGTTCCCGGGAGAAACAAAAGTCGCTGTTGTATTTTCCCGGGGAAACAAAGTAGAATAATTGGGAGGAAACCTCTACTTTTTGCAAGTGGGAGTAAGTTTCTTGTGCTCTTTCGAGGGCGTTCCCGTAGTCGCCCATATACAGGTATATGCGGGCTTGCAGGGCGGTTACGGCATAATAGTTGAGATAGAATGTACGCAGCCGGTTATCGATTTGTCCCGGAGAAATGCTGGAATGATCCCACCCCGATAGTATAGGGTCATATTCTCTCAGTAAGTCGGCCGCGTGCGAGAGATCGTCGAGAATGAGACGCAACAGTTGCGACGATGTTTGCGGCCGGCTCGTTTCTGTACCGAAATGCGTCATGTAAGGTAGTCCCGAAAAGTCGGGTTCCCGGGTAACGGCGGGGTGGAACAGCCGTAAAAGGTCAAAATGCAGAGCTCCTCTCAGTGCGTACAATTCACCGGTGATGATTTCTTTCTGTCCCGGGTTGTAAAAAGAGACGTCGGTATGTTCTATCTCGTCGAGAATTTTGTTACATGACGCGATTGCACGGTACATTTCCCGCATGATTGTCGCTATGCGTATGCTATTTTCGGGCGTATCGTATCGGAATTTGCTGATGTCGGCACTCGGCGTGTCGTAGGGAACGAAGTCCTGACCCATGAATTCGAGCATGCCCAAAGTAAGATTCCCGCCGTAAAGGTTGTTGCTGCGCAGTTGCGTATAGACGTCGACGAGTGCATTGTAAAAGGCGTTCTCGTCTCCGAAAAACTTTTTGTCGGGTATCGTTCCGTTATCGGGTACGGCATCGAACCAGTCGGTGCAGGCGACCAACGGAAGAAGTAAAAGGGCCAATATGTGTCGTATCTTTTTCATTTCAGAGTTGTATGCGTAAAGCTAACGTGTAAGTACGAGCATAAGGGTAGTAATATCCCAAGTCTATATCGGACGAGGAGTAACGAAAGAGATTCTCTCCCGAAGCCAGCAACATCAGGCGGAGTGTTTTCCATGCCGGGAATGTGTAGGCCAGCTGTACGCTGCGCAATGAGAAGCGGTTGTCCCGGACGAACGGATTTCCTCCGGTTGCCGCTCTATTCATATCGTACGCTTTTGCTCCGGCCGAGAAAGTCGTAACGAGATTGAATTGCCATTGCCGATATGTGGCGGAAAAGCCCCAGTTGCCCCGTATTGTCGGTTCGGTCGAGCCTTCGGCGACGAGTTCTCCGTTTGTCGGGTCGAGACGGTATAGTTCCGTAAGGGTGCGGTTTTCTTGTAAAAAACCTGTCGACAGAGGGCGCCCCGTTGTTTCCATACTTTTTTCTATCGCTTCGTTATAGACCGATGCAAAATATGTCGGGAGTTTGTCGATGCGGTTGCGATTGTATGCAAGGCTTGCAAATGTCAGCAGGGATAGATTTTTGCTATCGGGCAGAATGTCGACGGAAACAGTTCCTTCGATCCCCCGATTGCTCACTTGTCCGCCGTTGTCGCATGTATGGGGATAACCGGTCGATAATGGCAACGGGGTTATTATCGGCAGATCTGTCGTGCGGCGGGTGTAGTAAAGTATCGACAGTGAGACGTCTCTGTAACGGGCCGATAAAGACAGGTTGTTGCGCATGACGGTATAGTGCCGCAGCCGGTCGTTGGGCATCAGTACGATAGAAGAGCCGATGAGATAGTAATTGTAGATGTATTCGTTCCCTACGTTATTGTCGAAAGTAACGGTGTAGGCATTGTTTGAGAACCCTATTCCTCCGCTTGTCCCGTGCGAAAAAGCCAAAGTAAGCTGTTCGATACCGGTATTCCGCAAGAACGATTCGTTGTGCATATTCCAAAAAACACCGGCGCTATAAAATGTCGCTGTGCGGGCACGACTGGCCAATAACGATGATTTTTCGATGCGGGCACCCGCTGTGAGTCCGTACCGATTGTCGTAAAGATAATGAGCCGAAAATATGCCGGATAAATTGTGGTCGTAGTAACGCGAAGCAGAAGGAGAGGTTTCTGAACTATAATAACTTTGTGTAAATGAGATATATGCCATTCGGTCGGTAGGAATCCCTATTCCGCTGAATGTCTCGTCGTACCATTTGTTGCTAAGAAAATTTATTCCGCCCGAAACTCCGATGTCCGATTTTTTCCAAGTCTTGTCGTATCGGAGAGACAGGCCGCCTTCGAAAGAGAGTTGGTTATCGCGGGTAATATCGTACTGGCCCGTGTAACCTCCTGTTTCGACATCGGTATAACGTCCCGATGAAGGAGAGACATAAACATCGTTTTGACCTGTTTCACGAATGAAAGAGAAATTCCCGTCGAGATGCAAGTCGGCGGGTAAGGTGATTTCGACTTTCAATCGGTCTTGTACAGTGTGGATTTTTTTGCGGTCGAAAGAACCTGTCGATACTTCGTGCAGGGGATTTATCGCACCGTTACCGAGGAGAGTGGCTATTTTGCCGTTTGCATCGTATGGAGACAATTCCGGAGACAAGTTCCGGTAATAGTCGTAAGTCCCGTAAGGACTGGCATTGTTTTTGGTTTGATAAAACGACAAGTAGTTCGAGATAGACAGAATATTACGCCGATAGGCAATATAGTTGCTCAGGCCGAGAGTTTTGTGATAGTCGTCTTTCATAACGCCTTTTCCCGAGGGGTCGCCTTCGACCGAGAAATTATATTTCACATAGCGGTCTCCGCCCCCGATGTCGAGTTTGTGTCGATGTCGAAAGGCTGTGCGTAGAGGCGTATTTTTCCAGTCGAAGCCTTTTATGTCTTTTATATCGGCGGCAGGGTGTTGGTGGCTTAGGTCGACCGTTTGTATTTGGGCGTCGAAAAGGTAATTGATATGCAATTTTCCCGTTTCGGGAGTTCTCAAAATTGCTTCGATGGCACCGTTGCCGCCTTTTGTCCCCAATCGGGCAAGCGATTGCGCATCTTTATAAATGATGATTTTTTCTATATCGTTTATATTAAGGCTCATGAATTGGTAGGCCGATACTTGTGCACCGTCGATAAGAAATAGTATCGATGAGGTCTGACCCGAAAGAGACCACGCTGTTTGTCCCTGTAAAGAGGTATTTTGGGGGATATAATAGGGAACATCTCCGTATAAATCGCTATTTCCGTCGGTTAAAGACGGTTCGAGAGATAAAATGGCGTTCCAAAGGTTTCCGATGCTGGTACGACGTAACATCTCTCCCGAAAAGATTTTGTTCCCTCTTGTATCTTCGGTTATGAGATGATATGATTTATCGATAGGTTCTTCTGCATTATGTGATGAGCTTTGTGCTGATACAGAATTGCTTATAAATAATAAAATACCGAAAATGACTATTTGAGTGCCAACGGCTCGGATTTTCATTTTGTTTAGATCCTCTGAATTTTTTTGCAAAGTAAATATAAAAAGTGATACGAAGTATATTTTTTTGTCATGTATTATGAAAAATACCTACATATAGGTAGTGAAAATATATGATTCGCTAACTTTTGTCAAGAAAATAAGTACGGAAGAAGATTGTATGAAAAAAGGAGTCATTCGATTTTTCGAATGACTCCTTTGTGTTGTCTTACTAGGATTCGAACCTAGACAAACAGAACCAAAACCTGTTGTGCTACCATTACACCATAAGACAATCCTTGTCTTTAAAAGGGAAAATCCCTAAAAGCGCGACAAAGATAGCGCAAGATTTTTTATCTGCAAGGAAAATTCGTATTTATTTTGCAATAATTAAGAAATAATTTTTCTTTCCTTTTTGCACGAGAAGATATTTTCCGTTGAGCAGCATGTCGGCGTTAAGCGTAGCGTCGAACTCGGCGAGTTTCTCTTTATTGATCGAGACGCCACCGCCCTGCGTGGTTTTACGCATTTCTCCTTTCGAGGGAAATACGGCGGCTTTTTCGGTGAGCAGGTCTACGGCACGTATGCCCGAGGCGAGTTCTTCCCGGGAAATCTCAAATTGGGGAACTCCTTCGAATACGGCCAGTAAGGTATCTTCGTCGAGCTTGTGCAACTGTTCCGATGTAGAATTGCCGAAGAGTATGCCCGATGCTTCGACGGCTGCATTGTAGTCTTCCTCGGAGTGTACCATGACGGTTACTTCACGAGCCAGACGTTTCTGCAACGGACGCAGGTGAGGAGCGGCCTGCTGTTCGGCGACGAGGGCTTCGATTTCGTCGTGGGGGAGTGCCGTGAAGATTTTGATGTATTTGGCAGCGTCTTCATCGCTTACATTCAGCCAGAATTGGTAGAATTTATAAGGAGACGTATAGCGGGGATCGAGCCAAACGTTACCCGACTCGGTTTTCCCGAACTTCCCGCCGTCGGCTTTGGTGATCAACGGGCAGGTGAGGGCATAGACCTCTCCGCCGTTGGTACGGCGTACCAGTTCGGCTCCTGTGGTGATATTGCCCCATTGGTCCGAACCTCCCAGTTGCAGTTTGCAATTTTTGGTTTCGTAAAGATGCAGGAAGTCGTAGCCTTGGAGTAATTGATAGGTGAATTCGGTAAACGAAAGGCCGTCGCGTGCTTCACCGTTGAGGCGTTTTTGCACCGATTCCTTTGCCATCATGTAGTTGACGGTAATGTGTTTTCCCACCGTGCGGGCAAAGTCGAGGAATGAAAAGTCCTTGATCCAGTCATAATTGTTGACCAGCTCGGCCCGGTTGGGTGTGTTCGATTCGAAGTCGAGGAACTTGCTCAACTGTTTTTTGATGCAGGCTTGGTTGTGGCGCAAGGTTTCTTCGTCGAGCAGGTTTCGTTCTTGCGATTTGCCCGACGGGTCGCCGATCATGCCGGTGGCGCCGCCTATCAATGCGATGGGTTTGTGTCCGCAACGTTGGAAATGCCGCAGCATCATCACTCCGCAGAGGTGTCCGATGTGCAGCGAATCGGCCGTAGGGTCGATACCCAGATAAGCGGTAACCATCTCCTTTTCGAGGAGTTCTTTCGTGCCCGGCATCAAGGTGTGTACCATGCCGCGCCATTCCAATTCTTCTACGAAATTCATCGAAGTACTGTTTTATTTTTAAAATTAATTTTTTGTCCGTTGTAAAAATAGAGCAGGAGAGGAGCGAGAAAAATGATTTTGCTGCCTGTCGAATGCACTTTATTTTCACGGAAATATCGGCAAAGATAATGAATTTACGGTGAAAACATTCTTATAGAGATGTTTTTTACCCTTCTTCGTCGGTCGTATGCAATATGGCATGTACGCTTTCGGCCGTGCGGGCTACGACAAGATAACGGGGTATTTTCCATAGTCGGGCGGCACGGCGGTAAATCGTATCGATAGGGAGGGTATCGTCGTCGCTTTCGAAAAGTACTTCACCCGGGCGAAATATTTTCAAGGTTTCGGGATTGTATTTTGCCCCGAAACTCAACAGCAACCCTTCCCGGCGTAATTGTTCGGCTTGTTGGGGTTTTCCTCTGAATCCGTGAATAATCCACAGTTGGGCCGGGTGTGTTTTACGGCGTGTGGCAATGAGGGTATCGAAAGCTTTGACGCAGTGTATGATAAGCGGTTTTTTCAGTTTTTCGGAAAGGGAGATATGTTTTTCGAAGATTTCGAGTTGCTGGGACATAGGTATGTCCCGGGTCGCATCGAGGCCGCATTCGCCGATGGCGACGACGTGTTCGAGAGCGGCGGCTTCGGTTACGGCACTCCATGCTTCTTCGGAAACGACGGCACTTTCATAGGGGTGTATGCCTACCGAGAAACGGCAGTCGAGCCGTTTGTACACAATCTCTAACGGGTAGCGGGGATAAGGGTCGCAAACGACATATTCCCGGGCGGTAATGGGACGGATATGGTGTGTGTGTATGTCGCACCGTATGATACTCGGGACGGGGTCGTATCCGCTGCCTCCCCACGGGTTACATCGGGCAATGCGTTTTACAGCCAACCACAAGCCGAGTCCCGGACCGTGAAGACGTATGGCTTCGATAGCATATTGCGAGCAGGTCGGGGCGTACCGGCAGCTGGGCGGTTTGAGCGGGGAAATGCACGCCCGGTAAAAATAAATAGGGAGTAGGAGAAGGGTGGAGAGAAGTTTCCTGACGAACCGTAACATGGACTCGATCGTTTACGGTTGTTTTTCCTCGCCGGGAGTTGCAGGAACGATTTTACCGGCCAGTTTTTGCAGCATCTCTTTCATGCGTTTTTCGAGAAAAGCATAGGGTTGTACCTCTTTATCGAGATAGATGACAGCCATGTCGATTGTTTTTCCGGCCGCTTCCAACGGGACGTTGAGGAGCGACTTGTTCAATCTGAATGCCTCTTTGATGCGGCGGCGTAGTTTGTTGCGTTTCACGGCCCGTTTGAACCGTTTCTTGGGAATACTTACCAATATGGACGAAGATACGGGTCTTGCAGAGTCTCCGGTTTTGTAGACGATGCGGTAAGGGTAAGCGATAAACGATTCTCCGGAGAAAAAAAGTTCGTTTACACGAATTTCTCCCCGCAGGCGTTCGTCGTGTGTAAGCCGGTTATCGCTCATCTTTGTTTCTGTGTTTTAATAGAGTTTGATTTATTTCAAACGTTTATTATCAGAGAACTCATTCAAAGACAAATGTACGACTTTTCTCGGAAATATGAGATTTTAAAATGTTTTTTCTTTTTGAAAGCAAAGTCGGAATATAAAGGACTGCCCAACCATATCCGGGTTGGGCAGTCCATCGTTTTGTATAGATTTTTCTGTTTAAAGGTGTGGTTCTAAAAGGTTGATAGTGTACAGCTTGTCTTTATTTTTTGTAAACAGCTCTGATTGGCAATTTGTTGGTATTTATATCTCGATCTCCGAACCACGGTGTGTCTTCTGCTTTGCTGAATTCAAGAAAGTAAAAATAGTCTTCCTCGGTCGATGGCGTTACTGTCCAATATGCTCCTGAACCTTCATTATTTACCTCCCATGAACTGCCGGAAAGATGGGCTGCGGCAGGCAAGAAAATGGAGTTCCCGTTCGAGGCCTTGAAGAGCATGCCTTTCACATTGTTGATCTCTGTATGTTGCTGTGTGGTATGCGCAATCAATTCCTCAAATTGCTCCTTTGTCGGCGTGGAATAGCCTGCTCCCAGTTTTTCTGTGGCAACATCCTTTTCGTAAGACATCTGATAATAAGTTCCGAAATCCGTAGCCTCCGAAGCTCCTACATTCATACTGCACCATAATGTTCCGCTTGGCATCCCCATGTCGATAGCATGAGAAGTTTCTCCGGGAGGAAGCGTAATTTCTTTTTGGTCATTCTCATCGTTGTCGCTGCAAGCTGCCATTGTTGAGGCAAGGATTGCGAGGAGTAAAAATTTCGTTTTCATCATAATGTGAATATGGTGTCTTTCCAGTTCCTCAAAGACTGTTCCTATTAAAACCACGAAGCGTGGAACTGCAATGCACTACTTCCTAAGTTGAGGCCCTGAGAAACCTTGTGTACGGATGTAGTAATAGCAGCCCACGCTATTGCGTGAGAACCACTATGCTATCCTTGTACACATTTGAAAGTTTCTCAGGTTTTCAACTTACAAGATAAGCATAACGCTTCCTAAAATTCCGATATGTCGCGGAGAGAGAAACTCTCTCCGATTGCAAAAATAGGAAAAAACTCGATAACAAGAACCAAAAGAGATTTCCAATCTTATGGAATATACCGAGGAATTATGCCTCTATGAAAAAAAATACACCTTACCATATCGTTCCCCTTTCGGAATGTATGGCAAGGTGTAGAAATCTGTGGGATTGAATCGTTATTTCTTGGCCGCTTTGTTTTGCTCTTTGAGGAACAATTCCAGCGCTGCCGTCATCGACGGAGCTTCGGGACGCGGAGCTTCACAGTCGAGGCGCAATCCTGCGTCGTGAACGGCTTTGGCGGTTGTCGGGCCGAAAGTACCTATCTTTATGTCTCCCTGTTCGAAGTCGGGGAAATTTTTCAGCAACGATTGTATTCCGGCCGGGCTGAAAAAGATGAGCATATCGTAGTCGAACGGTTCGTCCGGAGCGAAGTCATTGCTTACCGTGCGGTACATGACCGCTTTGGTATAGTTGATTTTATGCTTGTCGAGCAACGGATATTCGCCGTTATTGACGTCGGAGACGGGTAACAGGAATTTCTCGGAGTTGTGCTTGTTGAGCGAGGGAATGAGGTCGTCGAGTTTTCCGGTGTTCCCGAAGAATATTTTCCGTTTGCGGTAGACGGTATATTTTTGCAGATAGAGGGCAATCGCCTCGGTCGTACAGAAATATTTCATGGTTTCGGGTATGGTTACCCGCAGGCTTTCGCACAAAGTAAAGAAATGGTCGATCGCCGTGCGTGCGGTGAAGATGACGGCGGTATACTCGGGTAACGATATTTTTTGTTGCCGGAATTCCTTAGATGACAATCCTTCTACTTTGATGAAAGGACGGAAGACAATGTTTACCCCGTATTTCTCGGCAATATCGAAATAGGGCGATTTCTCTGACGGTTGGGGTTGTGAAACCAGTATCTTCTTGATCTTCAAATCGGTAAAATTTATTGGTTAATGATAAAATGCTTATAAAAGGCCCCAGCTTTTTCCTATGAGGAGAAGGGGCGCTATTTCCAGGGTGCAAAGGTACAAAATAAAGTAGAGCAAACATCTAAAATCTCGCAAAAAAAGTTTTACACCTTTGATTATAAAGAGTATGCGAGAGAGTAGGTAGAGGCATGCCGAAAAGATGAGACAATTCTCTCCGGTCTCGGGCAGATAGGTCGATAAGAAAACGAAGGGAAAAAGACATATTCCCAGCAGTAGATTGATGATAATGTGCGTGTCGCACCATTCCCGGCCTCGGGCATCGGTCGAGAAAACCGAGGCCAGTAACAGGAAAATACCTTGTTGCAGCAGAAAATAGAATGCTGCCGGGAGAGCCAGTAATAGGGCGTTCACGGCATATCCTCCCGGGAAAGGGAGGGGGAGGCCGTAAATGAAGAAGGCGATGATACCCAGTGCGCCTTCGATTACAAACGTATAAGAGAGGAACAGGTTACGTATGTGGGCGTTGATGCCGATGAGGTGTTTGGTACGGTTTTCGTCCCGATGATGTTCGGAACTCCCGTCGGTCTGCCAAGAGAAAATTTTCTTGCGGTAACGTATGAAAAGTATAAATAGAATAAGCCCGGCTAATAGCAATGAGAAGAAACTTCCGTCGCGGAACGGTGCGTTTTCAGGGCGTTGGTGCCCCGGCAGACCTTCCCGTATCTCGACGATGGGAATATATGTGTCCGGGAGGAGAAGCCGGGCTGTTGTCGTGTCGGCTGCAATCGGGGTCGAATCTGCCGGCATGAACGTCGCCTGTGCTTCTTGTATTGTATCGGCATCGGCTTGTAGAGAGAGTTGTTTCGGGCTTCCTCCGCTGTAAAGTTGTACGGTATCCGTTTGTTCGATACTGCCCGGTTTTGCGGTTATGACGGCAGTATCGTGGAGCGATAACTTCTCTTGTACTGCTGTTGTGGTGTCGTCCGCAACTTTCTCGGATAACTTTTGTTTGAGTTCGTCGGCTCGGAATATCGAATCTGTTCCCGTTTGTATCGGAACGTCGGGAAAGGATTGTCCGGGAACTGTTATCGTATCGGTCGACGGGAGGTATGAAGAGTCTCCGGAGGCTTGTTGTTGAGTCGAGTCGGAGGTTCCGGGAATAGGTCGGGAAGGTATTTGTCCCGAAACGAGAGTGTCGTTTGCAGGAGAGACAGGAGCTTGTTCCGGTAATTGGGTGCGATATTCGGGAATAGGGTGTGTCGTCGTGTCGCCTTGCTCGATTGCAGAGGCGGTTGTCGGACTATCTGCCGAGAATTGTACCGTATCTTGTTTTTCGGGTTGATGTGCGATAGACGGTTTTGCCTTGATGCTGTCGGGCGATATTGTCATATCGGGAGAGGAGACGCTGTCGGGTATCTCGGGACGAGGGCGATATGGCAAGTCGTAGAGGAGCATTACATCTTCATCTATATAACGGCGAGTTTACGTAGTTTTCCGTCCCATTCGGGTGCGGAATATAGTGCATCTATGGCCTCTTGCGGCGTCTTGGCGGCACACCACATGACCCGGTGTTCGGGACGCATGAAGTGTTCGTCGGTTGCCCGATCGAGCATTTCTATCAACGGGTCGTAATATCCGTTGGTGTTGAGTATTACGATGGGATTGAGATACAGACCCAACTGCTTCCATGTAATGATTTCGAGCAACTCTTCAAATGTACCGCAGCCTCCCGGCAAAGCGATGACGGCGTCGGACAAGGCGGCCATGCGTTGTTTACGGCTGTGTATGTCGGGGGTGATTTCCAGATTTTTCAGTGTCGGGTGGTTCCATCCGTTGTCGTACATGAATTGCGGAATGACTCCGATAATTTCACCGCCCTCCTGCATGACGGCATCGGCCAGTGTTCCCATCAATCCTTGTCCGCCCGCACCATACACGCATCGTATGTGTTTCTGGGCGAGCAGTTGCCCCAACTCTTGTGCTGCCTCGAAATAGGCAGGTGCGACACGAGAACTCGAAGCACAATAGACACAGACCGAACGAATCTTTCTCATGGGAACGGGGCAAGGCTGTTTATACGTTGAAGCGGAAGTGCATGATATCGCCGTCCTGTACGATATAGTCTTTCCCTTCGACATTTATCTTTCCGGCTTCGCGGCAGGCGGCTTCCGAGCCTAATGCGATATAGTCGTCGTACTTGATGACTTCGGCACGGATAAAGCCCTTCTCGAAATCGGTATGGATAATCCCCGCGCATTGTGGAGCTTTGCTACCTTTGAGATAAGTCCATGCCCGTACTTCGGGTTCTCCGGCGGTGAAGTAAGTTTCGAGGTTGAGCAACTTATAGGCCGAACGTATGAGGCGTGATACGCCCGATTCTTCGAGGCCTATCTCGTTGAGGAACATCTGCCGTTCTTCGTGGGTTTCGAATTCGGCTATTTCCGATTCTATTTTGGCGGCGACTATGAGTATCTCTGCGTTTTCGTCTTTTACGGCTTCCCGCACTTTCTCGACGTAGGCGTTGCCGTTGACCGCACTGGCCTCATCGACGTTGCAGACGTACATGACCGGCTTGTTGGTGAGCAGGAAAAGGTCGTGGGCAATTTTCTGTTCGTCTTTAGTCTCGAATGTTACCGTGCGTGCGGCTTTCCCTTGTTCGAGAACTTCTTTATAGCGGCTCAATACCTCGTAAGCCAGTTTGGCAGCTTTATCGCCGCCGGTCTGTGCTTGTTTCTGCACCCTACTTATGCGGCTTTCGATGGTTTCGAGATCTTTGAGTTGCAGTTCGTAGTCGATGATTTCTTTGTCCCGCACGGGGTCGACCGACCCGTCGACATGTGTAATATTGTCGTCATCGAAGCATCGCAAAACGTGCAGTATGGCATCGGTCTCGCGTATGTTGGCGAGAAATTTATTGCCGAGGCCTTCTCCTTGACTGGCTCCCTTTACCAGCCCGGCTATATCGACGATTTCGACCGTCGTGGGGACGATGCGTTGCGGGTGTACCAGCTCGGCCAGTTTATTGAGCCGGTCGTCGGGTACGGTGATGACACCCACATTGGGTTCGATGGTACAAAAGGGGAAGTTTGCCGATTGCGCTTTGGCGTTGGACAAACAATTGAAAAGCGTCGATTTACCCACGTTGGGCAGGCCGACTATACCGCATTGTAATGCCATTCTGTTTGTTTTTTTATTTTCCGACTGCAAAAGTACAAAAAAACGCCGAACTATCCTATTGTACAAATCTTTCGGGTTCTAAATCTTTTTTGCTCTCTTAGCGGTTTATAAAATGGTCTCTTTGGTTTTTGGAGCGTGTGGATACCCGGGCGCAAGTCTTGTAAGAAAATATTTCGTATCTTTGGGAAGAGAAGGAGATTGTCTGTGGTGGTTTCGGGTATCGTCATTGTTATTGTCTGAGTTAAAATTTGATATGTATGGAAAATTTGGAGTATATAGAAGATAAGTCGTACCGGGTGGCCGAGCCGTTGCTGCAAGGAATAAAAGATATGTTGAAAAGTCTGGGTATGGACTCCGGACACGTAGACCGGTGGGAAAGTCTCATTTATCTGGTGTTGATATTGTTGCTTTCTCTTGTTATCACTTGGTTGCTGCGCATCGTGTTGCACCGTATTTTTGTGCGGCTGTCTCGACATACGCGCAACAAAACATTGCAGATCATGATAAAGCGTCGCCTTTTTTCGAGTGTCGCTTATATCTTTTTCCCGCTTATCGTATTGGCTTTTCTGCCCTGGGTGTATGGAGATGCCCCTCACTTGATAAGGTGGATAGAGCGGATATGCAGTATTGTGTTTGTCGGTGTGTTTTGGTTTTATATCAATCGCACGATCGATACGTTTTGGCATATATTTTCTCAGCGCGATGAGTGGCGCGACCGTCCGTTGAAAGGTATCGTACAGCTGCTTAAAGGGATATTTATAGGTGTTGCCGTTATTCTGATTGCAGCGATAATCGCCGGGGTATCTCCGCTGAAACTTATAACGGGTTTGGGTGCTTTTGCCGCCGTTTTGATGTTGGTCTTCAAAGATCCCATTCTCGGCTTCGTGGCCGGATTCCAATTGGCCGAGAACGACCTTGTGCGTCGGGGCGACTGGATTGTTTTGCCGGGCGGTATGGTAAATGGAGTGGTGGAGGATATAACGCTCGATACGGTAAAGATACGCAACTTCGATCATACGCTTATTTCATTGCCTCCCTATACATTGGTTTCTTCGACGATGCAGAATTGGAGAGGAATGACCGAGAGCGGAGGTCGTCGTATAAAACGAGCTTTCCTTATCGAGAATGATTCGGTTATGGCTTGTACCGACGAAAAACTCGAAGTCTATGCCGGCCTGCCGTATATGAAGGATTACATTACCGCGAAAAAGAAACAGCGTGAAGACGGTCATGTAGAGAATACCCATAACTCCGAAGGGCTTGCAAACGGAACTATCGATACGAATTTGGGTCTTTTCCGAGCCTATGTCAACATGTATTTGTTGCATCATCCGTCCATTACTTCCCAGTTCGAGGTGATGGCCCGTTTACTTGAATCCACGGGAAACGGTACACCTTTTGAAATATACTGTTTTACAACGGTCACGGCGTGGGTCGACTTCGAGTCGGTACAAAGCGAAATCGTCGAGCATATTCTCGCTGTGGCTTCTCGTTTCGACTTGCGTATTTACCAGAATGCTTCGGGTTATGATTATGTGTTGCAGGCCGAGATTTCGTCGGGCAAACAGATTCCGTCATAAGAAAAAAGGGCATAGCCGCGATGCTTCCGCCAAAGAAAGCCTTACGGATAATTTTGCCGACAGACACATAAAAGTCGTTTTTCCATTTTCCGGTTATATTGCGGGTGGTACGATTAGTGTGCTTCGAGCCAGTTGGTACCTGTTCCGGTGTCGGCGATGAGTGGTACGTGTAAAACGGCGGCCTGTTCCATCTCTTCTTTCACGATACGGGTTACGATATCGATTTCATCGGTGGGGACTGTGAAGTTGAGTTCGTCGTGTACCTGCAAAATCATTTTGGCCTGTAATCCTTCTTTTTCGAAACGCTCGAAGATGCGTACCATAGCAATTTTTATAATGTCGGCGGCACTGCCTTGTATAGGAGCGTTTATGGCGTTTCGTTCGGCATAGCCGCGTACGACGCTGTTGTGCGAATTGATGTCGGGTAACATGCGTTTACGTCCGTTCAAAGTCTCGACATACCCTTTTTGCCGGGCCGTTTCGATACTTTGTTCCATATAGGCTTTTACTTGGGGGAAAGTCTCGAAATAACCGTCTATGAGTTGTTTGGCTTCACTACGGGGAATGTTCAGCCGTTCGGCCAGACCGAAAGTCGATATGCCGTAGATGATGCCGAAATTGGCGGTTTTTGCCTTACGCCGCATCTCTTTGCTTACCTCGTCGATATTTACTTTGTATATCTTTGCAGCTGTGGCGGCGTGTATATCCTGCCCCGAGACGAAGGCTTCGGTCATGGCCGGGTCGCCGCTGAGGTGTGCCATGATGCGCAGTTCGATTTGGGAGTAGTCGGCCGAGAAAAACAACGCTCCCTCTTCGGGAATAAAAGCGCGACGTATTTCCCGGCCTTCATCATCGCGTATGGGGATATTTTGTAAGTTGGGATTGCTCGAACTGAGCCGTCCTGTTGCGGTAATGGTCTGGTTGAAAGAGGTGTGTATTTTTCCGGTAGAAGGGTTGATGAGTTCGGGCAGTGCGTCGATATAGGTGCTGAGCAATTTACGTAGGCCTCTGTATTCGAGAATTTTGTCGACTATGGGATGGCGGTAGCGCAACTTTTCGAGCACTTCTTCGGTGGTGGAATATTGTCCGGTTTTTGTTTTACGGGCTTTTTCATCTATTTTCAACCGTTCGAAGAGAATTTCTCCGACTTGTCGCGCCGAACTGATATTGAACGGTACACCGGCCAACGTATATATCTCTTGTTCTGTACCGGCAAGTTTCTCGGTAAGAATGGCCGATGATCGGCGTAATGCTTCTGTATCGATGCGTACACCCTCGATTTCCATTTCGGCCAATACTCTGACAAGCGGCATTTCGATGGTGTAGAAAAGAGTTTCCAATCCCTCTTTTTTGAGCTCTTGCTCGAATCGGTTTTTCAGTTGCAGGGTGATATCGGCGTCTTCGGCGGCGTAGGGGCATACGCTTTCGGGCGATACGTCGCGCATGGAACGTTGTCCTTTTCCTTTCGGCCCGATGAGTTCTTCGATATGGATGGTTTTGTATCCGAGGTATATCTCGGCGAGATAATCCATGTTATGTCGTTGTTCGGGTTGCAACAGATAGTGAGCAACCATCGTGTCGAAGAAACGACCTGCCGGTTGCAAACCGTAACGTCGCATCATGATGTAATCGTATTTGATGTTTTGACCGATTTTGACCGACGAAGGATTTTCTAACGCTTGTTTGAATATTTTGACAATCGAGTCTGCTTTTTCTTTTTGGGCCGGAACAGGTACATAATAGGCCTCATTTTCCTGCAAAGAGAACGACATTCCGACCAGTTCGGCCGTCATAGGCTCTACTCCGGTGGTTTCCGTGTCAAATGCAAAAAAATCGCAGCCTTCCAATTTGCGGGCTAAATCTTGTATATCTTTTTCGTTTTCAATAAGTTTATAATTGTGTGGGGTGGAATTTATGTCTCGGAGAGTCGCATATTTTTCTTCACCCGTCCCTTCGGTCGGAAATATATCAAAGAGCGAGCCTTGAACGGGCTTGTTTTCGACCATAGGTGTCGGAGCGTTTTTCCCGAATATCCTTTCGGTCAAATTCCGAAATTCGAGTTCTTCGAAAATTTTGCGTAAAGCGGTTTCGTTCATCGGTGAACGTCGTAGAGCTTCTTCGTCGAACGAGACGGGAACATCGATTTTTATCGTGGCGAGGAATTTGGAAAATCGTATTTCTTCGACATGAGTTTCTATTTTTGTTTTGGTAGCACCTTTAAGGTCGTCGGTATGATCGAGAAGATTTTCTATCGAGCCGAATTCCTGTACCAGTTTGACGGCTGTTTTTTCTCCTATGCCGGGACAACCGGGAATATTGTCCGACGAGTCGCCCATGAGTCCTAAGATGTCGATGACTTGTTCGGGCCGTTCTATACTGTATTTGTTTTTGATTTCGTCGACGCCCCGTATTTCGAAATTACTGCTTCCGAACTGCGGACGATAAATAAAGATGTGGGGGGAGACGAGTTGACCGTAATCTTTGTCGGGGGTCATCATGTAGGTGTCAAATCCGGCTTTTTCGGCTTCTTTGGCAAGTGTCCCTATTACGTCGTCGGCTTCATATCCTGCGACTTCTATAATGGGGATATTATAAGCCTGAATGATCTCTTTGATAATGGGTACCGACTGGCGGATTACTTCGGGTGTTTCTTCCCGTTGCGCTTTGTATTTCTCGTAGGCTTCATGGCGGAAAGTCGGACCGGCAGGATCGAATCCGACGGCGATGTGCGATGGGTTTTCTTTACGGAGGACTTCTTCGAGGGTATTGACAAAACCGAAGATGGCCGATGTATTTACCCCTTTGGAGTTGATACGCGGATTTTTGATGAATCCGTAATAAGCCCGGTAGATAAGGGCGTAAGCGTCGAGTAGAAAAAGTCTTTTATCGGACATGTTGGGAGATGTTGGTTCTAAAAATAGGGGACGTGGAATTCCCGCTTCGGAAATATTCCGAGGTAAATTTACGATAATTCTGTCGAATCTTTTTGTTTTATTTCTAATTTTACCCGGGAAAGCTGTTGCTTGACATAAAAAATGAGCGTGTTCGTTTTATTCTGCTCTCGGTTTGCATTATCTTTGCACCTACTAAAAAATCACCGATGGATATATTGTCGAAGATTAAACAGCCCATAGAAGGCGAGTTGATACGGTTGAACGAAGTCATTGTGCAGATACTTTCTTCGACGAGTCCTTTACTGTCTCGTATCGTAGACCATTATCTTTCGATGAAAGGCAAGCAGATAAGACCTATCCTCGTTTTGCTTACGGCTCGTCTCGTCGGTGATATAAAGCCCGAAACTATATACGGGGCAGCGGCAGTGGAATTGTTGCACAACGCTACACTCATACACGATGATGTCGTCGATGAGTCGAAACTGCGCCGAGGTAAGACAACGATAAATGGTATATGGGATAATCGCATTGCTGTGCTTGCCGGAGATTATTTCGTTTCCAGTGCTTTGCAAGCGGCTCTTCCGACCCGTTCGATTCCGGTGATGGACGTCTTGGGTACGTTGGGACGTACACTGGCTTGCGGAGAGATGGATCAGATAGAGGTCTCTCATGGCGAAATGATCGATGAAAAGGCATATTTCAATGTAATCCGTCAGAAGACGGCATCTCTTTTTGTAGCTTGTATGCATATAGGAGCCCTTACATCGGGTATGTCGCCCGAGCAGACATCGGCGGTAAAAGCATTTGGAGAACGGTTGGGACTTTGTTTTCAGATAAAGGACGATATTTTTGATTACTTCGCAGCCGGCGAGATAGGTAAACCGACACGCAGCGACTTGTCCGAGGGAAAAGTAACCCTGCCTTTGATATATGCTCTTACGCATACCGAGAGTGCTCGGTGTGCAGAAATGAAAAGTTTGGTGGTAAAACCGGAACTTTCGGAAGAAGAAATTTCAGAACGGGAGCTTGGAGAGGAAGAAGAGTATTTTGACAATGGAGCTCCTCTTCCGGAAGCAGCCGTGACGGATCATTCATTGTTGAATTAAAGGTCTTTGACCTTGGAATTAAATATATCTGGCGATGCACAGGATAAATCCGATGGCACCGATTACGAGGAAGATCAGTCCGATACCGGCTGATCTTTTTCTTTGTTCCATTTGGGTA
>ERZ779885.852-NODE-852-length-32867-cov-5.145038_pt1 | contig 32867 bp, 38 predicted proteins | sample MGYA00511554_ERZ779885 | MGnify/ENA primary metagenome ERZ779885 (study PRJEB29588, sample SAMEA2160998) | human gut metagenome | biome: human gut; feature: human-associated habitat; material: faeces | place: Denmark | collected 2008/2010 ... | reverse complement strand
CGCGCGGACGGCTTCCCGCCTCCGCCGGAGGCTCCGTATCCCGCGCCGCAGCCGAAGACGGCGAAAAAGCGCTCCAAAGCGCCGCTCATCATCGGGATCGTTGCGGGCGTGCTGGTGCTGCTGGCTGTCCTGTGGGGGCTGATCGGCAGAAGGCTCTTTGCGCCCTATGAAATGCAGACGGAGCCGGTGGATCCGTCGCTGCATACCGCCACGCAGACGGAATTCTGGAACGGCGACTGGTACGGCTGGGCGGAGGCCAAGAAGATCGGCCAGGTGGACTACCTGGTCCAGGGCACCATCTATCCCGACGTGATCGAGTCCGGCACCGGCGACTACGCGCTCAGCGCGGGCGGCTGGTGGGACGCCTGTGCCCGCATCGACCTCGGCGAGGACGGCAGCGGAACGCTCACCCTCTGGGACGATTCCTGCGAGGCAGGGGAGTACATCGCCCAGGCAAGCGTGCAGGCGGAGGCCGATCTCACGACGAGCGGACGGCTCGTCTCGACAGACGGCAGCTTCCTGAACTGCCCGCTGACCGGTGCGGACGCGTGGTATATCGACGCGGCTGCGCCCGAATCCATGCCGTATCACGACATGATCTGCATCTCCGGCGTCTATACCGACCCAGAGGGCAGCGGCAGCTCCTTCGTCTATACGATCTATCTGCGCCCCTGGGGCATGGACTGGGAGGATGTGCGCGCTGCGGACGAGTCGCTCCTGCCGTATTACTACGACGACTGGTACCTGCCCCTGATCGAAGCGGGCGGCAGTATGCCGGACCAGATCGGCGAAGCACTGAGCTACGCATAACGAACCAAAACGCGCAGGCAGCCGTCTGCGCGTTTCCTGCCGGTTGCCACAATGTACAGGCTATGGTATAATACAAAAAGCAATTTGCGGGAGGAATGCAGATATGGAACTTGCGGAACAACGATATCAGCACTGGTGTGCGCAGAAGACGCTGGACCCGGAGCTGCGGCAGGAGCTTGCCGCCATGCAGAACGACGCGGACAAGATCACTGACGCCTTTTACCGCGATCTGGAGTTCGGCACGGCCGGTCTGCGCGGCGTTCTGGGCGCGGGCACGAACCGGATGAATATCTATGTCATCCGCCGCGCGACGCAGGCGGTCGCCGACTATCTCAACGAGACGGACCTGCCGAAGACCGTCGCCATCGGCCATGACAGCCGCATCAAGAGTGACGTTTTCGCCCGGGAGGCTGCAGCGGTCTTCGCTGCCAACGGCATCACGGCGTATCTCTATCCCCGGCTCGAGCCGGTCCCGGCGCTGAGCTTCGCCGTGCGGCATTTGCACTGCGGCCTTGGCATCTGCGTGACGGCCAGCCACAACCCCGCGGCCTACAACGGCTACAAGGTCTATGGTTCCGATGGCTGCCAGATGACGCCCGAGGCCGCCAAGCGCGTGGTCGCGCTGCTGGAGCAGATGGATTATTTCACGGCCGCAAGAACAGAGGACTTTGACGCCGCGCTCGCCGCCGGCCGCATCCGGTATATCCCGGACGAGGTGCTGGACGCGTTTGTAGACGCCGTCTATGCCCAGCGCGTCGGCAGCGGCGACGGCATTGCGGATCTGAAGCTCGTCTATACGCCGCTCAACGGCGCGGGACTCGAATGCGTCAGAAAGCTCACGCAGAAGCTCGGCATCCGGAACATGACCATCGTCAAGGAGCAGGAGCAGCCGGACGGCAACTTCCCGACCTGCCCGTACCCGAACCCCGAGATCCGCCAGGCGATGGAGCTCGGCCTGCAGTACTGCGACCGCGTGCACCCCGACATCCTCATCGGCACCGACCCGGACTGCGACCGCTGCGGCACCGCCGTGCCCGACGGCAAGGGCGGCTACCGCCTCATCTCCGGCAACGAGATGGGCGTCATCCTGCTGGATTTCATCTGCCGCAGCCGCATCGCCAACGGCACGATGCCGGAAAACCCCGTCGCCGTCACGACGATCGTCTCGACCGACATGGTCACGGCCGTCGCCAACAAATACGGCGTGGAACTGCGCCGCGTGCTGACGGGCTTCAAGTATATCGGCGAGCAGATCGCCCTGCTGGAGGCGGGCGGCCATCCCGAGCGCTATATCTTCGGCTTTGAAGAGAGCTACGGCTATCTCTCCGGCCCGCACGTGCGCGATAAGGACGCGGTCAACGCCGTGCTGCTCATCTGCGAGGCTGCGGCCTGGTACGCGAAAAAGGGTATGACGCTCGGCGACGCGATCGACGCGCTCTATGCCGAGTTCGGCTGCTTCTGCAACGCGCAGAAGAGCTTCACCTTCGCCGGCGAGACCGGCATGGAGAAGATGGCGTCGCTGATGTCCGGTCTGCGCACACACCCGCTGCAGAGCGTCGCGGGCCTGCAAGTCGAGGGCTTTACGGATTATGAGCAGGACGGCACCGGCCTGCCGAAGGCCAACGTGCTCGAATACCGCCTGCCCGGCGGCGCGAAGCTCATCATCCGCCCCTCCGGCACCGAGCCGAAGATCAAAGCCTACCTCAGCGCCGTCAAGCCAACCGTAGAAGAGGCAACCCGCCAGCTCGATTCCCTCGCCGCCGCAGCCGCCGAGCTGCTGGCCTGACGGCAAACCAGCGAAAAAAATAAAAAACCTCTTGCAAAACCAGACTGGATATGCTATGATACATAAGCTAATTCAATAGCTATCCGGGTGTGGCGAAGTTTGGTATCGCGCTTGAATGGGGTTCAAGAGGCCGCTGGTTCGAATCCAGTCACTCGGACCATCAAAAATCGGTTGAAATCATGTGATTTCAACCGATTTTCTTTATATTTTACCATATAAATATTACCACAAAATAGGCGATTTCGAGTTTCGTCCGGAATGAAACCTGAATGAGAAATTTTTTACGGTTTTCTCCTAATCATTTCAAGGCATGTTCTGAACTTTTCTTTGTATTTTCTTATTTTTTCGAATGTTTTTAAAAATTTGTATGGCTGCACAATTTCGCGTTTTAGTTTTTATGCACAGCATATAAAAGCAGCACCAAGGCGCTTTCTCGTAAAACCGGGCAAAAAATTTCATGGATCGCAGCATATTTTTTGTCCTGTTGTTTGATTTGGTTAATCTTTAACGAAAGACTATATTCTTGTTTGCCTCAAAATCTTGACTTTTCTTCTCATGTATGCATGATAATAATGGGAAGCCTAAAAACACAAAAAGGAGGCTCTTATATGCCAGATATCATTATGTTTGAGAAGCCAAAACAACTTTACGCACTCGGTCTCGTCGACAAATACGATCGAATCGCCGCATGCTTTGTCGATCCAAGCACGACGCATCCAGAACCAGAAATTGTAGCTGTTCCGTTGACCCAGCTCGGGTTGCTGCATATTGGGAATCGCTACAAAACGCTGCGTGACAGCGTGACACCCGAAAGCCACAGCCTTGCTGGTAAGCGCATTCAACGAGCGAGGATAGACTGTCATCAAATTTGTGTAGACACGGAATTGGCAAAATGTCCAGCACCATATGAGCTGGATCTATTTCGACGTCCCGAGTTATTTCTTCAAAAATTCCATACGTTTCAGGCGGGGCAAATAATTTATAAAATTCCGGATACCGTGGCGTTTGCAGCACTCACAGCGTGCTGTGACGGTGCATTGATTCGGTCGATTCTAACGGGAGAAATTATCGAAAATTGTATTATGAATTCAGGACCGATACCATGCTCAGACAAATATCAAATCGAGTTGCGGGATGACCGTCCGAGCTGCCTTGCGGCGGAGCAAAACCGAGCTTGGCTCTATTGCGCGGCAAAGTACCAGTTTGCAGAGCAAACACACGCTGTTCTTCAATCAGACGAGTCGATTACGTATGCGCCGTTTTCAAGGAAACTCTCCTGCTACCTGCCACAATTGCCATATGGCTGCTTAGAGATAGCGTATCTTCAGTTTGGAACATATCGCTTTGTTGTGCACCTACGCATTCGTAATTTGCCAAATCCTCGCGAGATTGTCATTGTGGATCATCACCCGGCATCAAGCAACATATACGGAGTGTCAAAAACCGATTTCAGTAAAAGTTCCGGTGCAGATGCTGCGCGCCCATTGGACAGCAGCACAAGCGCGCCTTGCTCCGCTCCTGTATCACGGCTTTACACAATGCGCGCAGAAAGTCCGCTCTGTGGTACACCAAAGTATGAGTATATCCGATCTTCTAGCAGACAGTTACAGTCTCAGATTACGGGATGAAGATTATCAAAGACTGATGCGACGCACGGAATCGCGTATAGTACAAATCAATCATCCCCTAATGGCAACGCCGAGCTGCTTCCGGCTGATGTGCTTGGATGCGGAAAACTTGATTTTTCAGTATTGCCCATACGATTTGCGCTGTTTTGTGACGCGCTGCAAACCGCACACGCTCGAAAACTGATCAGCACTCCCCACTGCTCCGTTTGGCACAGTCGCAGTTACAATAGCTTTATCGGGCTTAATGCAATTCAGCAGACAAATCGTACATCATATTCGGCACTACTGGCGATTGCGATCTGCCATGGTACAAATATCGGAATCTTAGAAATCTATCCAGATGACGGTGTGTCCAGCAGCTGCGCCTCAACGATGATCCTCTTTGGAGCAGATGACGAAAGTGTCTACCGCAGAGCTTTGCGTCTCGTGCAAAGCTATAAGGACACGGCAGGACATTGGATCAAGCACAGCGCTGATGACACTGCGCAACAAGCCGCTCAGCGCAATCTGGCTTTTGAGGGATGTCTCAGTGTCCGACACACTTTAAATTATGTCAACTTGTTGTGTGTCAAGCTATGCTGTTTGAAATCTTGACACCGACACATAATCTGCATATCATATAAGTAATGTTCCTGTCGCCTTTCAAAAGGTGTCTATTCCCAAAAGAAAGGCTCGTTCCTTCTCGCTGCTTAAGGGATCGCTGCGCTCGTTTCTGAATATTATCAAGTCTGAAGCTTTTTGCCGTCTGGCAAAGGGCTATTTTTTATGCAAAATCAACTGCAGCGCAATGCTGCATACACCCGCGCGATCCCATCGACGGCGATGGAGGGACAGAGAAATGCCCAAATCAACAACAATTCAATCTATCTTGTCCGCATTACAGACAGATAGACACGCATCCGGTGTTTTTGATGCGCCCGATCATGAGCATCAGGTTAAAATTCATTTTCAAGCGCAAGAAAACCAAATACACCTGCGCGGCGTGCTGTGCGGTGCGGACTGCCGCCCCATTTCGGGCGCGCGTGATGTTACAAGAACAATTACAAGTGAAACGCTGCTTCCTACTGCGATTGACACTATGGTTCATGCCGTGTGGCAAAAATGGATAACAGCGGAAAATGTCAAAAATCCGCGCCGCAAAATGCAGCACGGCGTGATTTCAAATTTCTTTCAAGCGGTGCAGTTTGTCCCTTCCGATCTCGGATGGGCGCAATCGACTTACGACGGGACACTCAGTTACCTGAGAGACAGCATTTCTCCGCGTATGGATCGCATCGGCGAAGATATTTGTGATGAGGATATCAAAAAAATCGCGGATGATTTGATCACGCGAGCCTGTAAATCCGGACGAGGAAAACCGGGTGCAGATGGACGCGTCACAGAAAAAGATGCTGCCGCCGCGCGACAGCAGGTCATTGTCAAACTGGATCGATGCAGGCGGCTATACGAATTGGCAAGATCGCAATATCCGCAATCTGGCTTGCCGGATGTGAACTTTCCCATATATGAACGTGTAAAAGTATCAAAAGTGGAGCAGCCGAAGGAGCTGCCAGCTGATACGCGCGTAGTTTTTGCAAGCATGTTGTGGTTGCTCACCAATCAGGGCGACGTGCGGGCATATAATGCGGCTCTGATGCTATATGCCGGGTTGCGGACCGGCGAAGCTGCTGCACCAAAGATCGGCGAAATCACACTCGCAGCCGACCACAAATACGGCAGCTATTTCGTTGCTGGAAAAATCCGCAACGGTACCTATGAGCCGTACCCCAAAACACAAGCAGGCTATCGTACTGTCATTTTGGGAAGCGAAATGGTGCAATTTGTGCAGCTTCGTATCCGCCAACTGCAAGCACAAGGATACACAGCACAGGAAATCGAAAATATACCGCTTGGAACAACAAATGACTCGGATCTCTCTGCGTTCGTAAAGAAGCTGCTTCTGCTTGCGGGTTGTAACTCGCAGATAATTACGGAAAGTACCGCAGAAGCAATGCATACGGACAGTGCTGATATTTCAGCTTATACTTTACGCCGCGATTGGGCGACGCGGATGGCCAATTGCTGCGGGATGCCAATGGATATGCTGGATAAGCTGCTTGGTCATGTGCGGCGCGACAACGCAAAGCGTGACTATACCACGCCTGCGCAGCAACAGCGGATTGCAGCTATTATTGATCGCTGTGTTTTGCTTCCACAGCTTTCGCAATCTTCTGCCGTTCAACCTATGATTCTCTCAAACAATACTTCCATTGTTTTGAACGAGAATATACGACACCAGTTTGTTGCAAGGGAAGACTGCACCGTTAATTTGGACATTCAAGCGTTGGAACCGGGGCAACCACTCATAATTACCGCGCCTCGCGACGCGCTGCAAATTCAACATGTTCGGCTGCTGACTGCTAAGCCAGCACAGCGCGGCACTACTATTTTACAGTCGTGTGAACCAAATTGTGGTTATGGGGCTTGTTTGCTGCGCGCGGAACAAATCATGCGGAAAGCGGAGGCAATTTGAAATGGAAAACGTAAAGTTTTTAGAAATAAAAAGCCGCGATAACGAGCAAAAACAGCATTGCAGTCTGACAGGAACATTTATGATTTGCGGCATTGAGGGGCGCTTTGAGGTGCATACCGTCGGCAACTGCCGCACTCATGTAACCGGTCGGGTCAGCTTGATTTCACCGCTGGACGGCAAAATCCTTCTATTTGACGGTGCACGCCGCCGGGAGCTGATCGCAAAGCGAACCGAAGATCAGAAAGCACGTATTCGTGCAGCGAAACGCCCGCGAGAGCTAAAAGCGACAAAAGAACTTGATGTTGAAATTATCGGTGTTGATCTTGATCCAAAGACGCACGCCGTGATCTTTCCAAAAAACGCTATCACTGAAATAGAGAAAGCAGTTGAAGAAAAAGCGGAGCGCCTCTATGCTGAGGCGCAGCCAACCTTGGCTCGGATACTTGAACAGCAAGGTTCGGGGCAGAATGTAACCGCGCTGCGGCTATATTACGCGCGGGCAAAGAGCTTCTTTGCGGCGGAGACGCCCGTGAAAGACGCGACTCGGCGCAGGAATAGCAATAGCTTGCAAAAAATGTGCGCCGCATTGGGCGAAACAGCAATCGCAGATATTTCACAAAGAGATGTGAAACAATTGACCGTACATTTTTCCAAAACGGAGGTTCATCGGTTGGAGCGCTTCCTCACCTATTGCCGCGAAAAGGGAGACTTTTCATGCGCCAACCCTGTCACAGAGTATGCGCCTGCACAAAAGCACACACGTAATTATAGCGCGGAGCGCACCAGAGCTGCGCGGATGCATGGTATATCCCTCGAAGCAGAACGTACGTTGCTCAAACTGGCAAAAGATCATATCGCAGATGGTCGCGTATGTGCCATTGTGCTCGCGCTTGGCGCAGGGATGGGGGTCGACGAAATGCGCGAACTGTACTGGCGTGATGTAGCTTGTTATAGCAGAAATGTCTATCTAATATTGCAATCTGACAATGCCGGCGCGACGCACAATTATTCCCGCCCGCCGCTTCCATTTGCGCAAGATATTTTACAAGCACGGTATGCATGGTTAAGCGAACGCTATAAGCGCGGCGTTTCCAATTTCCCTGTTGTCTCCGATCGAGATGATCCCCGAAAAAGCATCCCGCGCAGTGCCCTGACCGACTTTATCCGAGCGTCTTTTCAGCGCTGCGGCGTTCGATTTTCTGCATTAGAATTAGATGGAAATACGTCAAAACAAATCGGCGGAACGGGTATTCGCTTGGCAAAAGAGCACTATGAAAACGTACTGGAGCAGGTTTGCGGAATTCCGGCATGCAGTCAAGAAAGTCGGTATTTATGCGGAAAACCGATGGATACAGTCACAGCGGACTGCTACCGCGGGCTAAGCGGCATCAGCGGACGAAACTATCTGGAAGCAATTGCCCGGCGGGATACGCGATTTTCAGATGATGCAGAGGACAGGTATACAGTTGACGAGGAAGATATCGGAAATGGAATGTGCCGTTATACGATTCATCCAAGCAACCCCGCTGCTCAAATTGGGCTGATCGCGGAATTAAATTTACAACAAGCCGCATGTGTCGCTGTCGAAAGCCAAAATGGCGTGGAGGGACTTGCATCAGCGGCAAAAAGAACTCCTGCCTTCGCTGATTGAAAGCAGGAGCTTGAACTTGTCGTTTATAAGGATTATCATGATATCAAACAAAAGCGGTGAGCAGCAGGCATCTGCCTGCTGCTCGTAAAACGTAGTACCTTTTCCCTTTTACGTTGCAGCAGAGGAGCGGTGTCTTCGCCGCAGGTGTGATTTGAAAAGTGAGCGAAGCATACCCGCCAAGCTCAGCCTGCGCATTCCAGCGGGATACGCAGGCGTTCGCACTTGCTGACGAGGATGCGGTCTTCGTGGGGGCCGCGGTCGCGGCAAGCCTGTTCGGTCAGGACGCGGAGAGCCCGAACGACCGCCTCGGGGACGATATCCGTATCGCCGAGCTCAGCCGCATCGATGCAGCTGCCGGTGCGTTCATTGCGGTCCTCGACGGCGAGGCCCGTCCAGTCACGGGTGAGGTCTGTGCTCCAGCAGGCTCCGCTTTCCCACTCGCAGCCGCAGGGGTTCGGGGTGTTCCAGCCTCTATCGAGGATGTGGCCGGTATCAGGGTCGAGAATGAGGAGCCCTTCCGCGGAGCCGTATGCAGCATTCCAGATATTAATTCCGGCAACGAGGATTTTTCGGTCCGCAAACCGGCGGATCACGAAGGGTGCGCGATTGCCATCGCCGGCATAATTCTCAATCATGTCGTAGCTGCGCAGATACTGTTCGAGGCGATATTTCGCCGCGCCCTGCTCAAGATCCGGGGAATCCTTGCTGTCGAGGTCAATGTAGTAGCCGACGCGGCTGTTTTCAAAGAGGCCGTCCCACACTTGCGCTTCGATAGTCTCATCACATGCAAAAATATCCGGCCCATAGACAGCAACGTCGACATATTCATTCGTTCCGGTTCGGTCGCTGCACCGCACTTCCATGGCGAACTTGTCTGTGGCGCACCAGCTGGATGGGCCGAAGCTGACAGCCTGACGATGACCCTCCTCGCCAAAGATGCGATACGTCCGATAGACACGGAGGATGTCGCTGTTGAAGCATCCACTAGGGTCTGCATCCTCGAAGCGGATGGAGGCGGAGTAGATGCTGCAGGAAGTTTCGACAGCAGCGACGCGCACGTGGATGCAAGAGTTCTGCTCTGCACCGAGGGCCAACCAGAGCCGGAACGCAGCGTCGTCCGCGGCCGAATGCGCGGAGATCGAATCGTCGTTCGTCAACGAGATAAGGGCAAGTGGAACATTTTCGACTGAGCTTACAAAAATTCCGTATTTTTTCATTTAGGACCTACTTTCTGCCGGGATTATATGAAACCGACTGTGTATATTTCCGAAGAAGGGCGTCTCTTCCTCTATATAATTATTTGTGTCAGATGTTCGCACAAAAATCTTGACGGAAAGAGCCCCCGTGCTGCGGGTGTCAATCAAAAAAGCGTCTGCTTTCAATCAACGAAAGCGGGCGCTTTTTTGATTGCTTAGAAAGAGCCCGGTTTTGCCCGGGCTCGTATCCAATAGAGACAAAGCAACGGTTTGCGGTAGATGCTGCGATCTTTCACAACGGTAAATTACACAGCTCTCAAATCCTAAATGTATCGGAATACATTTAACGACTACCTTATACACTGTATCCGCACACACAAACATTTGATCGCTATCGGACAATTTGTTTATATCATACGTTTGTTCGCTTGTCAATGATACATGGAATAATTAACAAATTATTCATATCTTAAAATTCTTATTATTTTTGGAAACCAGAAAAAATGCTGCATTTTACTCTAATTATGTTTACCGCTAGCATTTGGCCGGGATGCACATAATTCGCAGAAGCACAGTTGGCAGCATGATTCCTAAGAAGTGCAAATTCCAAGTGCATATTCGCGCAGTTCTTTATTAGCCAAAACTGCCAAATATCTTCGTAAGTTACTGACACATTGTCTTACTCCACTTGGTTCTGCCTCCACCTCTCGTAATAGAAGCAATGATGCCTGTACGCGCAGATTGCTTGCCGCCTGGATCCAGTCGTAAAACATATCTCGGAAGGCATAATTGCCGCTGCGTGCGTTGGGCGAGTCGATTTCCGAAAGGATCATTACCATCGTCCGCAGAAAATCTGCTGGCGGAATCAACTCCTTTCCTGCCGCAGTCAACGCGTCGATCCTAACACGCAGGGAATCGAGCCAGCCCACATTGTTTTAGAAAATTCAATGTTTCCAGTTGCCGTCCAGAGGAAAACTAAGTCGTCAGGACTACAATTTAGAAAATCTGCTGTCGATACCGGCTCTGCCGTACAGGGTTCTGGGCGTTTTCCATAAAGACGAAAAAACTCCATGCATTTGTCCTCCAATGCATCTTTGGGATAAAGCCGGAGGACTTTCTGAATATCACCGGCGCTGCGCGTTTTAAAATCCGTTCCCAGAATTTGATTGAGCCATCCAATATGCTTGTCTGTTAAAAAGAGCCTGCCATCCGTATGTGCAAGCGCATCATCCTTAGAGGAAACTTCCTCCAGAACGCGTGCCGCCTGCATCACGTCTCTGAGCTGGTACTGACCGACTTTTCCGGTACATACTTCGCTCAGCCGATTGAGGACGCAGGGCTGCCATGTATCATTTTCGAAATAATTGTACTGACAGATCATATACCATTCGTCAGCGCCAAACTCTGGCGGATGAATGAGTGCAATGTTTCTGCCGTACAGCCGAACCGTTTCGTACTGCATCATTCCGCCGCACCGCCAAACAGTCAGCATTTGCTTTACATAGGTTTCCAGACGTTCTTCCGGAACTTCTGTTTTGCCAGTGATTCCAACGAACGTTCCCATACAATTCTCCTTTTTCTGTTGCTCAAAATATAAAGTGACTTTCTGCTTACATCATTTTTTAACAACAGCATATCGGATAATATCAGAAAAAGCATTGAACTTGTAGTTCAATGACAGATGTGAAAAAAACTATTATACTAAATAAAAAAGGTGAGCAGAAACGAGGAAGTAATACTATGCAAAAAATGATACCATTAAATAAGCGAAGTAAAAAGAAGCAACGTGAGTATTACATCACACAGCGTGGTACATGATACGAGGTCAATCCAATCTCGCGGATGAAACCGAGTGGGAAAGCCTATGACTGGAGGCGCGTCAAACGTGGATCATGCGACGCGGAATAAATGTATGAAAACATGAAATAAGAGGCTGCAACATCGTACACTGAGGAAAGGACACGCCATGTGGAAAACGGATACTGATTTGGTATGTAAATTACGGCGCCAGCAGCGTGCAGGCATTGATGCTGCAATCAGCGAATGCATTGGTGCGAACGTTATGAGCAAATTTCTTGTAAAGAACCTGGATGAGGTGATAGAACTGATGCTGGATGAATGGAATTATGATATGGCTCTCAAAATCGCCGCAGACGAGGCACGCGAGAAAACACTTTGCAAGCTGGTTCGTGACAGCTACCTGACGCTTGAACGTGCAGCTCAATTTGCTGGGGTCACACAAGCTGAATTTACAGATTGGCTGCGTCAATACGATCCGGAGCAGCGTGGAACAGGACTGCCAAAAAGCTGCAAAAGGAGTACCACATGAATAAGAACATATTTGCAACAGCGCCATCACCGGAACGTAGCAATCCCCAACATAAAGCAGTTGCACCCGCTCCGGAGGTTATGAAAACAACAGATTGCCAATCCGATGCCGAATGGTATTTTAGACAATCGGCAGCATCGAGGGAGTTTTACGAAGTGTTTTTTGATACCTGCCATACTCATAGTGTAACTTGGAGTCAGGCATCCCCTGCGGTAAAAGAGCTTATCAGCGACCTTGTGAAACTGACGCTTGATCGTAATGCCGCTGAACGTAAATTGCGCGCCGTACTGTCCTCCAATGACGCGCGTCCACCCAAATAAATCGTTATTGAAGTAAGTATATGTTGACACAGATAAACAGAGCGCCGGATTTTCCAGCGCTCTGTTGCTGCAATTATGCGATTAGAATTTCGAGCATCAACCACTGATGTATTCAAAATGTGCATGATGCACATTTTTAAAAAAAGCGCTGCCGCTAACTTTTTTACTCGGTCTTTTCCCTGTCTCGCTCCATAGCTTCTTTGACTGCGCGATAAATGAATGCGTTTGTTGATTCTCCCTGTGCTTTTGCGTGCGCTTGAATCAGTTCCTTCTCATTGATCGGTACGCGAAACCGCATATCCGCAACTTTTTCTTTAAGCCACTTATCCCTGGCCTTCTTTTGGGCATCTGTTGTTGCCATATGGAACCTCCAGCAAATACGTAATTTTTGTGCATAATCGAAATATACGGAGCCGTATATTTGGCTACTTTGCATATTGATATACGGTACCGTATCTGTTATACTATGTATGTAATCAAGAAAGCGGCAGCGAACCGGAGCTGCAATCTCCGGTTCGCCTGCACAGGTGTCCGAACCACCCGCACAGCAGCCAAGCTGCACCGCAGAATCATTATACCCTTTTTCGCACCGATAGGCAATATACTATCTGTTCACTGGGGATATTTTTCTGAGGCAGTCGAAAGCGCTATGCAGGATTGGTGCCTGCATAGCGCTTTTTTTGACGCACAAAACATCCACCCATTGTAAACGAAAGGAGCCTATCATGAACGAAAAAAGTTTAAAAAACCAGTACCTCACCATTGCCGAGGTAAAGAACTACCTCAACATCAGCCAGTCCAAGGCGTATGAATTGGCGCACCGCAAGGATTTTCCGGCCTGTCGTTTTGGCGGTGCCATCCGCATTCCCCGTGAACCCTTTTTGGCATGGATCGAGCAGAAAACCTATCTTCCCAGCTGGATGAACGTTGCGTAAGGGGGATACATCATGGCAAAGAAAAAACGTGCAGCCGGCGAAGGAAGCATCCGCAAAACCCCAAGCGGGCGCTGGTGCGCAGATATCATGGACGGATACACAGATGACGGCAAGCGCAATATGCGCTACCTGTCCGCCGACACCAAGGGCGAGCTGCTTGATCAGATCCGCAACATTCGCAACAATATGGACACCAACATTCACCTGGACAAATCTCTCATTTTCACGGACTGGGCAGATCGCTGGTATGACGACTATAAAAGTCAGGTGGCAGCCTCGACCTATTCTGGCTATAAGTACACGCTCAAACTGCTCAAAAGAGCTTTCGGCGGCAGAGAGCTTGCGAAAATTCTTCCCATTGATATTAACGCCTTTCAGGATCAGTTGGTCGAAGATGGATATTCCTTATCTCAGATTCGCAAATGCCGCGCCATGCTGATCCGGATTTTTGACGCTGCTGACGCAAACGGACTTGTCCTCCGCAACCCGGCGCGGAAAGCAAAAGTGCTCAAGGCGAAGAACCTCCCCAAAAAAATCAAAAAGAAAGATGCATTCAAACCGGGTGAAGTTGAATTGCTGATGGCACTGCTGCCGGATGATCTGACCGGCAATAGTATTCGGCTTCTGCTGGGGACGGGGATGCGCGCTCAGGAACTGCTGTCGCTGACGAAAAACGATATTACCGCGGACGGCTCTCAGATTACGATCAATAAGGCCGTCAAAACGGTCGACGGCAAAGCAGTTCTGGGCGATCCCAAAAGTGAGCTTGGCAACCGCGTGATTCCTGTTCCGGCGCGCTACCGTCCCTATGCCGTTTATCTCCGTGAGCACGGCGCGGCAGCGTATCTTTGGAGTCAGGATAAACAGGGGAAGCTGTATGGCGTCGGCTCGTTTCGCCGTCGCTATTACACAGCGCTGAGTCAGGTTCAGGGGGTTCGCCGCCTGTCCCCGCACTGCTGCAGACATACGTATGTCACCCGGCTGCAGTCGAACGGCGTTGCACTGGAAACGATCGCCGCATTGGTCGGACACGCCAACGTTGAAACCACAGGTGAGTATTTGCACATCGCACCGGAAACACTTGCGAAAGCAACAGATACTTTGAATGACGCAAATGATATGAAGGAGGCTGCATAATGTACACATTTAATCGCTATGAGATTTGGTTCGCAGAATTGTCAACTTTGGGAGATAGTCATGTCATGCGCGGTAAACGTCCCGTTATCCTGGTCAGCAATGACGCCGCGAATGAACACAGCCCTGTCGTCACGGTCGTTCCACTGACCAGTCGGCTGTATAAGTATCATCTTCCTACGCACATTTTTATGACCGGCTGTGGCCTTGCGGTCAGTAGTCTTGCTCTTTGTGAGCAGGTTATGTCCGTTGACAAAAAACAGTTGATCAAGAAAATCGGATATGTTTCGGATCGTTATGTGCGGATGCAGCTTATGAATGCGCTTCGGATTCAGCTTGGGATGGAGCCGACGCTTCGCCCTGCGGCGTAACAGGAGGAAATATGGTAGACGAAAGATTGTATTTTATCCGCGGTGCCTACATCCGGGACGCAATGGAGGAACTCGCCAAAAACGGAAACGCTTTCTTCAGCGCTGAAGAAATTTTCGCCGCCTGCAAACCGCGCGCTGCATTTCGTCAGTTTCGTGCGGATCTTCTGTACCTGATGCAGACTGGTCAGGTGGTGCGAGAGGGGCGGCGGCTGTACCTCAGACATACGTTGCGCTACGAAAACTTCGCTTCACAGAAACTTGCTGAAATTCTGGCAGATAACCATGCAGCTCCGGTTGAACATCCGTCCCCGATGATGTACCGGGATATTGCGCTCAACGCAGAGCAGCAGGAGGCGGTTCTGATGGCGGAAAGTCACCGCATCAGCTTGATCCTCGGCGGCGCCGGCAGCGGCAAGACTACCTTGATCAACGTACTTGGCCGCGCTCCGCTGGAGACAGTCATTGCCGCGCCGACCGGCAAGGCCGCGCGCAATCTGCGCGAGCGCACAGGGCTTACCTGCCGGACGATTCACAGTGCGCTCGGCAAGATCCCCGACGAGGATTTTTTGGATCCGGTTCGCTGGGAAACCGTCGAAATGGTGATCACCGATGAAGCATCTATGGTGTCTCTTGAGATGCTTTCCGGCATGCTGAACCGTATGAACCCGCGCTGCCGTCTGGTTCTGCTTGGCGATCCGTATCAGCTTCCGGCAGTGGGCAGCGGCAATGTCATTTCGGATCTGCTTGCGCTCGGTATCCCCTCCCTGACGCTGAAGCATCAGTACCGTCAAGGGGATCAGGAAACGGCGCTGCGGCACAACGTCACGCAATTTCACAGCATTCCTGATGCGGCTGGTCTGCATTACGATGACAGCTTCCAGTTCTGGAAGACCGACGGAGGCGCAATCTGTGAAACCGTATGTGCCGAAGCCGCCAAGCGGTATCTTGCCGGTGAAAACGTACAGATCATTGCCCCTACAAAAGCAGAGGTTTGGAATCTGAATCAGCAAATGCAGAGCATTGTCAACCCACCTGCAAAGAATGTCCCCGACATCTGGTATCACGGCGGGACGCTGCGTGAAAACGACCGCGTGGCGATTTTAGTCAACGATCGCGACCAGAATTGCAGCAACGGAGATCTTGGCACACTGCACATCTCCGATGATCCGTACAGCGAATACAAGCTGCTGACCGTAGAAACTGCAGACAAACGAGCGCCGACATTCCTCAGCTGCGGGCGAGAGCAAAAGCTGACACTTGCCTATGCCATGACAGTCCACAAATCACAGGGCAGCCAATACGACACCGTGATCATGCCGCTGTCTGTGCACTCGCGGATGCTGACACGCAACCTTCTGTATACCGCCATCTCTCGCAGCATCAAGCAGCTGATCTTAGTTGGCAGCGACACGGCACTCAGCGTCGCCATGCAGACGCTTCCGACAGAGAGACGGAGTATGTTGGTCGCAAAAACGCATCAAATTCAAAGAATGAATGGAGGTACAGCCGCATGACCTTCCAGTATCCGGTCATTGACCCAAAGGCAAGCGGAAAGCAGATCCGCATGCTCTGCGCTGCGCATGGTTTGTCTCCAAAAGAAATTCAGCAGTGCCTTGGTCTCGCTTCGTCACAGGCAGTCTATCATTGGCAATCCGGTCGTTCGCTGCCGAATGTGGATAACCTTTACGCGCTGAGCAAGCTTCTGGATGTCCATATGGAGGACTTTTTGGTAGCGGCGTAAATGAACAAGCACCGCCTGTCGGAAGATTCCGGCAGACGGTGCTTATTCAATATCATTTCCCGCAAGAAAAGCTTGTCAATTTTCTTCCATCGCACGAATTACTTTCTGGATGTTCTCGGCCTGCAAATAGAACAGCGTCAAGTCCTGCTTTCCATAGCGCATATAGTCCCGCTCGCTTGTCAGCCGAATCAACAATTCAGTGAAAAATTGCTCCCAGCTAAAGTATTCGGCAGAATCAATATGCTCCGCCGGGTTCTCTAAGATGTCCGCAAGCTCTGCGCTGTGGATAAGTCCTGATTTTAAAATCAGCCATTCAAAGGACTCCGGCAAATAGAGCGTTGCCTGATTCGGATTCAGTTCCATAAAGCGATAGATCTTTTCCATTTCTGCGCCAAATGCCGCACCATCTGCAATGACCAGAGTTTTTCTGCCTGTCTCTTTTCTTAAACAGGCGAAAATATTCGATTTCCCGCCAGCGGACTCACAACGTGCATGATGCTGTTCCGCAATCTTTGAGAACATCTGGTACCCGCTGTTTGAATCCTCAGTCAAAATGCGGTCAGATCGATCGATTTCCCTTGCACTATGCTGAAGCACTCCGTAACAGGGATACGCTTTGTTATAAGTACGCTTTGCGCGTCGAGTCGTGATCCGCAGCTCTAAAATTGCTTCTACGCTATACGGCAGCTGATACAGATTCTCTCTTGTGATGAGGACATAGTAATTGCTTGAGCCGCAAATTGCCTGCGCGAAGGTCTGAGAAGAAACGAACGCGTTTCCTTCATCTACAAATACAATACTGTCCCGAATATGGCGCAGCTGGTCTTCCCAATCGCGAGAGGTCAGAATACGGCATGGCGCATCACATTGAACAGCTACGCCGCTTTGCGCTCCCTGCTCCTCATAATCGCGCAGCATCCCCAGCATTGTCGTTTTTCCTGTCGCGCTATCGCCGCGGATCACTGTAATATTGCGCTCCAGCTCCATCGTAAACTGCACTCTGCGGTTGCGAACAACGATACGATGTTTTCCTTTCATATCCGCCTCCGCTCACACATACCGCGCCGCGATTGGCAGCAGCTCGCCCATATTGTGAACCGTACTGCCGTCGTTCAGAATTTTAGCCGTAAAGCTTGCTTTGCCAAAGTCCATGATATGCCGCAGGTTGATCGTGACATCCTTTTCTTTTGCCAATTCAAGAATGAACCGCGCGCAGTTGTCTCCGCACGTGGAAGCGTTGAACACCTCATTGGGGCAATTTTTCATGAGCAGCAGTGTTTTTACGCCGCCGGACAGCGCAGTGGGCGGGATGATCCCCAGCACGGGACTCCTGATCGCCTGCGCGTCAAGCACGTCTGAGCTATCCACCTTTTTGATGACCTTTGAGGCGAAACCATCAAGAAGCCAGCTGTCCTCGTAGGTGTTTTTGAAATAAATTTCAGTATTATAAATTGCAGACGGCATATCTCCAAAATAGATGTTTAACATAAGCCGCAATTCCTCATTTCAATGTGTTGATACGAACAAAGTATCTTCAAACCCGCAAAAATTGGGGTTCTTTTGAGCAAATTGATCGTCTGTAGTATAGCACAACAATTGAAAAAATAAAAGTTTATTTCCTCTGCACACCTGATATTTATCGATGGACTGTCCTCGTCAGAAACGAATCAGACTCCATGCAAAATTCCAGCTTTTTTGCTCTGATTTGAAGCAAAAAAGCTGGAATGATTTCTGTGCAAATTTCTGACTTTTTTCTTATTTAGAATATAGTTTATAGTATTGACAATCGCATGGCCTTTCGTATATAATTTTGTATATACAAAATGTTAGGCATCTTATCTTTCTCAGGTTGTACTTTTGGATACCGGTGCAGATTTCTGACTTTTTTCTTTTGTGGATGCCCACACATTTTTCTGACATTTTTACAGACAAATTTCTAATTTCTCTTTATATTTTAATGCTTTCAGCGTAACCAGAATGGCACCGGAACAGGAATAAAAATTACAGAAAAATCGTAAGACTTAGAATTCTAAAAGTTCCGTTTTTTCTGTATTTTCCATCCATCCTCTGCTTTTCGAAAACGAATAATCATTCGTTGAGAATGGGGTTCAAGAGGCCGCTGGTTCGAATCCAGTCACTCGGACCATGATTGCCGAACACTATAGATGAAATGGCAAAAAAGCCAGTCATCTCAACGTGTTCGGCAATTTTTTATTCTCAAAATTCTTAGGTAACTCCATAGATGAAATCGTAGCTTGCAGAGGTTCGAACAGGGTTTGAACCTCTGCTTTTCCATATTCAAGCGGAATTGTGGCGACAGCGCCCTTTTTCAGAGGGCTGCGGCGGCGAGATTCCGGAAAAAACGAAGAAAAATCTTTCACAAAGTTAAGGGCACTGGATTGTTGGTTTTCACGAACCAATGACCAGCGCCTTTTTTGCGCTCAAAAAGGGCGCTACAGATTGGAGGTTAGAAATGAGCGAAGAAAACGCACCGCAGAAGGAAAGATTTCTGCGTGAGGTTGAACAACAGCTTCTGCGCAAGGAATTGGACGCGAAGCTGCTGGAAGACGGTCTGGTCCACGTCAGTTGGAACGAAAAACCGCTCTGCTCGGTTGACAGAGACGGTATCGTCCGGTTTAGACCGGCAGATATCACAGGGCCGGAAGTAGATCGGCAGCTTCGGACGGTAATACAGGCGGCTGGACAGGTCAAGGAGTATATGCGGATCTTTGAACGCGCGCCTGCGCTGAAAGCTGTCGGTCTACAAGATACCTTCAAGGTGCTTGCAGATTTTGGTGATGCGGTGCTGGCCGGGCGTTCCTGCAAAACGGGCGCTAAATTTGTGACGTGGGAATGGGACTTCGACCGGCAGGGCGTTCACGCTGGGCATTATTTCATGGAAAACTACGAAGCGGCAAAGCAGGACTTCGCTGTCCGCGCCGGTCTGGTGGAGAGCCAGCGCCTTTTTTCAGACGAGCAGCTTGCTGTGATCCGGAACGCGTGTGCGTTCGCGCTGGAGGATGACGCGACGCTCTCGTATGCCGAAGAAAAGCAGCTCCAAAGTGTGCAGGAGCAAATCGAACTTCTTTTGCCGCAGCAGACGCAGGAGCAGCGCCCAACAATGGAACAGACAATGTAATATTTGCAAAGAGCCGAGATTTCTTTTCAGAAGTCCCGGCTTTTTTGCGTTCAGGGAGGAACTTTATGAAACACAGTCAAGAAGAATATTGGCGGCCGCGTTTCCACGCGCCGCCGCTGCGGCCGCACCCAGATCCGCCGCCAACGATACAGTGCAGCTGGTATCCGCACGAGGGCCAGTGTCCGTATATGCGGTTGGCACTCGTTTGCTGGCGCAGCAATGGCGAGTGCACGTTTACGGATATGCAGAAAATCGAAAATCGAGGTGAAAAACGTGTTTGAAGCAACGCTGAAAAACAGGATCAGCGCACATTTCGCGCCGGTCACGATCACGTTCCCAATTCCCGAAGATCAATATGAACAGGCAATTCTGGCGCTGGAAAAAAGCCAGATCGGCGATGCCAGAGTGCAGGACTGCCTGATTGACAATGTTCACGCACCAAACTGCCCTGCTCTGGTCAGAATGACCGGTACGATGGCGAACGTGGACGAACTGGATTGGCTCGGGAAGCAATTGGAGAGCTTCGACCGATATGAACTGCTGCAATTTAATGCGGCGGTGGAGCGATTCGGATTATCCGCAGCGGACGAGCTAATCGATCTTTCCTTCTGCGCCAGAGATGTGACGGTTGTTTCAGATTTTAATGATTTGGAGCTGGTCGGCAAACGGCACTATCTGACTGTCCACGGCACCTGTGATCCGAAAGAACTGGAAAATCTGGATGGAAAGGAGACGGCTTTGGCGCTGATCTCCGGGCAGCCCGGCTATGTAACGAGATACGGTGTTGTGTATGACAACGGCATCAAGCTGGAGCAGGCGTATGACCGCAAGCATCTGCCCCAAAGCTGGATGGCAGAAAACAGCATCCTGGAGCTGAAAATCCGAGCCACAGGTGAAGATGATCCAAAGAAACAGGAGTGGGTGCAGCTCCCAACAAGCCAAATCAAGCTGGAACGCGCGATGCTTCGCGTCGGGATCGCCTCCTGCGGCGAAATGCAGATGCTGGTCACAGATAGCCGCTTTCCGGACGAGGTCGATTGCGCTTTGGACTTTGAACACGAATCGCTCTTTGAACTGAATCAGCTGTGCCATGCGTGTTCAAATTTCAAGGAACAGGATCTCGAGAAGCTCGGCGCAGTCTGCCAGATGGCGAAACCGGCGTGCGCAGCAAATATCCGTCAGCTGGCTGAAAACCTCGATCAATTTGATTTCGCACCAAATGTCCACACGCCGGAGGAACTTGGAAAATACATGATACAACAGTCCGGTCATTACGAATATGACGAAAACCTTGAAGATTTCTATAACTATGGCGACTACGGTGTCAAGCGAATACTTCAGGATGACGGTGTATTTGTGGATCACGGCTATGTTTCCTATCATGGCACGCTGACGCTGGAGGAACTGATGCAGGATGATCCGGCAGAAAGCTATCAGCAGGAGCAGGAAGCAAAAATGGAGGGGATGGCATGGTAACGCTGATTTTACGGCAGGGTGAGACCGGGAAGCAGCTGCTTCTCTCATTTCCTACGACAACTCCCGCAGAAAAAGAGGATGTTGACAGAACGCTGGAAACTTTGAAGTCGATGTCCAAAACAGTCACGATTCAGGGCGCGGCAAGCGAGGTCATGAATTTAGGTCTGTATCTGAGCGGCGTAGACCTTGCCGCAGAGGGCGAGCTGGAACGCATCAATCAGCTTGCCGACCGGCTGGAGCATATGTCGGAGGTCGACTGTGACAAATTCACTGGGATGCTGGACGCAAACAGCATCTCCGGCACGAAAGACATTTTGCAGTTGACGGGGCGGCTGGACGATTACGTCATTCTGCCGGGATGCGGCAGTGCACATTCTATTGGGCGGTATCTGGTTGGCTGCGGCGCGTTCCTTGTCCCGGAAAAGCTGATTGGGTACATCAATTATGAAGCCGTTGGAATTGAATTTTGCGACGCGCATGGCGGCGCAGCGTGCAGCCGAGGATACGCCGTGCGTAAGGAGGGCTTGCCACAGGCGGTTCTGGATGATCTGCGTATCCAAACGCAGACAGGTGAAATGACATTATAAAATGGGAGGGATTTTTTTGAAAAAGGTAATCGTAATTGCGCTTGGGGTGCTGATTGGTGTGACCGGTGTTCTTGCCATCTGCGCGCATCTGGCAGATGCCGCAAGGCTGGCGCTGTATGCGCCGGAGGACGAAGATGACGAAGACATCTACTGACGCGCAAATTGTGGGAAGTGTCTGCTTTATCAACGGCGATGCGTGGCAGTTTACAGATGCCACAGCATATCTGGACTGTATCCGCGAAGAACTGCCGCATGAGGCGACAGCCGGTTTCCGGTTCCGCACGATCACGCAGGACCCGGCGATCCGCAAAGCAGTGGATGATATCGTGTATGACTTCTATGGTGAAGAAAACCCGTGCCGTGAAGAAGATTATAATTTAGCCCCATCTGTAGAAATGCAGATGGGCGGAATGTAAAGGAGGAATGTTATGGAATTTAGAGTCATCAAGCGGAACGGCAACGCCGTCGTTCCGGATGGAATGTTCAAGCTCTGCGGGATGGAGAATGCAAAGCTCATCTCTATGGTGCAGCTGAATGGCGGCATTTTGCTTATGCCAGAAAGCGTGAGTACATTTGAACTTATCACGCTCATTGACGCGCTGACCGGTCAGGCGTGCGAGTTTTTGGAAGCCCTCGCCGCGGAGTGCGGCGAAGCGGAGGAAGAACAGGCAGGCTTGGCAGCGGCGGACGTTTTGAGCGAGTTTGAGATCGTTCTGCCGGACTGGCTGCGCAAGCACGCGGGAATCGCAAAAGACGCAAAGCTGGAATGCGATCCGGTCGAGGAAGAAGGCAAAATTACGCTTGGTAAGGCGTCTTACCGGCACGATCTGACGGACGTGCCATACCCGATTTTGCAGTATTTTCTGGACTTCGGCTACGATCTGTACGCGCTGAACGAGCTGTTGGTCGCGGAAAGCCAGGTGCAGGACGATGCCGAATAAGATTCCGCTTTACCCATATAGCGCTAAAACCGCACAGGAGCGCGGCGAGATCGAAAAGTGGCGCGAGAGCTTCCGTGAGAATTGTGCGTGCGCGGGCGGAATCGATGTCCTTATCCGGGAAAATTTCGACGGGATGCATCTGAAGGACGGCACAGTGGAAAAGATCGTCGAGCTTTACGGCTATAAGCGCGTGGAGCACGTTTTAGCGAACACCGTGCAGGAACGGCGCGGCGATGGACGCTTCCGTCCGGACAACCGAGCTTGGGCGGAAAGCCATTACATTCCGGAGGATGAAATGCATAATTACTGCTTCGCAGCCCGAAGTCATTCTGCCATTCTGGATGGCTTCATTTCACATTACAGAAAGCTCGTGATGAACCTTGGAATGTTCGACCAGAAGCAGTGCGAACCGGATTCGAGCGACCTGGACTACACTGGCAAGGTGCTTGTCCTTGCACCCAATACGCTGAAAGAAGAATACTGGTCGCCTGAGAATCAGCTCTGGCTGGTAATATAGACCCCAATCGAGCAAAGCCCTTACAAATTGGGGCTTTGCTCGTTGTTGATATGTTCACAACGATGGGAAACAGTTCAATATTTTTCGTATTCTTTCGCATAGAAACTTTTTAGGATAGAAGATAGCCGATCCACCTCTGCTTCTAATTCGCGGATGCGTTTATTCTTTGCAGCAATTATGACATCTTTGCCTTTGTCAGTAACAGAGGGTTTCATAAGCAGCTTTGGGGCAATGCAGTTGCAACGCAGAGATTCAATTCGAGTGCGATACTCCGGATGGTTATATAATGTTGTTTTTGACACGCAGGCACGTGCAGCCACAGAATTAAAGTTCACCGCAAGATTTTCACGCATGAGGGATTCAATTGCCAAATCGATCCGCTGCTTAACGGTTTCACTTTTAGCTTTTGCGTGCGATAAGATTCCGCTTACATTGCGAACATGGTCAGTTGACATTTTTTCTTTCCTCTCCAATATATTCACGTCCCTTTTTTCCTGCAAGATGCCTTGTTTGACCGGATCTTAGAATGGATACAATTTCCTCATATCTTTCCAAAAGGTGCTGATTCTTTTCAACCCATACCTCACGCCCTTGGGCTTTGCCGCGCTCAATTAGCAGCTTGGTTTCTTGAATCTCGTGCTCATATTGCGGCAGAAAATCTGGCGTAGTACAGAGATTGCGGCAAGTAAGGCATGGGTTCAGCTGCGTAAAACAGTCCTGCTTTTTGGGCTTCATGCAAAATCCAAGCGGCATTCTGACAGCGTCCAGATTGTACCTGATGTACTCCCATTCAATTAAATCTTCATTTTCAATACCGGAAATGTCGATTTGTTTGAGCTGTCCAGAGGATGTTATTTTGAATAGACCATTCTTGACTGCCTGCTCCCATGATTTTCGCAATGTAGTATCTAATACCTTTGCATAAACAAGGGTCATCTCAGGGGACATATGCGCCATCCATTTCTGAACATGTACTAAACTCATGCCGTTGTTTATCAGCTCTACGCCCTTTGTATGACGGAATGCATGGAGTCTAAAATGATATGGATTACCCTGATCGTCGACGATGTTATGATTTCGAGCCAATTTGTTCAAGGCTTCGCTGATCCTGCAGGGATCTGGCGCCATCCCCATGCGCGATCCGCTATAACGATTAAACAACAAATGCCGAGGATTGTTCGTCTCCGTACTCTTTTGCCGGGCGATTTGAGCCACGGATTCCACAACAGCTTTAACCTCGTCAGAGATCGGGATGCGGTGCCCTATAGTACGCGTTTTTCTGATGTCGCCTTTCAAATACCAGCCTTGCTCTGTATATTCAAGACAGGTATCATACCGGAGATTTAATACATCAGAAATCCGCCACCCAGACGCAATTAGAATAATTACGACAGGAATGTGTTCGGAGGGTGTCAGAAATTCCAAGTTTTCCTTTAACTGTGCCATTACACCATCTGGTATGTACTTGATTCGCTCTGATTTTGGTGGCAATGTTCCAAATAAGGGAATATCCTCATGAAAAAATAGTGAGGGGACTGGAATCAATGGGGCTTCAGGATAGTCAAACTGTTGTATTCGAAGAAGAAAATTTCGTGTGCTTAAGAGCTTGTCTAACTGCCGCCTGGTTTTAGCCGGGAAAGCGTTCAGATATTTCTGAATAAAATCTTCAATATAGCGACGAGTAAGATGTCTCAGGCTTGTCCACGTAGGCTCCACTTCTGCAATAAACTGTAGAAAATATGTAATTGCCTCTAATTCCAAACGTACTGTTGATAAGGCGCAGATTACCAATCTCGTTTTTATATATTTTTTTGCCAGTCGTTGAAATGCTGCGGGTATAAATGTGAAATTAATCAGGTGATTCACGGCATGTACAGGAATATCTACTGAAGGGATTTTTCGGCAATCCCATATATCCTTTTCATATTCGTCTCGTGTATCGTAAAAATCAGAGAAGAATAAATACAGTTGATAAATTTGGGCACGATAGCCTTGCCTTGATGACTTGCGCCCTGACAGCGCTACATAATTGAGCCATGCGGGAACCATTTCATCAATCGAGATTTCAGAAAAACTGTTAATTTGGGGATAGGCTTCTTGAAGAAAACACACGAATTTTTTGAGCATAAACTGATAATCTGACCAGAGCGATGATGGGTTGAGAGTTTTCCTTAAAAGCCTTGTTGCCAGATAATACTTCATTTCCAAACGAAAGAGATGCGGATATTCAAAAAAAGTTATGCGGCGTGAAGTGAATGATTTTTTTCCAATACTGTAATCATCCCAAAATGGGTCGTTTAAATTCCATACGTCATTTTCCCAGTAAGACCCAGCTATAAAGCGTTCCATGTCTTTTACCTTCCTCAAATCCGGTATTAGCTGATAGTTATAAGCCAGATTCATTTTTTGTACTTCCTTTCCTCAACAGCATCTGATTTTCTGTGCGTATCCATTCCTGACGCATCTCCTCGTCATCAGCATGAAGATACACATATGTCGATTGCACGAAATGATGTCCTGCACGGATTCTTAATTGTTCTACTGGCCATCCAAGACGCCGAAGCTCTGAAAGTGAGGAATGCCTGAGCATATGTACTGTGAAATAGATGCCTGTTCTTTTCTGAAGTCTACGAACCAGCGCGGACACATCGCTATATTCAAGAGGGGAATGTTTATGAGCCCCACTCAGTTTGATAAAAACATGGTTTGTGTCAACATCATCGGTGTGTGCTTCGACAATATATTCAAAAAATAGATTGATAAGATCTGCAGATACATCAACGATCCTTGGACTGCATACCGTTTTGATCTCCGAAAGGTTGGTCAGTTCTCCCCGATCAACAATATGAATTCGATGCGCGTCAGGCTCAATGTCTTCGAGCCATAGCGCCAACGCCTCCCCAATCCGCAGCCCACTTTCCCAAAGCAATTGTATCAGGAATCGATCTCGCGTTGTCAGGCATGCCGACAGGAGATTCTCCACTTCAGACTTTTTAAGTGTTTTGATACGCTTTTGGGGTTCTATCAGTCTGATGACCCGCGTGTCATACTGTCTTGTCCTGTTAATATGGTAGAGAAAATCTTTAAAGCCTCGCCTTGAACCCATTATTGTGCGTGTGAGTTTATCTGACAACCGCAGTCGATATTCTTCGTGGCGAGATAGATAATCATAGAACGCATATATCGTTGACAGGTAGACATTAATTGTTTGGGCGGAGCATGTGGAAACTGTCGCCGCAGGGAAGGACATAATTTTCTTCTGCCTGTGATTGTTTTGAAGCCATCGAATAAACCCCGCCAGTTCGTCCATGCCGATCTGCGGAAAAGACATTCCAATGAATTCCAAGTATTCAAAATAGGATTTCAAGTGGAAGCAATATGCCCTCAGTGTATTTCGGGCACGACCGCAATTATCTTTGAAACGTAAAAATCTAAGCACCACATCGACTGGCACCCCCGAAGAGTCTACAAGTATATACCTTGTCAGTCCATTTGTACTTGTGAATGATTCAACTCGCATTTGTACCTCCTAACAAAATTGGCAGCGCTTTGGGCTCTTATTTGCTGCCGAATGCCCGTCCCCTATACAATTATACAAGAAAATGAGAGAGCAATGGGTGTATACCGTTGCTCTCTCTGTTTTTGAAGGGAAGTGGTTGAAATGACTCGCTAAATCGACACTCATGTTTTGTACTATGAGTACTATGAAATCTCAGTCAAGCTTATGGTGCATTAATGAACAAAAAGGAAGTGATTTTTATTCTTAAACTACTATCTGAACGCTTATTTTTCCCAGTCCATATTAGGCTGGCGCAGAGTGGCTTTGGGTGCAGCCCAACTGCACGCGGCCGCTCCATTCTTTGCACCTGTCTCGGTGATGGAGAGCAGACGCGCTGGAACCGGAATGATTTTATTGGCGTTCTGAAAGACGAGTACCTGCCGGATTGGGCAAAAGAGTCTCTCAAGCAATATCAGCGACCAGAGCAGACAGAAAAACAGGAAATGCAGATGGGAGGAATGTGATATGCCATTTATGAAACCCTATATGGTAAAGCTTCTGCGTGAGCAGTTTCCACCGGGAACGCGCATCCGGCTGGATTCCATGATGAACGATCCGCAGCCAATCCCGAAAGGCATGACCGGAACGGTGCAGGGCATTGACGATGCTGGTCAGCTTTTAATGGAATGGGATAATGGGCGCGGGCTTTCTCTCGTCCCCGGTGAGGATGACTTTACTGTGGTAAAGCCGCAGAAATTAAAGCTTTACATGCCGTTGGCGCTCGGTTATTATGAAAAAAATGACTGGGGCGATTATGAGGATGAGGAACTCACGCTTTCCGACGACGCTGTTGGCTATGCGGATACCATCACCGGCGCCTTGGAACGTGAATCAAAGTTTTTGAACACGCCGCGCGGATTCATGGAATACTACAACCGAAGCGACGGCGTTGACGCAAAGGTGCGGTCGCTCTTTTTCAAAGCCGAAGCAAGGAACGGCAAGCTTTGGGGCGTGGCCGAATGTATGGTTTCCGGTGAATTGAACGGCGAGGAATTGGCAAAGCTCAAAGACTATATAGCCGGACAGGCCAGTGATGGGTTCGGAGAGAGCGTGGAGCAGCATGAGATCCGTGTTGGCAGTATGGAGCTGTATGCCCATCTCTGGCAGGCGGCTGGTTGGAGCATTCAGACCGAGCAGGAATGCTTCGCTCCAAAGTTGGCAAAAGGTCTGCCAGAGCTCTGTTTTTCCACGCTGCCCAGTACCGGCGTACTGATCTGCATCAAACGCGGCGAAAGCGGCTATTATCCCAGCGACTGGAACACACCCGACCGGACACAGAACCGTCAGATCGCAGACGAGCAGAATCAGCGCCTCGGCGTAACGCCGGCGCAGGAGGAAGCTATGGTGTGCGGAAGCATGCACGGCTGGAACGTTCCCGGCGCTGACCCGGCTTTCGTAGAAGAAATGCAGAAGAAACAGGAACAGACAGGAGGAATGACCCTTGCGCAAAGTATGTGAGGTCTATCTGGTAAGCAGCGCATCGAGCGATGAACACGGCGTGGAACTGGCGTTTCCTGTCAGCCAGTATGAGATGATGGACGCATTTGAGCAGATTCACACGAAGTCTCCTGGTGATGTCTACTGGCAGGTGGATGAATTCTACTGCTTTGACTATCTCGCCCCGCATCTGGACGAGAGTATGTCGATCTTCGAGTTCAATTCCCTGACAGAGCAGCTTTCCAAGCTGGATGAGTGTCAGGAAACAGTGCTGGAAGGACTCTTGCAGATGCAGGTCAACAAGCATATGCAGGAAAACAGCGGACCCATCACAGCGCAGGAGCTGATGATGCTGGCATCCAACGTAGATCGTTGTCAGGTGCTTGCAGATGTCAATACGGACGAAGCACTCGGAAAATTTTATGTAGAAAACGGCTTTCGGGAGGATCTGGATGTCCTGCCGGACAGCGTATATGATCTTCTTGACTATGCAAAAATCGGAAAGCAGATGCGTGAAAGCGAAGCGGGCACGTTTACCCCACACGGCTACGTTGTCCGCACGGAGGAATTGGAGCCGCTGCCGGAGCATGAGCCGCAGCGGGAAATTTCCTATATGATCCGCTTGACACTCATGAATCATGAAAATGAGCAGAAAACAGCCGTTCTGGACTTGCCCACAACGGAGCAGCGGCTATTGGAGGTGCAGAACGAACTGGACGCGCCGGAATGGTTCGACGCGCAGTTCACCGGCTGCGATGCCATCGCGCCGCAGCTGAACAGCATGTTGACCGATGTGGAAGATCTTCCGCGGATCAACGAACTGGCGCAGTCCCTTCAGGAATTGAAGGCAGGCGGACAGCTTACAAAATTCAAAGCTGTGGTCAGTGCGACGCAGTGTGAGACGCTGGACGATGTCTTCGACCGCATTGAAAAGCTGCCGCAATACTGCTTCGAGACAAAAATCCGCGATAGCGACGCGCTGGTGCGTGATGAGCTGGAATTCGTTCTCGGCGGCAAGGATGCAGACCTGATCTACAAGCACCTGAACCGCGAAGCCTACGCAGAAGACGTCCTCAAACAGTACGGCGCGGAGATCACACCCTACGGCATGGTCAACCGCGCGGACTTCGGTCCGCTGCACGAGCCAATTCCGGAACAGAAGCAGGAGCAGACACAGGAACCGCAGATGGGGATGTAAAAAGCGCCTGCCGAAGCAGACGCTCGTCTTATTTCCGTATTTCCATCAGCCGTTCCACCGGAACGCCGAGAACCTCCGACACATCCAGAAGCAGACCGACCGTTGGCTTGCAGACGGCGGTTTCGACGCGCTGCAAATGATTGCGCGAATAGCCCGCCATCTCGGAAAGCTGATCCTGTGTCAGTCCCTGCTCCTTGCGGTACCGCATGATATTCAACCCGATCTGGATGTAATCCTTGTAGTGCTTATCCATGACGCACCTCCCTGCTGCCTCTATTTTACGAGAGATGCCTATAGTATTCGTCGATATACTTTGCGCAAATACGCGGACTATGTTGTATTTTGGAGAAAATCATGGTAAAATACCACACAGAACGAGTATATACCGAAACTGTGTGGTGAAAAATCATGATGAGCAACGAATTTGAAAAGGCGCTGGACGCTTTTCTGGAGGGAGCCGATGCGGACGAAGCGCATCAGGCGCTCTATGACATCATCCGCGCCGCATTCCTTGCCGGATGGCGCTCGGCGGGCGGCGATCCGCCGCAGGAGCAGAAGCTCTTTGAACTGATTCCGGGCGGCAAGCCGCTCAAACCATCTGAATAACGAAATTAACAGAAGGGCCGTTTTTCCGGTAAGGAAAGCCGCTCTTCTTTTTTGCGCCCTTTTCCGGGAATACGGCCCGGAAAGGACAAACATGAACGATGAAGAACTGCGCGACTATCTGAAACGCTTCTGCTTTGGGCGCGAACATCTCATTTGCAGCCGCGACCTCGTCCGGCAGAAGAACCTCCGCGAAAGCGACCTGCGGAAGAAGGTCAACCGCCTGCGGCGCAAGGCTGTCCCCATTGCCAGCAGCCGTGAGGGATATTTTTACGCCAGCAATGCGGCGGAGCTGTATTCCACCATTCGGCAGCTCAAGGAAATGCGTGCCGGTCTGGATGCGGCGATCTGCGGCTTGGAGCAGGCAATGGAGAACTTTTCTGAGAAGCCGGACGGGGGTGGCCGGGATCGCTAGACCGTTTATCCCTTGGATCGGCAGCAAGGAAAAGCTGATCCCGTACATCTGGCAGGTGTTCCCGTCAAACCCGAAGCTGTACTTGGAGCCGTTCGGCGGAGGCGGCGCACTTTTGCTCGGTATGCAGCCCAAGGTCAGCCGCATGGACATCTATAACGATTTCAACTGCGACCTTGTAAATCTGTTCCTCTGTGCAAGGGAATGTACCGTTCAGTTGGTGCAGGAGCTGAAATTCCTGCCGCTCCATTCGAGAGCCGAGTTTGATCTCCTGAAAGAATTTATGAAGCACAAAGAGCTTTTGCAGCAGCGCATTGCAGACGAGCGAAACGCCGTGATGGAGTGCTTTTCTGGTGAGGAACGGGAAGAGCTCCTGCAAATCCTGCGGGGGCGAAGCTGCCTGTTTGATGTCCAGCGGGCAGCGGCATATTACAAGGTCTGCCGCGGCAGCTTCAGCGGCACGACCAGCTCGTTTGGAGTCCGGCCGAACAACCTCACGAATTTTCTTTACCTTTTTGATGATGCTTCGAAACGCTTGCAGGATGTGATCATTGAGAATAAAGATTGTCTGGACATCATTCGGGAGCGCGACGGGCCGGACAGCCTGATCTACTGTGACCCGCCGTACTTTGACGCCGAGAGCTTATATGCCGTTGACTTTCCGAAGGAAAAGCACGAAGAACTGCACCACATTCTCTCGCAATGTGCGGGATACATCGTCGTGTCGTACAATGACTGCCCGTTCATTCGCAGTCTGTACGGCGATTTTTATATCCTCGCGTTCCGACGCAATAACCCTCTCTCGCAGAAAGCCGGTGCAACCTACGGCGAACTCATTATTACAAACTATGACCCGCGCCCGTACATACAGCCGCAGTTCAGTATGTTCCCGGCGGAGATCGAAAACGGTGATCTCGTGCTGGTGCATGAGCCTGCCTGCGGGTCACTGCGGGAAATTTATCTCAGAAGGAGAGAACATGAAACAGACAAAAACGATGCTCCAGCTGGAGCTGGAGGTGAAGCCGGAAATGGCTGCGAAATGTCACTTGGCAGCAATGGTCCCAATGACGGCGATGGCGACCGGGAGGCGCAGTATCCTGCTGACCAGCCGACAGATGAGCGCAGCGGCGGTGCTTGATACGCTGGTGATGCTGAAAAGTGCGCAGGAAACACTGTTGGCGGCTTTGGAACAGGCTTGCGGCAGCTGCGACTCGCTCTGCGAGGACTATGCGCGCAGTGATGAAAATACAGAAGCCATCCTGCAAACCATCCCCGCAGAGCTGCTGGCACGTCTGCGCAAACGCGGCCTGTGCCTTCGCCAGCTTGCGCGGCATCTGGTGAAGGGTGATACCGTTTACGAAGTATGACAAGGAGGAATTTGAAACATGGACTTTTCTAACATGGAAGTTACCATCGACCACATTGCCGACGCGGGCGCGAAGATCAAAGCCTACGCAACCGTCACCTTTGACGGGATGTTCAAGGTACACGGCGTTCGGCTGGCAGAATCCAAGCAGGGGCTGAACATCTTCATGCCGCAGAAAGCATTCAACAAGAACGGCAAGACACTGTACACGGATGTTTTTCATCCCATCACGTCCGGAGCGCGCACGGCGCTCAAGGAAGCAGTCATCGACGCTTACAGAAAAGCGGCGAAATAAAAAGCAGGAGGAAACAATGAAATATCGTACACATTGTCTGCGTCCGCCCTGAAGGTGGGCGCTTTTTTCATGGGCAGACAACTTCGCCCAGCAGAAAGGAGGCTTGACCTCATGACCAAACATCCATCATACCGGGCGCGCGACCAGCCGCAGAACGGCTCCGCGTCCCAAGACAGAAAGGAAATTGTTATGCACAAATTTGAAAAGCGGGACGCAAAGTCCAGAACCCTCGTCATCCTCGCCGTTGTCGGCCTTGCCGCTGCGCTCACGCTCGGCATTTTCACTGCCGTTCGTTTGATCCGCAAGCCTGCTGCATCCAAGGATGATCCCAAAACGAGCATCGTCTATGATTCCAGCGCCGTCGAGGGCGGCTGGGACAATCTCAGTCCGGAAGAAATTGCGGAGAAGCTGAACGAAAAGGTCGCAGAGGGCATGATCAATATCAGCATGAACACTGCGCCCTATTTCGAGGATGGCAAGGCTGAGGGCAATGTCATGATCGTCAACGAATCGATCAACAACTACCCCCAGCAGGTCGAGTTCATCCGCAACGATACCGGCGAACAGATCTACCAGAGCAAAGCGATCCCCGTGGGCAGCAAGATCGAACGTGCTGCCCTCGATGTGGAGCTTCCGGCTGGCACATACGAATGCACGGCTATGTTCCACAACCTTGACCCGGTCAGTGGCGAAACCATCGGCACGGCCGGGGCAATCATCAACATTACCATCAAAAACTGATTATCAAAAATAAGGAGATTTTAACTATGAAAAACACCAAGAAGATTATTTCCCTCGTTCTCGCAATTTGTATGCTCGCATCCCTCGCCATTTCCGCTTCCGCTGCCAACACCGTGGACGCTTCTGGCGGCACTGGCACTTCGTCTGTTACCCTGTCCAGCACCGCGGACGGCAGCATCGGCG